>Ga0134100_1000003_pt1 | contig 340700 bp, 337 predicted proteins | sample 11_taG_2_FD_94444 | JGI IMG/M metagenome (GOLD analysis project Ga0134100, IMG submission 94444) | Switchgrass degrading microbial communities from high solid loading bioreactors in New Hampshire, USA - 11_42_5_180_A3 metaG | ecosystem: Engineered > Bioreactor > Semi-continuous > Anaerobic >...
AAATGAAGAATAATAAAAATAATTAGCTTGTATCCTGATTTTAAGTGTGTTATAATATTAGGCTGTAAGTGTAAATAAATCCTTGCTCTATTAGATAGGGCCAAAGTCCAGAAGGAGGTGCTAAGATGAAAAAATACGAATTAGCTGTAGTTTTCGCACCTGATCTTGATGATGAAGCAAGAGCTGCTCAATTAGAAAAGGTACAAGGCTATATCACAAGATTTGGTGGAAACGTTGAAAAGGTTGATGACTGGGGTAAAAGAAAATTAGCTTATGAAATTAAAAAGTACAATGAAGGATTCTATTGCTTTATTGATTTTGAAGCAGAATCCAATGCTCCAGTTGAAATCGAAAGAAGAGTTCGTATTATGGACTCTGTAATCAGATACTTAATTATTTCTAAAGAAAAATAATAATCTCAAAAAATTTATTAACAATGATTAAATTTTCTCTCTATGGTTATAATTGGGAATAAGAATATATTCCAATAGAAAAGGGGAATTAACTATGAATAAAGTTATTTTGATGGGTAGGTTAACAAGGGACCCTGAAACAAGATACTCACAAAGTAATGAGCCTGTAGCGATAACAAGATATACTTTGGCAGTAAACCGTCCGTTTAAAAGAGAAGGCGAACCGGATGCGGATTTTATAAATATTGTTTCTCTTGGCAAGAGAGGCGAATTTGCTGAGAAATATTTTAGAAAAGGTCAAATGGTGGCTGTTGTCGGTCGTTTACAAATAAGGTCATGGGATGATGATCAAGGTAAACGTCATTGGATAACAGAAGTAGTTGCTGAGGAACAACATTTTGCAGAAAGTAAGGCTTCTTTTGAGGCTCATAGAACGAGTACAGGTCCACTTGATACGCCGCAAAATAACTCAACCCCTTTTAGTGAAGAACCAGAAGGATTTTATCCAATTGATGATAATTTCGACGATGAAGATTTACCGTTTTAGATATTAATTCGTAGCAAAGGAGGGTTTGAGGTGGCCGTACAAAAAAGACGTGTTCGTAAAAGAAAAAAAGTATGTAATTTCTGTATTGAAAAAGAAGTTAACATAGATTATAAAGATGTGAATAAACTTAAAAAATATATTTCTGAAAGAGGAAAAATTCTTCCCAGAAGAATTACAGGAAATTGTGCAAAGCATCAACGTGCTTTAACAGTTGCAATTAAGAGAGCCAGACATTTAGCGCTCTTACCATTTACACAAGACTAATCATAAGGAGAGTTTCTCAAATATTTATGAGAACTCTCCTTTTTATATGAATTTTGTTAAAGAATTTTGCTGAATAAAAAATGACCGTAATAAGTAAAATATAATCCATTGGTTTAGGAAAAACATTTATATATTTGTTTTGTGTAATAAAACATATATTTTTTTGATATTAGAATTAATAAGGTAAAAAATAAAAGGTAACATTTGCTTTAAATTTTTAAAAAGAGCAAAAATAAATTAAAAAAACTAAATAATTCGATAATAAAAAATTTTAAATCTATTAAACTTATTAAATATAAAAAATATGTACAAAATTTAGAATATATATTTACACATTTATAATTATCATATAAAATGTTACTTACCCTGATTATTTTTATGCAATAACTCTGACAGGGATAGTTTTAATATTGTATAGAAATAATGATAAGAAGACTTCAATATTATTTTAAGGGGGATTTTGATTAATTGTATTTTTTAGTTTTTTATGAATGGATATCATAAAGGTTGAAACAGGACTTTTATAATATAGATGAAAGGTGAATTTATTATGGGAAATAAATACGATCAAGCATATGAAGATTTTTTAAAAATGTTTGATAGAGAACCAAAGATGGATCCAAATTTAAATTATAATGGAATATTAATGGAGGATCAATTTCTTACGATAGATATTCCTGAAGATACTTATATCAGAATGAATGAGCTCAAAAAAGCTCCTCCTAAAATCAGGGATAATTTTATAGCGACCTTATGCACGTTTCATAGAGAAATATATGGTGAGAATGCAGGTCAATTAAGAAAAAAGAATTTTGATGCACTGGATATTGGACGGGGATACGTGGTGCGTTTTGAATCTTATAAAAATATTGCAACTGAATGTAATAAGTTATTTAAAGAAATAAAAATGCAGCCTTTAGAAAAACTTGATTTTAATCAACAAGTTGAAAAAATAACCGATTTCTTTTCAGAGCTATGGAGAATACATCCCTTTGAAAAAGGTAATGAAGAAGTCATTGTATTTTATGGTTGTGAGTATTTTAAAACGAGAGGCATTAATCTTTCATTAGATCATTTTATGAATAATATGGGTCGTTTGTGGAGAGGTTTAGCCTTTAATAATGGGGAAGTTTTGAGATTAGAGGTGAAAAGTCCTGTACTTTTACGCAATTTAATCAAAGAAAATATGCTTATAGCTAAGGAGCAAAACAATGAAAGAACAGTTTTGTCTTTAAAGGATTATAAGAACTATATAAATAATGCAAAGTTAAATAAAAATGAAAATACCCATAAGGAAAAAAGCTGGGATAACATAAAAAATAAAAACAATGATACTATGAATAGATAGTTTATCACTTTAAAGAATTTTACATAAAAGTTCATTGGTATTTATACCGGCTTTATATCAATATCGGGTAGATGTTGATTAAAAATTTTTATCAAACAATGTTGCTGAATAAAATCAAGTAGCAATACTAATAAAATCTAATTCGTTGGCTTAGGGGAAAGATTTCCCTTAAGCCATTTCTTTTTTATTTTTAGTTGACTTAGCTTTTTTACTCGGCTACAATGATATTAAAAAAATTGAGGCAATGGTGGTTAAATATGGAGATTAATGAGAAAAACATTCAAGAATTTTCAACAAGATTTTTGGAAATAGAAAAGGCTATATCAGAAGTCATTATTGGACAAAAAGATATTATTAAAAAGGTTTTAATGGCTATTATTGCGGGAGGAAATGTGCTTTTAGAAGGTCTTCCGGGACTGGGTAAGACACAGTTGGTAAAGACCATAGGAAAGGTAATGGATTTACAGTTTTCAAGAATTCAGTTTACACCAGATTTAATGCCTGCCGATGTTGTAGGTACAAATATTATTGTAAAAAAGCCTGATGGAACAAATGAATTTCAATTTCAGCCAGGGCCTGTTTTTTCTAACATTGTTTTAGCCGATGAAATAAACAGGGCAACTCCAAAAACCCAAAGTGCCATGTTAGAAGCCATGCAGGAAAAAACCGTAACCGTTGGAAATAATACTTATTATTTACCAAGTCCATTTTTTGTTCTGGCAACACAAAATCCTTTGGAGATGGAAGGCACATATCCTTTGCCTGAGGCTCAAATGGACAGATTTATGTTTAAATTGGATGTAAAATTTCCAACGCAGGAAGAGCTTGCTGAAATTGTACGCTTAACAACTGGAAAAGAGGCGCCTGAAGCCAGACAAGTTTGTGATAAAAATACTTTAATTGAAATGGGAGTAATTGCAAAGGAAGTGCCTGTTGCGACCGCAGTATATGAATATGCCATGAGTGTTGTATTAAAACTTCATCCTGAATCTGAAAATGCCCCGGAAGCAACGAAAAAGTATATTCATTACGGGCCAAGCCCCAGAGGAGCTCAGGCGATTATTACAGCTGCAAAAATTAATGCTTTAATTGATGGTCGTTATAATGTATCTTTTGATGATATAAAAGAAGTAGCCCTGCCAACTTTAAGGCATCGTATTTTCCTGAACTTTGAAGCTCTTTCAGACAAAGTAACAGCAGATGATTTGATTTTGGAAGTATTAAAGGACGGTAAATAATTATGCCAAAGTTGGTTGAGGTTTTCAACAAAGATTATATTGGTAAATTAGAATCTTTTTCAATTTATATGGATACGCTTCTTATGAATGGTTATAGCGGTGCCAGAAAGTCTAAAGCAAAGGGAATGTCCCTTGAATTTTCAGATTTCCGTCCCTATGTCTTAGGAGACGACATCAGAAGAATAGACTGGAATAGTTACGGTCGATTTGATAAGTTATTTATAAAACTGTTTATGGAAGAAAAGCAGGGTTCCATTAATATTTTTATAGATAGCAGTGCTTCCATGCAGGCCGGAGAACCCGAAAAACTGTTTTATGCCAAGCAATTAGCAGCTTCTATAGCCTATATTGCCTTAAGAAATATGGACCTTGTTAATTTATTTGCCTTTAGTGATGAGATTACCAATGAAAAGAAAAATATTCAAACGAAAAACTTGTTTCCTGATTTGCTGGATTTTTTGGATAACTTGCCTGTAAATAAGGAATCCAGACTGGTGAATGCGTTAAATAAAATAAAAAATATTCCCATGACAAAGGGAATTTCTTTTATTATTTCTGATTTCTTTTCAGAAGATGGTTATGAAGAGGCAGTGAAGTTGCTTCAATACAAAAAGCAGCAGATTGTGCTGGTTCAGATTTTATCTCCCGAGGAAATCGATCCGACAATCCGTGGGAATTTAAGATTAGTCGATTCTGAAAGTGGGAAAGCAAAAGATATCGAATTAACACAAGACAGAATCAATAATTACAAAAAGGCCCTCGAAAAATTCAAAAATCAAATACAAACTTTTTGTACAAAAAGAGGGCAGCAATATATATTCCTTTCTACAGATATTCCTATTTTACTTGGTCTGGAAAATTGTTTAAGAAGATAAAAAGATGCTTTTAGCATCTTTTTTACATTTTACAGATAATTATGCTTAAATCATCAATAGAACATCTGCTTTCAGGATTATCATTGTAAAACTTATTTAGGATAATTTCAATAATTTCTTCTGGTGGATATTCTTTATATTGAAGAATAAGTTTTTTTAGTTCTTCTATAAATTCTTCCGGATTGTTTTTATAAATACAGTCACATAAGCCGTCAGTGTAGAATAAAATCAAGTCATCATTTTCAAATACGTTAGATTTTAAGTCATAAACGGCATCTTCCATAAGACCGATGGGAAGACCGTTAATTTCTAATTCATCTGCCGTATGGCTTGCATTTTTGACGAATAAGGGTAAAGAATGACCTGCATTCGAATAGTAAATTTTTTTAGATTTTGTATCAATTCGTGCATAAAAAGCAGCTGCATAAACATCGCTGACTTTATTAGCAAAGATATTACTAAATTTACGGTTCATTTCTTCTAGCAATTTATTGGGTGCGTAATTATAAGGGATGAGATTTCTGAACAACATTTTAAGCATCGAAGTAAGAAGGGCAGAAGCAATTCCATGTCCTGAAACATCTGCTATAAAAACACCTACGGAATTATCATTGAGTTTGATAATGTCATATAAATCCCCACCGACATCCTGTGCAGGCATATATTTACTGGTGAATTTTACATCATTAACAGAAAAATTAGCTTCCTGAATTAATGAACGCTGAATTTCTTTTGCCATTTTTAGCTGATATTCCATTTGTTTATTTTTTTCATGAAGTTCGGAGTATTTTTGTTTTAACTGGTCACTTAAATGTTTTATTCTAAGAAGGGATTTTACCTTTGCAAGAAGGGTAATCTGATCAAAAGGTTTTGTTATAAAGTCGTCTGCGCCAGCTTCTAAAGCTTTAATCCTGCTGCCTGTAGAACCATGGGCAGTTACCATTAATACAGAGGTATATTCTGTATTTTGATTGCTTTTTAATCTCCTGCAAATTTCGTAACCGTCCATATCCGGCAATATAAGGCCTAAAATGATTAAGTCAGGGGAAAAGGACTGGATCTTTTGGAGAGCAGTTTCTCCATTTCTGGCAATAATCACTTCATAATCTAAGCTAAGGAGAAAACGGCTAATCAGTTCTATATTCTCGTCAATATCATCTACAACCAGAATTTTATCCATTATATTTCATCCTTTTTGTAAATTGAATTTGTTTCTTATATAAATTATAGTGTAATTCATTCGTTAGTGATTTTACGATTTGTATTCCCCTGCCCCGTTCTAAATAAAGGGCATCTTTGCTTGAGATTTTATCAAGGATATCTTCGTAATTAAAGCCGTTGCCTTCGTCTTCTACAATAGATGAAAAACAGTGATCATTGATGATGTTAATGGTTACAGTTACTTTTTTATTTTCGTCGTTTTTATTGCCGTGCACTACAGCATTAACAAGTAATTCAGCATAGATTAATTTGCAGTCAAAATAGTCATCAGGAGACATGAAAGGAAATGCATATGTCAAATATTCCATTATCTCATTTAGTACAGGTTTTATTAGACTAATCTGACTGGGAAAGGTTTTCTTAAAAGAATACTTTTTCATTCAATCACCTTCGAATTATTATTTACTAAACAGGTAAAAGACCTGTAATATATAATAATTCGTTATTCAGGTATAATATTCCTTTAAATAATTATAGTAAAAAAGCAGCAAATTTTATGCTACTTTTTTACTATAATGGATGATTATTTGAGTTTTTTTGACATAAAAATGTTGATGTTTGCATCGTCCTTGCTGGACAAAGAAATATAATCCATTAAAGCTTCTATCATGAGTATTCCCAGTCCGTCTTCTTCATAAATATTGTCAAATTTAATTTTTTCGGCTGTTAACATAATGTCAAGGGCGTTGCTTTTTATGATGAATTGGATATTAAACATGTTTTGAATGCTTTTATCAAGTTGGTGCATTTTGATCAGGTATGTACAAGCCTCTGAAACGGCGGCTTTAATATCTTCAATATCTTCAATATTAAAGCCCATTCTGTTTGCTATAGATGAAGCGGTTAATCTGGCGGTCGAAACGTATGCAGGATTAATAGGTAAGCCAAGTTCAATAATATCTTCATCAATAATAGTTTTTGGGGACTTATTCATATATTGCACCTTCTATCACAAATACTTTATTTAAATCTGTAATCTTAAATATTTTTGCTATGTTGGGTTTTAGGTTAGACAAATGGATATTTCCATTAAATTGTTTAACTTTTTTAAGGACAGATACCAAGGAGCCCAAACCCGTGCTGTCGATATATTCAAGGTCTTCGCAATCAATGTATAAATCCGCTTTTTCTTGTTCGAGCAATTCGTATAACTTATCTTTTAACAGCGACGAATTATAGATATCGATTTCGCCTTGAATGGAAATATTCCACTGGTTTTTTGCTTTGTCTAACCTATGGACGAATTCAAAATCCACTCCAGCAACCCCCCTTTTTAAAATATTTTTTGATAGTATAACATAAATTTAAAAGAAATACCATAGATTAAAAAAAACCTATATGGTAGAATAAAGTATATTATGAGCATCTTACCAAAATATTTTTATTATATTTATTATATTAGAAAGAGAGAGGAACTATGATTTCGATTGGTTATTTAGGACCTAACGGTACTTTTTCGGAACAGGCTGCTTTTTCTTATTTTAATAAAGACAAAGAAAAATATTATTTTATTCCTTTTTCTACAATTCAAGATTTAATACAAGCTGTCGATAAGGGAGAAATATCCAATGGTGTTGTTCCTATAGAAAATTCTATTGAAGGGGCGGTCAATATCACCATCGATATGCTGACTTTTGAATCAGAATTAAAAATACAGGCTGAAATTGAGATACCTATTAAACATTGTTTAATAGGCTATGAGGATTTTTCATATAATCAAATACAAGAAGTTCTTTCCCATGCGCAAGCCATTGCCCAATGCAGGGGTTATTTGCATAAAAATTTAGCTCATGCAAATATTGTATTTACAGATTCAACAGCGGAAGCAGTAAGAATTATTTCGCAAAAAAAAGAAGCTAAGGCTGCCATTGGGACAAGTTTTGCCGCAAATTTTTATGGTCTTTCTATTTTAGATACAAATATTCAGGATCAGGAAAACAATAAAACCAGGTTTGTGGTTATCGGAAAAGAAAATGGGAAAAAAGCAAGAAGATGTAAGACAACTATTGTTTTTTCTACAGAAAATAAACCTGGTGAACTTTATAAGATTTTAAACATTTTTGCTTTATGGGATATTAATATGACCAGGATTTTATCCAGACCATCAAAGACAGATCCCGGCGGCTATGTATTTTTTGTGGATTTAGAAGGACATGAAGAAGATGAGGATTTAAGAGATGCCCTTACAATGATAAAAAGGAAGACTTCTTTTTACAAATCTTTAGGTTCTTATGAGATTGTTGACTAAACTTTTCAACTGTTAAAAAGCGTGATATAATATTAGGACGGTTTGGAAAGAGGGATGGAGTGGTATTATGGGAATCCGGGAAAGGGAATTCGATATTACGCGTTCATTAAAAATTGTAGAAAAACTAAAAAGTCAAATGCTTTGTGATATTGCCCAGTTGTTTTCAGAAATGGTTGAGTGCAATGAAGAATCTCACGAAGAACGGGCTGATTTATTAGCGAATATTATTATTCTCACATATTTATTGTCAAAACGCTTAGGTATTTCATATAATACTTTGGATATGAAAATTTATAATAAATTGAAGTTAGGAATTTTAGAAAACATGGATGAACAAGAGTGGTTTACAGACTTAACAGCCCTGATGCGCCATCTTGAAGCAACGCATGACAGTAGGAGGTCACAATAAATGAAATTGAATACAAAAGAAATTCTGTGGCTCTTTGCCATGGGATTATTTTATATTGGGCTTGGCTTTTTAGGCCATATCTTCCCGCCTGTATATCTTTTTTCGTTTGTTTTAGGTGTTCCTTATGTTATATATGTTTATAAAAAAGGGACAGAATGGAGTTCTTTATTAATGGCTCTTATTGTAGTCCTTGTCCTGGTTTTCAGCCATATGGGAAGTTCTGCCCTGATAATCACATTTTTACTTTTTATCCCTTCTGCTATATGCGGTCTGTTTTTTAATAAACAAATTATTCTTTCTAAAAATATCATAAATTTAACGGTCATCTATTTTGTGGTTTTCTTTGGAATGATTTTATTGTTTAATTATGCTTTTAACATTAATATAATGGATGATTATCATTCCATTGTAGCTACCCTTGAAAAAATCTGGGATAAAAGCTTAAACAGTAAATATGAGATGTACAGACAAAATCCGGAATTTGCTCAATCATATATAAAAAAACTCTTTCCAAAGAATTATGATGAAATAAGCCTTTCAAAGCTATATGCCCTTGAAAAATTAGCTTTGAAATATAATATTTATTTTATGACATATTTTTTTCCATTCTTTGTTTTTCTTTTTGGATTTTTCTGTGCTTTTATCCAAGTCCTTGTTACGATGTTAATATTGCAGGGTTTAAACTGGAAAGCGCCTAATATTAAACATATATCCGATATAGCAATTAAGCCTTTAACGATAGGGCTTTTTGGCTTAATAGCAATCCTTAGGGTAAATATAGCAAATTATATTAACCCGTTACTCATTGTGTCCATGGACAATATTTTGCTGATTTTTTTCATGTTTATTTTTTTAATAGGCTTTATGTTTGTGATTCATATTCTTCAACGCATCAATTCGGGATATAACTTTAAGATAATATCTATAATATTATTGCTTGTAGTTATGAAAGAAATGCCAGACTTGTTTATTGTATTGTTTATCACGTTAGGTCTTTTGGAAGCCATATTTAATTTTAGAAACAAAGAAAGGTTTTTATGAAATAAAATATAGAAGTTATTTATAATAAATAATATTATTAATGAAAGAAAGGAATTTTTGGAGGCAATTATGGGTAATAGCAGTAATGATTCGTTTTTCAGGAAAGTCTTTTTTCTGCCTCAATTTTATATTGTTATATTATATGTGTTTGCAGTAATCATTTTATTATTTAATTATATGTTTGGCTTTACAGCAATAACTCTTTGTGTTTTAATCAGTTTATTAGTTTACCGTTTTGCTAAAAAAGCAGAAAAAAAAGAACAAATAATAGCTGAAACTAATGAAAATGTCATTTATGAAAATTCTTTATGGGATTTTCCCGTTCCTTTTGTAATGGTGGACAGCCAGGGATTGATTCAATGGTATAATTCAAAATTTGAGGATATGATAAAGGAAAAAACTATTGTAAATAAAAATATCAGTAGTTTTTTTGCTGATATTCGCTTTGATATATTTCCTGAAGCAAATAAGGAAATTACTAAAGAAGTTAATTTTGACGATAAAACATATAAGTTAAGCCTATATAAAATAAAGCAAAGGGTAACATTTGAGGATAATGAATACTATGGTATTTATTTTATAGACAATACGGAAAACGCCATATTAAAAGAAGAAAGTTTAAAACAAAAGTTATCAGTAGGACTGATACTGATAGACAACTATGAAGAAGTCATGCAAAATATGGATGACGTAAGGAAAAATTTATTACTGGCTTTAATTGACAGGAGAATAAATGCTTGGGTAGAAGAAGTCAATGGAATTCTTAAAAAGGTTGACAGAGACCAGTATTTTGTTTTGTTTTATAGTAAATACCTGGAGTTATTTAAGAAAAAAAAGTTTGAAATATTGGATCAGGTAAGAGAAATCAATGCAGGAAATGAACTGCCCGTTACTTTAAGTATAGGTATAGGAATTAATGGGAAAGACCTTCCTCAGGCCATGGAATATGCCAAAGCAGCAATGGATTTAGCATTAGGCAGAGGAGGGGATCAGGCAGTTATTAAAGATGATGATAAATATTCTTTTTATGGAGGAAAAACCAGGGAGGTTGAAAAAAGTACCCGCGTAAAAGCCAGAATGAAAGCGTATGCTTTTAGAGAACTTATGGAAGAGACGGATGAAGTCATTATTATGGGTCATAAGAACCCGGATGTGGATTGTCTTGGTGCTGCTGTAGGTGTTTACAGGTGTGCTAAGTTTTTAGGCAAAAAAACACACATTGTTTTAAATGAGCCCAATTTTGCAATTAAAGGCGCTTATGATAAACTATTAGAGTCTGGAGAATACGAAGACAGATTGTTTATTACCAGTGATGAGGCATTAAATATTATAAAAGATACAACACTTTTAGTTATTGTGGATGTTCACAGACCTAGTTATACAGAATGTCCTGAGCTTTTAGAATTAAGTAAGAAAATTGTTGTTTTTGATCATCACAGAAGAAGTGAAGAGTTTATTGAAAATGCTGTGTTAATTTATTTAGAACCTTTTATTTCTTCAACTTGTGAAATGATAACCGAGATATTACAATATGTGGTTGATAAAATCAAGTTAAATCCTCTTGAAGCCGATATGCTTTTAGCAGGCATTACAATTGATACGAAAAATTTCGTTTTTAAGACAGGCGTAAGAACCTTTGAAGCGGCTGCCTTTTTAAAGCGAAACGGGGCAGACAGTACAAGGGTACGAATGCTATTCCAGAATGATATGGAAGCTTATAAGGCAAAAGCAGAGGCTGTAAGGCATGCAGAAATTTATAAAGGTGACATTGCCATTTCAGTTGCCCCATTAAATGTTGAAAATATCGCTGTTATAGCAGCACAAGCTGCAGATGAATTGCTGAGTATATCAGGTATAAAGGCTTCTTTTGTACTGTCTGTGGTCGGAGACGAAATTTTAATCAGTGCCCGTTCTTTAGGGGATATTAATGTACACATTATTATGGAAAAGCTGGGTGGAGGAGGACATATGACTGTGGCTGGGGCACAGCTTAAAGAATCCTCCATAGAAGATGTATTACAAAAGTTAAAGAGCACGATAGACGACTATTTAGAGGAAGGAGAATGAGTATGAAAGTGATACTATTAAAAGATGTTAAAAATCATGGTAAAGAAGGCGACATTGTTAATGTTAGTGATGGATATGCTAAAAATTTCTTAATCCCTAAAGGTTTAGCTGTTGAGGCAACTAAGGCTGCAGAAAATGAATTAAAATTAAAAAAGAAAGCAGAGGAAAAAAGAAAACAAGAAGAATTGGATTTGGCTAATGAATTACGAGGAAAAATAGAAGGAAAAGCAATAAGCATCCAGGTAAAATCAGGGGAGAACGGTAAGCTTTTTGGTTCAGTAACTTCTAAAGAAATCGCTGTGGAAGTTAAAAATCAATTAGGCCTGGATATTGATAAGAAAAAGATTCAACTGGATGAGCCTATCAAAACTTTAGGCAATCATATCGTAACGATTAAATTACATCCGAAGGTGATTGCCCAACTTACGGTTAAAATTTTGGAACAATAAAAAAATAAGGGGGGAGTATTATGGAGGAATCTAAATTGTCAAGAATTCCCCCACATGATATAGAGGCTGAGCAATCGGTATTAGGGTCTATGATTATTGATCATGAGGCGATTGTAACAGCATCCGAAATATTAAGGGGAGAGGATTTTTACAGACCCGACCATAAAATTATTTATGAAGCTTGCATAGATTTATTTAATCAGAATTCACCTATTGATTTGGTGACACTAAAAAGCCGTCTGGAAGAGATGGGACTTTTGGAGCAAGTAGGAGGTATTAGTTATTTATCGCATTTGGCGGCCAGTGTTCCAACATCAGCCCATATTAAGCAATATGCTAAAATTGTTGAAAGTAAGTCAATCCTCAGAAGATTAATTAAAGCTTGTCAGGATATTTCTGCTGTGAGTTTTGAAGCCAAAGAAGATGTCAATGATATATTAAATCAGGCAGAACAAAGTATTTTTCATATTTTGCAAAACAAACATACAGAAGACTTTTCTCCGATGAGAGAAGTTTTATTGAGTGCTTTTGAGAAGATAGAAGAAATTTATAGAAACCAGGGAAAGGTGACAGGAATACCGACAGGTTTTATTGATTTGGATTATAAAACTGCAGGATTCCAGCCTTCAGATTTAATTCTGATTGCAGCAAGACCTTCTATGGGAAAAACTGCATTTGCCCTTAATATTGCCCAATATGCTGCCGTACGCCAGAAAGTACCCGTTGCTATTTTTAGTTTGGAAATGTCAAAGGAACAGTTGGTTAATCGAATGCTTTGTGCAGAAGCAATGATTGATTCGCAAAAATTAAGGACAGGCTCTCTGGAACAAGAAGATTGGGTTAAAATAGCGAGATCCATGGGACCTTTGTCGGAAGCACCTATTTATATTGATGATACGCCTGGAATTTCAGTTATGGAAATGAGGGCAAAGTGCAGAAGATTAAAGTTAGAAAAAGGTTTAGGTATGATTTTCATTGACTACCTTCAACTGATGACTGCCAATAGAAGGTTTGAATCCAGGCAGCAAGAAATATCAGAAATATCCCGCTCTCTCAAAGCACTGGCAAGAGAGATGGAAGCTCCGGTAGTGGCTTTATCACAGCTTAGCAGAGCTTGTGAGGCAAGAGCAGACCATAGACCGATGTTATCTGATTTAAGAGAATCCGGAGCAATTGAACAAGATGCAGATGTGGTTATGTTTTTATATAGGGATGAGTATTACCACCCGGATACAGAAAAGAAAAATCAGGCTGAAGTCATTATTGCTAAGCAGAGAAATGGTCCGACAGGAACTGTAGATTTAATTTGGCTTGGACAATATACAAAGTTTGTAAATATGCAAAAGAGTTAAACTTAATAGATAACTTTAAATTCAAGATTAAGCTGCCTTGGGCAGCTTTTTTCATTTAAAAAAATTTTAAGGCTTGTACAAAATTTTTATTGAATTAATGTAAATTTATGGTATACTATGAATATAACTGGAAATTAATTAAAAAGAGGTGAAGAAATGGAAGAAAAAAGATATACGATATCAGAGGCTTCTGATTTATTAGAATTAGAAAGTCATGTGCTCCGCTATTGGGAAGAAGAATTAAATTTAAATATCCCAAGAAATGAAATGGGTCATAGATATTATACCAAAAAGGAGATGGATATTTTTGAGAAAATTAAAGAACTTAAAGGCAGAGGACTGCAACTTAAAGCCATTAAATCTGCTCTTGATGATTTAAATGAAAAGGAAGAAAATTATAGTCTGAAATTAGCAGAGAGTAATGCAATCAATATTGCCAATCCTAATGATGAAAGGGTAAAGAAATTTCAAATGATGCTCAGGAATTTATTTAAAGAAGCTTTAGTGGAATATAACAGGCTCTTTAAAGAAGAATTGAAGGAAGACTTAAAGCGGGATTTAAGGGAAGAAATATCCTGTCAGATAAGATCTATAGAATTAAGTCATGAATTAAAAGAAAAAGAAAGATATCGAAAATTAGATGAAGCCATCAGAGAAGTCCAAAATATGAGAAAAGAATCAGCCGTAGCTGTTACCGTTAAAAAACCTTGGTATAAGCAAGTATTTGGCAGATAAAAAAACCGCCCTCTGTTTAGGGCGATTATGATTTTGATATGATTGGTTAGCCTAATTATTCTGCAGGATTTGGAGCTCCTGTTGGACAAACGTCTGCACAAGTACCGCAACCAGTGCATTCGTCTTCATTAATTATGTACTTTCCATCTCCTTCAGAAATACAAGATACAGGGCATTCTGGTTCGCAATTTCCGCAACCGATGCAATCATCGTTTATTCTATAAGCCATTATCACACCTCCTCGAATAGTAATACAAGCATATTGTATACTAAATCTCTTAAAGATACAAGTTAAAAAAATATATATTCTATTAAAAATATAGTCTATTTCAGATTATTATATGAATATAAATAAATATATTTTAAATTATAAAAATTCATATAAATAATTTATATAAATAATTTATTATAATTTCAAAAGATATTGGATTTTATTCAGAGATTTGGTATAATGACAAAGAATATATTTTTAGAGGAGGCGATTTTATGAGTGATGCTGAAGTTATGGCAGCTTTTGCAGCATTTTCTTTGATTATTGCACTAGTTGTATTCGCAATAATTGTAGCTACATATGTTCTTACTGCGGTAGGAATATATGGAATGGCCAAGAAAAAGGATATAGAAAATGCTTGGCTTGCTTGGATTCCTATTGCAAACTATTATATACTAGGTAAAGTAATAGGTCCAGTTAAGATTGACAAAATTGAAATTAATAATACGGAAGTCGTGCTTCCATTAGCTCAATTAGCTGTTTTTGGTATTAGTGTAATGCCAGTAATTAAAATTATTGCAACACCTCTTAATATAATATTTAGTGCATGTGTTGTTTATACATTATATAAAATGTATCATGAAGAAGTTAGTATTCCAATGATAATTATCTGGACCCTCTTTACACCTATTTTCTTATTTACTTTAAGAGACAAGGAAGCCATCAGAGCTGCTAACGAAGATGTTTCTTCTAATTCACAACAATATAATTCTCAAGATCCAATGAATATGTAGTGGAAAATTTTATAATAGTTCAATAAAAAGGGTTGTGCTTTAACAATTATTTATCTGTTAACGTACAACTCTTTACTTTTATTATTGCAAAAGGAACTGTGCACAATTTATTTGTGTACAGTTCCTTTTTATGAGAAGATTTATTTTATACTTTTAGATTATATTTTTTAAAAATTTCTTTTACTGAGTCCACTAATTCTTTTGAAGGAGCAGGGGTTTCTTTAAGTTCATAATTATAACCCAGCTCTTCCCACTTGTATTCACCCATTTTATGAAAGGGGAGAATTTCTATTTTTTCGACTGTTTTCAAGTCCTTTATGAATTGGGCTAAAGCTTCGATATGGTCAGGATTGTCCGTTAAATTTGGAACAAGGACATAGCGTATCCACATCGGTTTACCAATGTCTGAAAGATATTTAGCCAATTCTAAGGTAGGTTCGTTGGAAACACCTGTTAATTCTTTATAAGTCTGATAGTCAAAAGATTTAATATCTAATAAAATGAGATCAGTATATTGGATGACCTCTTTTGCGTGTTCAAGGGGAATGTAACCAGAGGTATCCAAAGCTGTATGAATTCCTCTTTCCTTGCATTGGCGGAACAATTCTTTTACGAGTTTAGGCTGCATAAGAGGCTCGCCACCAGTTACTGTCACACCTCCGCCTGAAAAGTCCATATAAGATTTATACTTTTCAATTTCCTGGATGAGTTCATCTACAGTCATGTTTTTACCTTCGGAGATTTTCCAGGTATCCGGATTATGACAGTATTTGCAGCGAAGAGGACAACCCTGGGTAAAGATAACAAATCTTATTCCCGGCCCATCGACAGTACCACAAGTTTCTATAGAATGGATTCTACCAGTTACACTCATTATAGGCCTCCTTTCAGTCGGGTAAATTGGGGAGAGCTTTTTCTTTTCAATCAAAATATTACCATAATTCATCATTTTTTAAAACCTTTCATGGAAAGTTCTATTAATAACATCTAATTGTTGTTCTCTTGTAAGTTTTATAAAGTTTACTGCATAGCCAGAAACACGAATAGTTAATTGAGGATATTTTTCTGGATGATCCATAGCATCCAATAAGGTTTCTTTGTCAAATACATTGACATTAATGTGATGACCACCATCATGGAAGTAACCATCAAGTAAGCCAACCAGGTTATTGATTCTTTCATCTAAATTTTTACCTAAAGCTTTTGGAATGATAGAGAAGGTATAGGAAATACCGTCTTCTGCATGCTGGTATGGAAGTTTTGCAACAGATGCCATAGAAGCGATCGCTCCATTTTTATCCCTGCCATGCATGGGATTTGCGCCAGGTGCAAAGGGTTCTCCAGCCTTTCTTCCATCAGGAGTACTTCCTGTTTTCTTACCATATACCACGTTGGAGGTAATCGTCAGGATGGACAAGGTTGGGATGGAATCACGATAAGTCTTATGCTTTCTTAATTTATTCATAAAGTTTTTAACAATCGAATAAGCAATGGAATCCACTCTGTCATCGTTGTTTCCAAAGGCAGGATATTCTCCTTCTACTTCATAGTCAACCGCTAAGCCTTGTTCATTTCTTATCACTTTAACTTTACTGTATTTAATGGCAGATAAGGAGTCTGCGACTACAGAAAGACCAGCAATTCCGCAGGCAGAGGTTCTGAGAATATCCATATCGTGGAGAGCCATTTGAAGTCTTTCGTAAGCATATTTGTCATGCATGTAATGAATAATATTTAAGGTATTAATGTATAAAAGAGAAAGCCAGTCTAAAATCTGATCAAATTTGGACATTACTTCGTCATAGTCCAGATATTCAGATGTAATGGGAGCAAATGGGGGAGCAACCTGTTCACCACTGATTTCATCTTTACCACCATTAATCGCATATAAGAGAGCTTTTGCCAGATTAGCACGGGCACCAAAGAATTGCATTTGTTTACCAATTCTCATGGCAGATACACAGCAAGCAATGCCATAATCATCCCCATACCATCTTCTCATTAAGTCATCGTTTTCATATTGAATCGAACTGGTATTAATAGAAGTTTTGGCACAGAACTTTTTAAAGTTTTCAGGCAGATGATTAGACCATAATACGGTTAAGTTTGGTTCAGGTGCAGGACCTAGATTATTTAAAGTATGAAGAATTCTAAAACTTGTTTTGGTAACCAGGGTTCTGCCGTCTAAGCCCATGCCACCAATAGCCTCTGTTACCCATGTGGGGTCACCAGAAAACAATTCGTTATAAGCAGGGGTTCTAAGGAAGCGGACCATTCTTAATTTCATAACAAAATCGTCAATTAATTCCTGAGCTTCTTCTTCAGTTAAAATACCTTCTTTTAAATCTCTTTCAATGTAGATATCAAAGAAAGTAGATACTCTTCCGATGGACATGGCTGCCCCATCTTGTTCTTTAATAGCAGCCAGGTAGGCAAAGTAAGTCCATTGGATAGCTTCTTTTGCATTAGAAGCAGGCTGACTGATATCAAAGCCATAACTTTGTGCCATTTCCTTTAATTCATGTAAAGCTTTAATTTGTTCTGAAAGTTCTTCTCTAAGACGGATAACACCACTTTCCATGTGTTCCAGGGCTAATTGTCTTTTTTCTTTTTGTTTTTCTTCAATGAGCTTGTCTACACCGTATAAAGCAACTCTTCTGTAATCACCGATAATTCTGCCTCTTCCATAAGCATCAGGAAGACCGGTGATAATGCCAGAATGTCTGGCTTTTCTCATTTCTTCCGTATAAGCATCAAAGACGCCATCGTTATGAGTTTTTCTGTACGATTTAAAAATTTCTTTTGTGGCAGGATCTAATTCATAGCCATAAGCATTTAAAGCTTTTTCTACCACACGGATGCCACCAAAAGGCATGATTCCTCTTTTTAAAGGTTTATCTGTCTGGAAGCCCACAATTAACTCTAATTCTTTGTCCAGATATCCAGGTCCATGAGAAGTAATACCGGAAGGTATTTTTGTTTCAGCATCCAGGATACCTTTTTCTCTTTCAACTTTTGTCAGTTCCATTACTTTATCCCAAAGTTTTAAAGTCCTTTTTGTTGGTCCGGCTAAAAAGCTGTCATCACCATCGTAAGGAGCATAGTTTTTTTGGATAAAATCTCTTACATCGATTTCTTTTACCCAATTTCCTTCTCTAAAATTTCTCCATTGTTCAAACATTAGATTACCTCCTTAAAATCTATATGAATTGTTATATTATTAACAGAAACTATATAAAATGATTATCTTTGATTTTATTATATATGAATACTGTATACACGTCAATAAGTTTTTAAATAATAATGATAATAATTCTTAATAAAATTATTGGAAACAGAGGGATTCATGACAAAACAGTAAAATGAAAAAGAAAAACAATTGAAAAAGATTTTCAAATATCCGCTTCTTACAGAGTAAACACGATTAGTTTAAAAAGCTAAATATTTAACAATTTATGATTATATATTTATCTAAGAATAGATTTAAAGATGACAGTTTATAATAGGATTGTTCATTAAATAATAAAAATTCCTAAAGGATTAAAATTTTTATACGTTATTTAGTATGTGCAAAAAGAAAAATATATATATAAATAGAGAATAAGTTTGAAACTTGTAATAAGTGTGATAAAATAATAAAACAATAAAAGCATTAAACAAAATAACTTATCTTAAACATTAATTTAAAGGAAGGATAGAAGGTCAATTAATATGGATAAACAAATTTTTGTTTTTGGACATATGAATCCGGATACAGACTCTATATGTTCAGCTATTGCTTATACCAATCTGAAAAAAGAATTAGGTTATAAAAATGTTGTTGCAGCCAGACTGGGTGATATAAACAGAGAAACGAAGTTTGTGCTGGATTATTTTGATGTGGAAATTCCTGTGTTATTAGAAAATGTAGAACCTCAAGTTTGTGATTTAAATTTTTATGTGTCTGAACTGGTGCGTAAAGATGATTCTGTAAAAACGGTATGGGAATTGATGAAAAATAATAAAAGAAAGATGTTCCCGGTTGTAGATGAGAAGAATAGATTGACTGGCGTGGTATCCATTACCGATATTGCAACCGCCTATATGGAATTGGAAGATGAAATGGCCCTGAAAAACCAAAGAGCGAAGTTTTCTAAATTAATTGAGGCTTTAGATGGAGAGGTTATTGCGGGCAGTTATCCATATGAATATGTGGAGGGAAATATTTATACAGATTCTACATTAGATGAAGATCAAATTCTTACAAAGGGTGATATCGTTATTACCGGCCACGTTAAAAAACTCCACAAAAGGGTGATAAAATCAGGTGCTGGCTGCATTATTGTTGCAGAAGGTAAAACCAGTAAGAAACTTTTTGACAGTGAAGAAGAATTAACTTGTGCCGTTGTTACTGTACCACATACTTTTTTTAAGACAATTAAATTAATTAATCAAAGTATTCCTGTAAAATCGATTATGAAAAAGAAAAATTTAGTCTATTTTCAGATGGATGACTATATTGATGAAGTAAAAGAAATTATGCAGAGTTCTGTCTACAGGAATTTTCCTGTAGTGGATTCAGAAGGTGTTGTGAAAGGGGTTATTTCAAGAAGAAATTTAATCGATATTAACCGCAAAAATGTTATTTTAGTTGACCATAATGAAAAGGGACAATCGATAAAAGGTTTAGAAAAAGCTAATATCTTAGAAATTATTGACCACCACAGGGTAGCAGATATTTATACTATGTCTCCTTTATATTTTCGGGCAGAACCTGTGGGTAGTACGGCAACGATTATATCTAAAATGTATAAAGAGAATAATATTACGCCCACAAAAAGTATGGCTGGTATTATGCTAAGTGCAATCTTATCGGATACGCTTATCTTTAAGTCTCCCACTTGTACAGAAGAGGATAAAAAGGAAGCAGAATATCTTGCAAAAATTGCAGGGGTTAAAATCAAATCTTATGGCATGAAGTTAATTGCTGCAGGTACTTCCCTTGAAGGCAAGACGGCAGAAGAAATCTATTATTCCGATATGAAAAACTTTGTTTTTGGCCACTACAATATTGTTATTTCTCAAATTAATACAGCAGACTTTAAAGGAATATTTGATTTGATAACGGATATAAAAGAAATAATGAAAAAACTATGTGAAGATAAAAAATACGACTTGGCTCTTTTAATGGTAACGGATATTATTCTTGGCGGGACAGAACTTATTGCAATTGGACCTGCAAAAGAACTGGCTCATAAAGCTTTTGGTATGGGTCTGAAAGAGGACAGTATCTTTCTGCCTGGTGTATTATCAAGGAAAAAGCAAGTTGTTCCAAGGCTGATGAATGCAGTTCAGTAGAATTTGGTTGTTGCATTATATTGTATAATTAGGATATAATAAAATTGTAACAAGATTTTATGAATAAAGGAGGATTAAAGATGGCAGCTAAAGTAACAAAGGATATGATAATTGCTGATATTATTGCTATAGATAGAGGGCTGATACCTATTTTAATGGAAGCTGGAATGCATTGTATCGGATGTCCTTCATCTCAGGGAGAAACTTTAGAAGAAGCTGGTTTTGTTCATGGACTCAATGTAGATGAAGTGATAGAAAAAATGAATGCATACTTAGCAGAAAAAGAAAAAAACTGACGATAACGTCAGTTTTTTTATGCGAGATGTTTTTTAAGAACTTCAATGGCTTTATTTTGAATCATTATTTCTCCGTGTTCAGCTAAATAGCCTTCCGTTAAAGGCGTTGAGATATGTTTGTTTCCATATTCGCTTAAAATAGATTCTATTTGATTGAGATTGGTATCTACAAAGTAGTTTTTGTGAAGGACAAGAAAATATCTGTTATTGTAAACATCTTTATAAAGAGAATTTGCCCCGCAGTACAGGTGGTAGATGCGGTTGGAAGCTTCAACAACATCGTCCAGTTTCTCAAAAGAATAAATCATTAAAGTTGAATCTTCCTCTTCTTCTGGGACAAAAGTTTTCTTCTTAAAGGTCCGGGTGTTGGATTTTGAGCGGAAAGGTGTAATCTTTTCGCCAATTTCAAAGGGGTGTTCAACCTTGGTTACAATAATCATAATGCTGTCTACAGAAAGGGGAACAGCCTCAATCATTAAAGGAACATTATGGGTATCAAAATCATGTTCCTCTAAGGCAGTTTCCATCATATCCCGGAATAATTCTTGTGCCTTTTTAGAACCGTAAGCTAATTCACTGATTTTAATGTCTCTATTTTTAAGATCTGCTTGATTCAAAATAATCTTTATTTGAGTGTCGCTTATTTTTTCAATTCTCACAAGCATCACTTCCAATCTAATATTATCTTATAGATATATACGTATAGTATAATCTATATCAGGGTAAAATGTAAAGAGGGGAATAATGTCACATATTGGCTTATGTAAACAAATAACTGAAAATATTTGTATATTAAATCATATGTTACCAATTAGAATTCGATAACAATTGTTTTTATTTTACCATCATTATTATAATGATTATAATAGATAAAATATATATGTAAAGGGGCGATTATATGTATGATGTCATTATTATTGGAGCAGGTCCTGCAGGAATGGCAGCAGCAATTTATGCCGGCAGAGCAAAGCTGAATGCAGTGATGTTTGAAAAAGAATTTGTTGGCGGTCAGGTTACAAAAACCTATGAAGTAGCTAATTATCCTGGTATTGCAGACGTCATTGGTCCTGAATTAGCCCTGAAAATGCAAGCTCATGCGAAAGAATATGGAATTGAACCAATCGTTGAAGAGGTTATTGACATAGAGCCAGAAGGAAAAATAAAAAAAGTGATGACAAAAAATAAGACTTACGAAAGCAGGACGATTTTATTGGCGATGGGGGCCAGCTGGAGGGAAATCGGAGTTCCTGGAGAAAAGAAATTAAAGGCCAGGGGGGTATCTTATTGTGCAACTTGTGATGGCGCTTTCTTTAACGGAAAAAATACAGTAGTTGTAGGTGGAGGCAACAGGGGTGTAGAAGATGCCATCCTGCTGGCTAAGTTTTCACCCAAAGTATATTTGGTGCAAGACCTTCCTCACTTGACTGCTCAAAAGATTTTGCAGGAAAAACTGTCTTCTTTAGATAATGTGGAGGTACTTACCAATCAACAGGTTTTAGAGATATTAGGAGAAGATAAAGTGACAGGAATTAAAATAAAAGATAAGGAATCAGGAGAAGAAAAAATATTGGAAGTAGAAGGTGCTTTTATTGCCGTAGGTATGACACCTAATTCAGAGATTGTAAAAGGTAAGGTTAAAACTGACCAATGGGGCTATATTTTAGCTAATGAAAATTGTGAAACGGACATTCCGGGGGTTTATGCCATAGGAGATATCAGAGATAAAAAGTTAAGACAAATTATTACTGCTGCAGCAGATGGGGCAATTGCAATTAATGCAGTGGAAAAATATCTTATAGAAAATCCATAAGAAATCAGAAAAGAATACATTGTTAAAAAGAGCTGTCCACAAAAATATTGATGAACAGCTCTTTTAATGTTAACAAGTTATTTTTGTTGTAAAAAGTGCTTATACATTATTTATATGTGTTTATTATTATCCTTATTTTTACTGGAGGTTTTTTATTAAACTTGTGGCTTTTTATGTTATAATTGAGAGCATACCAATAAAAAGTTTGCACGTTTATATATAGAGACAAAAAATTTAGGGGGATTAAAGTGAAAAAAAAGAAAAGATCTTTTGGATGCCTACTGTTTATGGTAATCATTGCAGTATCTTTACTATTGGTAAAAAAATACATGCCAAACTTCAGCTATATTTCAGCCTATGAAGCTTTTTCAGAGCTTTCTGAAGGAAAAGTCGGCCTGGTTTTAGGAAAAGAAATCATTGCTATGGAGCATAGTCCGCAAGTCATTGATGGAGAAATATTTTTGCCCTTTGATTTTGTCAGGACGTACATTGATCCGTATATTTTCTGGGATGAAGGCACACAAAAATTGACGATAACTACGCAGAATAAGGTTATCCGCATGAAAACCGATGAATTGACTTATTATATTAACCAGGAACCTTTAGAGCTTCAAGTTCCTCTAAGGAAATTTGAAGAGGTACCTTATATTCCCTTTAACTTTTTAAAGGAATGGTTTAACATCGAAGCGGTCTATTATAAAGAAAGTAATATGGTTGTAATGGACTATACAACAGAAACTAAAATAATTGGTGAAGTCATTAAAAAGAATGCCCCTATCCGTTATGAAAATCATATCAAAAGTCCTATTTTAGTTAAGTTGTCCTTATCAGATAAGGTCAGGATTTTTGAAGAAGCTGGCGATTGGTACTATGTAAGAAATGAACATGGGATTGTAGGCTATATTAGTAAAAAGCACATTGGGACGATTGAAGAGATTGAAGGAAAAGCTGTTCAAAAAGAAGAAAGTTTCCCTACCTGGGAGCCATTACAGGGCAAAATTAATTTAGTCTGGGATCAGGTTTTTAAAGTAGAAAGCAGTGAAGTTCCTTCTAAATTTGAGCCTATATATGGTCTTGATGTTTTGTCACCCAGTTGGTTTGAAATTGAAGATGAACAAGGTAACATCAGGAATATTGCAAGTAAAAGATATGTTGATTGGGCTCATAGTCAGGGCTATCAAGTATGGGCTATGATTACAAATCCTTTTTCAGACCCGGATTTAACCCATAAGGTATTAAGTAATACCGACAGCAGGGAAAATATCATCAAACAGCTTTTGGCGTTTGCATCCATATATAATTTGGACGGAATCAATATAGACTTTGAAAGTTTAAAGAAGGAGACTGGAGAATATTATGTACAGTTTATAAGAGAATTAACGCCTTTGTTAAAAGAACAAGGCCTTGTTGTTTCAGTAGATATGTATGTGCCTTCTGGCTGGACCAGACATTATAACCGTTCGGAAGTTGGAAAAGTGGTAGACTATATTATTATCATGGGATACGATGAACACTGGTCAACATCCCCTGAGAGCGGTTCTGTAGCATCAATAGGCTGGGTAGAACAAGGAATCAAAAATACTTTAGAAGAAGTTCCGCATGAAAAGATTATCCTGGGTATTCCTTTTTATACCCGCTTATGGGCTGAAGAAGAAGTAGAAGGAGAAATAAAAGTTTCTTCTAAAGCTTATGGTATGAGCAGGGGAGAACAATTCCTTAAAGATGCAGGGGTTGAGCCTGTGTGGCTGGAAGATGCAGGTCAATATTATGGTGAATACACCAGGGGTGATGTTGTTTACAAAATCTGGTTAGAGGAAGAAAGGTCTATTGAAGAAAAACTTAAGCTGGTTCAAAAGTACGATCTGGCAGGGACTGCCGGCTGGAAAAGAGGTTTAGAAAAGCCTGAAATATGGAAAGTACTTTATAAATATTTAAAAGAATAAAACAGGCATATATTTTTTTGCGGTGAATAATTATATAGAGAAAATAAAAATCATCGTAAAAGATATATGAGGTGGGACATGGATTTCTGGAAAAAGAATCCGAAGCTCTGTACAAGTGTTGCTCTTTTCTTAGTTGTATTATTTGCTTATAACATATATACAAACAGGACAGTCAGTACTTTTGCCTTACCAACGGCTAAGCGGGTTATTGTAATAGACCCTGGTCATGGTGGGTTTGATCCTGGGAAACTGGGCATTCATGGTGCCCATGAAAAGGATATTAATCTTGCTATTGCCCTTAAACTTCAAGCTTATCTTGAACAAAGCGGAGCCTTCGTTGTTATGACCAGAACTAGTGATGAAGGTTTGAATGAAGAGGGTGATAATAATAAAAAACGTTCCGATATGCGAAGAAGAAAAGAACTCATTAACAGTAGTGAAGGGGATATTTTAATCAGTATTCATCAAAACAGCTTTTCTGAGTCAAAGTATAAAGGGGCGCAGGTATTTTACCATGGTCATTCAAAAGAAGGAGAACGTTTGGCAAAGTCAATACAAAAACAGTTAAGGGAATTTGTAGATCCCACCAATAAAAGAGAAGCAAAAGCCAATACGGATTACTATGTTTTAAAAACGACAAACATTCCTGCAGTTATTGTAGAATGTGGTTTTTTAACCAATCCCGAAGAAGAAGCCAATCTCAATAATGAAATCTATCAGGAAAAGATAGCATGGGCTATTTATCTGGGAATCGTAGAATATTTTAAAGAAATATAAAAAATATATTTACAAAGACAAATTTTTTGAATATAATATAAAAAAGTTTAAAGTTAAGTTAAAAATCTATGAATGGGAAGAGTACTTTTAGGAGTTTGTCTCAGCGAGCCGGCGTTTGGTGAAAGGTCCGGTACAAACGAATTTAAGGAATGGTCCCAGGAGATGCTAGGTGAACTTTGAGTATCCGATGCCGGGTCCTCCCGTTACAGAGGTAAGATATCGAGTATATACTCCGTATCGGATTTATAGTGCTTTGATGATTTGGGTGGCTAATAAGACATTTGTCCCAAGGGATAAATGTCTTTTTTATTTAGCTGAGCAACATTAAAACACGTTGGGTGGCATAGCGAAGGTTAAGCCCTTCGTCCCAATAGTGGGACGAAGGGCTTTTTTATATTCTATTCATTATATTTCGAGGAGGGAAAATATGATTTATAAACTATATTCAAAAAAGTTAGATGGAGATACTCAAACACCCATCACAATATTTAACAAATATGTAGGGAAAGAAAAAGGTTTTTTGTTAGAAAGCCGGGATAATAAAAAAGGCAGATATTCTTTTATAGCTAAAAGACCTTTTGCTGAGATACAGGGAAGAGACAGGGAAGTCACCATCATCGAAGGAGATAAGGTCATCAAAAAGCAAGGGAAAATTTTAGATATCGTAAAGGAATATATGTCTGCTTTCAACGTTAAGCCCAGTGACTTTATTCCATTTATGGGCGGGGCAGTAGGTACTGTCAGCTATGATTTAATCAGACAGGCAGAAAAGCTTCCACCGGCAAATAAAGATGTTATAGGCGTACCAGATTTACATTTTATGATTACAAAAGAAATGATTGCATACGATCATTTTCATCAACAGATTTATCTTTTAGTGATAGAAGAAGAAAGTGATGAGGGAGAAAAAAGAGCAAAAGAAAAAATGCAACAGATGGAGGAAGAATTGTTAAAGGAAGAAGAAATAGAGGCTATAAAAGATAAAGTAAAGTACAAAAAATTATCAAGCAATATGACAAAAGAAGAATTTATTGAGAAAATTAAAAAGGCTCAAAAGTATATGGAAGAAGGGGATATCTACCAAATTATTATTTCAAAAAGATGGACCATGGAAACTGATGAAGATGCTTTTGTACTTTACAGAAGGTTAAGAAGGATCAATCCTTCGCCATATCTTTATTATTTAAACTTCGGGGATTATCAGGTAGCGGGCAGTTCTCCTGAAACCTTAGTAGAGTTAAGGAAAGACAGAGTTTATACCTGTCCGATTGGAGGAACGAGAAAAAGAGGTAAAAATCATGAAGAAGATGAAGCCTTAAAGGCTGAATTATTAAATGATGAAAAAGACAAAGCAGAACATATTATGCTGATAGACTTAGCCAGAAATGATATGGGCAAGATAGCCCAGATAGGTTCTGTACAACTGACAAGGTATATGGATATTCATTATTATTCCCATGTTATGCATATGGAATCCCAGATAGAAGGAATAAAAAATGAAAAAGAAGATGCCTTTTCAATTCTTCAATCTTTCCTTCCAGCGGGGACTTTGTCGGGTGTCCCAAAGATTCGCTCTATAGAAATCATTGATGAATTAGAAGAAGAAAAAAGAGGTATTTACGGTGGAGCAGTGGGTTATATCAGTTTTGACGGAGACATGGATATGGCCATTGCGATTCGGACAATGGTGATTAAAGACGGTAAGGTTTATATGCAAGCAGGGGCAGGGGTAGTTGCCGATTCTGACCCTGAAAAAGAAGATGAAGAAAGTGAAAATAAAATCATGGCTTTACTAAAAGCCGTAGAATAAGGAGGTTATTATGGTTTTATTAATTGATAATTACGACTCTTTTACTTATAACTTATATCAATATATTGGAGCATATAAAAAAGAAATTAAAGTTGTAAGGAATGATGAAATTACCATAGAAGAAATAGAAAAGATGAATCCTTCTCATATCGTGATTTCATCAGGACCTGGAACGCCTCAAAAAGCTGGTTTATGTATGGATATCATAAAGAATTTTTATAAAAAAATCCCCATTCTGGGGGTAGGTCTTGGTCATCAGTGTATAGGCCTTGCTTTTGGGGCAAAATTGATACAGTCAAAGAAGCTTTCTCATGGAAAGACTTCCATTGTGATGCATAAGGGAATGAATATTTTTGAAGAGATTAAAAATCCTATGAGGGTTGGCAGATATCATTCCCTGGTTTTGGATATGGATACGATTTCTGATTGTTTTGAAATAGCAGCTATTACAGAAGACAAAGAAGTTATGGCAATCTTTCATAAAGAATATCCCTTGGTAGGCGTTCAATTTAACCCTGAATCTATTAATACTCCGGAAGGTCAAAAAATCATTGAGAATTTCTTAAAAAAGGAGTTGATATAATGTTAAGATATGCCATTCAAAATCTTTTAGAAGGTAAACATTTATCCGAACAAGAAATGATGGAGGCTATGGAATTTATTATGGATGGTGAAGCTTCCCCTGCTCTAATTGGCAGTTTCTTAACAGCTCTTAGAATGAAAGGGGAAACACCGGAAGAAATTACTGGCGGCGCTAAAGCTATGAGAAAAAAAGCAGAAAAAATTATATTAGAAAACTTTTATACTTTAGATACTTGTGGAACAGGAGGAGATTGCTCAGGAACCTTTAATATTTCAACTGCAGTTGCTTTTATTGCAGCAGCGGCAGGAATTCATGTTGTTAAACACGGAAACCGTTCTGTTTCCAGCAAAAGTGGCAGTGCAGATGTTCTTGAGGCTTTAGGGGCCAATATAGCTCTCTTACCCAAGCAAATCGAAGCATGTGTTAAAGATAAAAATATTGGCTTTTTATTTGCGCCCACCTTCCATAAAGCCATGAAACATGCAGCAGGCGTAAGAAAAGAACTTGGTTTTAGAACTATCTTTAATATTTTAGGCCCTCTGACTAATCCTGCCAATGCAAAATCACAGGTTTTAGGTGTATTTGATGAAAAGTTAACAGAACCTTTAGGTATAGTTCTTGCAAATTTAGGTGTTGAGCATGCGATGGTGGTTCATGGCATGGATGGCCTGGATGAAATTACTGTAACGGATAAGACAAAGGTGACAGAAGTCAAAAATGGTGAAATCCATACTTATTATATTACCCCTGAAGAATTTGGAATTCAAAGGGCAGGCAAAGAAGAGATTCTTGGGGGCGATGCGAAGGAAAATGCTGAAATCATAAGAAACATTTTAGATGGAGAAAAAGGACCTAAAAGAGATATTGTACTTTTAAACAGCGGTGCTGCCCTCTATGTAGGCAAAAAAGCAAAAAGTCTTGAAGAAGGTATACATTTATCCAGAGAACTTATTGACGGGGGATATGCTTTAAATAAATTAAATGACTATATTGAATATACAAGGAGCGTATCATGATATTAAATAAAATCGTTGAAAGAAAAAAAGAATCCCTTAACCAGCTTAAAAAAAAGGCCAGTATTGCTTATTTTGAAAGATTAACAGACAAAAAAGAAATTCCTTTATCTTTTTATAAAGCCATGGAAAAGCCTGGCCTTTCTATCATAGGAGAAGTCAAAAAAGCTTCCCCCTCAAAGGGCATCATAAGACAAGAATTTAATCCTGTAGAGATTGCAAAAGAATATGAGTCTTCTGTCGATGCCATCTCTGTTTTAACAGAAGAAGAGTTTTTTTTAGGTTCTCCCCGATATCTTAAAGAAATACATGGGGAAGTAAAGCTTCCCCTGCTTAGAAAAGATTTTATTATTGATCCTATTCAAATATATGAAGCAAGGGCTCTTGGGGCAAGTGCAGTCCTGCTTATTGCAGCCATTTTAGATGATATCCAGTTAAGGGAATTTATAAGCCTGACGCATTCTCTGGATATGGATGCCCTGGTTGAAGTTCATGATGAAGATGAACTGGAAAGAGCTTTAAACACCAATGCGGTTATCATAGGTATTAACAATAGAAACTTAAAAGATTTTAGCGTGGATATCAATACAACGATAAAATTAAGCAGGGAAATTCCAAAGGATAAATTAATTATCAGTGAAAGTGGAATTTTTACCGGTGAAGATATTATGAAGCTAAAAAAGGCCAATATTGACGGGATTTTAGTTGGAGAAAGTTTTATGAAATCAGAAGATATTAATAAAAAGGCAAAGGAGTTTAAAGATGCTTACAATGCCTGAAATCAAAATCTGTGGTTTAAAAAGTGTTGAACAAATCTATATGATTAATAAATATGATATTGATTATGTAGGTTTTGTTTTTGCAGAAAGTAAAAGACAGGTTACACCTGAACTGGCGAAAGAAATGCGGTCAAAGTTAAGAAGAGGTATTAAAGCGGTGGGGGTTTTTGTAGATACCCCCATTGAAGAAGTCAATCAAATAGCTAAGTATTGTCATCTGGATATTGTTCAGCTTCACGGGAATGAAAAGGATGATGAATGCTCAAGATCTATTGTACCTGTATGGAAAGCCCTTTCTGTGCAAGATAAAGAAGTCCTTAACCGCTTAGAAGAGTATAAGGCTATTCAGGGTTTTGTCTTTGACAGTGGTAAAGGAGGTAGCGGAAAGACCTTTTCATGGGATTTGATTAAAGGAATTTCAAGCAAATATTTTACGATTTTAGCAGGTGGCTTAAATAGTGAAAATGTAGTCCAGGGTATAAGAGAAGTCAATCCCCATATTGTTGATGTCAGTTCAGGTGTAGAAAGCAAAGGTGAAAAGGATGAGTCAAAAATAAAAGCTTTTATTAAAGCAGTCAAAACCTGTAATACTTTTTATGAAAATTATCCACATTTATAAAATAATTGTGGATAATTCTTTTAAAAAGTAAAAATCTTGTGGATAATTTTAAGGAGGTAAAAAATGAACATAGAAATAAAAATTGCAAATAAAGAAGATTTAAAAGAAATATTAGATTTACAGCACATATGTTATAAGGAAAATGCCATAAGATATAATGATTTTAATATACAGCCTTTAACCCAAAGCCTTCAGGAATTAGAAGAAGAATTTGACAGGGGATTGATATTAAAAGCTGAAGCAGAAGGAAAAACAATTGGTAGTGTCAGAGCTTATAAAAACAATAATACTTGTTATATTGGAAAAATAATTGTAGATCCCAGTTATCAAAACAGGGGAATTGGACAAAAATTAATGAAGGAAATAGAAAACAGCTATTCGGATGTATCAAGATTTGAATTATTTACAGGTTTCAAAGATGAAAAAAATATTTATCTCTATAATAAGCTTGGCTATAAAGTTTTTAAAGAAGAAAAGCTGAGTCCTGAACTGACATTTTTATTTTTTGAAAAAATTATTTAAAATACTATTAGACAAATCGGGTAATTTAATATATTATTTATACGATAGTATAAATTTTTGTGACATTATTATAAAAATGTAAAGATATGCAATAATTTATAAGAATTAAGAGGGGAAAACAAATGATATTATCGGGGAGAGAAATTAAAAGAAGATTAGGAAAAGAAATCATCATTGAACCCTTTATTGAAAGTCAGCTTAATCCAAATAGCTATAATCTTCGTCTTCACAATGAATTACTGGTGTATGAAGAAGATGTTCTGGACATGAAAAAAAGAAATAAAGCCAAAAGAATTATCATTCCTCCGGAAGGCTTAAAGCTTGAACCTGGAAGACTCTATTTAGGAAGGACCGTTGAATACACTAAAACAGATGGCTTTGTACCTATGCTGGAAGGAAGATCTTCCATTGGAAGATTAGGCTTATTTATTCATGTTACAGCAGGATTTGGAGATGTAGGGTTTAGTGGCTATTGGACCTTAGAGATATTTTGTATTCAACCAATCATCATTTATCCGAATATAGAAATCTGCCAGATTTATTATCATGATATTTTAGGGGAATATGATAGATATTCCAGTGGAAAATATCAAAACAATACAGATATTCAAGCAAGTATGCTGTATAAGGATTTTGAAAAAAACCAGGTTACTGATAATTTATAAAATAAATAGCACCGGATTATATTAAAGTTAATATAATTTTGGTGTTTTTTTATTTATAATAGTTGAAAAATATTTTATAGTTATATTAGTATTAATAAAATAATTAATACAATGATTATATGGTATTTAATTTTAATCATTGAAAATTTCTTTGGTTGATTTTTTATTTAAAAGGATGAGAAATACAAAAATAACGAGTTCTGTTGTAAGGACCATCACCATAGTAATTGCAGTTGCATTTAATGCTTTTTATTTATTGGAAAGCGATAACGGAATGATCAGGAGGGGTTTATTGGTTTATTATGGCAATTGTTGGAATAGATTTAGGAACGACGAACAGTCTGGTAGCTTATTGGTCAGCAGAAGGTGCTAAAATCATCCCAAATGTTTTGGGCAGTCATTTAACCCCTTCAGTTGTCAGCATAGATGAGAATGGAGAAATACTTATCGGAGAAGTAGCAAAGCAAAGATTAATTACGCATCCGGATTATACGGCAGCAACTTTTAAGCGTTATATGGGAAGCAATAAAAAAATTAAATTAGGCGAAAAAGAATTTTTGCCTGAGGAATTATCATCTTTTATTATCCGGTCGTTAATCAGAGATGCAGAAGCTTTTTTGAATGAACCAGTTGAAGAAGCCATTATTAGTGTTCCTGCTTATTTTAATGATAAACAAAGAAAGGCCACTAAAAGGGCAGGAGAGTTGGCAGGCATTAAAGTTGAAAGAATCATTAATGAACCGACAGCGGCTGCCATTGCTTATGGACTTCACCAAAAGAAAGATGAAACAAAGTTTTTAATTTTTGATTTGGGTGGGGGCACTTTTGATGTTTCTGTTTTGGAGTTATTTGAGAATGTCATGGAAGTTAAGGCAATAGCAGGAGATAATTATTTAGGTGGAGAAGATTTGACAGAAATCATATACAAGAAGTTTCTTGAGGATAATCATATTAATGAAAAAGATATCGATAACAAGCTTAAATCTGCATTATGGAAGCAAGCAGAATTATGTAAAAGAAAGTTAGGGACCCAAGAAGGAATAGGGCTTATCGATTATGTAATAGACGGCAAAAAATTTTTATGGAAAATCACACAGGATGAATTTGAAGCCATTGCTAAACCACTTATTAACAGACTTCGCTTACCCATAGAAAAAGCTCTGAGAGATGCTCTTGTTGGTGTTAATGATTTAGAAGACATTATTTTGGTTGGAGGGGCAACCAGAATGCCCTTAATTAAAACATTTATCAGTAAGTTATTTGGACGCTTTCCTGCAAATGATATTGATCCTGATGAAGTTGTAGCTACTGGGGCAGGTATTCAGGCAGGAATGAAAAGCAGGAATGCTGCCATTAAAGAGGTGGTTTTAACGGATGTTTGCCCTTATACTTTAGGAACAGAAATTGCCAAGTTTACAGAATCGGGCTATGAAACAGGGCATTATTCGCCTATTATTGAGCGAAATACGATTATTCCTGCCAGTGTTGTAAAAAGGTATTATACCATATATGACTTTCAGGACAGGGTTGAAGTGGGAATATATCAAGGGGAAAGCAGGCTGGTTGCCCAAAATATTAAATTAGGAGAATTAAGCGTTGAATTGCCTCCTGCCCCGGCTGGTCAGGAAGCAATAGACATCCGCTATACCTATGATATTAATGGGATTTTAGAAGTGGAAGTGACAGTTGTCAGTACGGGAGAAAAACAGAGAATTGTTATAGAAGAAAATCCTGGGAATATGACAAAAGAAGAAATAGAAGAACGATTAAAGCAACTGGAAAACCTTAAAATTCATCCAAGGGATAAAACAGAAAATAAGCTTTTATTATCAAGAGCAGAAAGATTATATGAAGAATGTCTTGGAAAAGTAAGAGAAGAAATAGCAGATGCCATTATAAAATTTGAACACGTCCTGAATAGTCAGGATAACAGGTTAATTGAAAAAGCCGCTAGAATGTTTAAAGAGTATTTAGATGAAATTGAAAAAGGAAATGAGTTTTAAAAGTAGGAGGGATTCAATGAACTGCTGGGAGATATTAGGCATCAATGCTACAGTTGATGTGAAAATCATTAAAAAAGCGTATGCCGAAAAATTAAAAACATGCCATCCGGAAGACAATCCTGAAGCATTTATACATTTGCGAAGGGCTTATGAAGAAGCCTTAAGGCAAACTAAGGTATTAATGATTTCTGAAGATAATGAAATGATGCAGTCAAAGATAAGCCCTTTGTTTTTGAGGAAGAAAGTATTTCTAAATTTCAATTTAATTTTTCAGGAATAAAAATAGATAAAAAAAGTGATTTGTCTGCTCTTCAAATTGCCAGTCAGTTTATGGATAAGGTGAAGGAAATATATGAAAATTACTCCTTAAGAATAGATATCAATCAATGGGAAAAATTGTTCAATAATGAAAATTACTGGAGGCTGGATGTTAAACAGATCCTTTTTACAGAACTTTTTGGATTTTTATTAAATCATTATCATCTTCCTCATAAAATATGGTTGTTATTAGATGAATGCTTTTTATGGACTAAGCAAAGAGAACATTTATACAAAAAATTCGGTGATCATGTAGATTTTTTGCTTGATGAAATAGATAATACCGTTGAATTTAATTACAATTTCCCTGTGGACAAGCCTTTTGATTATGACAGCTTTCTTCATTACAGGGAGCAGGCTTTTTGGGCTTTGTTTCATGGGAATTTTGAATTGGCTAAAGAAAGCATTGATCAGGCTCAGGCAATCTATAGTGAGGATTATGATTTAATCCGCATAAGAGGTTTTTATTATTGTGAAACAGGAGATTATCAGAAGGCATTAAAGGAGTTCAATGACTTATTAGAGATTAAAAGGGATGATATAGATGCTTATTTCAGAAGGGCAGATTTATACATTAAACTCAGACAGTATAAAGATGCTTTAAAAGATTATCAATGGCTGCTTGAAAGAATTCCTCAGGATCCTAATGCCTTAAGTGGTCTTGCCAGATGTTATATGGCGTTGGGAAATTTATTAGAAGCCAAAACCGTTTTTGAATATATTATAGAGCTTTATCCCTGTGATATCCATGCATATTTACAAATTTACAGCATTGACCAGCAGCTGATTAATCATTACAGACTAAAACTGCAAGAAGAAGCTGAACAGGATAGCTTAAGAATAACAATTGCCCAGCTTCTTTACGAACTGGGCTGGTATGACAAATGTTTTGAAGAGATTCAAAAGATGCTTAATAGTCCTAAAGTTAATTCATCATTATATCTTTTGGCAGGAAAAGCTTTATGTAGATTAGAAAAATACGAAGAAGGACTTGTATGGTTAGAAAAGGCCTTAGATTTGGCTTATATCAATAAAGAAAACGGGTATGAAATATTGGTTGAACGGGGTAATTGTTATTTTGCAATGGATCATTTGGATAAGGCAATATCCGATTTCTTAACTGCAGTTAACATAAACCCATATGATGCAGAATTGCTTTATCAATTAGCCGATGCACTCCGAATAAAAGGAATGTATAAAGAAAGTCTGGAAAAGGTTAACAGGGCAATTGGGCTTAATCCTGACAAATGGAGATATCATGCCCTGAAAGGTGTTATACATTTTTATAATTTTGATTATGAAAGAGCCAGAGATGAACTTCAAATGATTGTAGAGCAAAATCCGGAGCATATACAAATGTGGTTTTGTTTAGCTTACAGTTACTTGAAGTCAGGTGATTATCAAAAGGCTAAAGAAAGTTTTAAAGTAGCAATTGATTGGGCTGTAGGGTTTGATGATTTAATTTGGTTTTATTTATTCAGGGCAGAGAATTATATAACAATGCAAAATTATTATTCAGCTCAAAAAGATATTGAAACATATAAAAAGGCGAAAGCAAATTCATTTGCAGGTTACTTAATGTCAGGCTGTCTTTATTATTTAATGAATAATAAAAGTAAGGCGATAACAGAATTTTGTACTGCTTCTGACAGGCTTCAAACCAGCTTTAGTCTTGCAAAAGCTGCTTTTTGTGCCTGCTATGAGAAAGGCATGCCCGATAAGACTCTAATTTATCTTAAAAGAATGATGAATATAGATGCTGCTGATGAATGGCTACAAGTTATGATCGCAAAAGTCTTGATGCAATTAACAAGCAAAAAAGATGCTTTTTTATTAATTGATGATTATTGTGATTCCTTAAAAAATCAAATGAGCAAAGATTATCAGGATATATATCTGTTTATATTATTAAGTCATTTAAAAAGCTTAGCTGAAGAAAATCCTAGCAGATATGATGAGTTGGTAAATTACATAAGCGGGAAAGAAGATATTTCAAAACTTATGTTTGGTGATAACAAGGAGATTGCTATGCCAGTCTCAAAAGAAAGGAAATTATTCTCTCAATTTGTACAGGATAAGTTTGAATATAAATAAATTAGAAGATATCTGTCAGCTTAGTCTTAGCAAGGATAACATTTTAGGACAATTAAACTGGATTGAGATATTAATAGAAATGAGATTTAATGAAACAGCTTTATGTGACTTATATTTAATAATTCAATACATCAATCATATGCAAGAGCAGAAAGAGATAGATTCTGCCATTTATATTAAGCTGATCAGGATATTTTTATGCCTGGTAAGGTTCATTACAGTCAATTACACAAAAGACAATAAAGCATTGGTGGATAAAGCGCTGGTTGTATCTGATGAAATGCTCGCCTGCTTAGAAAAGAAAAATGACGCTCATTTCGGCATATATGCATTTAGATTATCATGTGCTAAGAATCTTTTATTATGTACGATTGAAGATTTTCATGAATGGCTTCGCCATAGCAAAGAATTAATGCAAAAGTATAAGGACTTTAAAGATTATGAAATTCAAAAATGGTTTGTTATCAATTTGTTGAACTTATCCCGTAAGTTTAAAATCAGTAGACCAGAAGGAGACTATCATGAGATTTTTAAGTGGGTTAATGAATTTTCCGGAGAATACTTGGATTCGGAGAATCTTAACTTTTCAGAAGCGGTTTTTAATGCTTTAGTTGCTATAGGTTCAGCAGAACTGGAAATGGAAAAAGTAGATAAAGACATTCTTATTGAAATATGCGATAAGGTCCTTGACTTTTATAAAAAACGCAACGATTGCCCGGTCATTTCAAAAGTAGGTTTAATTGCATGTATTTGCAATAAAGCAATGATTTTAGGGAGCCTGGGGCAATTTGACAAAGCAAAAGGAGTGCTGGATGAGGCAGAAGAGATTGCCAGGGTGTTTGGCCGTTCTGTTGGAAATATGAGTTATCCAGCGATATTATGTATCAGAGGGGCTACCATTTTAAAAGAATTTAATCAAAAATTTCTTTCAGGTCATTATGCTGAATGCAATAAAAAAGAATTAAAACAAGCCCTGAAGTATTTTGAAAAAGCACTCAAATTCAAAGAAAGTTATTATGCTTGTTATGCTAAGGAATGCATTCCTTATACCCTGTTTTTAATGGATAAAATGAATAATAAATCTAATTACAAAAAAATTAAAAAGCTCTTAGCAGAGATTCAAGAAGATGGAGAGAAAAAAGATAAATCAGCTGTTAATGTGTTTTTCAGTGATTTTGATTTTGACGAGGAGTATAAAGCTGTCATTAAAGAAGCAAAACAGTAAAGCAGAGAATAAGAAAGCATAAAGGTATTAATCACGGGGGTGAAAAACTTGTATCGTTATAATCCAGACCGCTTAACTCAGACTCAGTTATGGCTATTGTTATTAAGTGGTGTCCTGACAGAACAAAATGAGGTACGTCACGATACTTTATACGGTTATGAAGCAACGAAAGAACATATCTATCTCGTTAAACAAGCATTGGAGAGAGATTGGGGAATCCGTAATAGAGAAGACTTATACAGTTCTCTTAACTGGTTATTACATTCAGGGCACAGAACAGATTTTAACAGAAATTTTCGTTACATATCCTTATTGCCTTATTCATTAGAGGAAAAAGAATTAAACAGGATTCCTTCAGGGACTTCTCTTTATAATAGTTATCAGTTATCAAAATTAAATAAATATATTCTTCCCAGGGCAGGAATAGCGGCCTGGGATTTTGGCAGATATATTACTTTATGCCGGGATGGGGCCTTAATCAAATATATTAGTGATAAAGAAGCCTGGGAGCTTATGGCTAAAATTGGTCCGATGGCTCAACAGTCTTATTCCAGCTGGTATGAATATGGTTTGGCTTATATGGTTGGAAGATTAGCCTGGTTGGATAAGCTGACAGAAGAAAATGTAAAATGGCATGTGGATTTGCTTCGCAGACTTCTTTTTAAAGAAGATTCGCCCTGGTTGAAAATTCCCTGGGATATTGCGTTGGATATTTAAAAAGATTTTCTAATAGCTGATTTTGGAGGGAAATAGATGAATAATAATTTCCTGAACTTGTGTGAGGCAGGGAAGCTTGAAGAGATAAAGCAATACTTATCTGAGAAAGAAGATATCACTGTAAAAGATATGTTTGGAAGGAATGCGCTGCATATTGCTGCCTTAAAAGGATATACCGAAATAGTTCAATTACTGATTGATGCAGGCGTTCCTGCAGATGAGCCGGATAAGGACGGGGAAACGCCTTTATATAAAGCTGGCCAAAATGGCTTTCTTGATATTGCTGAAATTTTTATTAAGAATGGTGCCAACATATATATTAAAAATAAAAATAATGAAAGCTTATTGCATCAGGCAGCTAATATTAAAGATTTATTAATAGCTGAATTATTCCTTAAAAATGGCATCGATGTAAATGCTGTAGATAAAAATGGAAAGACTGCGTTGCATCAGGCTTGTTTAAAAAGAGATAAAGATTTAATTTTACTCTTACTTCAGTATGGAGCAGATGTCAATATTAAGGATTATCAAGGTCGGACAGCCCTTCAGGAAACTTTCCGTTATAAAGATATAGAAATGATAGAATTATTGATAGAACATGGGGCGGATATTCATTTTACCGATCCGTCAGGAAACAGCTTTTTACACCTTGCATGTCAGGAAGACAGAAAAGAAATAGCAGAAATTCTTATTGAAAAAGGGATAAATATTGATGAAATGAATAATCAGGGTATGACAGCCCTTCACCTGGCATGTTATTTAGGGAAGATTGAAATAGGCAAATTATTAATTCATAAGGGTGCAGATGTCAATTTATCTGATAATAAGGGAAATACAGCTTTACATTATGCAATGACCCGGGGTAATAAAGAAATTATTCAATTACTAATGGATAAAGGTGCAGATATTAATGCAAAAAATAATGACGGGACAACAGTCCTTAAAGCTGCATATAACAGCAGGCAGTATGATATTGCTGAAATGCTGTTAGAAGCTGGTCTTATGGATGATTTTAATAATGATATTGGTGCATGGATATTTCACACCGCATGTTCAAAGGGACATCAGAAAATTGTCGAAGCTTTATACCATCAAGGTATTGATATTAACATTACAGACAGTTTTGGTGATATTCCCCTGACTTCTGCCTGTCTTCATGGTCAGAAAGAAATAATTGATTTTCTTATCAGTCATGGAGCAGATATTAATTATGTGAATAAAATGGGGACGCCTTTAATTTTTATGCTTTATGAGAGACGTAAAAGGGATATCTTTGAGTATCTTCTAAATTTTAATGCGAATGTAAATTTGAAAAAAGCATCCGATCAAAGGACTGTATTATTTTTAGCATGTCAGAATGAAGATACAGAAATGGTTCAATTACTTATTCACCATAATGCTGATATTAATGTAAAAGACAGAAGAAATATTACGCCCCTTTATCTGGCTTGTGAGACTGGCAATAAGGAAATAGCAGAATTACTTTTAGAAGTTCATGCGGATGTTAACGTAAAAACCCTGGGTAATGAAAAAAGTATTTTGCATCTGGCCGTAGAAAAGCAAAATAAAGATATCGTTGAATTACTGTTACAATATGCAAAAGAGCTTAATCCTCAAGATATGAACAGGAATACACCCTTAATATATGCTTGCAATGATGGCAGTAAAGATATTGTTGAATTATTACTTTCTTATGGTGCCAATGCCAATGAAAAGAATAATCAGGGGGAAACTGCTCTCCATATTGCCATAAAACAAGGCAATAAAGACATCGCAGATATTTTAATGTCTTATGGTACGGATGTAAATATCACCAATAATTCCGGAGATACAGCATTACACCTTGCCTGTCAGAAAGGGGATAAAGATTTAGTACTGCTACTGTTAAGCCGTGGTGCAGATATAGAGAACAAGAATCATTTTTCAGAAAGCCCTTTATTTACAGCCGTTAAAAATAGAAATCATGATATAGCCCAATTGCTTATTTTGAATGGAGCAGACATTCATTCAAGAAACAGGGATGGAGAAAGTCTCTTAGAAATTGCTTGTAAAAATGGTTCGAAAGATATTGTCCGATTGCTGATTGAGGCAGGAGCGGATATTCATGCAAAAAATGCCAATGGAGAAACGGCTTTAGGAGTAGCTTGCAGATATTCTGTAAAAGAGGTTATCAGGCTGCTGATTGAGGCAGGAGCTGATATCAATGAAAAAAATGCAAATGATGAAAGCTTACTTTATAGGGCGTGCAGGATGAGCAATAAAGAATTGGTAGAAGTTTTGCTTTCCAATGGGGCAGATGTCAATGCAAGATGTAGGGATAAAACTTCTATTTTTGAAGCTTGCTGGGATGCAAGGAAAGAAATAGTCCAAATGCTGATTCAGTATGGAGCAGATCTGAATGTGAAAGATGATAATTCTAAAACCGTTCTTCATCATGCCTGTAATCAAGAAGAAATTCTTGAATTGTTATTGACCAGCGGGGCAGAAGTGAATGCTACAGACGATAGAAATCAAACGGCTTTGCATTTGGCGGCAAAGGGAAACAACCCGAAGATTGTAAAACTTTTATTGGAATTTGGGGCTGACAATAGTATTAAAGATGAAGATGGTTGTACAGCTTTTTACATTGCTGCTCTTTATGGTAAGACAGGAAATATAGAAAGCTTTCTCAATTTTAATCATCCTTTTAATGTCAATGAACAAAATTTTGGTGGGAATGCGCCTCTTCATTATGCTTGTCTTCTTGGTCTTACAGAGTGCATAGAACTTATTCTTCACAGAGGCAATGGGGATGTCAATATTACCAATGCAGAAGGAAGAACACCTCTCTTTAATGTATGTCTGGAATCAGGTCATTACTATTTTGGACCTTATTGTCTTCATAGAAATGTAAACCATGAACAGAATAAGAAAAATGCAGAGATTCTTATTTACAGCGGTGCGAATGTTAATATTTCCGATAACAGGGGACTTACTCCTCTTATGCTTGCCTGCAGGAGCAGGAATGAAAAATTAGTTGAAAGCTTACTAAATGCAGAAGCCGATATAGAGATGACGGATAATCATGGTAATACAGCCTTAATGTTTGCATGCGATAATAATGATCCTGCAATTGTAGAACTATTGCTTTCAAGAGCTGCTAATGTGAACAGTACAAATCATGATGGGATATCCCCGCTTCACTTTGCTTGCCGGGAAGGTAATCGTAATATAGTAAGGATGCTCTTACAAAAAGGAGCAAATCCCCATGTGAAAAATTCTAAGGGCCAGACGCCTTTGGATATTGCTGTGGAACATAATTATAATGCTCTGGTTAAATTATTGTTAGAGTATTAAATTAAAGGTGATGAAAATGGAAAAAACATTATTAGCGGCCATTCAAAATGGTAATTTAGGAATTGCAGAAATGCTTATTGAAAAAGGCTTAAACTTAGATTATAGAGATGAAAAGGGGAATACAGCCTTGCATTATGCCAGTGAAAATGGCTGTAAAGACATTGTGCTGCTGTTATTAAATAAAGGAGCTAATAAAGATTTAGTCAACAATGATAAGGAAACAGCTCTTTTTCTTGCCTGCCAGTCCGGGCAAAAAGAAACTGCAAAACTGCTTATTCAACAAGGGGCAAATGTTAATATTTCAAATAATGATGGGATAAGTCCTTTTCATTACGCTTGCATGAATGGGCAAAAAGAGCTTGCAGAATTATTTATATTGAATGGCGTTGATATCAATTACACGAACAATTATGGAGAAACAGCTCTTCATTTGGCATGTAATAATAACAGAAAAGAAATCATAAAGATATTATTATCAAATGGCATAGATATTAATCATACGACCAATAAAGGTTATACGGCTCTTTTCTATGCCTGTAAAAATACACAGCCTGAAAGTGTACAATTATTGATAGATGCCGGAGCCAATATATACGCTACAGACGATTTTGGACGGACTATACTGCACGAAGCCTGCAGGAATAATAAAAAAGAGATGGTTAAATTATTTATTGAAAAAGGTCTGGATATTAATGCAAGAAGCAAAACAGGTGATACAGCTTTACATGAAGCTTGCATGTATGGTCATAAAGAAATTGTAGAGTTACTGCTTACATATGACCATTTAAATGCCAAAATTGAAAACAGTTATGGCAAAACGCCCATACAATATGCCAGTGAAAAAGGTTTTATGGAAATTGTTGAACGGTTACTGCCTGTCAGCTAGATATCCGCATATGTTTTTAATAAAAAATAATAAAATTTAAAGGAGTAACTAGGATGAATAAAAAGACGATATTTGGAGTTGATGAGTGGAAAATTATTGAAAGTAATTTACATAAAGAAAACTTTAGACTGGCAGAAAGTGTTATGTCTTTAGGAAACGGCTACATGGGAATGAGAGGCAATTTTGAGGAAAAGTATAGTGGAGATATGCTAAGAGGTACTTATATTGGCGGTGTTTGGTATCCGGATCCTACCCGGGTAGGTTGGTGGAAAAACGGTTATCCGAAATATTATGGAAAAGTCATCAACAGTACCAATTTTATTGGAATTGATCTTTTACTGGATGGAGAAGAACTGGATCTGTTTAAGGTTCCTCTTGAAGCATATTATAGAGAATTAGATATGAAAAACGGTATTCTTTACAGAACTTTTATTAGTAATATAAATGGAAAGAGAACAAAATTTGAAGTGACCAGATTTTTAAGTATCGTCCAAAAAGAATTATGTGTTATTTCCTATGAGGCGACCCCATTAAATTATAGCGGGGAGATTACTTTTATTCCTTATTTAGACGGGGATGTCATTAATGAAGACTCCAATTATAATGAAAAATTCTGGCTTGAAACAGATAAGGGCGTAAGTGTTAAAGAAGGTTTTTTAATCATGAAGACAAAAGAAAATCCCTTTGGGGTTCCCAGATTTGCAGTATGTAACAGAATGAAGATAGAAAGCTCTAAGAATTGTGCTATTGAAATCATTGAAAAAGACAAATATGTGGCCAACAAAATGACTTTTAGAGCAAAGGAAAATGAAACGGTCAGAATCATTAAATATATATCGGTTGTGACCTCCAGGGATTATAAGGAAGAAGAACTTGCTCATAAATCTTTAAAACTGATTGGCCAGGCAGAAAAGAAAGGCTTCAGCAGCCTAAAAAAAGAGCAAATGGAAGCATGGCAAAGACGTTGGGAAAAGGCAGACGTTGAAATTAAGGGCGATACGGCTGACCAACAGGGAATTCGTTTTAATCTTTTTCAAATGTTTTCAACTTACTACGGGGAGGATCCCAGATTAAATATTGGCCCTAAAGGTTTTACAGGAGAAAAGTATGGAGGCGCCACATATTGGGATACAGAAGCTTTTGTCTTTCCGGTTTATTTGTCAGTTGCCGATAAAGAAGTCGCAAGAAATCTTTTACTTTATCGCTACAATCAATTAGAAGAGGCTTATTATAATGCCAGGCAGTTAGGCTTAAAAGGAGCCCTCTATCCCATGGTGACCTTTAATGGCATAGAGTGTCACAATGAATGGGAAATAACATTTGAAGAAATCCATAGAAATGCAGCCATAGCTTATGCGATTTATAATTATGTAAACTATACAGGGGATAAGACTTATTTAGAAGACTATGGCATAGATGTTTTAATAGGTATCTCAAGGTTTTGGGCAGACCGGGTGCATTATCATAAGAAAAAAGATGTCTATATGATACATGGGGTAACAGGACCTAATGAATATGAAAACAATGTCAATAATAACTGGTATACCAATACCATGGCAGCCTGGACTTTGGAATATACTTTAGAAGTGATTGATTATTTAAGAAAAATAAAAAAGGACCATAGGGTTGAATTTCACCAGCTAAGTCAGGAAGAAGAAGATAAATGGAGAGATATCATTAAGAAAATGTATTATCCTTATGATAAAGAACGGGGAATTTTCGTTCAACATGATACTTTTTTAGATAAAGAATTAATGACTGTGGAGGATTTATTGGAGGGAGACAGACCCCTTAATCAAAATTGGTCATGGGATAAAATCCTTCGTTCATGCTTCATTAAGCAGGCAGATGTACTGCAGGGCTTGTATCTTTTAAATCATAAATTTACTTTTGTAGAAAAGAAAAGAAACTTTGAATTCTATGAGCCGATGACGGTTCATGAGTCCAGCTTGTCTCCTTGTATTCATTGTATCCTGGCAGCAGAATTAAAAATGGAAGAAAAAGCAGTAGAAATGTATAAAAGAACAGCGCGCCTTGATCTTGATAATTATAACAATGATACAGAAGATGGTCTTCATATTACTTCCATGGCAGGCAGTTGGCTTTCTATTGTTCATGGATTTGCAGGGCTCAGAACTTTTGGTGAAAAATTAGCTTTTTCACCTTTTATTCCAAAGGATTGGGAGCGTTATTCCTTTAAAATCAATTACAGAGACCGGTTAATTAAGGTTGATGTAAACAGGGAGAGTGTAACCATTACTCTGGAAAAGGGGGATCCCTTAAAACTATGGCTATATAATATTGAATATGATCTTATATATAAAATTTCTTGTAAATTAATTTAAAATGGAGGCCTGTAATGCTTAAAGGGGTAATATTTGATTTAGATGGTGTGATTACCAATACAGCAGAATACCATTATCAAGCCTGGGCTTATCTTGGAAAAGAGATTGGAATTGAAATTGACAGGACTTTTAATGAAAAGCTGAAGGGGATTTCCAGAATGGAATCCCTGGAGCTTATTTTAGAACATGGCAATAAAGCTGATCTTTATACAAAAGAAGAAAAGATGGCTTTGGCAGAGAAGAAAAATAATTATTATAAAGAATCAATCAAGCAAATGACGAAAAAGGGTCTCTTACCAGGCATTGAAAAGCTTCTTCAGGAATTAAAAGACCATCAGATTAAGATTGCCCTGGCTTCTGCTTCAAAAAATGGTCCCATGATTTTAAAGAAGCTGGAGATAGAAGCTTATTTTGACTATATTGTTAATCCTGCTCATATTAAAAATGGCAAACCTGCACCGGATATTTTTTTGGACGCTTTAAATGGTCTGGGGTTAAAGGCGCAAGAAGCCATAGCTATAGAAGATGCCAGGGCAGGGGTAGAGGCTATCCAAAAAGCTGGGATGATTGCAGTAGGCGTAGGTGTTGAGGCAGATGTAATGGTGAATTCCACAGAAGAATTAAGTTATGATTTTTTAGTTCAAGTGTTGGCGTCTTTCAACTGAATTGCTCATAAAAGCATGAAAGACTTGACATATTTATAAAAAATTTATATACTTTGTAAGTAAGCAGGGATTAAAAGAAAGAGAAATTTGCTATATAGCAGGCGTTATCTGAAAGAATAATTTTAAAATCTATAAAATGAAAAAGCGGTGTACCCTACCATATAAGTGGGAGCCAAAAAAGGGATAATATATAAGACAGCCTTGAGGGCTGTCTTATTATTTTTCTTCTTGTTTTATATAAAGTTTTTCATAATATTCTTCCAGCATTCTTTTAACAGAAAACGTATCTTTTGTTGACAGAATACTGTCTTTCATCATTTCTACCCATTTATCCCGCCTATCATAATAGGTTGGAATAACTTCTTCGGTGAGGACTTTATAAAGGGCTTTTAAGTCATGAGCATCCAATTCTTTTTCATCTTCGCTTTCAAAGCCATCTCCAAATTGCCAGCCATTTACTCCGTGTTTGCAAGCTTCCGGCCACCAGCCGTCTAAGGTGCTGAGGTTCAGGACACCGTTCATAGCAGCTTTCATGCCAGAGGTACCACTGGCTTCTTTAGGCCTTCTTGGATTATTTAACCATACATCGGCACCTCTTGTCAGCATTGCTCCGATGGTCATATCGTAGTTTTCAAGGAAAACTACAGATTGAGGATATTTTTTGGTCATGGCGACAATGTTTTCTACGATTTTTTTACCAGTGTCATCTAAGGGGTGTGCTTTACCAGAGAAGACGATTTGTATTTTTCTTTCTTTAAGTAAAGGTGCTATAACTTTTTCATCGGTAAAGATAAGGTTACTTCTTTTATATGGAGCGGCTCTTCTGGAAAAACCTATCAGGAGTTTATCCATATCTAATTCTACATTGGTGCGTTCTTTGACAAATTCAATTAATTTCTTTTTATTATCCATATGAAGTTTCCATAAATCACCGCCTTTTTCGGCACACTCGATCATACGCTCATCAACCCAGGTAGGCAGGTGAATGCCATTGGTGATGCCAATAATTTCTGAACGATTGTTGATATGTGCCCACATCTTATTGGCCGTTTTGCAGTGCAATTGGGAAACGGCATTGGAGATTCTGGAAAGCCTTAAGGCAGCAACCGTCATGTTAAATGGAGCTCCTCCAAGGGATACCAGCTGTTCTAAAGTTAAACCGTTATTTGCCCCCATATACATGATTCTGTCCAGGTAATGGGATTCATTCCCCTGGATAATAGGGGTATGAGTTGTAAAGACAATTTCATCTTTTGAAGCTGCTACAGCTTCTTCAAAGCTCATACCAGCCTCCATTTTTTCTCTGACGAGTTCAAAGCCTGCAAACAGAGCATGCCCTTCGTTGAAATGATAAACATCGACGTTAATTCCAAGTGCCCTGAGGGCTCGTATTCCACCTATTCCAAGAACCATTTCCTGTGCAATTCTTTCTTCTCCAAACCAGCCATATAATTGACCAGTAATCCAGGCATCTTCATTTTCGGGCAAATCTGTATCCAGCAAGTAAAGAGGTGCATTGTCAAAGCCAGTAACTTCCCAAACTTTACATAAAACATCCCGCTGACGGATTTTTACGGATACGGTGACTCCGGTATCTTTCAAGAAGTCATATTGGTAGTTATAATAGCAATCATAAGGACGTCCATCTTCTCCAATAAACTGGTCTGTATAACCTTGTTTCCACTTTATTCCTATCCCTACAATAGGGTAATTATAATCTTTGGCGCCCTTTAAATAATCTCCTGCCAGAATTCCAAGACCCCCGGCATAGATTTTAAAAGATGAATCAAGACCATATTCCATACAGAAATATGCAACTTTAGGCAGCTTTTTATTAACCATACAGCACCTCCGGAAATTTCTTTATACTTAATCATTATTATATATTCTGATTCAATAATATGCCATAGGTAAAAAAGACGGCTTTTGATGAAATAATTTTTATACATATGGAAAGGATATATATAGATGCATTATGGATAGGAGGAAAAAGTATGGCAGAACAGTACCAAAAAGAGAAAAAATCTATTTTTAGAAGATGGTGGTTTTGGTTATTAGTAATATTACTTATTATTATATTTGGGAGTATGCTGGGTGATGACGATAGTAACAAGGAGCCTGTTCCTCAGGAACAGACGAAGACTCAGGAAGATGTTAATCAAGAGGATAAGGTTGAAGAAGAACCACAAGAAAAGGAACCTGAAAAGGTCCAAGAGCCAGATGAGGAAGTACCAGATACTGCCCAGACACAGCAAGAAGAGGTTTCATTTACAAATGTATTCGTTCAGTCCGATATGGGAATTACTTTGGTTTATGGTGAAGTAACCAATAATGACACGAAGGCTCATTCCTTTACACTAAAGGTTAGTTTTTATGATGAAAATAATAATTTAATCGGTACGGCTGTGGGAGCAGTCAATGATTTAAACGGAGGGGCAACAAAAATATTTGCTGCAACTGGGACAGATGATGTAGCCAATGCTGCAAGTTATAAAGTCCAGGTGGATACGATGATTGAAACAAAAGAAAATCAAGATGAGCTGATTAGTTTTTCCAATGCGCTTGTAAGGTCGGATTTAGGCATTACTACAGTAGATGTGGAAGCTACCAATAATGATACAAAAAGCCATACATTTACGGTCAATATAGGTTTTTATGATAAAGACAACAAACTAATCGGCGTAGCAACAGGTGCGATGAATGATTTAGGTCCCCAGGAAACTAAAACCCTTTCTGCAATTGCCAATGGGGATTTATCAACGGCAGCTTCCCATAAAATCTTCATAGATACCATGGTAGAATAAAAAATGGAGCCTGTCTTTCCAAATGGATAGACAGGCTTTTAGCGTAATTAATTATAAATTTTTTTGGTATTCAGGATTCTTATGGCATTTAGAATAGCAATCAAGGCAACGCCCACATCGGCAAATACGGCTGCCCACATACTGGCAATACCCAAAGCTCCGAGAACTAGTACAAAGCATTTTACACCCAGGGCAAAGATAATATTTTCCCAGACAATACATTGGGTTTTTTTGGCAATTCTAATAGCAGTTGCAATTTTTGAAGGTTCATCGGTCATCAGGACTATATCGGAAGCTTCTATAGCAGCATCAGAACCTAAAGTACCCATTGAAATACCGATATCTGCCCTGGCAAGAACGGGGGCATCGTTGATTCCATCGCCGACAAAGACCAGTTTTTCTTTTGCTCCTTTTTCTTTTAAGAGTTCTTCTAATTTTTCCAGTTTATCCTGGGGCAAAAGCTGACTGTAAAATTCATCAATTTTAAGTTCCCGAGCAATAATTTCAGCAGTAGAATGATTGTCTCCTGTTAACATGATTGTTTTTTTAATGCCTAAAGCCTTTAGTTTTTCTATGGCAGCAGGAGAGTCTTCTTTTATTTCATCGGAAATGACAATCTTTCCTTCATAATTGCCATTAAGAGCAATATAAACAAGAGTTCCTGTGTTATTTGAATCAACTTTAATATTATGCTTAGCCATTAATTTTTCATTGCCTAACAGAAGTTCGTTGTCATCGATGATAACTTTAAGGCCATAGCCTGAAATTTCATCCACTTGCTTTATTCTGCTTTTATCAATTTCTTTTCCATAGGCCTGTATAATTGAAAGAGCAATGGGATGATTTGAAAAACTTTCAGCTAAAGCGGCATATTCCAGTAACTGTTCTTTTGATAAATTTCCCCTGGTCTGGATTTCTGTAACTTTAAAGATTCCTTTCGTTAAAGTCCCTGTTTTATCAAATATGATGGTATGAGCATTGTGAAGGGCTTCTAAATAATTGCTGCCTTTAATGAGAATACCTTCTTTTGAGGCCCGACCTATTCCTCCAAAAAATCCAAGGGGAATGGAAATAACCAGGGCGCAGGGACAAGATATAACAAGGAAAATCAGAGCCCGGTAAATCCAGTTGGAAAAGCTTGCACCCGGGATAAAAAGAGGAGGAATTACGGCTAAAAGGGCTGCAATAGCTACAATTACAGGCGTATAATATTTTGCAAATTTAGTGATAAAATTTTCGGTTGGTGCTTTTTTTGTACTGGCGTTTTGAACTAAGTTTAATATTTTGGAGACAGTAGATTCAGCAAAAAGCTGAGTAACTTTAACCGTTAACAAGCCTTCTTGATTTATAGATCCAGAAAGCACTTCATCATTCACTTTCACTTCTCTGGGGAGAGATTCTCCTGTTAAAGCGGAGGTATCAAGGCTGGAATTTCCTTCAATAATGATACCGTCAAGTGGAATCTTTTCACCAGGTTTTATGATGATAAGGTCTCCAACTTTTACTTCTTCAGGAGCTACTCTTTTGATTTCGTGATTGATTTTCAGATTAGCATAATCTGGGCGGATGTCCATTAAGGCTTTAATGGATTTTCTTGATTTATCAATTGCCATATCCTGAAAGAATTCTCCAATTTGATAAAAAATCATTACAGAAGCAGCTTCAGGAAATTCCCCGATTAAAAAGGCACCTACTGTGGCAATAGACATTAAGAAGTTTTCATCAAAAATTTGTCCTTTAAGGATATTCTTCATAGCTTTCAGCAGAATTTCTGTTCCTACAAATAAATAGCTAACAATAAAAAGTATATTTTTAAACAAATCAGAAACAGGAAGCAAATAAGCTAAAAGAAAAAGCAATATACTGCTTGCAAGAAGGATGCTTTTGATTTTATTTTCTTCTTTTTCTTCTGTTTCTTTTTCTAAATTGCTACGGACAGAAATATTGGATTCTATAGATTTTGCAATTTTTGTAGTTTTATCTATAATCGTATCTATTTCATTTTCATCGTGGATTTCCAGTGTAAGTTTTTGACTGATAAAGTCAAGCTGGGCATTTTTAACCCCGGGAATATCTTTCACTTTATTTTCAATTTTTAAAGCACAATTTGCGCAATCTAAACCTTCCAGTAATAATTCTTTTTTTACCATATAAACCTCCTGACTAACTATTCCTTAACGTGTTCTAATCCATGTGCAAAGATTTGATTGACATGGTCATCATCCAGGGAATAGTAAACCACTTTTCCTTCTTTTTTATATTTAACTAATCTTGCTTGTTTAAGAATTCTGAGTTGATGAGAGATAGCAGACTGACTCATATTAAGAAGTGCTGCAATATCACAGACACACATGGGAGAAGCCGATAAGGCGTAGAGTATCCGTATTCTTGTACTGTCTCCAAAGACTTTAAACAATTCAGCCAAATCATATAAATTTTCTTCTGGGGGCATATTTTCTTTAACTTTATTTACAACATCTTCATGAATAATAGTACAATCGCATTTTTTAATATCCTTATTTGCCATTGATTTTCTCCTTTCAAACAAATATATGAATAACTGTTCATATGTACATTTATATTATATTACCAGACTTATAAAATGTCAAAAAAAAATCTTGAATAAACAAGATTTTTAAAATATTAAAATTTGTTAAAAGAGGAGGGAATTTCTCTTATGATTAAAGGGTGTTATGAACAAATGAGACAATCATGTATACGGGAATATTGGTTATTGAACCAGTGGAATAAATGCCATCATATTTGTAGGAACCATAACCTCCTCCATAGGGATAATGGCCGTATTTACCGCAACTGTTTCCAAGAGGACAAGAAGGTGCGGGACCCTTTCCTGTTACTAAGGTTACATAATAAGGGTTAACAGCTATCAGAACACCTGTAAAACCTGAGCCAGACTGACCGCCGCTGGCCGTATAGATGGTAACTGTTTCTCCAATATAGCGGCTTAATTGATTAAGGATTCCACCATATCCATAGCCGTATCCGTATCCACAGGACATTATTTAGCCTCCTTTTACTGGATTAATCATTAAAGATTTTTATACCGCATTGTGAACGAAAGAAACAATGGTATCTATAGGAATATCTGCAATAGAGCCCAGAGTGGAAACTGGGTAACCGTTCCATCCACCAGCAGAAATTGCCCCTGGTTTATCAGCCGGATAATAGGAACCATAAGGATTATGGCTGCCACATCCATAGCCAGGATTGAAATTTGCACAGGAGTTACCAAGGGAACAGCCTGGAGGAGGACCAATACGGGTAAGAAGTCTTACACAGCAGTCTGTTACTCCAAGAATAACACCTGTAAAGCCCGAACCAGATTGACCTCCGCTGGCAGTAAAGATGGTAACAGTTTCTCCGATGTGCTTTGAAAGAAGAGCAGCAAGATCTCCTCTGGAGAAAATATTAGCTTGCGGCATATCATTACCTCCTTTATTTGTTGTTATACTATAATATATGGGGGCTTTTATCAAAAGGTTACGAATAAAGTCAAAAAAATAATTTTTTTTTATAAAAATGTATTTAAACAAGTTGGGAAAGAGCTCTTGGGAAGGGGCAAAAGGACTTGCTAAAAAATGATAAGAATATTAAATATTAAGTTGAATTCTATGTTACAATAGGGGTAAAATAAACGATAGAAAGTGACACAAGGGAAGCGAAAATATGGAGACAATGATAATGAAAATTGATTATGATGATATGGATTTAAGTATTATTAAAGAAGCTGCTCAAATCATCAGAAATGGGGGAATTGTTGCTTTTCCCACGGAAACCGTTTATGGTTTAGGCGCAAATGCATTGGATCAAGAAAGTGTTAAAAAAATATATCTTGCTAAAGGCAGGCCTTCTGATAATCCACTGATAGTTCATATTTCTTCAATTGAAGAACTGTATCCTCTGGTAGAGTCTATAAAATTAAAAGCGAAAATTTTAATGGACTTATTTTGGCCAGGACCTCTTACCTTAATTTTCCCTAAATCCAAGATTATTCCTGATTCTATTACGGCAGGACTTTCAACGGTCGCTGTCAGAATGCCGGATAATAAGATTGCCAGAGAATTAATTAAATATTCAGGCGTTCCTATAGCTGCACCTTCTGCCAATATTTCTGGTAGTCCCAGTCCGACAAAGGCTGAACATGTGATTAAGGATTTAAACGGGAAAATTGATATGATTTTAGATGGCGGAAGTGTAAGGGTTGGTCTTGAATCAACCGTTTTGGATGTGACCAGGGATACTCCTGTGATTTTAAGACCTGGTGGTATTACAAAGGAAATGTTAGAAAAGGCTATAGGGGAAGTTTTAATTGATTCTGCAATTATCTCTGAAAAAGAATTTGTTGACACACCTATGGCTCCAGGCATGAAATATAAGCACTATTCACCAAAGGCAAAGCTTGTTATTGTGGAAGGAGAAATCAATAAAGTCATTGAAAAAATAAATTCCCTGGCTAAAGAAAATAAAGAACAAAAATTAAAGGTAGGAATCATGGCGACAGAACAGACCAGGGAAAATTATCAGGCGGATTTGATATTATCGGTCGGGGACAGAGATAAAGCAGAAACCATTGCAGCAAAGCTGTTTGACACCTTGAGAGCTTTTGATGAAGCAGGCATTGATATTATTTTTTCAGAAAGTTTTTCTTATGAAGAAATTGGTTTTGCCATTATGAACAGACTAAAAAAGGCAGCCGGCTATAATATTTTAAGAGTCTAAAGGTGGGGTGCATGGTGGATTGTAAGAAGAAAATAATATTTTTATGTACAGGTAATACTTGCAGAAGTCCTATGGCAGAGGCCTTAGCAAAAGACGAAGCCCAAAAAAATTCTCTTGATTTAGATATCCGTTCAAGAGGCATTGCAGTATTTTTTCCTTCCCATGCCAGTCCCCATGCTATTGAAGCAATGAAAGACTATGGCATTGATTTAAGCAGGCATATATCAAAAGGGATAGAAGAAGAAGATATTCAAAATGCAGATATTATTTTAACCATGACCAATGCCCACAAAAGAGCATTGCAGGACAGATTTCCAGAAGTTCATGGAAAAATTTTCACCTTAAAAGAGTTTGTTGGGGAATCAGGAGATATAGAAGACCCTTTTGGGGGCAGCCTTGAACTTTATAAAAATTGTGCAAAAACGCTTAGTGAATTGATTAAAAAGCTGATGATAAAATTAAACGAAATGTGTTAAATTATGGTTTGCTATGCGGTTATAGAAGTGGTATTATTTAATAAAAATTATAGTAATGGAGGGCTAGAATATGATAGCAATAGGAAGTGACCATGGAGGATATGCTTTAAAAGAAGAAATCGTAAAATACTTAAAGGAACAGAATATCGACTATAAAGATATCGGTTGTTATTCTGAAGAGTCCTGCGATTATCCGCAATATGGTAAGGCAGTTGCTCAACTCGTTGCGAGTGGGGAATGTGAAAAAGGTATCCTTATTTGCGGTACGGGAATAGGTATATCGATTGCTGCCAATAAAGTTAAAGGCATCAGGGCAGCTTTATGTCATGATTGTTTTTCAGCTCAGGCGGCAAGGGAGCATAACAATGCGAACATATTAGCTATGGGCGCAAGAGTTATAGGTCCCGGACTTGCAATTAAGATTGTAGAGACTTTTTTGGCTACTGATTTTAGTAATGATGAAAGACATGTAAGACGTATTTCACAAATTGAAGAATAATAATTGAAATTATGTAAGGAGGAATAACATGGGGCAATTACATGTAATGGAACATCCCCTTATTCAACATAAAATTTCTATGTTAAGGGATAAGAATACAGGTTCAAAGGAATTTAGAGAATTGGTAGAAGAAATATCAATGCTTATGTGTTATGAGGCAACAAGAGATTTGCCTTTAGAAGAAGTGGAAGTGGAAACGCCGGTAGCAAAGGCAAAAGCCAAAGTACTGTCTGGTAAAAAGTTAGGAATTGTTCCTATTTTAAGGGCAGGTTTAGGTATGGTTGACGGTATGCTTAACTTGATTCCTGCAGCAAAAGTGGGGCATATAGGCTTATATAGGGATCCAGAAACTTTACAACCAGTTGAGTACTATTGTAAATTGCCCTATGATTCCCCAACAAGAGATATATTTGTTTTAGATCCGATGCTGGCAACAGGTGGCTCAGCATCTGCTGCGATTCAGTTTATTAAGGACAAGGGTGTGCAAAGAATAAGATTTTTATGCCTTATTGCTGCTCCTGAAGGGGTAGAAAGGTTAATGAAAGATCACCCGGATGTAGATATTTATGTTGCTGTATTGGATGAAAGATTAAATGATCATGGATACATTGTTCCAGGATTAGGGGATGCAGGAGACAGATTGTTTGGAACAAAGTAGTTGGGGGGATTTTGTGAGACCAAGCTGGGATGAATATTTCATGGAAATTGTTGAACTCATAAAAGAGAGGTCAACTTGTCTTAGAAGACAAGTTGGCGCTCTTATTGTAAATGATAAAAGAATATTAGCAACCGGTTATAATGGTGCTCCTACGGGTTGCAGTCATTGTGAAGAAGTGGGCTGTTTAAGAGAAAAATTACAAATTCCTTCAGGGCAAAGACATGAGCTTTGTAGGGCACTTCATGCGGAACAAAATGCAATTGTGCAAGCTGCCTTGTATGGTATATCTGTACAGGGAGGAACTTTATACGTTACCCATCAGCCTTGTGTGATGTGCGCAAAAATGGCAATTAATGCTGGTATAAAAAGAATCGTGTATAAGGGAGAGTATCCTGACGAGCTTTCCAGAGAACTTTTAGAAGAAGCAGGTATAGAAGTCGTGAATTTTAAAGGATAAAAATAACAGGCATATAAAATCCGATACTATTATTTAGTATCGGTTTTTTAAAAAAGTTATAAAAGAAAATGTAACAAAAATTTAATTTGACAAATATTACATAAAATCTTAGAATATACATGGCTCATTATTTAATAGAATACATAATGTGTTTGAATTTTTTAGTAAAATAAATTATTATATTTTAACAAAAATGTATATTAATAGTTTTATAAACTATATAATTGTGGTTTAATATATGTATATTTCTCCCTTATTAATACGGCTTTTAATATGTAACAATCTGTATGCTTTATTATATTAAGAATAGGGGAAAATATATATAGGTGAAATTTAAGGAGACGATGTCCGATGAAATTATTTCAGGGAATTATCATGCAAGATAAATTTTTAATATATTTTATTGCTTTTGGCATGGCATTTTTAATTAGTTTATTGACTACTCCTTTAAGTAAAATGATTGCTTTTAAGGTTGGAGCGGTTGATCAGCCTAAAGCCAGAGGAATGCATGATAAGCCAATGCCAAGAATGGGTGGAATAGCAATATTTTTAGGATTTATATTTACTGTTCTTGTTGTTACTCCATCTGTAGAAGCTTTTGAATGGAAGCAGATTTCAGGATTGCTTGTTGGAGGAATGATTATATTTTTATTAGGCTTTTTTGATGATATTTATAATCTGAATGCAAAATTAAAATTTTTAATACAAGTTATTGCAGCTTTAGTTGTTATATATTCAGATATTAGAATTGAGTTTGTTACCTGGCCTTTTGCAGAAGGTAATATTTTGATATTGGAAAAAATAAGTATACCTATTACATTATTCTGGATTGTCGGCGTTACCAATGCTGTTAATTTAATTGATGGTTTAGACGGATTAGCTGCAGGTGTATCTTCTATTGCTGCAATATGCCTTATGATTTTATCTATGTTTTCTCCAAATCCTATTGGTCCGGTTGCAGCAATCTTAATGGCAGCTTTAGCAGGCTCTTGTCTTGGATTTTTACCTTATAATTTTAATCCTGCAAAGATTTTTATGGGTGATACAGGCTCGACATTTTTAGGTTTTGTTTTGGCTGTTAGTTCCATTCAGGGTCTTATCAAGGGATATACAGCAGTTACCATTCTTATTGCAGTATTGGTTTTAGCACTGCCAATCTTTGATACGACCTTTGCAATTCTTAGAAGAATTATTAGCAGAAGACCTATTATGGAAGCAGACAGAGGACATATTCACCACCGTCTGGTGGACAAGGGTTATAGTCAAAAGCAGGCTGTAATTACCCTTTACGGAATAAGTGGAGGTTTTGGAATCATTGGTATATTACTGGCACTTAAAGATACACATATGGCCTTAGGGGTGTTTATAGCCATGGGAATTGCCCTTTACATGATAACACGGAATAAATAGCCATATAAAAGGCATACTCTTAAGTATGTCTTTTATAATTTTTAGATTATTATTACAAGTGGAATTATAAAAACTTAATTTGCATTTAAGAAAATAGCCATTGGTAAGATAGTCAATAATCCCTATATTTATTGCAGAAATAAAAGAGATATGATTAAATATTATTAAAGACAGAAAGGTTGGAAATATCCATGTCAATTAAAGTCATGAGTATTTTTGGGACAAGACCTGAAGCCATCAAAATGGGACCAGTTGTAAAAGAATTAGAAAATACTCCTGGAATAGATAGTATTGTTTGTGTTACTGCACAGCATAGGGAAATGTTAGACCAGGTTTTAGAAGTGTTTAATATTGTACCCGATTATGATCTAGATATTATGAAAGAAAGGCAAAGCCTTAAGGATATTACGATTCATGCTTTAGAAGGTCTAGATAAGGTTATAAAGGAAGTTGTTCCTGACATTGTATTGGTTCATGGGGATACCAGTACAACATTTGTAGGGGCATTGGCAGCATTTTATAATCAAATTAAAGTAGGTCACGTAGAAGCTGGTCTTAGAACTTATGATAAATATCAGCCTTTCCCTGAAGAAATGAACAGAAAATTAACAGGTTCTCTGACAGACCTTCATTTTGCACCAACTCCTTTAGCAAAAGAGCATTTATTAAAAGAAGCTATTTCTGAAGAACAAATTTTTATAACAGGTAATACGGTAATTGATGCCTTAAAGACAACGATTGAAGATAATTATGTTTTTAGTCTGCCCTTGTTAAATGAAATTGATTATAAAAATAAAAAGGTGATTACCATGACAGCCCACAGGCGGGAAAACCTGGGCAAACCCCTGGAAAATATTTGCAAGGGCGTATACAGATTAGTAGAAGCTTTTGATGATGTAGAAGTGGTTTATGCGGTGCATAAAAACCCTGCTGTAAGAGAAATAGTTTATCCGATCTTGGGCAATCATTCAAGAATTCATTTGATAGATCCTTTAGATTTAAAAGATATGCATAATTTAATGAATTTATCTTATCTTGTCCTGACCGATTCCGGAGGCTTACAAGAAGAAGTGCCTTCTATGAAAAAACCTGTATTAGTTCTTAGAAATGTAACAGAAAGACCAGAAGGAATAAAAGCAGGAACCCTTAAATTAGCAGGAACGGATGAAGACAGAGTATTTAATATGGCAAAAGAACTTTTGGAAAATAAAGAGGAATACGAAAAAATGACAAAGGCTAAAAATCCTTTTGGAGACGGAAATGCTTCAAGAAGAATTGTCGATGCAATCTTATACAGCTTTGGTAAGATTGTCGAAAGACCGAAGGATTTTATCATTTTTTGAAAATTGTATTACTGGACACTCAAAGAATAAACGTGTATAATTTATAATATCTACACTTTTTTAATTGTTCTTAATTTAATTTCCCAGGTGAATTTTAATGAAGAAAAAGTTTGATTTTCTAACGGCTCTCTCTCTCATTTCTCAAATTGGTTTTATGATGGCAGTACCTATTATATTTGGTGTGATTTTCGGAAACTATATAGATAATAAATTAAACACAGGGATTGTCTTTCTTTTGATATTTTCTTTATTAGGAATAGGAGCGGCATTTCGGAATTTATATATTTTAACCACAAAAGCATTAAAGAATGGGGATAAAAGAAAGGATCAAAAATGATGAAACGGCTCATTCGTCAAATAATAGCGATAAGTTTTTTTATTGGGATTTCAGGTCTTTTTTTAGTGAATGAACCGTTTGCCTGGATAAAGGGGCTTTTTTTTGGAACGATTATATCGATTCTAAGGTTGTTTTTAATAGAAGCAACGATAAAAAAGGCAATAAAAATGTCCCCCGCAAAAGCAAGCCGTTATGCGTCATCTCAATATTTTATCAGATATTTTCTGACGGCCATTGTGCTTATTGTAGCAGCTCTTGAGCCAAGTATTAATTTAATAGCTACTATTATTGGCTTATTTACAATTAAGCTTTCTGTTTATTTAACATTGATTACAGATAAAAAGGGTTCCAACAATTCAAAACATTAATTTTTAATAAAATATGCTTTTCATTAAGTTAATATTGGGAAGGAGTGTTAATAATGGAGGGTTTGGATTTTTCTAATAAGTATGTTTTTCCAGTTCATATTGGGGGAGAAGAATTTTACATTACTCAAAGTATTATAAGTACATGGATAGTAATGGCTGCTCTTATTATTTTTGCTTTGGTTGTCAGGTTTTCTATTTCCCGTTTTAAACAAGTACCAAAAGGTTTTCAAAATGTAGTAGAGATTATTGGAGAAGTTGTTAATACTTTTACAATAAGCACTATGGGAGAAAGGAATAAAAGATTTGCTGCATTTTATGGAAGTGTGTTTTTATTTCTTCTTTTCTCCAACTTGTGGGGACTTCTTGGCATGAGACCGCCAACATCTGATTTGGCGACAACTTTTGGATTGGCATTAATGACTTTTGTTATGGTTCAGTATTATGGCATCAAAACTGGCGGTATTAAAAATTACATCAAAGGTTTTTTTGAACCTTTACCATTTCTTCTTCCTTTAAACGTCATTGGAGAATTGGCAACACCTGTATCACTTAGCTTTCGTCTTTTTGGTAATATTGTAGCCGGCGTGATTATTATGGGGCTTATTTATGCAGCTTTGCCAGGTCTTACTAAAATAGGCGTTCCAGCAGTGTTGCATGTATATTTTGATGTGTTTTCAGGTGCACTTCAGGCATTTATTTTTGTAATGTTAAGTATGATTTTTGTTTCTAATGCTATTCAAGAATAAGTATCATTAAGCTGCAAGCTATTTTCTGAAAAGAAAGTAGTTTCAATAAAAAATAAAACAATGATATAAAATAAGGAGGTATTTATAATGGAAGGAATTGACGGAAGAGCTTTAATATTAGCATGTTCAGCAATAGGGGCGGGCCTTGCATTAATTGCAGGGATTGGACCAGGAATAGGTCAGGGGTATGCAGCAGGTAAAGCAACTGAAGCAGTTGCACGTCAACCTGAAGCACAAAATGAAATTATAAGAACACTCTTATTAGGAGACGCAGTTGCAGAAACAACAGGTATTTACGGATTATTCATTGCTATTATTTTAGTGTTTGCAAATCCATTAATAAACAAATACCTTTCTTTATTAGGCCAATAATTATGAAGGGGTCAAACCCCTTCATTTCATATTAAATAATAAATCCTATTGCAGATGGTTAGACAGAGGAAGGAGGATTTTTCTCTTGGATGGAAGTCTTCTCAGTTTTGATAAGCAGTTCTTATTTAGTTTAGCAGTGCAACTTATCAACACACTGATTCTCTTTTTTTTCCTTGGTAAGCTTCTTTTTAAACCTTTAACCGAATTTATGGACAAGCGTTCCGAAAAAATAAAGGGACAAATTGATTTTGCCAGGGCAGAAGAAGAAAAAGCGTTAAAGTTAAAAGAAGAATATGAAGCAAAATTACAAAAGATACAGGAAGAAGCAGATGCGATTATAAAAGAAGCAAGAGAAAAAGCATTAAAGAAGGAAAACAGCATTATAGAAGAAGCCAGAAAAGAGTCAGAAATGATAAGAAAACGTGCATTAGCGGAAATTGAAAGGGAGAAAGCAAAAGCACAGGACGAAATGAAAAAAGAAATCATAGAAATCGCTTCTCTTATTGCTGAGAAGTTTATTGCTGCGTCCATAGACGAGGAAAAACAGAAAGCATTAATTGATGAAGCCATTTCTAAAATGGGGGATGTATCATGGGACAGCTAATTTCTGACCGTTATGCAAAAGCCTTGTTTGATTTGGCTGTTGAAAGCAATAAAATCGATGAATTTGAAAGTCAGGTAGGCAGTCTTTATACAATATTAAAAACTGAAAAAGATTTCACAGAGCTTTTGCAGCATCCTCAAATTATTGCAGAAGAAAAGATTGAACTTTTGCAAAAAGTATTTGAAGCCAAAGTATCCAGTGAAATTATGGGGCTTTTAGTGTTAATTATCCGTAAAAACAGAGAAGAATATCTGTTAGATGTTTTAAATGCTTTTTTAGATAAGGTAAAAGAATATAAGGGTATTGTAACAGCAACGGTGATATCTGCAGTTGCCTTAGACAATGAACAAATCAGTCAGATTAAAATGCTGCTGACAAAACGATTAAAGAAACAAATTCAAATTGAAACTCAGGTAGATCATTCTATCATTGGGGGACTTATTATCAGAGTTGGAGACAGTATTTTAGATGCAAGTATTGGAGGCAGGCTTCAAGCTTTAAAAGCAAGCCTGTATGATTCGCAACTGGTGTAAAGGGGTGTAAAGAAAAATGAATCTAAGACCAGAAGAAATCAGTTCAGTAATTAAGAAGCAGATACAAAATTTTCAGACCAAATTAGAAGTTTCTAACGTTGGAACGGTTTTACAAGTAGGTGACGGAATTGTAAGAATTCATGGTTTAGAAAAGGCCATAGCAGGGGAACTGCTTGAATTTCCCGGGGGTGTATATGGTATGGCCCTGAACTTAGAAGAAGATAATATTGGAGCGGTTCTTTTAGGTTCAGATAAAGGGATAAAAGAAGGCGATATTGTAAAATCTACAGGGAGAGTTGTTGAAGTACCTGTAGGAGATGCCCTTATTGGACGGGTTGTTAATGCTTTGGGACAGCCTATTGATGGAAAAGGTCCTATTCATACGACCAAATACAGACCTGTAGAAAGAATAGCTCCGGGAGTTATTGAAAGAAAGTCTGTAGATACGCCTTTACAGACAGGAATAAAAGCTATTGATTCTATGATTCCGATTGGAAGAGGTCAAAGAGAATTAATTATCGGAGACCGTCAAACAGGTAAAACAGCTATTGCAATAGACACGATTATTAATCAAAAAGGACAAGATGTTTTGTGTATTTATGTTGCTATAGGACAAAAAGCCTCAACAGTAGCACAGCTGGTAAAGGTTCTTGAAGACCATGGGGCAATGGATTATACAACAGTTGTGTCTGCTACAGCCAGTGAATTGGCTCCTCTTCAGTACATAGCACCTTATGCTGGATGTGCTATGGGAGAAGAATGGATGGAAGAAGGTAAGGATGTATTAATTATATATGATGACCTTTCAAAGCATGCGGTAGCTTATCGTGCTATGTCCTTACTACTTAGAAGACCACCAGGAAGAGAAGCCTATCCAGGTGATGTTTTCTATTTGCATTCAAGACTTTTGGAGCGCGCTGCAAAGCTTTCCGATGAAAGAGGTGGCGGTTCACTGACGGCTCTTCCTATTATTGAAACCCAGGACGGAGACGTATCTGCCTATATTCCGACGAACGTTATTTCTATTACAGATGGACAAATTTATCTTGAAACAGAATTATTTAATGCAGGTATTCGTCCTGCTATTAACCCTGGTCTTTCTGTATCGAGGGTAGGAGGCGCTGCGCAAATAGCAGCCATGAAAAAAACTGCAGGGCCTATTCGTGTGGAATTAGCCCAATACAGGGATTTAGAATCTTTTGCTCAGTTCGGTTCAGAACTGGACAAAGCGACAAGAGATGCCCTGGCTCAAGGGGAACGTATCATAGAAGTTTTAAAACAACCCCAATACAAGCCTATGTCTGTTGAACATCAAATACTTATTTTATTTGCAGTGACAAGGAAATATTTAATGGATATCGATGTGGCAGACATCAGAAGGTTTGAAGAAGAGTTCCTCGAATTTATGGATACAAAGTATTTGGATATCGTGGATACCATAAGAACTGAGAAAAAAATAGACAGTGATTTAGAAAATAAAATTGATGGCGCTATAAAAGAATTTAAGAAAATATTTAAAAATGAAATGTAAGGGGGTATTATAATGGCCTCCATGCGTGAAATTAAAAGACGTATAAGAAGTGTAAACAGTACAGGTCAAATTACAAAAGCTATGAAACTAGTATCAACGGTAAAGATGCAAAAAGCCAGAAAAGATTTAGAAAGCACGAGACCCTTTTTCAACATTGTACAAAAGACAATCTCTTCTATTGTGAACAGCAGTAAGGGGATAAGTCACCCATATCTGGAGCAAAGAGAAGTCAAAAAGACCTTGTATATTGTTATGGCTTCTGACAGGGGCTTAGCAGGAGGATATAACAATAATGTCTGTAAATTAGCTCTTAAATATATGGAAGAAAGAAATAAGGCTGATATAGAACTAATTACTGTAGGCAGGAAAGCAAAAGATTTTTTTGAAAGAAGAGGCTATAAGATTAACAAGGCCTATATAAAAATTTCTGAGGAGCCAAAGTATTCAAATGCTAAAGAAATAGAAGAGAATATTATGCAATTGTATTCAGAAGGAAAAGTTGATGAAGTCTATTTAGTTTATACAAGTTTTAAGTCTACGATAGATCAAAAACCGATGGTTAAAAAGTTATTGCCCGTTGATACTTCAGATTTTCAGGAAGAAAGCCAGGAACAAAGACGTACTTTGATGATTTATGAACCTTCTCCTGAAAGTGTTTTAGAATATATTATTCCCAAATATATTGCCAGTGTTATTTATGGAGCAATGTTTGAAGCTGCTGCCAGTGAGCAGGGGGCAAGAATGACAGCTATGGATTCAGCAACGAAGAACGCTGAAGAAATCATTGATAATTTGACTTTACATTTTAATAGGGCAAGGCAAGCTGCCATTACGCAAGAGATAACTGAGGTAGTAAGCGGAGCCGAAGCTTTAAAATAAGTCATTAATCAGCGAAGGAGTGAAAATAATGGCGGATGCAAATATAGGGAAAATTGTGCAGATAATCGGCCCTGTATTGGATATAAAGTTTTCTCCCGAACACCTTCCAGCCCTTAATAATGCCATCATTATTGAGAAAGAAAATGGGGAAACATTAACAGCAGAAGTTGCACAACATCTTGGAGATGATATTGTAAGATGCATTGCTATGTCTTCTACAGATGGTTTAATGAGAGGAATGGAAGCAAAAGATACAGGGGACTGTATTAGTGTGCCTGTAGGGGAAAAGACACTTGGCAGAATTTTTAATGTTCTTGGTCAGCCCATTGATAATAAGCCAGCACCAGAAGTTGAGGAAAAATGGCCTATACACAGACCAGCACCAGAATTTACAGAACAATCTACGGACATAGAAATTTTTGAGACGGGTATTAAAGTCGTAGACCTTTTATGTCCTTATTCAAAAGGTGGAAAAATTGGCCTTTTTGGTGGTGCGGGGGTAGGTAAAACGGTATTGATCCAGGAACTTATCAGAAATATTGCAACTGAACATGGTGGTTATTCTGTTTTTACAGGTGTAGGCGAAAGAACCAGAGAAGGAAACGACCTTTATTACGAAATGGCGAATTCAGGGGTATTAGACAAAACAACCATGGTATTTGGTCAGATGAATGAGCCACCGGGAGCAAGAATGAGAGCAGGTCTTACGGGCCTGACGATGGCAGAATATTTTAGAGACAGAACAGGTAAGGACGTATTATTGTTTATTGATAATATCTTCCGTTTCATTCAGGCTGGTTCTGAAGTATCAGCACTTTTAGGACGTATGCCCAGTGCTGTGGGATATCAACCTACGCTTGCAACGGAAGTGGGTGCTCTTCAAGAGCGTATTACTTCAACAAAAAAAGGTTCAATTACTTCAGTTCAGGCGATATACGTACCTGCGGATGACTTAACAGACCCGGCACCGGCAACCACTTTTGCACATCTGGATGCGACAACAGTTCTTTCCCGTGATATTGTTGAGCTTGGAATTTATCCTGCGGTGGATCCACTTGTTTCTACATCAAGAATGTTAGATCCGGCTATCGTGGGTGAAGAGCATTACAAAGTAGCCCGGGGCGTTCAGGAAGTACTTCAAAGATATAAGGAACTACAAGATATTATTGCAATGTTAGGTATGGATGAATTATCTGAAGAAGATAAACTGATTGTTGCCCGTGCAAGAAGGATACAACGTTTCTTGTCACAGCCATTCTTTGTAGCCGAAAACTTTACTGGTCTGCCTGGAAAGTATGTACCAATTTCTGAAACCATAAGAGGCTTTAAAGAAATCTTAGAAGGAAAACATGATGATCTTCCTGAAGCAGCTTTCCATATGGTTGGTACCATAGACGATGCAGTTGAAAAAGCTAAAGGCCTGCAATAAGCGCTAGGATGGTGATTGTATGGCGGAAAAGAAAACCTTGCTTAAAATTATAACACCAGACAGGAATTTTTTTGATGAAGAGGTGGATATGGTTATTTTTAGAACCATTCAGGGGGATATGGGTGTACTCCCTGGGCATGCCCCTCTGACAACGATTCTTTCTATAGGGATTATCAGGATTAAACAAGGTGAAGAGGAAAAAAGAGCCACTTTAATAGGAGGTTTTGCGGAAATCCAACCAGATAGGATAACTATACTTGCCGATGCGGCAGAATGGCCTGAGGAAATTGACAAGGAAAGAGCTGAAGCAGCAAAAAGAAGGGCTGAAGAAAGGTTGGCCAAAAAGACGGAGGATATAAATGTTGCCAGGGCTGAAGCGGCGTTGAAGCGGGCTTTAGTGAGATTAGAGCTGTGTCAGTATCGCGAGTAAATTTTGTCATGATTATAATAACAAAAGTTTATGGTTTTTGAATTATGAATAAAATATTGGGCTGTGCACTAATGAATTAGTGTATAGCCCTTTTTAATTATGGTTTTTTAATTTATTTGTTATTGGACGCCCAAACCATATTTATAAAGAACGTACCTCCGGGATGACAGATTCGAAAGTATCATGGGAAAATAACTTTCCAAACTTTCTTCGCTCAAACAAGGAAAGCTAAACGGAAAAATTAAAGAAAACCTGAATTTACATGAATACTTGGGTAAAAAAACATAGTTGAAAAATTTATGTCAACTATATTTGGAGGGATTTCTTATGAATTTTTTTAGAGGGTATGTATTAATAAATGAGCTGGATGGCTTTATATTAGTTTATGAAAGCAGGGCTTAACCCTGCTTTTTTCAGTTAAAGAATGATTTGAGCATTTTGATAAGACAAATTATGATGGTTATTTGAAAGAATATGTTTAATAGTTGATGTAAGGCTTTTAATGCATTTTGCATATAGATTTCACCATTAAGTAAATTATTTTTCTCACTTTATAGCTATATAATAGAAAAAATTACAAACTTTGTAAACAATTTTTTGTGAAAAGTTGAAATAAGGAATTTTCTGATTATTTGGAAAAAAACTCATATGATGAATAAATGAATGTTATTTGTCCATACTTTAAATGAATAAGGATTTATATGTATTGGAGGATTTATATGAAGAGAAATTATAGTATTTTTTTAGCTGTTTTACTAATTCTTTATAGTGTATCTTTATTCGAAAGAGGAAATACTAAATTTGAAGAAGAAACTTTAGTTACTACATTTAACAACTCACAGTTTCAGCCTATTCAAATTAATCTTAATACTTGGGGAACACTCAATAATTCTTTTTCAACTCTCGAGGAAATGCGGGAGTTATCGAAGCATTTTACGGACGATTTAAAAATTTCGAATTTTGATCATGTGGAGGAAAAAGAATCAGAAAGTCTTAGAGAATTTACTGTTATCAGAGCTTCTAAAAATGCCAAGACAACTGTAAAGCTGCAATCCATAAAAGATGAATTATCGGACACGGCCAACACTTATTTAGTGATTGATATTATAATATATGACAAGTATAAGGGTTTAGCCTATCTTAAAGAAAAGCTGGATAAAATATATAAAGCAAATGATATTAAAGCAAATACCAATATTACGATTATGGGGCACATGAAAGGAAAGTTAACTGAAAAAGAAAGAGACAAAATATGCAAAAGTATTATGAAGAATATTGATGCAAGGGTTGAAGAAGTCTATGAGACAGAAAAAATTTATAGTGTCTATGGCTATACAAAATTAATTGATGAGTATATTACTTCAAATCAAAAGAAAATTAATGTCAATTGTGCATTCCGCTATAATGAATATGAAAATAAAACCTATCTTTATCTGGCAACTCCTTTAATCACGGTAGAATACTAGAAAGGAAAGAGAATTATATGAGGCTGATAGTGCGTAAAAGTCCGCCTTTAAGAGGTACTGTTAGAATCAGTGGGTCTAAAAATTCTGTTCTTCCTATTCTTGCAGCTTCTTTGTTGGCAGAAGGAAAAAGTAAAATCGGAGAAGTTCCCTTTCTTAAAGATGTAGTGATTATGCAAGATTTGCTTAAATATTTTGGAGCAGAAGTTAAATGGGATAAAGTTAATGGATTTATTGAAATTTGTGCTGATAATATTAATGGATACGAAGCAGCTTATGATTTAGCCAGTCAGATGAGGGCATCTTTTTTAGTAATGGGTCCCCTTCTTGCAAGAATAGGAAAGGCTAAAGTTCCTCTCCCTGGTGGTTGTGCCATTGGAAGCAGGCCTGTCGACCTTCATCTTAAAGGTTTTGCTGCCTTGGGGGCAGATATTAAGCAGCAAAACGGATATGTGGAAGCTTATGCAAATAAATTAAAAGGCGCTAAGATCTATTTGGATTTTCCCAGTGTTGGGGCTACGGAAAATATTATAATGGCAGCCGTTTATGCCGAAGGTACCACGATTATTGAAAATGCAGCAGTTGAGCCTGAAATTGTAGATCTGGCCAATTATTTAAATGGAATGGGTGCAGATATCAGAGGAGCAGGTACAGATTCTATTAAGATTAATGGTGTAGATAAGCTTAAAGGTACCAGTCATAATGTAATACCAGACAGAATAGAGGCAGGGACTTTTATGGTTGCTGGTGCAATTACAAGGGGAGAAATTTTTCTTGAAAATGTTGTCAGTGATCATTTAAAGCCTGTTATTGCTAAGCTAAAAGAATGCAATGTTGAGGTTACAGAAAGTGAAAAAGGAATAAAGGTTTGCGGAAAAGATGTTATTAAAGCGGTTGATATTAAAACTTTGCCTTATCCTGGTTTTCCTACGGATATGCAGGCTCCTTTTATGAGCCTTTTAAGTATTGCAGAAGGAACCAGCATGGTTATTGAAACGGTTTTTGAAAATCGATTTATGCATGTTGGGGAATTAAAAAGAATGGGGGCACAGATTAAGATTGAAAGCAGAAGTGCCATTATAGAAGGAGTAAAGAAGTTGACAGGGACTCAGGTAAGAGCAACGGATTTAAGAGCAGGAGCCTCCTTAATTTTATCTGCCTTAGTCGCTGAGGAAACAACAGAAATCAGCGATATTTATCATATTGAAAGAGGATATTCTGAAATCGACAAAAAGTTAATTGCTTTAGGCGCTGATTTGGAAAAGGTTAAATAGCCTTCAGTTTTTCTGGAGGCTTTTTTATTTGGGAAGCGACATCAATTTTATAAGAATGATATTTATTAATGATACATATAAATGTACAAGACATATTAGAAGAGATAGGCATAGCAGGGGGGATAGCTTGAAGAAATTAAGCATTCTTTTTTTAATGATTTTTTTTGCAATTATTGGACTACCTGCTTTAATTACTGTGTTTTTTGAAGGGAATAAAACGGGGGGTGCGATTACAAGTGAGAAAGAAAGTATTGAGGATAATAATATATTAACGATAAAGGTGTTGAATGAAGAAAGTCAGGAAATTATGGAAATGGATTTTGAAGAATATATTAAAGGGGTAGTGGCTGCAGAAATGCCAGCTTCTTTTGAATTAGAGGCTCTCAAGGCTCAGGCTGTAGCGGCCAGGACTTATGCTATAAGAAAAATGAAACAAAATAAAAATAAAGAAGGAGCGGATATTTCAACAGATTCTTTTAAGGGACAGGCATATTTATCATTGGAACAATTAAAGGAAAAATGGGGGGATAATTTTTATGCCTATTATAATAAAATTTCTCAAGCCGTTGAAGAAACAAAAGGGGAAATTATGCTTTATGAAGAGGAGCCTATTGAGGCTGTTTTTCATTCAACCAGTGCAGGGATTACCCAAAGTGCCAGGGATATATGGCAAGTGGATGTCCCTTATTTACAAAGTGTAGAGAGCGTAGGAGAAGAAGAGTCACCAGCTTTTATGGAAGAAAAAAGGATATTGAAAAAAGAAGTTGTGGAAAGTTTGAAAAGGAAATACCCGGATATTATGATTCAGGATTTAATAGGACAAATTCAGATTATTGAAAGAACTGAAGGGGGCTATATAAAAAAGATTCAAATTGGGAACAAAATTTTCTCAGGAGAAGAAGTAAGATACCTTTTAAATTTAAAATCCAGTTGCTTTACCATTAAGGAAGACGGAGACACTCTTATTTTTGTTACCAAGGGGTATGGTCATGGGGCTGGCATGAGTCAGTACGGGGCAAATTATATGGCTAAGGAAGGGAAGGTTTATACAGATATATTAAAACATTATTATCAAGGGGTTGAGATTAAATCTTTAGAGGATATAGAGGGAAATCTTTTTAAGAATGAATAGCTTGTTTTAGCTTCGGTTATACTATACACGGAGGTGTATAGTATGAAAAGTAAAAAATTTTGGACGTATTTTAATAAGAAGGGCTATTATGGAATGTTGTTATTATGTTTATTAACAATTATAGTTACAACGATGGTTACAAATAATAATTTAAATACTTTAGAAAAAGTACGGGAAGAAAACTATATTGATTTAGATGAAGAATATGGCACTTTTGATTTGGAAGATGTGGGTACGATTAATGCCTATCAAAATGATTTGACGATTACGGAGGAGGATATAGCAGGCTCAGGGGCTGCTGTGGCAGAAGAAAGTTCCCCCGGCCGGACAGATGAAGCTGAAGGAGAAAATAATGAAACTGCTAAAGAAGAGGAAGTTACGGTTGCTTTAGAGACACAAGCAAACAATAATCCAGCTCCTTTGACGGTTGTTGAAAAAAGCGATGAAGAGCCTGTTTTTATTGGTACAGAAGAAGCAAATGGAGAAACGGTTGAAACCTTTTCTTTTAGTGAAGATACAATTATCCAATGGCCTTCTTATGGTGAAATAGTAATGGATTTTAGTGCAGATAAATTGGTATATGATAAGACTTTGGAAGAATACAGGGTACATCCTGCAGTTTGTATTGCTGCAGCAGACAACGAAGAAGTAAGAGCCGCGGCAAAAGGCCGGGTTGAAGTAATCAAAAAAGAACCTGAAACAGGTGTAACCGTAGTGATTAATCATGGAGATGGATGGAAAACGATATATGGGCAGTTGCAGGAAGAATTGGCCATCAGGCAGGGAGAAGTCGTTGAAAAGGGTCAGCTCATTGGTAAAATTGCAGAGCCTACAAAATATTCGGCTTTGTTAGGAAAACATGTTTATTTTAAAATAGAAAAAGGCGGGAAGCCTGTTGATCCAAAGCAATTTCAGCATGAATAAGACTAAATACTAAATAGGAAATCATAAACTATCCCCCCTTAACATATATATTAATCAAGAGTTGTATTAAGGGGGGCCATCTTTTGAAGGGTTATATTGAAGAAAGAGCTATAGAAGTGGCAAAATTCATTATTGGTTCAAATGCTACTGTAAGAGAAACCGCCAAAAAGTTTGGGATTAGTAAAAGTACCGTTCATAAAGATGTCACGGAGAGGTTGGAAAAAATTAACCCTAAGTTAGCTTTAGAAGCAAGAAAGGTTCTGGAAATTAATAAAGCGGAAAGACATCTTCGGGGTGGCATGGCAACAAGAGAAAAGTATTTAAGTATGGCATCCAAAAAAAAGAGCAAAAAACAAGGCTAAACGTGCTTTAAGCACGTTTTTGTTGTTAGACAAAAATTTTACAAATTTTTATAGCAAAATCCTTTAAATTTTTATACATATTCGATATAATTATGAATAATAGATGTATAAACCATAAAATGGGAAGGGACATCTATTAATTAATAATAAAAATATGTCGATATATAAGAAAGATTAACAAAGGAGAATGGGTTCATGGATATGGGAATCGATCTGGGAACTGCGAGTGTGCTTGTCTATATAAGAGGACAAGGTATTGCATTAAAAGAACCTTCAGTTGTAGCGATTGATAATAATACAAATAAGATTTTAGCGGTTGGTGAAGAAGCAAGAAAAATGTTAGGGCGTACGCCTGGTAATATTGTAGCAACCAGACCTCTTAAACAAGGTGTTATTTCTGACTATGAAGTCACTGAAATGATGTTAAAATACTTTATCCGTAAAGCTGTAGGGAAAAAGTTGACTCGCAGACCCCGTATTGCCGTATGCGTTCCAAGTGGTGTTACGGAAGTAGAAAGAAAAGCCGTTGAAGATGCTACGAAAGAAGCAGGCGCAAGGCAGGTATATATTATTGAAGAACCTATTGCTGCTGCTATTGGAGCTGGAATTGACATTGGACGGGCTTGTGGCAGTATGGTTGTAGATATTGGAGGCGGTACAACAGATATAGCAGTAATTTCTTTGGGAGAACCCGTAGTAAGTTCTTCTTTAAAGATAGCAGGGGATAATTTTGATGAAGCCATCATCAGATATATGAGAAAAAAGCATAATGTATTGATTGGTGAAAGAACTGCAGAAGATCTTAAAGTAAATGTTGGTACAGCTTTCAAAAGACCAAAGCCGGTTTCTATGGAAGTAAGAGGAAGGAACTTAATTACAGGACTTCCTAAGACAATTTCTGTTTCTTCCGATGAAATGCTGGAGGCTTTACAAGAACCTGTTTCTAATATTGTAGAAGCTGTTCATGCTGTATTGGAAAAAACACCTCCGGAATTGGCTGCCGATATTTCTGACAGAGGTATTGTAATGACTGGAGGCGGTAGCCTGCTTTATGGTCTTGATAAGTTGATTAAAGAAAAAACAGGCATTAATGTTATTATTGCAGAAGATGCTATTTCCAGTGTTGCCATTGGAACAGGAAAGTACGTCGAATATATTGCCAGCCAGAAGAATTTTAGATGACGTAAGGGGGATTTAATTTGGTAAGAGGGTTGTATACTTCGGCAATTGGAATGAAAACACAATTTAAAAGGATGGATGTGATATCTAATAATCTGGCCAATGTGGATAATACCGGATTTAAGAAAGATATTGTAGTGTCTCGTTCCTTTCCGGAAGAATTGACTAAAAGGATTAATGACCGGCAAAATGGATTTCCCAATAACCGGAATATTGGCAGAATGAGCTTGGGCTTGTATATTGATGAAGTATACACCAATTTTGCACAAGGTTCTCTTTCTCTGACCAATGATCCTTTCAATCTTGCTTTGGATGGTAAAGGATTTTTTGCAATTCAGGCTGAAGATGGCACAGAAAGATATACAAGAGATGGTTCCTTTGTATTAAATTCCGATGGCATACTGATGACCAAAGAAGGTAATTATGTTTTAGGTGAAAATGGAATCATCAGCTTAGAAGAACAAGGGAATATACGTATTGATGAAGAAGGCAACATCTACCTTAATAATGAATTAGTGGACAGGCTTAGAATTGTTAATTTTAATAATCCTGAAAGCCTTAGAAAAGTTGGAGATAATTTATTGGAAAGAAGCAATCAGTCCGCAGAAATTGCTTTTGAAGGTAAAGTTCTACAAGGGTATTTGGAAACTTCTAATGTTAATGTCGTTCAGGAAATGGTTGATATGATTACGGCAACAAGAATATATGAGGCAAATCAAAAGGCCGTTCAAACCCATGATGAAACTTTAGGCAAAGCGGTTAACGAAGTAGGAAGAGTATAGGGGGGATAAATGATGATGCGTTCTTTGTGGACAGCAGCGACAGGAATGAAATCTCAACAATTAAATGTGGATAATATTGCTAACAATTTAGCAAATGTGAATACCGTAGGTTATAAGAAAAGCCGGGTTGAATTTAAATCTCTTTTATATGAAACAATGGCAAGAGCAGGCATTGATGAAGAAGGTGCAGGTTCCCCAGTAAGTCTTCAAATTGGTCATGGGGTAAGGCCTATTGCTACTACTAAAGATTTTACTATGGGAAATATTGAAATGACCAATAATCCTTTGGATCTTGCGATTAATGGAGAAGGTTTCTTTGCTGTATTAACACCTGATGAAGAAGTTCTTTATACAAGAGACGGCAGTTTTAAATTAAGTGTTGTGGATGATGAATTAATGCTTGTTACATCAGATGGTTATTCTGTATTAGACATTAATGATGAGCCAATTTATATACCACCAGAAGTTAGTGTTTCCAGCTTGACCATTGCAGAAGACGGAAGGCTCTATTATGTAGATAATGAAAATAATACCGTAGATTTAGATCTTCAAATACAACTGGTTCAATTTAGAAACAGGGCAGGACTTGAAGCAGTTGGTCAAAATCTTTTCAGACAAACGCCAGCATCAGGAGAGCCGATGTATGAAGTGGACGGAGAAGTGAATCAAAGCAGTAAGATTATACAAGGTAGTCTGGAGACTTCCAATGTCCAGGTTGTAGAAGAAATGGTTAAACTGATTGTTGCTCAAAGAGCATATGAAATTAATTCAAAGGCCATTCAAACTTCAGATGATATGCTTGCGCAGGCAAATCAATTAAAACGATAAGGGGTTGGATTAATCGATGAAAATTAATTCTCTGAATAATAATCTTACAACTTTTTCTATAGACAATGCCCTTATTCAGAAGGAAAGTCAAAAGGCTGAAAATTTTCAGGATGTTTTAAAAAAGGCTAAAGAAGAAAAAGATGATGAATCCCTGAAAAAAGCCTGCAAGGAATTTGAAGCATATTTTATTAGTCGGCTTTTTAAAGAAATGAGAAGTACCATTATGCCTGGAGGACTTATTGAAAAAAGCAGAGGCGAAGAAATATTTGAAGAAATGTTGGATGATGAATACTCCAAGCTTGCGGCAAATGGAAGAGGTATGGGATTGGCTGATATGCTTTATAAGCAGTTGTCAAAAGACATAAAATAAGATAAGATTAAAACAATATATTTTCTTATCAAGAGTGGTGGAGGGAAAGGGCCCGATGAAACCCGGCAACCAGCATAAGTTATCTATGCAGTGGTGCTAATTCCCCCGGAGTCATTCCGGAAGATGAGGAAGATAGAAAAAACCTCATTTTGAGGTTTTTTTTAATACTTTTTTATAAATGTATAAAAATATATATCGAAAGATAAAATGTAAGGAGTTGACATATATGTCCAGAAAATTGTTTACCTCAGAATCTGTTACAGAGGGGCATCCAGATAAGATTTGCGACCAAATATCAGATTCCATATTAGATGCTATATTAGAGCAAGACCCTTATGGAAGAGTGGCTTGTGAAACGGCTGTAACAACAGGAATGGTTTTAGTAATGGGTGAAATAACAACCAATTGTTATGTGGATATTCCTAAAATCGTGAGGGAAAAAATAAAAGAAATTGGTTATAACCATGCAAAGTATGGTTTTGACGGCGATACTTGTGCAGTGATAACTTCTTTGGATGAACAGTCGCCAGATATAGCCATGGGTGTTAATAAGTCTTATGAAGCAAGGCAAAAAGGAGAAGAAGACATTGATGCAATAGGGGCAGGAGATCAGGGCATTATGTTTGGCTTTGCCTGCAATGAAACGCCTGAGCTTATGCCATTGCCTATTTCTTTAGCCCATCAATTATCACGAAGGCTGGCTTATGTTCGTAAAAACAACATACTTCCCTATTTAGGACCAGATGGGAAAACACAAGTGACCATAGAATATGAAGATGACAAGCCTTTAAGGGTTCATACGGTTGTGATTTCATCACAACATGATGCTGCAGTTGATCAGGAAACCATTAAAAAAGATATTATAGAGCATGTGATTAAGCCTGTTATACCAAAAGAATTATTAGATGATGATACAAGGTATTTTATTAATCCGACAGGACGCTTTGTGATAGGTGGGCCTCAGGGGGATTCAGGTCTTACAGGAAGAAAAATCATTGTAGACACTTATGGAGGCTATGTACCTCATGGGGGAGGTGCTTTTTCCGGTAAAGACCCTACTAAAGTAGACCGTTCTGCAGCCTATGCGGCCCGTTATGTGGCAAAAAATATTGTTGCAGCAGGTATTGCTGAAAAATGTGAAGTCAATCTGGCTTATGCCATTGGTGTTGCACAGCCTGTATCTATTTTAGTGAATACTTACGGAACAGGAAAAATATCTGACGAAGCTATTACGGAGTTAATTAAAAAGCATTTTGATCTTAGACCAGCAGCGATAATCAGGGATTTAGATCTTAGAAGACCGATTTATGCAAAAACAGCAGCCTATGGTCATTTTGGAAGAACAGACATAGAATTGCCTTGGGAAAAGACAGATAAAGCTGAGCAATTAAGAAAAGAAGTTTTATAGGTTCAAACCTGTAAAACTTCTTTTTTGCCCTTTTCAATTTCTAAAATATACCTTATGATAAAATTGCCCAATATCATGATGAATGGTGTGAAAGATATGGATGAGCCAATTATTATAGAAGGTGTTGTTGATGATATTATTTTTCATAATGAAGCTAATGGATACACGGTATGTTCCATCAATTTTGAAGAAGATGAAATTGTGTGTGTAGGGATTTTATTAGAAAGCATCCATCCTGGTGAAAATATAAAAATCATAGGTTCCTGGGTCAATCATCCCATTTACGGCAAACAACTACAAATTGAAAGCTATGAAAAATTAATGCCTAAAACAGAGAATGAAATAGAAAGATATTTAAGTTCAGGGATTATTAAAGGGATAGGTCCTACGCTTGCCAAGCGAATTGTCAAAAAGTTTGGTTTAGATACGTTCAGAATTATAGAAGAAGAATGGGAGCGTTTGGAAGAAGTAAAAGGAATCAGCAGACAAAAAGCCCTGCAAATTGGAGAACTTTTTCATGAGCAAAGGGAATTAAAAAGAATAGCCTTATTTCTCCAGGATTATGATATATCTCCTTCATATGCCCTTAAAATTTATAAGCAATATGGGGAAGCAACTATCGATATTATAAAAAACAATCCTTATCAGCTTGCAGAAGATATATTGGGGATAGGGTTTAAAATGGCAGACAAAATAGGCAGGACAATGGGAATCGATGAGGCGTCTCCTCACAGAATAAAGGCAGGAATTAAATATATCCTCAACTTATATGGAAATAATGGTCACACCTATGTTCCCAGGGACAAATTACTAAATACTGCTTGTGAGTTACTGGAGATAGAAAAAGAATTCATTGAAAATGGACTTTTAGAACTCCAAATTCTTAAAGAAATTCATCAGGAAAAGCTTGGGGATATGGAAGCGGTTTATTTGTCAGCATTTTATTTTAAAGAAATCAATGTAGCCAGAAGACTTATTGACCTTTCTTATACCAGGAAAGAAGTTGACATCGCGGAAATAGAAGGAAGGATTGACAAATTAGAAAATGAAAAAGGGATTCAACTGGCAAAGGAACAAAAAGAAGCTATAAAACAGGCCATGTGTGAAGGTCTTCTTATCATTACGGGTGGTCCGGGAACAGGAAAAACAACAACTATCAATATTATTATACAATTGCTCGAAGAAGAAGGCATGGAAGTTCTTTTGGCAGCACCCACAGGAAGAGCAGCCAAACGGATGACAGAAGCAACAGGAAAAGAAGCTGCTACCATTCACAGGCTGTTAGAAATAAGTTTTATCGAGGAAGATAATAAAAAGCAGGTTTTTGAAAGAAATGAAGAAAGACCCCTTGAAGCCGATGTGGTTATTATCGATGAAATGTCTATGGTAGATATCTTACTTATGGACAGTCTGCTTAAAGCAATTGCACCAGGAACCAGATTAATCTGTGTAGGGGACGCGGATCAGCTGCCTTCTGTAGGTCCAGGTAATGTTTTAAAGGATATGATTCGCAGTCAAACCATAAAAGTTATCCGTTTAACAGAAATATTTCGTCAGGCAGAAGAAAGTGCTATTGTCATGAACGCCCATAAAATCAATCAGGGAGAATACCCTCTGCTCAATGAAAAAGAAAAAGATTTTTTCTTTATAAAAAGAAGTGTACAGGATGAAGTGATAGAAACCATTAAAGAATTGATTATAAAACGGATTCCTTCTTTTAAGAACTGCAATCCCCTAAAGGATATTCAAGTTTTAACCCCTATGAGAAAAGGACCTCTTGGGGCTATTAATCTTAATGTCATTCTTCAAAAGGCTTTAAATCCTCCTTCAAAGAAGAAAAAAGAAAAAAGTTATGGTACGAATACTTTTCGTGAAGGGGATAAAATTATGCAGATCAGGAATAATTATAATCTCCCATGGAAAATCTATAACGAACGAGGGATTATAATAGATGAAGGCGTAGGAATTTTTAACGGCGATGGTGGGATAATTACAGCAATAGACGAGGAAGCCCAAACTTTAACGGTTCTTTTTGATGACATGAAAACTGTAGAATATGATTTCAGCCAATTAGATGAATTGGAATTGGCTTATGCTGTTACAATCCATAAATCCCAGGGTTCGGAATATCCTATTGTCATCATCCCCATTCACAGTGGACCGCCTATGCTTATGAACAGGAATTTATTATATACAGCAGTTACTAGAGCTAAAGAGTTGGTTGTTATTGTAGGACTGACCAGTATGCTTTACCGGATGGTGGATAATAACCGTGAAATTGACAGATATTCTAGTCTTTCTTACAGGTTAGAGAAAATAAAAAATTTATCTTTGTAAATTTATGAAGGTGAAAAAAGGTGATTGATTTTTTACTGGATCTCATATATCCTCCCCGCTGTATTTTTTGCAGGAGTATTATTCCTGTTGAAAAGGAAAGAGGCATTTGTGAAAACTGTAAAGAGATGGTTTCTTTTGTTAAAGGGAAGCAGTGTCAAAAGTGTGGCAAGCCCATAGAAGACAGGACAGATAAAAAGCTGTGTGTTGACTGTATGAGGATGAATCATTATTATGAAAAAGGATTTGCCCTTTTTGTCTACGAGGGTTTAGTAAGAGACATGATTTACCGATTTAAATATGGGGGGCATAAAGAATATGCAAGGCATCTTGGAAAATGGATGGCTGATGTAATTATAAAAGCAGACATAAAAGAAAAAATAGATTTAATTATACCTGTTCCTATTCATCCTAACAGAAAAAAGAAAAGAGGCTATAATCAAAGTGAAGAATTAGCAAGGGTGCTTGCTAAAGAATTAAAGATTCCTATGAATGCCTCAGCTTTAATCAGAAAAAAAGATACCATAGCACAAAGTGGCCTGACCTTTTTGCAAAGAAGGAATAATATGAAGAATGCTTTTGAATTCGATAATGGTTTTGGTATTTACCATAAAAATATATTATTAGTTGACGATATATATACTACAGGGGCTACTATTAATGCCTGTTCAAAATTGTTAAAAAAGAAAAGTGCAAATACCGTATATTTTTTGGCAGTTTCCATTGGACGTGACTTTAGTTAGGAGGAATAGGATGTCATATGATATTTGCAGTATTTGCGGCAGATTTTTTGATAAAAGCGGCAGAAATTATTGTGATGAATGTTATGAAAAAGATAAAGTTGAGTATAAAGCTGTACGGGATTATGTGATTCAACACAAAGGCTGCACGGTAATGGAGGTATCCACTATAACAGGCATTTCGGTTAAAACCATATACCGCTACATTAATGAGGGAAGAATTGAGATTGATGAAAAATCACATAACAAGTTGATTAGACCGATAGATTAAAATTTTTAAGAAATGGGGGATGAAAAATGGAAGTTATTAATTGCAAGAAATGTAACAGGCTTTTTCAATATATTGGTGGCAGAATGATTTGTCCGGTTTGTCATGAAGAAGAAGAACAAGAATTTAAATTATTAAAAGAATATTTATATGAGCATCCCAAAGCAACAATGGTAGAAGTATCCCAGGCAACAGGAGTATCTGTTACAGCCATCAGGCATTATCTCAGGGAGGGAAGACTGATTATTACCAATGATTCTCCTATAGGTATTGAGTGTGAAAAATGTGGTATCGAAATAAAGACAGGAAGATTTTGTGAAAGATGTGCCTATGAATTAGAAATGGGTATGAGAATGGCAACCAATGAACTTTTAGAAAAAAATAAAAATCCATATGCAAACACGACGAAATCCAAGATGCATTATCTAAGAAGAACGAAAGACGATTATAAATAATTGATATAGGTCTAAATTCTCAATTTTTTTATGACGATATAATAAGTAGAGAAGTAAAGATGGATGGTATAAGGAAGGCAGGTGATATTATGAAAGTATCAAGAGTCGATAAAGTAATGGAAATCTATAGTAGTTCTAAAATGAAAAAAACAGAAAAACCAAAGCGAACAGAAAATAAAGATACGGTTGCCTTATCTGAACAGGCAAAAGACTATCAAAAGGCTCTTAAAGCTGTTTCCAAGGTACCAGATGTAAGGGAAGAAAAAGTTGAAGAAATTAAAGAAAGAATTCAGTCTGGAACTTATAATGTCAGTGCTGAAGAATTAGCAGAAAAGTTAGTAGACAGTATTTTTGATATGAAGATATAAATCATTATAAAAAGTTCATCTACGATTGCTTTTTAATTTTTTTTTATAATTATTAAATAATTGAATATGAAGAATAGCTTTGACTGTTCTTCATAAGAATGGTTGGGGGTCTTTATGGCAGGTTTAATTAATGAACTCATTGATGTTTTAACGGATGAAATATCTTGTTATGAAAATTTATTAAAACTTTCCAGGGAAAAAACAGATATTATTGTCCAGGGAAATGTTGAAGCGCTACAGAAGTTGATAAATCACGAACAAGAACTTGTTGCAAAAACCGCAAAGTTTGAGAAAAAAAGAGAGCAGATTATAGAAGATATCGCATTGGTTTTAAATGAAAATAAAGACACTCTTACCATCAGCAAATTGCTTGAAAAATTACAGGATAACTTCGAAGGAAGTAAGAAATTAAAAGAGGTCCAACAAAAAATACAGGCTTTGATATCAGAATTAAAAATAGTAAATGATCAAAACAGGCTTTTGCTTAATCAATCCATCGAGATGATAGATTATATCATTAATGCAATACAAAGTAAATATTCCTATAGCACGAATGATTACAGTTCAAGTGGACAAGTACAAAATACTGAAGGAAAAAGTTTCTTTGATGCAAAACAATAAGGGGGATTACTATGGCTTCCATGGCGAGTTTAACAAGAGCAATATCCGGATTACATGCAAGTCAGACAGGACTGTATGTAACAGGACATAATTTAACCAATGTAAATACCCCGGGCTATGTAAGGCAGCAGGCTTTACAAAACGATAGTTTCTATTCAAATATAGGGATTAACGGGAATTCAATCCTTTCTATAGGTTCCGGTGTAGATATTACAGAGATAAGACAAATAAGGGATGCATTTTTAGATAGGAATTACCGTACGGAAATTAGTTCCTATCAATTTTATAATGTAAAAAAATCAACCATTAATGAAATAGAATCTATTTTGGGTGAAATTAACGGGGAGAGTCTTAGTGATGTCATGATGGATTTTTGGAGGCAACTTAACCGTTTAGCTACGGCTCCCGATGGAATAGATGAAAGAAAGGCTTTTATTCAAAGTGCAGCTGTTTTTGTAGATAAAGTCAATCATATTGCCAATCAAATTAATGCATATCAGTTTGATTTAAATAACCAGGTTAAAGAAACCGTTGACAGAATAAATTCCTTAGCAGTTGAAATCAGAGATTTAAATGAAAAAATAATGAAATATGAAGTAAACGGAGATAATGCCAATGATTTACGAGATGCCAGAAATAAGGCACTTGATGAATTGGCAGAATTGATTGATATAAAATATTATGAAGATGCCAGCGGAAGGATTCAGGTTAAAGCAGAGGGACATTTATTGGTTCATGATAAATTTGTCAATAAAATTAAACTTGTCCAGGCAGAATCCATGAGTCCTTTTCAAAAGGCGGTCTGGGAAGATACTGGCGAAGATGTTATAAAAACCAACAAAGATGTTTCTTCAGCGAATGGAAATGATTTAGGAAAGCTTAAGGCGTTGATTATATGCAGAGGAAATATTGTGGCAAATTATGCAACCGATTGGGATGACATTTTATTAAATAAGAATAAATCAATGGAGGATGAAGGAAACTGCTTCGTGATTCCTAAAATTCAAAAGGAATTTGATACCCTGATCAATAGTATTGTCACGACCATAAACAATATCTTAGCGCCTTATGACCCGGTGACTTTGACCAGGGATCCCAATGGACCGGTGGGTCAGGATCAGGATAAAACTTCACATACAGAATTATTTTCCAGAATAAATGTTCCCAGGTTTGATGAAACAGGTCATTATATTGAAGAAGATCCTAATGACATAAAAACCTTATATTCAGCAGGTAATATAAGAATCAATCCAGCCCTTTTAAATGATGGGGGCTACAACTTCTTACCTTTATCCAGATCAGGTTATGTTGGAGATGATTCTGTTATTCAGGATATTCTAATGGCATGGAATGAAGAAAATGTACAAATTGGTAATAGCCATAAATTAAGTTTCCAGAATTATTATGCTGAATTTGTTACAAGAATCGGAACAGAAGGTAATGAAGTCATCAGAAAACTGGAAGATAAACAAACTGTGGTTAATCATGTAGATAATTTAAGGAATGCCATGTCAGGCGTATCGATTGATGAAGAAATGACCAATATGATGAAATACCAACATGCCTATAATGCTTCTGCGAGAGTAATTAATATTGTAGATTCTATGATTGATACCATTGTTAACCGCATGGGACTTGTAGGAAGATAATTTGGCTCTAAAGGGGTGATAGGGTGAGTTTTTTAGGTTTACACATTTCAAGCAGCGGATTATTTACAGCACGGACAGCCCTTGATGTTACGGCACATAATATATCTAATGCCAACACAACAGGATATAGCAGGCAAGTAGCAGAGCAAAGGGCAACCAATCCTCTTCCTACTGCTACCGGAAAAGGTATGATAGGAACAGGGTCAGAAGTGTATGGAATTAACCAAATCAGAAGTTTTTACCTGGATACTAAGTACTGGTCAGAAAATACGATATTGGGAGAATATAGTGTTAAAAAGACCCAACTTTCCTTAATAGAAAGTCTTTTTAATGAACCTTCTGATTCAGGCTTCAATGTTATATTTAATAGTTTTTATGATGCCATAAATGGTGTGGTAAATAATGCTGACAGCGGAGAACACAGAAGTGCTTTAATGCAGGCAGCTGTCAGTTTAACCGAATACTTTAATACAGTAGCCCAAAGTTTAAAGAAATATCAAAGGGATTTAAACTTTGAAATCAAAACAAAGGTTGAAGAAATCAATGTCATTGCAAGAAAAATTCAAAGTTTAAATAAACAAATCTATAAATATGAAATGGACGGAAGTAAGGCAAATGATCTTAGGGATGAAAGAGCTAAATTAGTTGATCAGCTTTCTAAGATTGTTAATGTTGAAGTGGAAGAAATAGAAGTCAATCCGGATGTATTAAGTGGTAAATACAGTGGGGTTGAGTATAGGGATAAAAGTGAAAAACACTTTAGGGTTAAAATAAATGGACAAATTTTAGTAGACCATTTTTATGCAACAGAATTAAGACTGGTTCCAAGAGAAAATGCTGCAGGAGATGCTTTGTTGTATAATCCCGAAGATATAGAAGGTTTATATGATATCAAATGGGCAAATGGTCTTGATTTTGATATTACCGACCCAAATTTACAAGGGGAATTAAAAGGTTATATAGATATGAGGGATGGTAATAACGGTCAGAATTTTAAAGGAACTTTAGATTCTGCTGTAAACACTGGAACAGGAAGTGTTTTATTGACCATTTCCAATCCCAGCAGAACAGACCTCCTTAGGGGCAATGGTATTCTTGTTGCCAATGGATATAAGGTGGAATACAGTAATTTAAAATATGACGCTGCAACCAATACCATCACTATTGAAGTAGATGAAACAAGATGGAATGAAGTAAAAAAACCTGTTACAAATGTAGAAATAGGCAATAGTATAGATTATAAGGGTATTCCTTACTATCTGAACCGCCTGAATGAATTTGTAAGAACTTTTGCAAGGGCGATTAATGAAGGAAAAGACAGAATGGGCCAAGACATAGAAGGTATGTTTGGAGGCCATGTAAACGGAGTTAATTTAAATGGTGAAAAAGGTTATTATTTCTTTACTTATAAAGAAAATAATATTGTAAAGGGAAAAGATGATTTTACAACGGATGTTTTAAGATATGAAATGATTACTGCAGAAAACTTTTCGCTTTCAAAAGATTTATTAGAAAATGTCAGCAATATTGCTGCAGCCTTAGATGGTCAAGGTTTACCCAGTGGCAATGGCTTTATGGAAGCTCTTAAAGCCTTACGAAACAATACCCATCTCTTTAGAGAAGGTACTGCAGATTCCTATATGAATTCCATTGTGAGTGAATTAGGAATTAATGCAAAACAAGCCAATATGTTTGAAGAAACACAAACCAATATTACCCTGGCCGTAGAAAATCAAAGACTGGCCATAAGCGGTGTAAATATTAACGAAGAAATGGTTAGTATGATTCAGTTCCAGCAGATGTATAATGCTGCTGCAAGGATGATTTCTGTTATGGATGCAATATATGATGTGACCATAAACCGTATGGGAGTAAGTTAGGGGTGAATATATGCGGATTACAAATCGAATGATGGTTAACAATATGCTTTTAGGCTTAAATCGAAACACCCAAAGATTAAATGATATTTACATGCAAATGAATACCTTAAAAAAGATACAAAAGCCTTCGGATGATCCAATTATTGCAGGAAGGGCACTTAAATTCAGAACAAATGTAGCAGAACTTAAACAATATCAGGATAATGTGAAACAGGCAAGATCATGGATGGAAACCACAGAACAGGCTCTGAAAAATATCAGGTCTGTATTGGATTCCATGAGGGACCGTTGTGTTCAGGCAGCTTCAGATACCTTAACAACAGAAGAAAGAGAAAAGGTTGTACAAGAATTAAGGCAATTAAAGAACCAATTAATTCTTGAAGGTAATGTCAATTATGCTGGCAGATATGTATTTACTGGTTTTAAGACCGATACAAAATTAATTTACGATGCAAAAGACTATTCCAGAACTTTTCAATTTGATTTAAATTATTCAAAAAAAGACATAGAAAGTTTAAAGCTATCCGAAGTTGAATTCACAAGAATCCGTTTGCCTTATGGGCGTATTGATGCAGGTACAACCGTTCAAATAGAAGACGGGGGCGTTTTAACAACGCTTACGGTAGTAGAAAAGGATTCTACGGATCTTCCCACATCACTGACAGCTCAGGATGGTCCTTATGATTTACCACCTGCCGGAACGGTATACGTGCTTAGGGATTCCGGTGAAATTATTTTTAATCCCGTAGATTTATCAGACTCCCTTAGCAGTATTCAAATCAGTTTTCAAAAGACGGATTTTATTGAAGGGGATTTAAGACCTGAACACTACTTTGAATGTACGGATGTAACTGATCCAGCTAATCCTGTAGTTTATATACCTTCTTCTGATGAAATGAGGTATGAAGTAAGCACAAACAGTAAAATTACTGTGAATACTTTAGGGAATTCTATCCTGACTCCAGAATTAATGCAGGATATTGATGAATTAATCCGCTATGTTGATAATTATGGAAAGAGGATGGAAGAGATTGAAGCTGGACTAAGGCCAAAGACCGATGAAATTTCCCTTGGAAAATTATTTGATTCGATGATTGGTAAATTGGATAAGCACATGGCAGTATTGTCAACGCAACATGCAGATTTAGGAAGCCGCATGATAAGACTTGAATTTATTGAAAACCGTTTAAGTTCAGATGAAGTAAACTTCACAGAATTAATGTCTGCTAATGAAGATGCTGAATTAGAAGAAGTCTATACCCAGTTTAGCATTCAGCAGTCAGTATATATGTCTTCTTTAATGGCAACTGCCAGGATTATTCAGCCTACATTAGTCGATTTCATACAATAAAATAACTAAGTTAAAGACAGGAACGGAGGATCCCGTTCCCTTTTTAAAATGAATAATACTTAGGGATAAAATGGAGGGAATATCATGATTTTAAATACCAAACACTTTGGCCAGATTGAAATAGAAGAAGATAAGATTTTAACCTTTGAAGAAGGGATTCCGGGTTTTCCTGATCATAAAAAATATGTATTAATATTTGATGAAGAAGATGAAAATTCTCCTTTTTGCTGGCTCCAGTCCCTGGATGATGAAAACATTGCTTTTGCTCTTTTAAATCCAGTGAAGATTTATGAAAATTATTCTCCTAAAGTAGATGATGAACTGATTAAAAGTTTAGGAGAGTTTAATGAGAACAGCCTGGCCATTTATTGCATTGTTGTGATTCCAGAAGATTATAAAAAGATGACGGTTAATTTAAAGGCGCCTATCGTCATTAATACCCTGACAAAAAAAGGTATGCAAGTGATAGCCGAAAATGAAGAATATGAAATACGGCACAGTGTTTTTAAAGATTTGACAGAATCTACTTCCGCAAAGGAAGGTGTATAATATGTTGGCATTAACCAGAAAAAAAGAAGAATCCATAATGATTGGCGATAAAATAGAAATTAAAATTTTAGAAATTCAAGGGGATAAAGTTAAAATAGGGATAGAAGCGCCTAAAAATGTGACCATATATAGAAAAGAAATCTTCTTAGAAATTCAGGAAGAAAATAAGATTGCGGCTCAAATTAATGTGGATCATTTCGATTCGATTAAGGATATGATGAAAAAATAAGTCGAAAAATATAATTTTTTTTCAAAAAGCTATAAAGTTTGTTTTGTGATCCGTCGATATATGAAATGAAAGCAGAGTTGGCCAACTCTAATTATGGGCAAGGATGCCTAAATAAAAATTCAAGGAGGAATGGTTTATGATTATTAATAACAATATGCAAGCTATTAATGCTCACAGACAACTGGGTATTAATGCAACTGCTCAATCAAAATCTATCGAAAAATTAAGTTCTGGTTTAAGAATTAACCGTGCAGGAGACGACGCAGCTGGTCTTTCTATCTCTGAAAAAATGCGTGCTCAAATCAGAGGTTTAAATCAAGCTTCCAGAAACGCTCAAGACGGTATTTCTCTTATCCAAACTGCTGAAGGTGCATTAAATGAAACGCATGCAATCCTTCAAAGAATGAGAGAATTAGCAGTTCAAGCTGCTAATGACACATATGTAGATAATGACAGAAGCTACATCCAGGCAGAAATTAAACAATTAACTGCAGAAATTAACCGTATTGCAAGTACTACAGAATTCAACACTCAAAAACTTTTAGATGGTACTTACAGCGGTAAGAAATTCCAAATCGGTGCTAATGCTAATCAAATGGTTACATTAAGCATTGGAAGCATGAAGAGCTCCGCATTAGAGATTGATGATATTCAAGTAAATAGCTATGACAATGCCAGCCAGGCAATTACTACAATTAACGAAGCTATCAATATTGTATCTAAAGAAAGATCCAATCTTGGAGCTATTCAAAACCGCTTAGAACACACCATTAAGAACTTAGATACAGCTGCTGAAAACTTACAAGCTTCTGAATCCAGAATCCGTGACGTGGATATGGCTAAAGAAATTATGCAATTCTCCAAGCTTAATATCTTGAACCAGGCAGCTCAAACCATGTTAGCACAAGCTAACCAAAATCCACAAAGCGTTCTTCAATTATTAAGATAATTAAGTTAACAGGACTTAAAAAAGCCAAGGTTTTACCTTGGCTTTTTTGATATAAATAATATATGATTTTTTGTCGATAAACAAAGAGAGGAACCAATTAAAATTAAGAAAAATATCAAACATAAAGGAGCTTAATAATGAGTTCTTCTCTTTTTGAAAAAAACGTCAGCCAGTATTGTAAAAAGTACGGTAAAATCATAAAAAATTTCACAGATACTTCAAATCTGCTTTTAGAAAAAACCAAAGATGACTGTTATACTCTTAAATTAAAATATCTAGACAGGGAGCTTTATCTTCATAGTAAGTATTCCCCAATCAAAGAAGCAGAAAGATTTGTAGAGAAAATTAAAGATTTTAATATAAAAACCGTCTTTATTATATATGGAATGGGTTTGGGCTATCATATCCTGGAGCTTATGAAATACTTGCATGAGGAAAATTCCTTGATTATTATTGAACCTAATGAAGAAGTTTTATCTAAGGCTTTTTCTGTTTTTGACTGGACAAAATTGTTAAATAGAAAGAAAACCCATCTTTTTACAGGGACCGACAGACAGGCTATTAATCTTCTTTTAGGAGAATTTGTTGATATTACAAATGCAGAGAACATTCAATTTTTAACTTTTTCCCAATATGATAAAATTTATCCTGAATTTTATAAAGTCGTTTATGAGGAAATTAAAAATTATGTTTCCTTATTTAAAATTTCAAAAAACACTAAAACGCATTTTTGGAATAAATATAATGAAAACTTTTTTAACAATCTGACTAAAATGGTACATGAACATTCTATTAATGATTTAAAAGGGCAGTTTAATAATGTACCTGCTTTTATTGTATCTGCAGGCCCTTCTTTGGATAAAAATATTAAGGCATTGAGACAAGTACAGAACAGGGGGCTTATCTTTTCAGGAGGCAGAACCTTGACAGCCCTTATTCATAACAATATCAGGCCTCATTTTGTCGTATCCATGGATCCTGGCATTGCAGCCTATGAGGTTTTACAGGAACATAAAAAACATGATATTCCTCTTATCACGACAGTGGTTTCAAATGATGAGGTGATACAGGCTCATCAGGGGGATCAATTTTACATTGCAAACAGCGAATATACGGGTCTTATTCATTATTTTACAAAGAAAGAGATGGATATTTTGCCTTTAGGCGCATCGGTGGCGAATGCCTCAGCCGCCATAGCACTTTATCTTGGCTGCAATCCCATAATATTTGTAGGACAAGATCTTGCTTATACCGATGGTAAATATCATGCCCAAAGCTGCCAGATTGGACAGGAAGAAACGGATGAAGATGACAGATTTGAAGTGGAAGGTATCTATGGCGGCAAAGTATGGACCAATAGTGTCTGGTATACCTTTTTGATGTGGATGGAGAAATTTATATATCATTCTTCTGGCAAACTTTTTATTGATGCCACAGAAGGCGGGGCCAAAATTCATGGGACAGAAATTTTGACCTTAAAGGAAAGCATAGAGAAATACTGCCAAAAGACCTTTGATGTTGATGAAAAACTAAAAGAAATTATATCTAATCATGAAAAAGTATATCAAAACGAAAAATTAAAGACTTTATTAAATAATTTAAAAAATAATTTAGATAAACTTGATAAAATATCAGATAAGGCTTTAAAAGATTTAGAAGAAGTATATCATTGTGATATAGAGAGTATTACAATAGAACATACCCGACCCTTTAGGGTTTTTGAAGAACAAATTAATAAAATGATGAAAGATAATCCAGGGATAAAGGATATATTAATACGGGTTTTTGAAGAGATTAATTCAAATAATGATTTTATAGAGAAGGTTAATGAAACAGAAAAAGAAAAACTAGAAAAAATCATTAAAAGAAACCAGGAATTCTACAGACAAATTAAAATAACCGTAAAAAGCATTGAAGGCTTCATAGAAAACTTAATAGAAAACCAATTGGAAAGCATAAAAATATTCGGGGCCAGAATTCATTTTAAATCTTAAAAGCAGGAGGAATAAAGATGGATAAAAGAGAAGAAAAGATGGAATTAGTTCGTACAGCAGCCGATTATACCGGCAGACTAATTGAAGGAATTAATGAAGCAGTGGATTTATTTCATGAAGGAATGGAAGGAAAGGCACTTGATTTGGTTATTCAAATTATTGATGGCTTAAAGTGGACTATGGAGGCCATTACGGTTACTTTAGATGTCCAGGAAGAAGCCATTGATATATCTGAAATCAATGACGCTTTTAATGCTATGTCAGAAGCCTTGGAAAATGTGGATTATGTACTCATTGCAGACGTACTGGAATATGAAATTCTTCCAAAAGTAGAAGAATGGAATCAAAAATTATTTATTACTGCAAGGGAAGACTCATGATTCATTACGAAAAGAACATGCTTTTACTCAAGCAAAAAGATCTATTATTATATAACAAGATGAATTTGTATCAGAGCGATAAAGAAAAATATATCCCTGTCATGACAACTTCAGGAGACATGACGCTTAAGGTAATCAGTTATGATTATACCCGGCAAAAACAAATCGATTTTTTTCTGCACAGTAAATATAATCCGATAAAGGAAGCCGAAAAATTTGCAAAGGCAAAGTATAATTCCAATAAAGGGATTATACTTTATGGTTTTGCATTAGGATATCATATTGAAGCTTTAATGGAATTGTTATCCGATGAGCAAGAGCTCTATATTTTTGAAATGAATTTAGATGTATTTAAATCAGCCTTAGAAATCAGGGACCTGTCTAAAATTTTATCCCACCCGGGGCTGCATTTTATCATAACGGATAATACAAGTGATTTTGCCTTAAAGTTGTCTCGATTGTTAGAGGAACATAAAAACTTAATTATCTATCCGCCATCTTTAAAAACAATTCCTGAAGAGGGCGGAAATATCCGTTTTATCCTGGAAGACTGGGATATTAAAAAAACTGAATCCAATGAATGGAAAGAAAGAGTCATATACAATTATGAAAGAAATAAAAGGCTTAATTGTCCCAATGTGGGAGAATTGTTTGGCAAATACAAAGACCTGCCCTTCGTGGTTGTATCAGCAGGCCCTTCATTAGAAAAAAACGTGCATTTGCTCAAAAAATTAGAAGGAAGAGCTTTTATTTTTGCCGTTGGAAGAGTATTAAAAATTCTCCTTTGGAAAGATATTGAACCTGATATGTTTTGTATCATTGATCCGCAATATGGACCTACTTATTCACAAATTGAAGGTTATGAAGACTTAGATATCCCCCTGGTCTTTCATGAATATGCTGCTGCTGACACCATAGCAAAATACAGAGGTCCTAAATACATTGCATCAGACAAAAAAGAGCATATTGAAAATCCTGGGCATCTCATGGAATTAGGTGGTTCTGTTGCGACGGCAGTCGTGGATTTGGCTATCCGCTTTGGAGGAAATCCTATTGTGTTTGTAGGACAAGATTTAGCTTTTACGAATGGTCAAAGTCATGCTTACGGAGGATTAGTCAATCAAGATGTCAGCAGGAGAAAAGTAAAAGGTCAAAATGGGGAATTTCTTGATACAACTTTAGGGCTTTTAAGTTTTAAACATTGGATAGAAAATAAAATCAGAGATAATCCCCGGGTTGAGTTTATCAATGCTACAGAAGGCGGGGCATATATCGAAGGGTGTAAACATATAAGTCTTCAAGATTTCATTGACCAGTATATAGATTTTTCAAGTCCTATAGATAAAAGATTAAGGCAAAGAAAGCTGGAAGAAGAAATAAAGCTTTTTACTGCATCTATCGAGTACATTTAAAACATTACTGATAAAGATCTTTTTATAAAGCAGCATTTTAATTAGATCATAAATTAAGTAGGTGAAAAGATGTTTCAGGGGAAAAAGATTTTGGTTATTGGGGGAACGGGAACCATTGGACAAGGTCTGGTAAAAGAATTGATAAAACGTAATCCAAAGGTTATCCGTATCTTTAGCAGGGATGAATATAAACAGTTTAAAATGGAGCAAGAGCTGGGCAGACTAGAAAATATAAGGTTTTTATTAGGAGACGTAAGAGATAAGGAAAGAGTCCAAAGGGCTATGGAAGGGATTGATATTGTCTTCCATTTAGCTGCATTGAAACATGTTCCTTCGTGTGAATACAATCCTTTTGAAGCAGTAAAAACCAATGTGATGGGAACGCAAAATGTCATAGAATCGGCTATTCATCACAGGGTCGAGAGGGTTGTTTATACAAGCAGCGACAAGGCTATCAATCCGACCAACACCATGGGGGCTACGAAGCTTCTGGCAGAACGTTTGATGTCTTCTGCGGATTATTATAAAGGAGGTAAAAGACCTATTTTTGCTTCAGTCCGCTTTGGAAATGTCATGGGTTCCAGGGGCTCAGTGATCCCTTTATTTAAAACACAAATTCTCGAAAAAAGAAAGGTCACTGTAACAGATCCTGCTATGTCCCGTTTTATGATGAGCATTACTGAAGCTGTGAGTTTGGTATTAAAGGCTGCAGAATATGCCGTAGGGGGAGACGTTTTTGTATTAAAAATGCCAGTAGTTAATATAAAAGATTTAGCTGAAGTGGTTATCGAAGAAACATGCAAAAAATACGATTTGCCCCGGGAAGAAATCAAAATAGAATATATTGGTTTAAGACCAGGAGAAAAGATGTATGAAGAGTTGATGACAAAAGGAGAAGGAGAACGGGCAGAAGAATTAGAAGAAATGTTCAGAATTTATCCTATTACAAGGGCAGGCATCAATATAACCGGTATTAATGGATATTCAACAGACTCATCCAAAGTTAAAGCTTTAAATAAAGAAGAAATTAGAAATCTTATTCTCAGAGAAGACCTAATTTAAAAAGGGCTGTGTACTAAGGGTTATTTAACCTAAGTGTACAGCCTTATTTATTAGGCAAAAGATACAAATAAATTATACTAAGGATTGTGTTAGCTTTTGACGAAATTATAAATAGAATTTATTATAAAGCAGGTGATAATTTTGCATAGAATAGGGATTATTGGCTCAGGATATGTAGGTCTTGTAACAGGTGCATGTCTTGCAGATTTTGGTATGAATGTTATTTGTGTTGATGTAGATGAAGAAAAAATAAATCAATTAAAAGAAGGAAAGATTCCAATTTATGAACCTGGTCTTGAGCAATTGGTAGAAAGAAATACTTACTATAAAAGATTAAGCTTTACAACCGATCTTAAAGAAGCTGTTCATAATAGTGATGTTATTTTTATTGCCGTAGGAACACCACCTGCCGAAGATGGCAGTGCAGACATTGCACATGTTTTAAAAGCGGCAGAAGATATTGCATACCATATGAATGAATATAAAGTGATTGTAGATAAATCAACCGTACCCGTTGGGACTGGGCAAAAAGTAAAAAAGACTATTCAAAGTGTGTTAAAAAAAAGAAATGTACAAATTGATTTTGATGTGGTGTCAAATCCCGAATTTCTAAGAGAAGGTTCGGCGATTTATGATTTTACCCATCCTGACCGGGTGGTTATTGGCGGAGAATCCCAAAAGGCCATAGAAATCATGAAAGACGTTTATGATGTTCTTTATTTAAATGAAACACCTTTTATAATAACGAATATAGAAACAGCAGAAATGATAAAATATGCTTCCAATGGATTTTTGGCAATGAAAATAACTTATATCAATGAGATTGCCAACCTTTGTGAAAAGGTAGGTGCCAATGTGCAGGAGGTTGCAAGAGCCATGGGAAGGGACGGAAGGATAGGTCCGAAATTTCTTCACCCGGGTCCTGGTTATGGAGGAAGTTGTTTTCCAAAAGATACAAGGGCACTAGCAAGAATGGCCAAAGAACATAATTCTCCTATAACATTGATTGAAGCAACTATAGAAGCAAATGAAAGACAAAAGCTTTTGATGGTTAAAAAAGTGAAAGATGCTATAGGGGATTTAAACAATAAAACATTGGCAATATTAGGTGTAACATTTAAACAAAATACGGATGATATGAGAGAATCCCCTGCCCTTACAATAATAGGAGAACTTGAAAAACTAGGGGCAAGTTTTAGGATTTACGATCCCCAAGGAATGAAAGAAGCAAAATGGAGACTAAAATCTATTGAAGAAAAATGTGTGTATTGTAAAAATGAATATGAAGCGGTAAAAGATGCTGATGCATTACTTATAATAACAGAATGGAATCAGTTTAGGAATTTAGATATTGATAGTATTAAAAATTCAATGAAAGGTAACTTTTTCTTTGATTTTAGAAATATATACGATAGAGCTTATATTGAGAGTAAGGGTTTTAATTATTATGCAGTAGGAAGGTAACCATTTATCAATTGAATGAAATGATACAAATATTAATTGAGAGGTACAAAGAATAATATGGATAAAATAATTTATCAATCAGATATTAATGATTTTACTGAGGAAATTATTAAGAATCATAAAAATGTATATGTAGTTGATTTTGAAAAAGACATCTATATAGATAAGTCTGACTACTATGAGCTAAACGAAGAAGAGAATTGTTTAACTTTCTTGTATCAAGAGATTAAAGAGCTTAAACCAGAAGATTTTTATGTAGTTACTGGGGCAATCCAACCAATGAAAGACGGATTTAAGCTAGCATCTTTATCAGATCCAAAAAATATGGCTACAGAACAACAAAGAGCATTAGTAATATCGAAAGATCCAATTGTTCTTAACACCAATGATTCCTTGTACATAGCATATGAAAGAAATGTAAATACAATATATATGAGCTTAGTATCAAAATATTTTTATGAACAAACTATGAGATTACATAATAAAGAAATAAATTTTGAAGAATGGCTAGCAACAACCCAAACAAGAAATGAAAGCATACGTATCATTAATGAACTTCATAAAAATAGATTTGTTTTTTATGAAAAGAAAGGAAATCAGCAAGCCACACCTGATAATATATCTATTTTTAATAATCAACAGGAATTAAAATATTTAATTAATTTTGCTGAACGCTATATTTTAATGTCCAATAGAAAAAAACATATATTATTAAATAATACAAATCAAAATACAAATCAAAATATAAATGATTTATACTATCTGTGCTTTAGCTATCATCCATCAGTAGAGCTTAATAAAGCAAATATTAAGAATTTAAAGTTGACAAAATCACAGGGATATGTATATCTAAAACAGATTGAAAATTTTGGTAATAGAGAAAGTAGAAAAAAAATAATAATGTTTTTTTCAGGAGATGTAAAACTTCAATATTATTTAGATAAAAAAGATTTATGGGAGCAAATAGAAGATACAATGATTGAAGTTAAAGATGTATTACAACTAAGATTAGCAATGAGTAGTGGAAGCAAAGTATACAAGTTAATAGTATATGAAGATATATAAGGTTGTAGTTAGTTATAGGATAATAAATCGATGGTAAGACAAATTATTCAAAAAGCAGGCATTTATAAAAATAGAGTGATATATATAAAGCCGATTCCTCATGAAAAGTTGTATCCTATTATTCGTCATGCTTATGCAGTCGTTTTACCTTCTCGTATTGATAATTTACCAAATGCCTGTATAGAAGCTATGGCATTAAAAAAAGTAGTGATCGGTACAGATGGTACCAGTTTTGAACAGTTAATTACTGATAAAGAAAGTGGGTTTTTATGTAAAACAGATGATCCTGATGATTTATTGAGAGTAATGAATAAAGTAATTGCTTTAACTAGCCAAGAAAGAGAACAAATAGGGGAAAATGCCTATGCAAGAATCCAGCAGTTAGATCCGGATATAGTTGTTAATTCTTTAGTTTCATTATATAAGTCTGTTATAAGGAAGAAAAAATTAAGTTATCAAAAATAATGATATAGTTATGCATTTATTTGTTTTGCCTGGGAGGATAAATATGGACAAACCTATTGTTTCAGTAATTGTGTGTACATACAATAGATGTAATATCTTTCCTATATGCCTTAATTCTTTAGCTAATCAAAAGGATGTAGATAAAAGTCTTTATGAAGTGATAATTATTAATAATAATTCAACAGATAATACTCAAAAGATAGCAAGTCAATTTGCTAACAGAAACAGCAATTTTAGAGTATTTATTGAGAAAAAGCAAGGGCTGAGTCATTCAAGAAACAGAGGCTGGAAAGAAGCAAGAGGAGAATATATTGCTTATATTGATGATGATGCAAGAGCTGATTCAAGGTGGATTTTGAAGATGATAAATTTCATTAAGAAGCATCCAGATATTTTAGCCTTTGGCGGTCCTTATTATGGATTTAGCTTAAAGTCTTTTCCTAAATGGTTTCCTCAGGAATATGGGACTAAGCAATTATCAAAATACCAAAGAAAACTAAGAAAAGGTAAGGAATATCTTTCGGGTACCAATATGGTATTTCATAAGAGTCTTTTTTTAAAGTTTGGTGGTTTTAATCCAAACTTTGGAATGTCAGGGGATAATCTCGGCTATGGAGAAGAACCTGAATTTCAAAATAGATTATATAATGGGAAAGTAGATATATATTATAATCCTGATTTAAAAGTTGAACATTTAATAGCCAGTTATAAACAAAGATTAAGCTGGCTACTTAAATCAAGTTATTGTATGGGGATAGCAAATCAAAAGAAAAAAGCAAGAAATGATTATAACATAAAGGATTTTATTAATGCCTGGCTTAATTTTTTTATTCAAATATTGTTACAAGTACAAAAGAAGATTCCGTTTAAACGAAAAGTTTACTATTGTGCTTTTCCTTTAATGTTTGAGTTAGGTAAGTTCCATTATTATATTAGAAGAAAAATTACAAGTGTTAGGTAAAATAATGGTTGAAGATATATTTATCCTTTACAGTATAAAAAACAGGGTAATAGTAAGATATAAAACATTGATTTTTTGCATTCTAAACAATGGAGGTAAGAAAGTGATTGCTGATGAAATGAATACCAAATTGGAATTTCAAAATAAAAAACAGTTAAATTATATTAGTGTTATTATACCTGTATATAAGGATTTTATTGGTTTGGAAGAAACCTTAAAATCATTAAAGCAACAGACTATACCAGAAGAGGATTATGAAATTATTGTAGCAAATGATGGAGCCGATAAACGTATTACGAAAATATGTGATAAATATAATGTTAAAATGGTTTCTATTTCTCCTAATCAAGGTTCCTATAATGCCAGAAACAGGGCGATTGAGTTATCAAAAGGAGAATATTTAGCCTTTGTAGATTCAGATATAACGGTTGTAAGGGATTGGTTGGGAAAAGGGAAAAAAGCCTTGGAAAGATTTGATTATGTCGCTGGAGATGTTATTATTGATAAAAGTAAGATTAATAATACAGCCCATTATTATGAATATTATTATGAATTTCCAATTAATCATTATATGCATCGCAGACACTTTGGTGTAACTGCAAATTTATTTGTAAAGAGAAAAGTATTCGAAGAATTAGGAGGATTTGATAAACGGTTAAGATCAGGTGGAGACTTGGAGTTTGGTAATAGGGTTTATATTTCCAGGAATTTTAAGCAAGTCTATAAAAAAGAAGTGAGAGTTATACATCCTCCCAGAGGCTATAAGGCATTAATTAAAAAGATGAAAAGAGTGACAGAAGGACATATTAAATTAAGTGAACTTTATCCGAATAGATTTCAAAAACCAAGATTATTAGAAAATCTTCATTCAATTTTTGTGCATTCGCCACATAAAAGACTAAATGAAGGACATGTCACAGAGTTAAAGATGTTTTTATTTGCCTCATTGTTGAGACTTGTACGTTGTTATCACTTGGCAAAGCATAGATAGTTGTTAAAATAATAAAAAATGAGAAGGGAGAAGATGATATGAAAGTAAGGAATTTTTTATTATCATTATTAGGGATTGGAACAGTAGGGGGAGTTTGTTGGCTTGCTAAGAAGGCAGTAGATAAATCTGAAAGAATGTCAAGAAGATATAAAGATTATTATAGTCTGACCAATCAATGGATTAAAAATAAAAATGAAAAAAAGAATATAGTAGATTACTTTAAAGACAACGGCTATAGTAATATTGCTATCTATGGGATGGGCGAAATGGGCAGCAGGCTATATGAAGAATTACAGGATACAGATATTAAAGTTGCATATATTATCGATAATAAGCAAGCAGATGAATTATATTATGCAGTAGATGATATTCCCATTGTAAGTTTAGATGAAATAGAAAATCAAGAAAAAGTGGATGCCATTGTAGTGACTCCAATTTATGATTTTGAGGCGATAGAAGAAGCTCTTTTAGAGTATGATTTGGATGCAGAGGTTCTTTCTTTAGAAGATGTCATATATGAAATCTAATAAGATTTAGTCTGAGATGAGGATCTCAGACTTTCTTATAAGATTAATAGTGTGTAAAGATATTTTTAAAAATATTCGAGATAATTTATATTCTAAACAAAAAGGAAGGGAAAAATATGCCTAAAATCAGTGCCTTATTGTCTGTATACAATGGTGAAAGGTATATAGAAGAAACAATAGAAAGTGTATTAAATCAGACATTTAGTGATTTCGAATTTATTATTATAAATGATGGTTCTACGGATTCTACTAAAGAAATCATTGATAGATATAAGGATAACCGAATACGTGCTTTTCATTTAGAAAAGAATGTTGGGGTAGGAGAAGCACTTAGGTATGGAGTCTCAAAGGTGGAAGGAGAATATGTAGTAAAAATTGATGGTGATGACATAAGCAATTTAAGTAGATTTCAAAAGCAAAAAGATTTTTTAGATAATAATCCTTCGGTTGCTTTGGTCAAAAGTTTATTTGAATATTTTCCTCATAATAAGGAAGTTGAGCAAAGCAGCGGTTATAAGTATTGTAAAAATGTAATAGAACAGCATAAAAACAAAGTTATTACACCTGAAGATATTAAAGAAAAATTATATTGGTTTTGTTGTATACCTCATACGACCATTATGATACGGAGTAATATATTAAAAAAAGAAAACTATCGGCCTTTTAGAGTTTGCGAAGATTATGACTTGTTTTATAGAATGAATAAAGCTGGCTATAAGATGGATACGGTAGCAGAAGTTTTAGTAAAAACGAGAGTGACAGGTTCTTCAACAAGTGTTACAGAAAATAAAAATAACCAATTTGAAGAGGTCGCTTATGAAATTAAGAAAGAAGAAATAGAAAAGTTAATCAGTCAAAAAAAGCCAATCTACATATGGGGGGCAGGAAGTTTTGGTAAAAAAGTATTGACTGTATTGAATAAAAGAAATATTAAGGTGAATGGCTTTGTTGATTCGAATTACGAGAATTTAGATAAAGAATATAATAATATACCTATTTTGCCGCCAAAGTTTTTAATAGAACATAAGCATTTAAATCCAAAGATATTTGTAGCTTCACAACCAGGCATGTTTGAAATAGTAGAGCAATTAGAAGAGTGTGGTTATAAGCATTTATCCGATTATTTGGTTTTTCACTAAAGGTCATTTATATAAAAAGGATTTCAATCATATCAAAAAAATATATACGTTAGGAAGGTAAATGTGGATAGAGAAGTAATCTTTTTTGGAGCCTCTCAATATGGAAAAACGGTTTTTTCTAATTTAGAAAAGGATTTTAAATTATCTTACTTTTGCGATAATAATCCTGAAAAGTGGGGACAAGCTTTTTGTGGAGTTAAAATAATTTCGCCGAATGCTTTAAATACAATAGATAATCCCAGAGTCATTATAACCAGCCAATATGTTCAGGAGATTACAAAACAGTTATTTGAGATGGGGATAAAAGAAATAGAATGGGCAGAAATTATTGCAGACAGTTCATCGGAGAAGAAAAGTAAAGTATTATTTAAGAAATATGACTATACAAATATAGATTCTCTGGATGAAGCAGATAATAGAATTTGTTTGATTAGTTCCCATTTATCTGGCTGCAATAGCCATGCCCTTTATCATTTGATGCCAAAGAAATATCGAAAAAAGTATGAAGTGAAATTGCTAAACGAGTATGATAAAAAAGAGGATTATTATATTAATATGATTACTTGTAAAATGACCATAGGAACCTACGGCCCCATTAGCCATAACAATGAAAAATTAAGTTTAGAACTTTGGCATGGCTTCCCCTTAAAATGCTTGGGAGATATGATTAAATCACAAAAAAAACAGGATGAGTATATAAAAAGTAAGTGGCAGCAAATAAGCAAAGTTGCTTCCTATTCTCAATTGTATAACGTACTAATGAGTGCTTGTTTTGGGATTGATATTAATCAATATTATATTTCTGGCATGCCAAGAAATGATTATTTATTTAAATCAGATGGAATTAAAAACTTATCTGTTATTTTTAAAAAGAATTTTCATGGGAAAAAGATAGTTTTTTTAATGCCTACCTTTAGAGATTCAGCAATAGGCTATGAAAAAGAAGTGGTTAAAAACTGGGATAATTTATTTGGCTTTTCTTCTTTTTGTAATGAAAAGTTTAATACGTTTTTAGAAAAGAATAATATCATTTTAATTGCAAAGCTGCACCCATTTGAAGAAGATTTAGCCTGCCGGTATATTAATAATTATCAATTAAACAATGTATATTTATTAACTCAAAAGTTACTTTTAGAAAATAATTTTGATTTGTATGAAGTTCTTAATTCAGCAGACCTGCTGATTACGGATTATTCTTCGGTTTATTTTGATTTTTTATTACTGGACAGACCTGTTTTATTTACTCCGGTAGACTTAGAGCATTATTCTAAGACGAGAGGATTCCTGTTGGAGCCTTATGATATTTGGGCTCCAGGGCCAAAAGTTTTAGACCAGGATAAACTGCAGGAAGAAATTATAAAGCTTCTGGAAGAAGCTAATTATTATAAAACAGAAAGGGAAACTATTAAAAATATCGTTCATTATTATCAGGATGGAAATTCCTCAGAAAGACTATGGGAAATGATTGATAAAATGATGGAGGAAAATGCATCAAAAAAATAACAGGAGGGACTCAATGAATATTTTACATATGACCACCTTTCTGCAGGGGGGAGCAGGAAGAATTATCTATAATCTAGCACTTCAGCAAAAAAGAGATGGACATCGGGTCGTTGTTATAACCAGTGAAACAGGAGAACCGGGATATGAAAATTATAGTGAGTACATTGATGGCTTAATCGCGAATGATATAGCAGTATATAAAATTGATTCGTCTTTTAAAAGAAATCTGTATTTAAATCTGTTAGTTGTAGAACAAGCAAGAAAAATTATACTGGAAAATGATATAGACATTATTCATGCCCATGCAGCCATTCCTGCCTTAATTGGTATGATATCAAGGCAAATTTCTAATAAATATATACCGGTTATTCAAACCATGCATGGTTATGGATTCAACAAAAATTATGAGCAGGAGCAAATGGATAAAATTATTATGAATGGCTTGGACAAAGTTGTTCCAGTTTCTTTTGATTCCAAAGATTTGCTGGAATCAAAAGGGGTTTGCTCAGATAAAATGGAAGTGATATATAATGGGATTTTTGAAGATCAAAATAATAGTATAACAGATGAGGATTTGGATTTAAAAGAACTGCAAGAATTTAAGAAAAAAGAGAGGACCATAATTGGCTGTATTGGTTCTGTATGCGATAGAAAAAATCAGGAATTATTAGTAGAAGCTATAAAATTATTAAAAGAAAAAAATCCATTGATAGTTTGTTATTTTGTTGGAGAAGGAGATAATCTGGAAGAATTACAAGCTAAAGCAAAAAACTATGGTTTAGAAAATCAGATTCGATATGTGGGCTATAAAAAGAATGCCAATGACTATTTAAAAAACTTTGAATTGCTTATTTTACCTTCAAAAAGTGAGGGTTTTGGCCTGGTGATTATTGAAGGCTTTAGGCAGCAGGTGCCTGTTTTATCAAGTGATATAAAAGTATTTAAAGAGTTAATCCGGGATAATGTAAACGGCTTTTTATTCAAAAATGAAGACAAGGAAGATCTGGCACTTAAGATTGAGCAAATAATAAAGATGCCGGCAAAAGAGAAAGCTGAAATCATCGAAAAGGCTTATGATGATTATAAAACAAACTTTACTTTTGATACGATGTATCACCGTTATATGGAATTATATAAGCAACTAATTTTTACAAATAAAAAGGATGAATAATAGTGAAAATATTGTTAACCGCCATCGGGAAAAGAATCCAATTAATTTCATATTTAAAAAAAGAATTTACGATTATAGGGACAGATTGCTCGGATTTAAATCCGGCACGCTATTTTGTAGACCAATTTTATAAAGTTCCGGCATATCATGATGAAAACTATATTCCTTCTTTACTTGCCATATGCCAGAAAGAAGCTGTAGATATTTTAATTCCTTTATTTGAAAAAGAATATCCTATATTGGACAAGCATAGAAAAGAATTTGAAAAAACAGGTGTTTCTTTACTGCTTTCGGATACCTCAGTTATAAATATTTGTAATGACAAATACAGGACTTATGAATTTTTTAAAAGCCATAAGATTCTTACACCAGAGTCTTATTTTTCCATCGTTGAAATAGAAAATCCAAAGGGGAAATATATTGTAAAGCCCAGGGACGGCATGGGCAGTCAGGGCGTGTTTATTGCAAAAAATAATAAAGAATTAGAATTCTTTTCAAGTTATGTCCCAAGTCCCATTATTCAGGAATTTATTGAAGGGAAGGAATATACCATCGATGTTTTTTGTGACAGAGGCGGCAGGGTGGTTTCCTGTGTACCCAGAGAACGATTGCAAGTCCGGACTGGTGAAGTTTCCAAAGCCATTACAAGAAATCATAAGAAAATTATAAGGCAGGCAGTAGATATTTGTGAGAAATTAGGTGGACTGGGGCCTCTTACTTTGCAGTGTATTGAAGACCTTAAAGGAGATTTGTATTGGATTGAGATTAATCCCCGTTTTGGAGGAGGCGTTCCCCTTTCCATGGAAGCGGGCATTGATTATGGGAAGATGATTAGAGAATGGAAAGAAGGGAAAGCGGTTAGTTCTCAAATCAATTGCTTTATGGCAGATTTTTTGATGTTAAGATATGATGAGGCAGTGTTTTTGGCTGATAATAATCAGGGCAAAAAATAAAGCGCCCACTAAGCTATATAGATTTAGTGGGAGCTTTATTTAATCCAAGATCTGCTTTTATTTTTGTTGTAGATATTTCAGGTGTTCTTTCTAGATAAATTACTTCACAATAATCTTTAAGAAAGTCAAATTTTCCTTCCCAGTCATTTCCCATGACAAAGATATCAACTTTATATTCTTTAATGTCCTGGATTTTTTGTTCCCAACATTCTTCAGGGATAACCAGGTCAACATATCGAATAGCTTCTAAAAGTTTTTTGCGTTCTTCATAAGAAAAATAGCATTTTTTGCCCTTGATTTCATTAAACTTATTGGTTGATAAGCCGACGATAAGATAATCGCCGAGTTCTTTTGCCCGTCTTAACAGGTTAATATGTCCGTAGTGTAGCAGATCAAAGGTTCCGTAAGTGATTATTCTTTTCAATGATTTATCCTCCTAATTAAAACAATCGTTCATCTCAATATAATTATCGGTTAAATAGCCTTTAATATTTAATACCTATAAGTTTTAATGAAATTAAAAAAGTGTATTTGATTTGTCATTGAAGAAAAAAGATTTAACTGCATTATATAATAATTAAGTGTTAATAAATTGCTTAGAATGGGTGATAGAATGAAAAAAGTATTGATTGCAGTATATTTTTTCCCGCCTTTAGGCTGGTCTGGAGTACAGAGAACTTTAAAGTTTGTTAAATATCTACAGGAATTTGGCTGGGAACCCATAGTGGTTACCGTCGGAGAAAGCAGATTTTTTATTAAAGATCATAGCCTGGGAAAAGAAATTCCTGCGAATATTTCAGTGATAAGAATTGATGATATTATGTTAAAAAGGTATACAGATAAAATGTTAGATGAACTTATGAACTTTGTGCATGCTTCTTTTGATATTGTCGATGATGAAACAATAAAGAATGCATATATAGCTCATATTGAAAGCTTTATGACTCAGCTTAGAACAGCATTATTTTTCCCTGATGATAAAATGGCATGGGCAAATGCAGTGATAGATCAATTGGAACATTATGTGGACTTATCTGATATAGATATGATCTTTACAACAGGAAAGCCCTGGTCTACTCATATCATAGGTTATGATATTAAAAAAAGATATAATAAGGCTTGGGTTGCAGATTTCAGAGATGAATGGACCAATAATGTATATGCAGAATATGACACGAATGATATACGATATAAGATGGAATATGCTTTAGAAAAGAAGATAGTTAATTATGCTGACATTATTGTTACCACCTCTTCTGTTTCCTCAGATAATTACAGAAATATTTTTGACTTGCCTTATAATAAGGTCAGGACGATTACAAATGGATATGATGAAGAAGATTTTAAGGATATAGAGCCTGTTCCAACAGATAAATTTACAATTGTACATAATGGGGCTTTCTATTCTGTAAGAACCCCTTATAATTTTTTGAAGGCTGTCAATAACTTAATTGATAAGGGAAAAATAGATATCAATAATATCAATGTTCATTTTATTGGTACATGTGAAGATAGAATCAAAGCGGAAATTGAAAACATGTCAGCAAACAATTATATTAGCTGGACTTCATATTTAAGTCATCTGGAAAGCATCAAAGAAGCATCAAAAGCAAATTTATTGTTATTAATAACAGGAGAAAAAGAAAAGGTTAAAGCAATGATTCCTGGAAAAACTTTTGAATATTTAAGAATGGGTATTCCTATCCTTTCTATTTCTCCTAAAGGCAGTGCAGTAGCTGATATACTGGAAGAAACCCAAAGGGGATATAATGTTGAAAATAACGATATAGAAACCATGGAAAAAATTATTTACGACTATTATTGCAGTTGGCTTAATAATGTCAGGTTTGATTACAATAAAGAAGTTATCAGTAAGTATGAAAGAAGAAAGCTTACAAAGGATTTAGCGAATATATTTGATGAATTATCTCATAAAAAATAAAATTTATAATAACATAGGTGCAGTCCAGATTTCTATATTTATTATTAAACTGTGGAAATCTGAACTGCACCTATATTTAACAGGTTGATATGTCCGTAATGAAGCAAATCAAACGTTCCGTAAGTAATTACTCTTTTCAATGGATTTATCCTCCTAATGCCAGTTAATAATTTATTCTACTTTAATTATCGGTTGAAGGTTAGTGAAAATTTAATACGAATAGGCAACAATATTTCAAACAGAAGTTGTAATATTGAAAAGTTTATTATAAAATTTAACAATATGATTTATTTATTAGGTAATAAATCAAATTGTAATCAAGGATCGTGAATAGTTATTTAATACTGGTTACGATCCTTTTATTATGACTTAACAATTTGTAATTTATAACTTTTATAGGAGGTGATAGCTATGGATTCTAGTCCTGCCCCTAGTTTTAAAGACAAAAAAGATATCAAAATGGGAGCTATAGCTATCATTTTAGCTTGTTTGTAGCTCTCATTAAAGGAGGGCTTTGAATGCAAGATATTATTAAAAACCTTGTAAAGGAAGGGATGTTTTCAAAGGTAAAGGATGAAATTGTTAAGATGAATGTGGTAGATATAGCATCGTTATTAGAAGAGCTGGAAGAAGAAAAGATGCTTATAATATTTAGATTACTACCCAAAGACATTGCAGCTGAAGTATTTTCTTATATGAGTAATGAGCAACAACAATATATTATTGAAGTTATTACCGATAAAGAGATACAAACGATTACAGATAGGTTATTTCTTGATGATACCGTTGACATTTTAGAAGAGATGCCGTCAAATGTGGTAAAAAAATATTAAAAAATACTACAAAACAAAAAAGACAATTAATAAATCTGTTTCTAAAGTATCCAGAGAATTCAGCAGGAAGCATTATGACGATTGAATATGTAGACTTAAAAAAAGAAATGAAGGTGAAGGATTCTTTAGAATATATAAAACAAATTGGTGTAGATAAGGAAACGGTGGATGTATGTTATGTAATCAATAAAAATAGAAAATTAGAAGGAGTTGTTAGTCTAAGAAAATTAGTATTAACTGATGGAGATATTGTTATAAAGGATATTATGGACACAAATTTTATCTCCATCCCCACCAATGCAGATCAAGAGGAAATAGCATCTTTATTTAAGAAGTATAATTTGCTAGCAATGCCAGTAGTGGACAAAGAAAACAGATTAGTAGGTATTATAACCATAGATGACATTGTGGATGTTATTGAACAGGAAAATACAGAAGATTTTCAAAAAATGGCAGCCATGACGCCGACGGATGAGGAATATTTAAAGAATAAAGTGTTTACTTTGGCAAAACACAGGATAGGATGGCTATTGCTCCTTATGATTTCTGCCACCTTTACAGGTCATATTATTAGCAAGTATGAAGAAGTTCTACAATCAGTTGTGGTGTTAGCTACTTTTATTCCGGTACTCATGGATACAGGAGGAAATGCAGGTTCTCAATCATCAACCCTGGTCATTAGGGGCTTAACATTGGGAGAAATCGAAGCAAAGGATATCCTAAGAGTTTTGTGGAAAGAATTCAGGGTCAGTGTTATTGTCGGACTAGTTTTATCCCTTGTCAACTTGGCAAGAATCTATTATTTTGAAAAGGTTGATTTTATGGTATCCTTTACTGTGAGTATTAGTTTATTTTTTACAGTCATCATGGCTAAAATAGTAGGGGGTGCATTACCTATCATTGCAAAGAAACTGAAGTTTGACCCGGCAATTATGGCAGGACCCCTTATAACAACTATTGTAGATACATTTGCATTGATGATTTATTTTTCTTTTGCGACAAGATTTTTGGGGATATCATTTTGAATTTTTATCAGTAAAAAAAGAGGAATTAAAAAGGTATTAGAACCCATCATTGGTTTTAATACCTTTTTTGTTCGTTTCAAATAAAATAATATTTTCATTTTGTGAAAGTTTAATAGATGTTCCCGAATTAGTTTCTCATTTATTCAAAGGCTGTTTTTGTTTTTATTAAAAGGTAATTATTTGTTTTAACGGCTATGCTTTTCAGCATTATTTGATGAAGAGTTAGAAAGTTTTTCAAAAGTAATTAAATATGACTATCTTTCTGAAGAATATCAGTCGCATATAAGCCAGGAGGATTATGAAAAAATACAAAGTATATATGATGCTAAAGAGTTTTTTGACAATATTCCCGTTGAATTTAAAATAACACGTTTTAATAGGTATTTGCATCGGGATTCAGATGAATTTATAAAACCTTGTGTTTTCAATTATGAAGATAGAGGGGAATCCATTGGATATCATGTAATAATTGGGCTGGAAGGTCGAAGACCAGTTATCAAAAGTTTAAAAATTAGTATTGAAAAGTATTAAATTATTACTTAGAGTGAAGTTTTAAAAACAGGAGTATATCTTTTAAAAATTATGAATGATAGTGGACTATCCTTTTGCATATAAAACTTAGTATAAAAAGCTTACGGAAAACGTAAGCTTTTTATAATGTTTTACAGGCTTTTTTACGATACAATAAGAAGAGAAACAGTTAGGAGGAAACTGTATGGAAACGATTCGCATAGCTAATAAGACGATAGATGAAAACAGCCCTTGTTTTATTATTGCAGAAGCAGGCAGTAATCATGACAGGGATCTGGGACAAGCTAAAAAGTTAATAGATGTTGCGGTTGAGGCTGGGGCAGATGCCGTAAAGTTTCAAACTTTTACTGCAGATAAAATTGCGGCTAATACTTCTCATCCAATTATGCAGTTAGGGGAAGAATATGAAGGAGTTCCAACTTTATATGAGCTTTATAAAGGTCTGGAACTCCCAAGGGAATGGCAGCAGGAATTAAAGGCATATGCTGATGAAAAAGGGATTATTTTTTTATCGACGCCTTTTGATTATGATGCAGTAGAAGAACTGGAAGCCCTGGATATGCCGGCTTATAAAATTGCTTCTTTTGAAATGGTGGATATTCCTTTCCTCAGATATATTGCAAAAAAGAATAAGCCCATTATTCTTTCTACAGGCATGGCTAATTTAGGCGAAATTGAAGAGGCTTTAAATGCCATATATGAACAGGGCAATCATCAGGTGGTTTTGCTCCACTGTGGCATTAGTTATCCTATGCCTGTAGAAGAAGTCAATTTGGCAGCAATGGATACGATGAAATCTGCTTTCAGGCTGCCTGTAGGTTATTCCGATCATACTTTAGGGATTGCCGTTCCGATTGCAGCTGTAGCCCGAGGTGCCAAGGTGATAGAAAAACATTTTACTTTGGATAGAAACTTAAAAGGGCCAGACCATAAATTTGCCCTTGAACCAGATGAATTAAAGGCTATGATTAAAGGGATCAGAGATGTTGAAAAAGCAATTGGTTCTTCCATTAAAGGTTTAGCCGATACGGAAAGGCTGCATCATCAAAGGGGACGCCGAAGTATTTTTGCAAAAGTAGATATTCCAAAAGGAACGGTTATTACAGAAGAAATGTTGGCAATCCTTCGTCCCGGGGTAGGTCTTATGCCAAAGTATTTTGATTTAGTAGTTGGAAGAGAAGCAAGAAAAGACATTAGGGAAAATGAACCTCTTACCTGGGATAAGATTTAGTGAAAGAAGGAAATCGTATGGGAAATAATATTGTTTGTATTGTACAGGCCAGAATGGGTTCCGAGCGGCTTCCTGGCAAGGTTATTAAAGAAATAAAAGGGATACCTATGATTGTCCATCTTTTAAACAGACTGAAGAAGGTTGAAAAATTGGATAAAGTTATTGTTGCGACTTCTACCAATCCGGAAAATGACCAGTTAGCGGCCATTGTAGAAAAGGCAGGCGGTCTGGTGTTCAAAGGTTCTGAAGAGGATGTATTAAGAAGATATCTGGAAGCGGTCAATGCTTTTGGGGGAGATTACATTATCCGGGTAACCGGGGATTGTCCCCTGATTTCATGGGAAGTACTGGATGCTTTAATTGAAGAATTTTTAAAAGCTAAAGTGGATTATATGCGGGTGGATGTACCAGATACTTTTTGCAGGGGGTTTGATGGAGAAATTTTTACAAAAGAAGCTCTTATTAAGGCCCATCAATTGGCTAAGGAAGAACGTTACCGGGAACATGTGACTTTATATATGTATGAACATCCACAAGATTTTACTGTTGCCAGGATGAAAGCAAAAAAGAAATGGAGCAGGCCAGATTATCGTCTGTGTGTTGATACCAAAGAAGACTTTGCTGTTGTAGAAGCCATTTATAATGCTTTGTATGATTATAATCCTTATTTTACGATAGATGATATCATTTCATATCTGGACAGGCATCCGGAGTTAAGCAGGCTAAACCAGTCTGTCCGTCAGAAAAAAGTATAGTTTTTGAATTTGAAAGTGGGATCGGGATGAAATTTATTATCAGGGCAGATGGAGGAAAAAAGACCGGTATGGGGCATATCATGAGAAGCTCTGTTTTAGCTGAAGCGCTAAGAAAATATGGAGAGCTTTCTTATGTATGCCTTAATGGGGAAGAATATCAGGCAGGCAGGCAATATCTTAAGGAAAATTCTTTTGATGTCTTATCTTTTTCTGAAGAAGAATTGTTAAACCGTCTTCAAGATATCGATTACGATTGTATTATTGTGGATGATTATAAAGTGGACAAGACTTTTTTTGAAGGCATTAAAAAGAAAAATGCCCTTGTTGGTTATTTTGATGATAATAAAGTAGAAGAATATCCTGTTGATTTTATTATTAATCAAAATCCTTATGCGGAAGATTTGGGTTATGATAAAGTCAGGTATTTAAAAACTTTTTTGGGAAGTCAATATGCCCTTTTAAGAAAGGAATTCAGGAATTTGCCTCCTTTTTTTGTAAGGGAAGAAATTAAGGACCTTCTGATTACTGTAGGGGGCTCAGATATCAATAAAGTATCGGAAAGAATTGTCATTCAATTATTAGACGCTATACCAGAGACGATGCTCCATGTGGTTATTGGACCAGCTTTTCCCAAGGGAATCATGGAAGATATTTGCAGTCCAAGACTTAAAAAGTATTATAATCCCAAAATGTCCGAGTTAATGTTAAACTGTGATTTGGCTGTTTCTTCCTCCGGGTCTACCCTTTATGAACTGGCGGCTTGCGGGACGCCTGCTATAGGGATTGTACTTGCTGAAAACCAGCTAAGATCAGCAAAAAAATTAAAGGAATTAGGTATTATTGAAAGTACAGAGATAGAAAATATTCCAGAGACTATTGCTAAGTTGACTTATGAAAGAAGAGCAGAAATGTCTTCAAAAGGAAGACAGTTGGTAGATGCGTTAGGTGCAGAACGTTTGGCTAAAGAATTAATAGCTTTAATAAAAACGAGTAGGAGTGTGTGACAAAGTGAGAGAGGATTTTTTGCCTTATGGAAGGCAGTGGATAGATGATGAGGATATTGCTGCAGTAGTGGAAGTTTTAAAAAGTGATTACCTGACAACGGGACCAGTGATTGCTCAATTTGAAGAAAAGCTTAAAGAAGTGACTGGTGCCCAATATGCCGTTGCTCTATCTAACGGAACGGCAGCCCTGCATGCTGCTTGTTTTGCTGCAGGAATAAAGGAAGGAGACGAGGTAATTACCAGTCCCATGACTTTTGCAGCAACGGCTAATGCAGTTTTATATTGCGGGGGAAAACCTGTTTTTGCAGATATTTGCCCGGACACTTACAATATTAATCCTGAAGAAATTAAAAGAAAAATTACAGATAAAACCAAAGCCATTATACCTGTGCACTATACTGGGCAGCCCTGTGATATGGACGAAATTATGAAAATTGCAGAAGAATACAATTTACTGGTTATAGAAGATGGGGCTCATGCCTTAGGGGCCAGTTATAAAGGGAAAATGATAGGAAATATAGGAGATATGACGACTTTTAGTTTTCATCCTGTAAAACCTGTAACTACGGGAGAAGGCGGCGCAGTGACCACCAATAACAAAGATTTTTATGAGAAACTTCTTCTTTTCCGAAGCCATGGCATCACAAGAGATGCAGATAAGTTGTTAAAGGATGAAGGCACCTGGTATTATGAACAACAAATCTTAGGCTATAATTACAGGATGACGGATATTCAGGCAGCTCTTGGCTGCAGTCAGCTTAATAAATTGGATTATTTTCTTGAAAAGAGAAGAGAATATGCAAAGCTCTATAATGATGCTTTTAAAGATTGTGAAGGGGTCATTAGACCCAGACAACTGCCAGATACCCTTTCAGGCTGGCATCTTTATGTTTTGCAACTTGATTTGGATAAAATAAGACCAGACAGAAGAGTGATATTTGATGAATTAAGAATTCATAATATTGGGGTCAATGTTCATTATATCCCGGTTTACTATCATCCTTATTATCAGAAATTGGGCTATCAAAGAGGTTTGTGCCCTGAAGCAGAAAAATTATACGAGAGAATTATCAGCTTGCCGCTATTTCCTAAAATGACAAAGGAAGATATAATGTATGTAATAAAGTGCGTAAAAGAAATTATTGGAGTTTATATAAAACGATAAACAAGAGCTTTTTATTGGAAGTCATAACTGAGGAGTGATATTTTGAATATCTTAGTAACCGGAGGAGCAGGCTTTATTGGCCGCTGGGTTGTAAAAAGATTATTAGAGGATAAGCATTATGTATGGGTTTTAGATGACTTATCCAATGGCAGAGAAGTCAATATAGAGGCGTTTTATGGACATCCCTGCTTTAAAGAATTCATTAAGGGGGACATAAAAGATAAAGCCCTGTTGGAAAAAATCTTTCAAAATAACTTTGATATTTGCTACCATCTGGGGGCCAGTATCAATGTTCAGGACAGTATCGATGATCCCAGGACAACCTTTGAAAATGATACAGTAGGAACTTTTAATGTATTGGAAGAATGTAAAAAGTACAATACAAAAATGGTATTTATGAGTACTTGCATGGTCTATGACAGGGCAAAGGATGAAAAAGGGATAACAGAGTTTCATCCGACTAAACCAGCCTCTCCTTATGCAGGCAGTAAAATTGCCGGAGAAAACATGGTCCTTTCCTATTGGTATGCATATGGGCTTCCTGTAGTAGTTGTAAGGCCCTTTAATACTTATGGACCTTTTCAAAAAACAGGAGGAGAAGGCGGTGTTATTGCTATTTTTATTAAGAGAGCCTTAGAGGGGGAAGACTTGCTTATTTACGGCAGTGGCGAACAGACCAGGGATTTTTTATATGTAGAAGATTGTGCAGATTTTGTTGTAGAAGCAGGCTACAACAGTAAAGTAAATGGTGAGATTATCAATGCTGGTTTAGGCAGAGATATCAGCATTAATGATCTGGCTTTGCTCATTGCAAAGGATCAAAGCAAGATAAAGCATGTCCCTCATATTCATCCCCAAAGCGAAATAATGAAATTGCTGTGCAATTATAATAAGGCCCAAGAACTTTTAGGCTGGAGTCCGAAATATTCTTTGGAGGAAGGTATTGAAAAAACAAAAGAGTGGATAGCAAGCAACAGCCATCTGTTATAGTTTCACATAAATTTTATTAAATATAGTGAATTATATTAAGAATGTTTGGTTGAATGCCGATATAAATAGTAGATAATATGCCGGTAAAGTATAATAATAAAGGATACGGAGGTGTAACAAATGAAAGTTGAAAATTCAGTTCAAACTGCGCAAATGACGATGCAAAATATACAAAATCAAAAATACGGAAATCTTGCTCAAGAACAAAAACTTGATAATAACCAAGTTGTGGGTCAAAAGCAAAAAAGTACAGACAGTAATCTGACTATAGCTGAAAAAACAGTGATTGAAGCTATTGAAAGGGCAAATAAAAAACTCAGTGGTGTATTTGCAGAATTTGAATTTTCTATTCATGAAAAAACAAAGCAAATCTCTATAAAAGTCATTAATAAAGAAACAAAAGAAATTATTCGAGAGATACCTCCGGAACAAGTATTAGATATGGTAGCGCATCTTTGGGAGATGGCGGGGATTATTTTGGATGAAAAGAGATAAGGAGTGAGAACATGCTCATAACAAGTAATAAACTTCGTCTTACGGGTCTTTCAGGGCTGGATACAGAAGCTATGGTTGAAAGCCTTATGAAGGCTGAATTTGCTAAAGTCGATAAGATGAAGCAGCAACTGCAAAAACTGAAATGGCAACAAGAAGGTTACCGTGAAATGATCAATGTCCTTAGGGGTTTTAAGGACACTTATTTAGATGTACTGTCCAGTAAAAACATCATTACAACAAGTAATTTCCGGGTTTATGGTGTAACAGCAAAAATTAATGGCAGTGATACAGATGCTGTTAAGGTTGAAGCAACCAGTTCGGCAGGATCAGCAAGTCATAGTATTGTTGTTAAGAAATTGGCTCAAAAGGAAATTTGGGAAAGTATCAGCAGTGTTTCAGGAGAAATGCTTGGCAATGATATTGATTGGGATGCTTTAAAACGAGGCAAGACCATTGATGTGACTTTAGATGGAACAAAAAAGACAATTAAGCTTTCCCAAGATCATTCTGTTTTAAAAGATGTTGATGCTTTGGTAGCGGATTTACAAAGTCAGTTTGATAAGGCTTTTGGTTCCGGCAATATTAGTGTAGCTAATGTTGGAGGGAAAATTAGCTTTGTGGCAGAAGGACATACCTTTAAATTATCTAATTCAATCAATACATATGTTAGTTCCTTAGGTTTTAATAATAACCAAAGCAATGCAATTACGGGCACTAAGGTAACTTTCCCCTTAGATTTATCTAATGGCAGTTTTAAGGTTAAAGTAAATGGGGAAGAAAGAACCATTACTTTATCTGAATCTGCAGTATATGATGAATCTTCACTGGATGTATTGGCAGCAGATTTAAAAGCAGCAATTAATGCGGCTTTTGATACAGATGTGGTAGATGTAAGAATAGAAGAAAATAAATTAAAAATCGTATCATACAATACATCCGATGAAATTGTTTTCACGAATGGGACAGAAAATAACATCTTAAATAAGTTAGGTTTTAGTAATAATGCTAAAATTGCGAAATTAGAGGGCGCAGCAGATATTTCCATATCTGAAATAGGTAAAGAATTTGATATTTACATTGATGGTGTTAAAAATCACATTGAAATTACAGAAGAGATTAACAGTGTGGCTGATTTAGCGAATGTAATAAATGCACAAATTTCAGGAATTACTGTTGAAGCAGATGGCGACAAATTAGTATTTAAGGATACCAATGGAAAAGAAGTAAGAGTTAGCAACAGTCAACTGCAAAGTTTAAAAGGGATGGGTTTTACCGATGGAGATACAAATATCTTAAATTTAGACAGCAGTTTGTCAAAAGCTTTTGGCATTACAGAAGATACTACAGTAGAAATCAATGGCGTTTCCCTGACCTTTAAGGCAACAGATACAGTAAGAAGCATGATGAATAAGATTAACAGCAGTAGTGCGGGTGTAACCCTTTCTTATAGCAGTGTAAAAGATAAATTTATTCTGGAAGCTAAGCAGGAGGGCGCAGCTAATAAAATCCAGGTAAGTGATAATGTTCTTTTTAACAAATTATTTAATCCTACGAATGATTCCAATGCTTCTTATGTTATTCAGGAAGCAGCGGATGCTGAAATTATTTTAGATGGTGTTGAAACCAGGAGAAGTTCCAATACTTTTGAAGTGGATGGGTTGAAATATACTCTTAATAGGGAAACAGGTAATGAAAAGATAGAAATCAAAGTTAGCCCGGAACCTGAAAAATTAGTGGAAAAGATTAAAGATTTTGTTAATGCTTACAATGAAATGATTAGCAAAATTGCTGAAAAGGTCAATGAAAAGAGGGTAAAATCCGGTTCATACGAATATTATGAGCCTTTAACGGACGAGCAGAAAAAGGAAATGTCCGAAAAAGATATTGAATTATGGGAAGAAGCAGCAAAATCAGGCTTACTTCGAAATGACGCTACCTTGCAGAATATTTTATATTCAATGAGAAGAGCTTTGTATGATGCCGTAGAGGGTGTAGGAATAAGAATTTTTGATATTGGAATTACAACATCCAAAGAATATACTGACAATGGTAAATTGGTTATAGATGAAGAAAAGCTAAGAAAAGCCATAGAAGAAAGACCAGATGAAATTGCAGAGTTATTTACAAAGAAATCAGCGATTTCTTATGATGGCGGGAATCGAAATACCAGATATGCTGAAAACGGTCTGGCCTCAAGGTTGTTAGATATAATTAATGATAACATCAGAACAACCGTTAATAGCAAAGGTTACAGAGGTACTTTGATAGAGAAAGCAGGAATAGAAAATACGGTTTCTGCTACAAATAATATCTTATCAAAGCAGATAGAAAAGCAAAGTCAGGAAATTGAAAAAATGCTAGACAGATTAACAGAAAAAGAAAACAATTATTTCCTGATGTTTTCCAGATTGGAGTCTATGATGCAGCAATTAAATACTCAATCAACATTTTTAGCAAGTATAATAGGCGGTTGGCAATAGTATGGAAAATAAAAATTTAATTGAAAAAATGACACTATTAGCAAAAGAAAAACAAAAAGAGTTAAAAGCGATCTGGGACATTACTGAAGAGCAAGCCAAAAATTGTACAGAAGACCAACTGGCACAGTTTATGATTCTTTTAGAAAAGCGTCAAGAACATATAGATAGGATTAGCGTAATTGATAAAGCTTTTAATGAAAGCTCCAATATTTTAAAGAAAAACTTACAAATCCAGTATTTAAATCAAATTAATCAGGAGACTTATCCGCTGGCTGGTAATTTATTAAGGATGATTGAAGAAATTGATAATATGGCCAGCCGGATAAAGTCTTTAGATGACGAAAACAAAAAAAGAATGGATATCTTGCTTGAAGATATAAAGGGAAAATTAAAGAAAATTGGAGAAGGCAAGGCAGCAAATAAGCTTTATCAAAATGGCTATTCAGGTTCAGGAGGAACATTTTTTGATACAAAAAGATAAATTGCTCTTACTTTGATGGCCAAGAGCAATTTTTCTTTATCACGATGAGAAAGTTTTTAGCTAAAATTAAAAAGACCCTCTATGCAGGGTCAGACAGAAAGGAGAATCCGTATGACTCAGCAAAATGCTTATAACAACTATAGAAATAATGTTATTATGACTGCTTCTCCTCAGGAACTTACTTTAATGCTTTATGATGGTGCACTGAAATTTTGCAGACAAGCCATGTTAGCAATAGATGAGGGCAAAATAAAAGAAGCGCATGAATATATTGTCCGTGTAGAAGATATTATTGAAGAATTCCAGGCAACTCTGGATAAGAAATATGAAATCAGCAGCAGTTTAGACTTATTATATGACTATATCTACAGACGTTTAGTTGAAGCAAATGTCCAAAAAGATAAGGCAATTTTAGAAGAAGTATATGGATTAATCAAGGAATTAAGAGATACCTGGAAAGAAGCCATGAAGTTGTCAAAGGTTAAGAAGTAGTCGATTTTACAGGTGATAGTATGGACTTAGATGAAACGAGGGTTCAATTGAAAATTCTTCTTGATTTATTATATAAGAAAAAAAGCATCCTGGAACAGATACTGACCATCACAGAAAATCAATTTTTAATCATTCATTCAGATGAAAAAAACATGGATTTTCTGGACGAGATGGTTAAAGAAAAAAGTCATTTAATTGATAAGGTCAACGAAATCGATGAACATTTTTTAAACTTATATAATAAAATTTCTTTTCAGATAAAAAAGAATGCAGATTTATATAAAGATATTATTAAAAAATTGCAGGAGCGCATAAAAGATATTTCGGACACAGATGCTAAAATTAAAATTCAGGAAGAAAAAAACAGGCAGGAATTGTTGATCAATATAAATTCTAAAAATAGAAAACGGGGCTTATTCAAACCAAAAAAAGAAATCATAGACGCTTATAAAAAATATGGCCTTAAAAAAGATCACTAAACCTTATGAGATAATCAATAAAATTATTTATTTATATATTGACTAATTAGCCACTCCATGTTATATTAGTTAAGTGGCGAAAGGTCTTTTTTTTATGTCTAAAAATAATAGACTGAATTAGCACAGTAAGTGGAGGTGGAAGTTGTGAGAGTAAAAATTACATTAGCATGTACAGAATGCAAACAAAGAAATTATAATACAACTAAAGAAAAAAGAAAGCATCCTGACAGGATGGAAATTAAAAAGTACTGCAGATTTTGCAGAACTCATACCTTGCACAAGGAAACCAAGTAGTAAAATAAAATTCCTGTAAGGAAGTGAATTTATGAAAGAACGCTTTTTACAAGTAAAAGGTGAATTTAAAAAAATCATATGGCCCAATAAAAAAGATTTAGTTAAACAAACTACAACGGTTATTGTGACTTCTTTACTGACAGCTGGAATTGTCTTTGTAATTGATTTTGCATACAGCAGAGGGCTTGACAAATTAATGGAAATATTGAAGTAAGAGGATGATATAATGTCTGAAGATGCAAAATGGTATGTGGTCCATACCTATTCCGGATATGAGAACAAGGTGAAAGCCAATATTGAAAAGGTTATTGAAAACAGGAATATGCAGGACCTGATTTGTGAAGTTGTTGTTCCTCTTCAAGACACGGTTGAAATTAAAAATGGAAAGCGAAAGACAGTACAAAAGAAAATATTTCCAGGGTATGTATTAGTAAAGATGCATATGACAGATGAAACCTGGTATGTTGTCAGAAACACAAGAGGAGTAACCGGATTTGTAGGGCCTGGTTCAAAACCCGTTCCTCTTACAGAAGAAGAAATAAGAGGTATGGGCATTGATCTTCCTCAGGCAAAAATTGATTTTGAAGTTGGAGATACTGTAAAAGTTATTACAGGACCTTTTGAAAACTCTGTTGGTGTAATAAATCATATTAATGAGAACAAGAGAACCGTTACAGTTAGATTATCTATGTTTGGCCGGGAAACACCGGTTGAACTTGATTTTTCTCAAATACAAAAGCTATAATAATTAACTAGTGCATGGGAAACCATGACCAGTGGGAGGGAAATTCCCGCAAATACCACATTATTAGGAGGTGCGCTTTAATGGCGAAAAAAGTTATTGGAATGATTAAATTGCAGATTCCTGCAGGAAAGGCAACACCAGCACCACCCGTTGGACCAGCTTTAGGACAACATGGTGTAAATATTATGGGTTTTTGTAAAGAATTCAATGAAAGAACAGCAAAACAAGCGGGATACGTTATCCCTGTTGTAATTACTGTTTATCAGGACAGAAGTTTTACATTTATTACAAAAACTCCTCCGGCAGCGGAATTACTGAAAAAAGCATGCAAAATTGAGTCTGGTTCTGGAGCACCTAACAAAGAAAAAGTTGCAACCATATCCAGAGAAGAAGTTAAGAAAATTGCTGAATTTAAAATGCCGGATTTAAATGCTGGAAGCATTGAAGCTGCTATGAGCATGATTGAAGGAACTGCAAGAAGCATGGGTATAGTTGTTAAAGACTAATAAAAACATGGATAAATCTTATGAATTAAAAAAGTGGGAGGGCATCTGTCCCCGATAATACCACAAGGAGGTAATGAAATGAAAAGAGGAAAGAAATATATTGAAGCTGCAAAGCTTGTTGACCGTACTACATTATATGAACCAAAAGAAGCTTTCGATTTAGTTCAAAAAATTGCTACTGCAAAATTTGATGAAACTGTAGAAGCTCATATCCGATTAGGCGTTGACTCAAGACATGCTGACCAACAAGTTAGAGGCGCCGTTGTGCTTCCCCATGGAACTGGTAAGAGCGTAAAAGTTCTTGTTTTTGCAAAAGGGGACAAGTTAAAAGAGGCAGAAGATGCAGGCGCAGATTATGTTGGAGGCGAAGAGCTTATTCCAAAAATTCAAAATGAAGGATGGCTTGATTTTGATGTAGTTGTTGCTACACCTGACATGATGGCTGTTGTAGGACGTATCGGTCGTGTTTTAGGTCCAAAAGGATTAATGCCTAATCCAAAAGCAGGAACAGTTACGATGGATGTAGCAAAAGCGGTTAAAGATATTAAAGCAGGTAAGATAGAATACCGTTTAGATAAAACAAATATTATTCACGTGCCAATTGGTAAAGTATCCTTTGGTACAGAAAAATTACTCGACAACTTCCAAACACTTATGAGTGCAATTATAAAAGCTAAACCAGCAGCGGCAAAAGGTCAATACCTTAAGAGTATTTCTGTATCTTCCACTATGGGACCAGGAATCAAAATCAATCCTTTAAAAGTTGAAGCATAGATTTTGCGATGATTTGTCAGTAAAGTATAAGAAAAATATATTGACAAGTCAGATGGGAAATAATATAATTGTTTATGTTGTAAAATAAAACTGAAGATTGTAAAACCGCAGACAGTAGGTGCCCTGAGGGCATAACGAGAGATCTACCTACCGAGGTTTTGATTATTGTGATTGAATGATAATTTATACCTCTTTGTCTGCGGATGCAGATGAAGAGGTTTTATTTTTGATAAATCCTTAAGGAGGTGGAAGTAAGTGGCGAAGATAGAAAAGAAGCAGGAAATTGTCAATGAAATTAAGGAAAAATTAAGCAAATCTGCATCCGTTGTTCTGGTTGATTATAGAGGACTGACGGTTGAACAAGATACTGAACTCAGAAGAAAATTCCGTGAAGCAGGTGTTGATTATAAGGTTTATAAAAACACCATGATGAACTTTGCGATCCAGGATACGGAATTTGAACCACTTAAAGATTATTTAGAAGGACCTAGTGCTGTAGCATTTAGCTATGATGATCCAACGAATGGTCCCAGAATAATAGATGAAGTTGCTTCAAAGTATAATGCTTTAGAATTTAAAGCAGGTATCGTAGAAGGTAGATTTTACGATACAGCAGGAATTGCAAAAGTGGCAAAAATACCACCAAAAGATCAATTGCTTTCCAAATTACTTGGAAGCTTCAATTCACCGATTGCATCCTTTGCTCGTGTAATTAAAGCAATTGCAGATAAAAAAGCAGAAGGTGCAGAAGCAGTAACAGAATAAAAAAAATAATAATATTTTCGGAGGTGTCTTAAATGGCAAAATTAACAGTTCAAGAAATTTTAGATGCGATTGATGAACTTACTGTTTTAGAATTAAATGAATTAGTAGAAAAATGTGAAGAAAAATATGGCGTATCAGCTGCTGCAGGCGTAGTAGTTGCTGCTGCCGGAGCTGCTGCAGGCGGAGCTGCTGCAGAAGAAAAGACAGAATTTGATGTAGAATTAACTGCATTAAATGATGCAAGTGCAAAAGTTAAAGTAATTAAAGTAGTTAGAGAATTAACAGGACTTGGATTAAAAGAAGCTAAAGACTTAGTAGAAGCTGCTCCAAAAGTAGTAAAAGAAGGCGTATCAAAAGAAGAAGCAGAAGAAGTAAAAGCAAAATTAGAAGAAGCAGGCGCAAAAGTTACAATAAAATAACCAAAATAAAATTTATAAAATTGAAAAAAATAAAATCTCCCATGGGAGATTTTATTTTTTCATTATAATACAAAATGACCTTGACAGGTCATTCTAATTGTGCTAAGATTTTAAAATGCGTCAATATGTATATTTAAAATTTTGATTCAATTTATTATAACATATTCACATAGAATTGACAATATGCATTAAGAATTTTATTATTAATTACTATGTTCATGGTAATAAAATGCAAATTTGCATTTAAGAAGTATAAATAATTCAAGGGGTGAGCATTTACATGAAAAAAAATAGAATTCATCCCGTGCCTGCCGGGAAAGGAGTTCGCATGAGCTATGCCAGAATGGAAGAAGTTCTGGAAATGCCAAACTTAATTGAGGTTCAAAAAAACTCTTATAAGTGGTTCTTGGAGGAAGGGTTAAAAGAGGTTTTCCAGGATATCTCCCCTATCACTGATTACAGTGGCAATTTAATGCTTGAATTTGTTGATTTTTCTTTGGACGAAAACCCCAAGTATTCTATTGAAGAATGTAAGGAAAGAGACGCTACATATGCAACAGCATTAAAGGCAAAAGTACGTTTGTATAATAAAGAGACCGAGGAAATTAAAGAGCAGGAAATTTTTATGGGAGATTTCCCACTGATGACAGAAACAGGAACCTTTATTATTAATGGTGCGGAAAGAGTTATTGTAAGCCAGCTGGTTAGATCACCGGGTATTTATTTTGATGTTGATTATGATAAAGTAGGTAAAAAGCTTTTTACTGCAACGGTTATTCCTAACAGAGGTGCCTGGCTTGAATATGAAACGGATTCTAATGACGTATTTTATGTAAGAGTGGACCGTACAAGAAAAGTTCCTATTACTGCCTTAATACGGGCTTTAGATATAGGAAGCGATGAAAGAATTATAGAATTATTTGGAGAAGAGCCAAAAATATTATCAACGCTTGAAAAAGATAATACAAAAACTCATGAGGAAGGATTAATTGAGATATATAAAAGAATCCGTCCGGGAGAGCCTCCGACGGTAGACAGTGCTAAAACTTTGCTTTACAACATGTTTTTTGATCCCAAACGATATGATTTAGCAAAGGTTGGCCGTTATAAATTTAATAAAAAATTAGCTTTCAGAAATAGAATCCGTAACTTTATCCTGGCAGAAAGTGTTGTAGACAGTACGACAGGAGAAGTTATCGCAGAAGCAGGCGAAAGAATTACTCCGGAATTAGCGGATGCAATTCAAGATTTGGGTATTCAATCTGTTTTAATAAAAGTGCCTCATCATGATAAACCTGTAAAAATTCTTAGTAACTTAACTGTAAATATTGAAAAGCACATAGATATAGATGCAGAGGAATTAGGCATTAAGGACAGGGTATATTATCCGGTTCTGAAGGAATTAATGGAAAAATATGAGGACCTGGAAGAGCTGAAGCAAGCCATCAAAGAGAATATTCAAAGACTAATTCCAAAGCATATTACAAAAGAAGATATAATGGCGTCTATTAATTATGGAATTCATTTGGAATATGGTATAGGTAATGTAGATGATATCGACCACCTTGGAAATAGAAGAATCCGTGCTGTAGGGGAGTTATTCCAAAATCAATTCCGTATAGGTTTAGCCAGAATGGAAAGAGTTATCCGTGAAAGAATGACTATTCAAGATTTGGAAGCAGTAACGCCACAAAATCTTATCAATATAAGACCTGTATCTGCTGCAATTAAGGAATTCTTTGGAAGCTCTCAATTATCTCAATTCATGGATCAAACCAATCCGTTAGCTGAATTAACTCATAAACGAAGATTATCAGCTCTTGGACCAGGTGGTCTTTCAAGAGAAAGAGCAGGTTTTGAAGTCCGTGATGTTCACTATTCCCATTATGGAAGAATGTGTCCTATTGAAACTCCAGAAGGACCTAATATCGGATTGATCAACTCCTTAGCAACTTATGCAAGAATTAATGAGTATGGCTTTATTGAGGCGCCATACCGTATTGTAGATCATTCTACAGGAATTCCTATTGTAACCGATAAAGTGGTTTATTTGACTGCTGATGAAGAAGAAAACTATACAGTTGCAGAAGCAAATACGCCTATTGATGAAAAAGGCTCCTTTATTAATAAGAAAGTTACGGGTAGACATAAAAGAGAAATCGTTGAAGTTGACCCAAGCAAGATAGATTTAATGGATGTATCTCCTAAACAATTGGTTTCTGTTGCAACAGCTATGATTCCTTTCCTTGAAAATGACGATGCTAACCGTGCACTCATGGGATCTAACATGCAGCGTCAGGCGGTGCCTTTATTGGTTACGGAAGCACCAATCATTGGTACAGGAATGGAGTACAGAGCTGCAAGAGATTCAGGTGTTACGGTTATTGCTAAAAAAGCAGGTATCGTTGAAAAAGTTACGGCAACGGAAATTGTTATTAAGTCTGATGATGGAGAACGTCAAACATATAAATTACAAAAATTCGTAAGAAGTAACCAGGGAACGTGTATTAATCAAAGGGCTATTGTTGATAAGGGTCAAAGAATTGAAGCTGGAGAAATTATAGCAGACGGCCCTTCCACAGATCATGGAGAAATTGCATTAGGTAAAAATGTATTGGTTGGATTTATGACCTGGGAAGGTTATAACTACGAAGATGCTGTCTTGCTTAGTGAAAGATTAGTTCAGGAAGATGTTTATACTTCTATTCATATAGAAGAATATGAAGCAGAAGCCAGAGATACAAAATTAGGGCCAGAAGAAATTACAAGAGATATTCCAAACGTAGGAGAAGATGCCTTAAAAGATTTGGATGAAAGAGGAATCATCCGCATTGGTGCTGAAGTGCGTTCAGGGGATATCCTGGTTGGAAAAGTAACGCCCAAAGGTGAGACAGAGTTAACAGCAGAAGAAAGACTCCTTAGAGCAATCTTTGGAGAAAAGGCAAGAGAAGTAAGGGATACCTCTCTTCGAGTTCCTCACGGAGAATCAGGAATTGTTGTCGATGTTAAAATCTTTACAAGAGAAAATGGTGATGAACTTTCTCCAGGGGTAAATCAACTTGTTCGATGTTATATTGCTCAAAAGAGAAAGATTTCTGTGGGAGATAAAATGGCAGGTCGTCATGGGAATAAAGGGGTTATCTCCAGAATTTTGCCAGTAGAAGACATGCCTTATTTACCCAATGGTCGTCCATTAGACATCGTGCTTAATCCTCTTGGTGTGCCATCACGTATGAATATCGGTCAGGTCTTAGAAGTACACTTAGGACTGGCAGCCAAAATTTTAGGTTGGAAAATTGCTACACCGGTTTTTGACGGAGCAAATGAAATAGATATTATGGATACGCTTGATCTGGCTAATGATTATGTAAATATGTCCTGGGAAGATTTTGAGAAAAAATGGGGTGAAACACTTCACCCAGAAGCAATGAAAAAACTGGAAGAAAATTTAGACCAGCGTGAAGAGTGGAAGGGAGTACCTATCAATAGAACAGGTAAGATTCCTTTAAGAGATGGACGAACAGGGGAATATTTTGATAATCCTGTTACTGTAGGATATATGCATTATCTGAAATTAGCACACTTAGTTGATGATAAGATTCACGCACGTTCAACAGGACCTTATGCAACCATTACCCAACAACCTCTGGGAGGAAAGGCACAATTTGGCGGACAAAGATTTGGGGAAATGGAAGTATGGGCTCTTGAGGCATATGGTGCAGCATACACCCTGCAAGAAATATTGACCATTAAATCAGACGACGTTGTAGGCCGCGTGAAAACTTATGAAGCTATCGTGAAGGGCGAAAACATTCCCGAACCGGGAGTACCAGAATCCTTTAAAGTCCTCTTAAAAGAATTACAATCTCTTTGTCTGGATGTGAAAGTTTTATTAGATGACGAAACAGAATTAGAAATAAAAGAATCGGTTGATGACATTGATGAATTAACGGTTAATATAGAAGGAACAGAAGACGGACAAGATTATCTGGTTGGACATAGCGCGAAAGCGGGTCATCTGATAGATGATGATATTGAAGACGAAGATATTGAAGACGATGAAGATATTAGTGAAGACATCGATGACGACTTTTTTGAACCATCTGAAGAAGAGGACGAAATGGACGTTTTAGATTTATTTGACAGTGATGATGATATAGATTTTGAAACGGAATAGGAAAGGAGAGGAATCCATGCCTACAGTAAATATGGATCAATCCGTTTTCTTTGATGCATTAAAAATCTCACTGGCTTCTCCGGATAAAATCAGAGAATGGTCCAGGGGAGAAGTAAAGAAACCAGAAACCATTAATTACCGTACCCTAAAGCCTGAAAGAGACGGTTTGTTTTGCGAAAGAATTTTTGGTCCCAGTAAAGACTGGGAATGTCATTGTGGTAAGTACAAACGCATTCGTTATAAAGGTGTAGTCTGTGACCGCTGTGGTGTTGAAGTTACCAAGTCTAAGGTAAGAAGAGAAAGAATGGGTCATATCGAATTGGCAGCTCCGGTATCTCATATATGGTATTTTAAAGGGATACCAAGCCGTATGGGCCTTATTCTTGACATGTCCCCCAGAGCCTTAGAAAAAGTTTTATATTTTGCATCCTATATTGTATTAGAACCAGGGGACACAGGTTTACAGTATAAGCAACTTTTAACAGAAAAAGAATACAGGGATGCATGTGAGAAATACGGAGCAAATGCATTTCGTGCCGGAATGGGAGCAGAAGCAATAAAAGAACTTTTATGTGCTATTGATTTAGAAAAAGAATCACAAGAACTAAAGAAGGCTTTAAAAGAAACGACTGGTCAAAAGAGAGTCAGAATCATCAAAAGGTTAGAAGTTATTGAAGCATTTAGAAAATCCGGGAACAGACCAGAATGGATGATTCTGGATGTGATTCCCGTATTACCTCCGGATTTACGTCCAATGATTCAATTAGATGGGGGACGTTTTGCAACATCTGATTTGAATGATTTATACAGAAGAGTGATAAACAGAAATAACCGCTTAAAGAGACTCCTTGACTTAGGAGCACCCAATATCATTGTACGTAACGAAAAGAGAATGTTACAGGAAGCAGTAGATGCGCTTATTGATAACGGCAGAAGAGGCCGTCCTGTAACGGGACCTGGTAACAGAGCTTTAAAATCACTTTCTGATATGCTAAAAGGTAAGCAAGGACGTTTCAGACAAAACTTATTGGGTAAACGTGTTGACTATTCAGGTCGTTCTGTTATCGTTGTAGGTCCCAGTTTAAAGATTTATCAATGTGGGCTTCCAAAAGAAATGGCCATCGAGTTGTTTAAGCCATTTGTAATGAAAAAACTTGTTGAAGACGGATTGGCTCATAATATAAAGTCTGCTAAAAGAATGGTTGAAAGACTTCAGTCAGAAGTATGGGATGTTTTAGAAGAGGTTATTAAAGAACATCCTGTGATGTTAAACCGTGCACCTACATTGCACCGTTTGGGAATTCAAGCTTTTGAACCAGTGTTAGTAGAAGGCCGTGCCATTAAACTTCATCCACTTGTATGTACGGCTTATAATGCAGACTTTGACGGGGACCAAATGGCGGTTCACGTACCCCTTTCCGTTGAAGCTCAGGCAGAATGCAGATTCTTACTTCTTTCTCCAAACAACCTTTTAAAACCTTCGGATGGAGCACCAGTAACTGTACCTTCTCAGGATATGGTATTGGGAACATATTATTTAACTCTTGAGAAGGATGGAGAAAAAGGTGAAGGTAGTATCTTCAAAGACGAAAATGAAGCGATAATGGCTTATTACAATAAATATATCAGTCTTCATGCCAAGATAAAAGTTCGTAGAACAAAAGAAATCAATGGAGAAAAGAAGTCAGCTATAGTCAATACAACTGTAGGCCGTATTATATTCAATGAAGCAATTCCACAGGATATCGGCTTTGTAGACAGAACTAAAGAAGAAAACTTATTTAAATATGAAATAGACTTTTTAGTAGATAAAAAGGCTTTAGGTAAAATTATTGACAGATGTATTAACAAATATGGTGCTACCAATACAGCAGTTGTATTGGACAAAATTAAAGATTTAGGTTTTAAATATTCAACAATTGGCGCGATTACCGTATCTGTATCTGATATGGAAATCCCAAGAGAAAAACAAGATATATTAAACGAAGCCGAAACGACAGTCGATGAAGTGACTAAGCTGTACAGACGCGGCTTAATGACCGATGAGGAAAGATATCAAAAAGTTATTGAAACCTGGAATAAAGCCAACGAAAAAATTACCGATGCCTTGCTCAAGAGCTTAGGTAAGTACAACAATATTTATATGATGGCACATTCCGGGGCCCGTGGTTCTATCAATCAGATCAAACAGTTGGCGGGTATGAGAGGACTTATGGCCAGTGCAACAGGAAAAATTATTGAATTGCCGATTAAGGCAAATTTCCGTGAAGGCCTGTCTGTTCTGGAATACTTCATTTCTGCTAACGGTGCACGAAAAGGGCTTGCAGACACTGCTTTACGTACAGCAGACTCAGGATATCTGACAAGACGTCTGGTTGACGTAGCTCAGGATGTTATTATCCGTGAAGTTGACTGTTGCAGTAATGAAGAAGAAGTACCAGGAATGTGGGTTAAAGCCTTTAAAGATGGCGAAGAAGTGATTGAATCCTTACAAGACAGAATCCGTGGCAGATGGTTGTTAGAAGACGTGATTCATCCGGAAACAGGAGAAGTATTGGCTAAGGCCAATACCATGATTACTCCGGATCAGGCAGAAGCAATTGAAAAAGCGGGTGTTAAAAAAGTTTATATCAGAACTGTATTAACTTGCCGCTCAAAGATTGGTGTATGTTCTAAATGTTATGGCGCAAACATGGCATCCGGCCGCCTTGTAAGAGTGGGAGAATCCGTAGGGATCATCGCTGCTCAATCCATTGGTGAACCTGGAACACAGCTTACAATGCGTACATTCCATACAGGAGGAATTGCGGGAGATGACATTACCCAAGGTCTTCCACGTGTAGAAGAATTGTTTGAAGCAAGAAAGCCAAAAGGACTTGCTATTATTGCAGAATTTGCCGGTAAGGTTCAGATAAACGATACAAAGAAAAAACGTGAGATTGTTATAACGAACGAAGAAGCGGGAGAATCTAAATCTTATCTTGTACCTTATGGCTCAAGAATAAAGGTTGAAAATGGAAGTTATGTAGAAGCAGGAGATGAACTCACAGAAGGTAGTGTGAATCCTCATGATATCCTTAAAATTAAAGGACTAAGAGGCGTACAGGATTATCTGCTGCAAGAAGTTCAAAGAGTTTACCGCCTGCAAGGTGTTGACATTAATGACAAGCACATAGAAGTTATCGTTCGTCAAATGCTTAAGAAAGTCAGAGTTGACGAAAATGGGGATACAGACTTCCTTCCTGGAAGCCTAGTGGATAGAATGGAATTCGAAGAAACCAATAAACGAATGAGAGAACAAGGTTTAAAAGAAGCAGAAGGCAAAATAGTCCTTTTAGGAATCACAAAGGCTTCTTTAGCAACAGACTCTTTCTTATCTGCTGCTTCATTCCAGGAAACAACCAGAGTATTAACGGATGCAGCGATAAAAGGAAAGAAAGATCCGTTGATTGGTCTTAAAGAAAACGTAATCATTGGTAAACTGATACCTGCTGGTACAGGAATGTACAGATACCGAAAAATTGAAGTAGCTTCCGCAGAGTAAAGAAAGTTTTTAGGGGCATGAATTCAACACATGCCCCTAAAAATAAAGCCTTGACATTTTTATGGCTAAGTGATACAATTCTTCAGTGTGTGTTGTATGATGGGAAATAAGCATAAAAATGAACCTTTTAGAGGGGGATTTATGTGAAAAGATTAAAAACACGACACATCGTAGTAGGTGCAAAGCAAGTAACGAAATTATTGGAAAGAAAACAAGCAGAAGTTGTTTATATTGCTAAAAATGCGGAAGACAGAGTTGTACGCAGAATTTTAGAAATGGCTAAAGAACAAGGCGTAGAACTTGTCATGGTTGAAAGCATGAAAGAATTAGGAGAAGCTTGCAATGTAGAAGTAGAAACTGCAACAGCAGCAGTTCTTAAATAATAAAAGGAGGTGGAAAAGGATGCCTACGTTTAACCAGTTAGTGCGAAAAGGAAGAAAGTCAATCAAACATAAGTCATCATCACCGGCACTTCAAAAAGGATTTAATTCCTTAAAGAAAAAGACAACTAATCTTCCATCCCCTCAAAAAAGAGGTGTTTGCACAGCTGTTAAAACAGCTACACCTAAGAAGCCAAACTCAGCGCTCAGAAAAATCGCGAGGGTTCGTCTTACTAATGGAATAGAAGTAACAGCATATATTCCAGGAGAAGGACACAACCTTCAGGAGCACAGTGTGGTTCTTATAAGAGGTGGAAGAGTTAAGGACCTCCCAGGTACAAGATATCACATCATTCGTGGTACATTAGATACTGCGGGGGTTGCTGACAGAAAACAAGGCCGCTCTAAATATGGAGCAAAAAGACCAAAGAAGTAAAAGTAAAATGAGTGCCCAGGCGGATACAGATATAATCCTGCTGTATGCAGTTTAATATAGATGTAGCGTTTCTGGAGCACGTGCACACAATTAAGTGTGAGTACCGATGATATAATATTATCGTTAAGGAGGGAAGAATCGTGCCACGTAAAGGACATGTGCCAAAAAGAGAAGTATTACCCGATCCGTTATATAATAGCAAGGTTGTAACAAAATTAATTAACAACATCATGCTTGATGGAAAAAGGGGTATTGCTCAAAAAATAGTATATGGTGCATTTGACAGAATTGCAGAAAAAACAGGCAGAGAAGCTTTAGAAGTGTTTGAAGAAGCTTTAAATAACATTATGCCTGTTTTAGAAGTAAAAGCTCGCCGTGTGGGTGGAGCAACCTATCAAGTGCCCGTAGAAGTAAGACCTGAAAGAAGACAAACTTTAGGCTTACGCTGGTTAGTATTATACGCGAGACAACGTGGAGAAAAGACCATGGTAGAACGTTTAGCAAATGAAATATTAGACGCTTTAAATAATACTGGCGGAGCTGTAAAGAAAAAAGAAGATACACACAAAATGGCAGAAGCCAACAAAGCATTTGCACATTACAGATGGTAATCATTATAGATGCTTATACCATCGGCTATGGGCAAGATGCGTGAGTTAGACTTGAGTTAATAAATAGATTAGTGGAAACACCAAAGGAGGAGTATAACTTTGGCAGGAAGAGAATTTCCCCTCGAGAGGACCAGAAATATTGGAATTATGGCCCATATTGACGCGGGGAAAACAACATTATCAGAAAGAATTTTATTTTACACTGGTCGTACCTATAAAATAGGAGAAACCCATGAAGGGTCTGCGACCATGGACTGGATGGAACAAGAACAAGAAAGAGGAATTACCATTACATCCGCTGCGACAACATGTTTTTGGAAAGATTATCGCATTAATTTAATAGACACACCAGGGCATGTTGACTTTACAGTAGAAGTAGAACGCTCACTCCGTGTATTAGACAGTGCGGTTGGTGTATTTTGTGCAAAAGGTGGCGTTGAACCCCAATCTGAAACAGTATGGCGTCAGGCGGATAAATATAATGTTCCCCGTATGGCTTTTGTGAATAAAATGGACATCATGGGAGCAGATTTTTACAATGTAGTGGATATGATAAAAGAAAGGCTACATCCCAATGCTGTTCCAATCCAATTGCCAATTGGCAAAGAAGAAACTTTTACAGGCATCATTGATTTGATGAAAATGAAAGCCTATATCTATAAAGATGATTTGGGAAAAGAAATTGTAGAAGAAGAAATCCCTGAAGATATGAAAGATAAAGCAGAAGAATACAGGATGGCAATGATTGAAGCTATTGCTGAAACCGATGAAGAGCTAATGATGCTTTATCTGGAAGGGGAAGAACTCACAGAAGAACAATTAAAGAAAGCTCTCAGAGCAGCAACAATAAAAGTTGAAATCATACCTGTTCTGTGTGGTTCTGCATATAAAAATAAAGGTGTTCAAAAACTGCTTGATGCAGTCCTGGATTATTTGCCTGCACCAACAGATATACCAGCAATTAAAGGTATTATTCCTGACACAGGAGAAGAAGTTGAAAGACATTCTTCTGACGAGGAACCTTTTGCTGCATTGGCATTTAAGATTATGAGTGACCCTTATGTAGGAAAGTTAGCCTACTTTAGAGTATATTCCGGAATCATAAATTCTGGTTCTTATGTTTTAAACTCCACTAAAAATAAGAAAGAAAGAATCGGACGTATTTTGCAGATGCATGCAAATCACCGAAATGAAATTGACAAAGTATATTCCGGAGATATTGCAGCAGCTGTAGGTTTAAAATTCACTACAACAGGGGATACTCTTTGTGACGAGCAACATCCGGTGCTTTTGGAATCTATGGTCTTCCCTGAACCTGTTATTTCAGTTGCACTTGAGCCAAAAACAAAAGCAGGTCAAGAAAAAATGGGTATAGCCCTTTCAAAACTGGCTGAAGAAGACCCAACCTTTAAGACTTATACCAATCAGGAAACAGGTCAGACCATTATTGCAGGTATGGGTGAACTCCATCTTGAAATTATTGTTGACCGCTTACTGCGTGAATTTAAAGTGGAAGCCAATGTTGGTGAGCCACAAGTTGCATACAAAGAAACTATCCAAAAAGCAGTGGATGTTGAAGGTAAATTTGTAAGACAATCTGGTGGTAGAGGACAGTATGGACATTGTAAAGTTAAGTTTGAGCCACTGGATCCAAATGGAGAAAAAACCTACGAATTCGAAAGCCAGGTTGTTGGTGGAGCTATTCCTAAAGAATACATTCAGCCAATTAATGATGGTATTCAGGAAGCAATGCAGAGTGGTATATTAGCAGGATATCCAGTACTTGGTGTAAAAGCAGTTGTATACGATGGTTCATACCATGAAGTTGACTCATCTGAAATGGCATTTAAAATTGCAGGTTCAATGGCATTTAAAGAAGCCATGAAAAAAGGTGATCCGATTCTTCTTGAACCAATAGAAAAAGTAGACGTAACGGTTCCTGAAGAATACATGGGTGACGTTATTGGGGATCTCAATTCCCGTCGCGGCCGTATCGAAGGAATGGAAGCAAGAAACGGATTACAAATTATTCATGGATTTGTGCCATTGTCTGAAATGTTTGGATATGCAACAGACCTTCGTTCTAAAACACAAGGTCGTGGAACTTATTCAATGGAATTCCATCATTATGAGCCGGTTCCAAAGAACATTCAGGACAAAATAGTCTCCGGCAAAGGAAAAGCTGAATAAGGCTTGAAATGTAGGAAGACTTGAAATATAATAAAAAATGAATTCAAATGGCAAATAAAAGGAGGATTATTAAAAATGGCAAAAGCAAAATTTGAAAGAACAAAGCCTCACGTTAACATTGGAACAATTGGACACGTTGACCATGGTAAAACTACTTTAACAGCAGCTATTACAAAAACTTTACATGCTAGATATCAATTAGGAGAAGAAATACCATTTGATCACATTGATAAAGCTCCAGAAGAAAAAGAACGTGGAATCACAATTTCAACATCTCACGTTGAATACGAAACACCAAATCGTCACTATGCACACGTTGACTGCCCAGGACACGCTGACTATGTTAAAAACATGATCACTGGTGCAGCTCAAATGGACGGAGCTATCATTGTTGTGGCAGCTACTGATGGTCCTATGGCTCAAACAAGAGAACATATTCTTTTAGCTCGTCAGGTAGGTGTTCCTTACATCGTTGTATTTATGAACAAATGCGACATGGTTGATGACCCAGAATTACTTGACTTAGTAGAAATGGAAATCCGTGACTTATTAAGCGAATATGACTTCCCAGGAGATGAAATTCCTGTAATCAGAGGATCTGCTCTTAAAGCATTAGAAGATCCATCAAGTGAATGGGGAGACAAAATCATTGAACTTTTCGAAGCTGTTGACAGCTATATTCCTGAACCACAACGTGAAGTTGATAAACCATTCCTTATGCCTGTTGAAGACATTTTCTCAATTACAGGTCGTGGAACAGTTGCAACTGGTAGAGTAGAACGTGGCGTACTTAAAGTTCAAGACGAAGTTGAAATCGTTGGTTTAACTGACGAACCAAGAAAAGTAGTTGTAACTGGAGTTGAAATGTTCCATAAGATGCTTGACCAGGCACAAGCTGGTGACAACATCGGTGCACTTCTTCGTGGTGTTCAAAAAGATGAAATTGAAAGAGGTCAAGTATTAGCTCAACCTGGAACAATTACACCACATACAAAATTTAAAGCTCAAGTATACGTTCTTAAGAAAGAAGAAGGTGGACGTCATACTCCATTCTTCACAAACTACAGACCTCAATTCTATTTCAGAACAACTGACGTAACAGGCGTTATCAAACTTCCTGATGGCGTTGAAATGTGCATGCCTGGAGATAACGTTGAAATGACAATTGAACTTATTGCTCCAATTGCTATGGAAAAAGGACTTCGTTTTGCTATCCGTGAAGGTGGTAAAACAGTTGGAGCAGGTTCTGTAACAGAAATTATTGAATAATAAGCTGACGATTAAAAATAAATTTAAGTCATAAAAATCACATCCCATGGGATGTGATTTTTATGACAAAAAAATAAAAAAAACCTTGCAAAAATCTAATTTTTATTGTATACTCTATAATGTTGTGACATTGATAGTGATGATGTGAAAGGTTGCCACTCGAGTGGGAAATTTTCACGGAGCGAATGTCCAGTTCGAGAAACAGGACGACAAGGTCACTGTACAGTAAGACGGAGATGTATTCATAATCCATAGGGCATTAAGATACACCCGGATAAGTGTGCAGTCACCACTTGTCGTACGAAAACAAAGTGCGAAAAGGAGGGGACTTTTTTTTATGGCAAACCAAAAAATCAGAATCAGTCTAAAAGCTTATGATCACAAATTAATCGATCAATCTGCTGCAAAAATCATTGAGACAGCAAAAAAGACCGGAGCTAAAGTTAGTGGACCAATACCTTTGCCCACTAAAAAGGAAGTTATAACGATTTTAAGAGCGGTTCACAAATACAAAGATTCCAGAGAACAGTTTGAAATCAGAACTCATAAGCGATTAATTGATATTGTGGTTCCAACACCTAAGACTGTAGATGCATTAATGCGTCTTGACTTGCCAGCAGGTGTAGACATTAAAGTGGATGTAAAATAATTAAGAAAAATAGATTCGTTCGCGATATTATCAGATGATTATCGGCATAAGAATCTATCTAGAATGATTACAGAGAAGCTGTAATCCGCTGTAGATTAATAGGAGGTGTAAAAATGAAAAAAGCAATATTAGGTAAGAAAATTGGTATGACACAAATATTTGATGAAAACGGAAAGCATGTTCCTGTAACTGTTATTGAAGCGGGACCTTGTGTGGTCGTACAAAAAAAGACGACTGAGAACGATGGTTATAATGCCATTCAAGTAGGTTTTCTTGATGTGAAAGAAAATCGCGTTAATAAACCATTAAAAGGTCATTTTGAAAAAGCTGGCGTTACACCAAAAAGAACATTAAAAGAATTCAGATTAGACGATATCAGTTCTTATGAAATAGGTTCTGAAATAAAGGCAGACATTTTTGCGCCAGGAGATAAGGTAGACGTAACTGGTATTTCTAAAGGAAAAGGATATCAAGGTGTTATCAAAAGACACAACCAAGGCAGAGGACCTATGGCACACGGTTCCAAATATCACAGAGGCGTTGGTGCTATGGCCGGAGCTTCTTATCCTGGTAGAGTTTTAAAAGGTAAAAAACTTCCTGGACATATGGGTGCAGAAAAAGTTACTGTACAAAATTTAGAAGTTGTTCGTGTGTACCCTGAAAAGAATTTAATACTTGTAAAAGGAGCAGTACCAGGACCTAAAAAGTCAATTGTTATGTTAAAAGATAGTGTAAAAAATGCATAGTGATAACTGGAGAAAGGAGGAGTCATGATGGCTAAAGTAGCTGTGTATAATATGGATGGACAACAAGTTGATGAAATAGAATTAAAAGATGAGATTTTTGGAGTAGAAGTTAACGAACATATAATGCACGCGGCAGTAGTACAATATTTGGCAAACCAAAGACAAGGTACTCAAAGTGCTAAAACACGTGCAGAAGTCCGCGGAGGCGGAAGAAAACCCTGGAGACAAAAAGGCACAGGAAGAGCAAGACAAGGTTCTATCCGTGCACCACAATGGACTGGCGGTGGTGTTGTATTTGCTCCGAAGCCAAGAGATTATTCATTTAAATTAAATAAAAAAGTAAAAAGATTAGCATTAAAATCAGCTTTAACAAGCAAAGTTCAAAATAATAATTTAATTGTGTTAGATGAACTTAAATTAGATGAAATCAAAACAAAGAACATGAAGAAAGTTTTAGATAATCTTAAAGTAAGCAAAGCATTAATTGTAACTGAGAGCGATAATAAAAATGTTATTTTATCTGCAAGAAATCTTCCCAATGTAAAGACTGCTGCAGTAAATACAATTAATGTATATGATATCCTAAAGTACGAATCTTTTGTTGTATCTAAAGATGTACTTCAGACGATACAGGAGGTGTATGCATAATGGCAGATTTAAAATACTATGATGTCATCTTGAAACCGGTTATTACCGAAAAAAGTATGAACCTGATGGCAGAAAAGAAATACACCTTCCTTGTACATCCCGCAGCAACAAAAAATCAAATCAAAGAAGCTGTTGAAAAAATGTTTGAAGGTGTAAAAGTTAAAAAGGTAAATACAATGCTTCAAGATGGTAAAACAAAAAGAAGAGGAATGACTATTGGCAGGACTGCTAAAACTAAAAAAGCAATTGTTCAGTTAGCAGAAGAAAGTAAAGATATTGAATTCTTTGAAGGTATGTAATTAGAAATGAAACACCAGGTAGCGTGTAACAAGAATTGAAAGGAGTGAAAGATATGGGTATTAAAACCTATAAACCATATACCCCTTCGAGAAGACATATGACTTCCCTGACCTTTGAAGAAATAACTAAGAGCACTCCGGAGAAGTCCTTAGTTGTATCTTTAAAGAAAAATTCAGGAAGAAACAATCAAGGTAAAATTACTGTTCGCCATCGCGGAGGCGGAGCAAAAATAAAATATAGAATTATCGATTTTAAAAGAAACAAAGACGGAATTCCAGCAAGAGTAGCTGCAATTGAATATGATCCAAACAGAACAGCTAATATTGCTTTATTACACTATGCTGACGGTGAAAAGAGATATATCCTTGCTCCAAAAGGCTTAAAAGTTGGAGATAAGATTATGAGTGGTGAAACAGCTGAAATCAGAGTAGGAAACGCACTTCCTATGAAAAATATTCCTGTTGGTACAACCATTCATAATATTGAAATGAAACCTGGTAAGGGTGGACAACTCGTTCGTTCAGCAGGAGCAGAAGCTCAATTATTAGCAAAAGAAGGAAAGTATGCAACCGTTAGATTACCTTCCGGAGAAACCAGATTACTTCCAATTGAGTGTAGGGCTACTATAGGACAAGTAGGTAACATTGAACATGAACTTGTTACTATAGGTAAAGCAGGAAGGAAACGTCATATGGGTATCCGTCCTACAGTTCGTGGTTCTGTAATGAATCCTAACGACCATCCTCATGGTGGTGGTGAAGGAAAGGCACCAATCGGACGCCCAACACCAGTTACACCTTGGGGTAAACCTACATTGGGATATAAAACAAGGAAAAAGAATAAGGCATCTAACAAATATATTCTTCATAGAAGAACGAAATAAGTTTTCTAATATACATTATAGAGTCGGAAGGAGGATAATTAATGGCTCGTTCTCTTAAAAAAGGACCTTTTGCCGATGAACATTTATTAAAGAAGATTGAAGAAATGAATAAAAGCGGAGAAAAGAAGGTTATTAAAACATGGTCCCGCCGTTCTACAATTTTTCCTCAAATGGTTGGTCATACAATAGCTGTACATGATGGTAGAAAACATGTTCCAGTATATATAACGGAAGATATGGTCGGACATAAATTAGGCGAATTTGCCTTAACAAGAACTTACAGAGGGCATGGTAAAAATGCTGAAAAGAAATCAGGAGCTCGTTAAGATTGATAGATAAAAGGAGGGTTGCTTCGTGGCTAAAGGACATAGAAGTCAAATAAAAAGAGAAAGAAATCAAAATAAAGACACAAGGCCAAAGGCACATCTTAGATACGCGAGAGTATCTGCCTCTAAGGCTAAGATTGTTCTTGATACCATAAAAGGCAAAAATGCTAATGAAGCGTTAGCCATTCTTGCTTATACACCAAGAAAGGCTGCAAGAATTATAGAAAAGTTATTAAAATCAGCCATAGCAAATGCTGAAAATAACCATGAGTTAGACAGAGAAAAATTATTTATCGAAGAAGCGTATGCAAATCAGGGACCAAAAATGAAAAGAATCCGTCCCAGAGCACAAGGAAGAGCATACCGTATTGATAAACAAACCAGTCATATTTCAATTGTACTGAATGAAAGATAATAAGGAGGTTGAGTATGGGACAAAAAGTTAATCCTCATGGACTAAGGGTCGGTATAATCAAAGACTGGAGCACAAAATGGTACGCTTCTAAGCAAGAATATGCCGATTTGTTAGTTGAAGATTATAAATTAAGAGATTATATTAAAAATAAGCTTTATGATGCAGGAATATCTAAAATTGATATTGAAAGAGCGGCTGAAAGAGTTAAAATAAACATTCATACCTCCAAACCAGGTATTGTTATAGGTAAAGGAGGTTCTTCAATAGAACAACTTCGTAATGAGCTTCAAAAATTAACAAAACACAAAGTAATGGTAAACATTATTGAAATTAAGAAACCTGAAATAGATGCTCAATTAGTAGCTGAAAACGTGGCGCTTCAATTGGAAAACCGTGTTTCCTTTAGAAGAGCAATGAAACAAGTAATGGCAAGAGCAATGAAAAATGGAGCAAAAGGTATTAAAGTAGCTTGCTCAGGTCGTTTGGCTGGTGCTGAAATTGCACGTACTGAACATTATCATGAAGGCACCATACCTCTTCAAACTTTAAGAGCAGATATTGATTATGGTTTTGCTGAAGCAGACACAACCTATGGAAAAATCGGTGTAAAGGTATGGATTTATAAAGGTGAAATTCTTCCTCAGAAGGCCAAAAAGGAAGGAGAGATTAATAATGTTAATGCCTAAAAGGGTAAAGCATCGTAAACAATTCAGAGGACGCATGAAAGGCAGAGCTACCCGTGGTAATAAAATTACTTACGGAGAGTTTGGTCTTGTTGCTTTAGAACCAGGTTGGATTACCTCCAATCAAATAGAAGCAGCGCGTGTTGCTATGACAAGATATATCAGACGTGGAGGTAAAGTTTGGATTAAAATTTTTCCAGATAAACCTGTAACACAAAAACCAGCAGAAACCCGAATGGGAGCAGGTAAAGGCTCTCCAGAATACTGGGTAGCAGTAGTAAAACCTGACAGAGTAATGTTTGAAATAGCAGGAGTAAACCAGGAAACAGCAAGAGAAGCTTTGCGTCTTGCAATGCACAAATTACCTATTAAATGTAAAATCGTATCACGTGCAGATCAAGAAATGGACGGTGATAGCAGTGAAAAGTAAAGCATATTTAGATGAATTAAGAAATAAAACCTTAGATGAATTAAAATCTGATTTGGTTTCTGCTAAAAAAGAACTTTTCAATTTAAGATTCCAAAATGCAACAAATCAATTAAGCAATACAGCAAGAATTAAAGAAGTAAGAAAAAATATAGCAAGAATTCAAACCGTTATTTCAGAAAGAGCAAAGGCCTAGTAACTATTGCGAAAGGAGGAATTCACGGTGGGAGAAAGAAAACCCCGCAAGACATTGATTGGTAAAGTTGTCAGCGACAAAATGGATAAGACGATTGTTGTTGCTGTTGAAAATAATGTAAAACACCCATTATACGGAAAAATTATAAAAAGAACATACAAATTAAAAGCCCATGATGAAAATAACGAATGTAAAATTGGTGATCTTGTAAAAGTTATGGAAACAAGACCTCTCTCTAAAGAAAAGAGATGGAGATTGGTGTCAATTGTTGAAAAAGCAAAATAATACTGCTCGGAAGGAGGGTAAATCATGATTCAACAAGAAAGCAGATTAAAGGTTGCGGATAATACTGGTGCGAAAGAATTATTATGCATCCGCGTACTGGGCGGTTCTAAGGTTAGATATGCTAATGTGGGAGATATCATAGTTGCTTCTGTTAAAGATGCAACACCCGGCGGTGTTGTAAAAAAAGGAGATGTTGTAAAAGCAGTTGTTGTTAGAACCGTGAAAGGCGTTAGAAGACCAGATGGTTCATATATAAAATTTGATGAAAATGCAGCTGTAATTATAAAAGAAGATAAAAACCCAAGAGGAACCCGTATTTTTGGACCAGTTGCAAGAGAATTAAGAGAAAAGAAATTTATGAAGATATTATCCTTGGCACCAGAAGTACTATAAGGAGGTGTTTTGAGTGAAAAAAGACAAGAAAGAACAGAAAATTAAAACCAGACTTAAAGTTGGCGATAAGGTACGTGTTATTTCTGGAGAATGTGAAGGCAATGAAGGAAAAATTTTAAAAATAGATCGTAAAACCGGCCGTGTTATCATAGAAGGTGTAAATATGATTACAAAGCATGAGAAAACGAATGCTATGGGACAGGGCGGAATTATCAAACAAGAAGGTCCTATTCATATCTCAAATGTAATGTATCTTCACAATGGTAAACCAACCAGATTAGGTGTTAAAGTTGTTGAAGAAGAGAGAAACGGCCGTATGAAAAAGGTTCGTTACAGAGTTGCAAAATCTACTGGTGAAGTGATTGATTAACAGCGGAAGGAGGGTAAGTTTTGAGTAGAGTAAGAGAACTTTATGAAAACGAAATTGTTGAACAGATGATGAAAAAATTTGGATATAAAAATAAATTAGAAGTACCTAAACTCGAAAAAATAGTCATCAACATGGGAGTTGGTGAAGCTAAAGACAATCCAAAAGCATTAGAAGCTGCAGTTAACGATTTAACTGCTATTTCCGGACAAAAACCAGTTATTACAAAGGCTAAAAAATCTGTTGCAAACTTTAAAATTCGTACAGGTATGCCAATAGGATGTAAGGTAACCCTTCGTGGAAGAAGAATGTATGACTTTGTAGATCGTTTAATTTCATTGGCATTACCTCGTGTTCGTGACTTTAGAGGCGTTAATCCTGATTCTTTTGATGGAAGAGGAAACTATGCATTAGGAATCAGAGAACAATTAATCTTTCCAGAAATTGATTTTGATAAAGTAGATAAAGTCAGAGGTATGGATATTATCTTCGTTACCACAGCAAAAACAGATGAAGAAGCACGTGAATTGCTAACACTGTTCGGAATGCCATTCAGAAAGTAATAGAAGGAGGGTAACCTATGGCGAAAAAGTCAATGATTGTTAAGCAACAGCGTAAGCCAAAGTTTTCTACAAGAGCTTATAATCGTTGCAGAATTTGCGGAAGACCTCACGCATATTTAAGAAAGTTTGGAGTATGCCGTATTTGTTTCAGAGAATTGGCATACAAAGGTCAAATTCCAGGAGTTAAAAAAGCAAGCTGGTAAAAGGAAGGAGGTACATTCAATGACAATGACTGATCCAATTGCTGATATGTTAACAAGAATCAGAAATGCTAATATTGCAAAACATGATACGGTAGATATCCCTGCATCAAAGATGAAACAAGCAATTTCTGATATATTATTAAACGAAGGTTATATTAAAGGTTATGAAATTATAGAAGATGGTCCGAAAAAAACAATCCGTATTACATTAAAGTACGGCAAAGATAAGAACGAAAAAGTTATTTCCGGTCTTAAAAGAATTTCAAAACCAGGTCTTAGGGTATTTGTTGGAAAAGACGAATTACCGAAAGTTTTAGGTGGACTTGGAACTGCAATTATTTCTACAAGCAAAGGCGTAGTGACAGATAAAGAAGCCAGAAAGTTAGGCGTTGGTGGAGAAGTAGTTGCATTTATCTGGTAAGGATATAACGATGACTAAGATAGATAAATTATGGATTAATTGCTTAAGGAGGTGCGACCATGTCACGAATTGGTAAATTACCGATTGCGATTCCATCCGGTGTTGAAGTAAAAATCGGAGAAGGAAATCTGGTAACCGTTAAGGGACCAAAAGGTACATTAGAAAGAAAATTATCACCAGAGATGTTAATTACAATTGAAGATAATCAGGTAATCGTAAAAAGACCTAGCGATTTAAAGAAGCATAAAGCTCTTCACGGCTTAACAAGAACACTTGTTAATAACATGGTAGAAGGAGTAACCAATGGTTTCACAAAGGAATTAGAAATCAATGGCGTTGGATACAGAGCACAAAAACAAGGCAAAAAACTTGTTTTATCACTTGGATATTCACATCCTGTAGAAATGGAAGACCCTGAAGGAATTGAAAGTACTGTTGAAGGAAACAAAATTATTGTTAAGGGTATAAATAAAGAAAAAGTTGGTCAATACGCAGCGGAGATCCGAGCTAAACGTCCACCAGAACCATATAAAGGAAAAGGTATTAAGTATGTTGATGAAGTAATCAGACGTAAAGAAGGTAAAACAGGCAAGTAATTAGTAAAGGGGTGAATCCGTATGATAAAAAAAGAACCACGTTCTAAAATTCGCGTAAATAAACACCTGAAAGTGAGAAAGAAGATTTTTGGAACATCTGAAAGACCAAGATTATCTGTCTTCAGAAGCGATAAACATATTTACGCGCAAATTATTGATGATACAAAAGGTCATACTTTAGTTGCTGCTTCAACAGTTGAAAAAGACATCAAATCAAAAATTGAAAAAACCAATAATGTTGATGCAGCAAAAGTAGTTGGAGAAATGATAGCTAAAAGAGCATTAGATAAAGGCGTAAAACAAGTTGTTTTCGATCGTGGCGGGTATATATATCACGGTAAAATAAAAGCTTTAGCTGATGCGGCCAGGGAAGCTGGATTAGAATTCTAGTAAAGGAGGGAATGGAATGGCAAAGGCTAAAATAGATGTTAATTCTTTAGAACTCAAGGAAAGAGTTGTAACGATAAAAAGAGTTACCAAAGTTGTTAAAGGCGGACGAAACTTCAGATTCTCAGCTTTGGTTGTTGTTGGTGACGAAAACGGTCATGTTGGAGCGGGATTAGGAAAAGCCGCAGAAATTCCCGATGCAATTAGAAAAGCAATTGAAGATGCAAAGAAAAATATCATTTATGTTCCCAGAGATAAGAATGATAGCTTACCTCATGAATTCATAGGTGAATTTGGAAGTTCAAGGGTATTATTAAAACCAGCTCCTGAAGGAACAGGAGTTATTGCAGGTGGTCCAGTACGTGCAGTACTTGAATTAGCCGGTGTTCGAAATGTCAGAACAAAATCCCTTGGTTCCAACAATAAGCGTAATGTTGTTAATGCAACCATGGAAGGATTAAAGAACATTAAAGATCCTTCAGAAGTTGCTAAATTACGCGGTAAAACTGTAGAAGAGTTATTAGGTTAAGGAGGGATTGCAGTGGCAGATAAATTAAGAATAACTCTTGTAAAATCTACTATCGGGGCAAAACCCAAACACAAAGAGATAGTAAGATCCCTGGGTCTTAATAAGTTAAATAAGACCGTTGAACAAAAAGACAACCCTGCTATCCGAGGAATGGTAGAAAAAGTTTCTCATTTGGTGAAAGTTGAAGAAATATAGATTGAGGATTTAAAGGAGGTGCCGAGATGAACTTAAGTGTATTAAAGCCCAATGAAGGATCTAAACACAGCCGAACTAGAAAAGGTAGAGGACACGCTTCAGGTCTGGGAAAAACATCAGGAAGAGGACATAAAGGACAAAAAGCGCGCTCAGGCGGCGGTGTAAGACCTGGTTTTGAAGGTGGACAAATGCCTCTTTACAGACGACTTCCAAAGAGAGGATTTACAAATATAAACTCTAAAGAAATCGTTGCAATAAACGTAGACCGTTTAAATATCTTTGAAGATGGCACAGAGGTTACTGTAGATACTTTAAAAGAAGCAGGTATTATTAAGAATCCAAAAGACGGAGTCAAAATTCTTGGGAATGGCGACCTAAATAAAAAACTGACAGTGAAGGTGAACCAATTTAGTAAAAAGGCAGTTGAAAAAATTGAAGCTGCTGGCGGAAAAGCAGAGGTGATTTAGGTGACTGAAGCCCTAAAAAGCGTTAGGAATATTTGGAAGATACCTGATTTAAGGAAAAAAGTAATATATACCTTGCTGATGTTGTTTGTAATCCGTATTGGTGCACACGTTCCTGTTCCATTTGTCAATGCAGCTGCTGTAAGGGAAGTTCTTGAGATGCAAGGTACAGGTCCCTTAAAACTGATTAATATGATTTCTGGTGGGGCATTTGAAGATATGACCATTTTTGCATTGGGCATTGTACCCTACATTAACGCATCGATTATTTTCCAGCTTCTTCAAATTGCAATACCCAAACTGGAGGAAATTGCAAAAGAAGGAGAAGAAGGAAGAAAGAGAATTGCAAAATATACAAGATATTTAACCATTGCCCTGGCAGCTTTACAAGCCTGGGGTACAACTTTTGCTCTTAGAAATCAGAACATATTAATCTACAGTAATTTGTGGACTTGGATTGTTGTAATTGTTACCTTTGTGGCAGGAACAACTTTTCTTGTGTGGGTTGGTGAACAAATTACTGAAAAGGGAGTAGGTAACGGTATTTCACTGATAATCTTTATAAACATTGTTTCAAGATTACCGTTAGCTATTACGACTTTGTTTAGCTATAAAGACAAATATATCAGCATTATTTTATTAATTGTCATCTTTGTGTTAATGATCGCTTTTGTTGTATTGGTTCAGGATGGAGAAAGAAGAATTTCAGTTCAATACGCTAAAAGAGTTGCAGGAAGAAGGATATATGGCGGGCAATCAACGCATATTCCTCTTAAGGCAAATCTTGGAGGGGTAATGCCTATCATTTTTGCAATGTCCATACTCCAATTTCCAATAATGATGACTAATTTTTTCACTTCCAATCCTACAGGACTTTGGGGAAAAATTATAACTTATATTAACTGGACCCATCCAGTTGGGGCAATACTATATGCAGTTTTAATATTTGGCTTTTCATTCTTCTATTCAACTGTGGCATTTAATCCGGTTGATGTTGCAGACAACATGAAAAAGAATGGTGGTTTTATCCCAGGAATCAGACCAGGTAACCCAACTGCAGAGTATTTAAGGAAAACTCTTAACAATATTACCGTAGTTGGAGCTTTATTCTTAACGATAATTGCCTTACTGCCTATTGTATTGCAATGGATATTTAAGATGAGTATTGGATTTGGTGGAACATCCATAATCATCGTGGTTGGTGTTGCTCTTGAAACCGTACAGCAAATAGAAGCACAAATGTTAATGAGACATTATAAAGGCTTTTTAAGCTAAGAATAACAGGAGGGAACCTTTTATGAGACTTATAATGTTGGGTGCTCCTGGAGCAGGAAAAGGAACGCATGCATTACTTCTTTCCAAGGAATATAATATTCCTCAAATATCAACAGGCGATATTTTAAGAAGTCATATAAAAAATGAGACAGATTTAGGGAAAAAAGCTAAAAAATATATGGATAAAGGCCTGTTAGTACCAGATGAGTTAGTCGTTGAAATTGTAAAAAAGCGTATTCAGGAAGAGGATTGTAAGGAAGGTTTTATATTGGACGGTTTCCCCAGAACAATTCCTCAGGCTGAAGCCTTGGATAAAGCTTTAGAAGAATTAGCTATTGCTTTAGATAAGGTCGTTAATATCGATGTTCCCGATGAAGTAATTATTAAGCGTATGGCTGGCAGAAGAGTTTGTTCTAACTGTGGTGCTTCCTACCATATTGAAAATAAAAAGCCCTTAAAAGAAAATATCTGTGATGAATGTGGCAGTGAATTAAAACAGAGGGAAGACGATAAAGAAGAAACGGTCAGAAAAAGATTACAGGTATACGAAGAACAAACAAAGCCATTGATTGAATACTATGAAAAAAGGGGAATACTTTTAACGATAGAAGGCGATGGAAGCGTTGAAGAAATAGGAAACAAGATCAAAAATACATTGGAAGTGAGCAAATAATGGGAATAACTATTAAGACTGACGAGGAAATAAGAAAAATCCGGGAAGCAGGCAGAATTTTGGCAAAAACACAAGAACTTTTAGCCAGCAAGCTTAAAGCAGGTATTACGACCATGGAACTGGATCAGATTGCAGAAGAATTTATACGTAGTCAGGGTGCAACTCCTTCATTTAAAGGATTATATGGTTTTCCAGCTTCAATCTGCACATCGATCAATGAAGAAGTTGTTCACGGGATTCCTAGTGTAAAGAGGATGCTTAAAGAGGGAGATATTATTAGTATAGATGTTGGCGTATGTCTTGATGGATATCATTCCGATGGAGCAAAAACGTATGCCATTGGTGAAGTAGCAGAAGAAACAAAAAGATTAATCGAAGTAACCAAACAAAGCTTTTACGAGGGGATTCGGTTTGCAAGACCTGGAAATCATTTATATGAAATTTCATCAGCCATACAAAAATATGTAGAGGCTAACGGATTTTCGGTTGTAAGAGACTTAACCGGCCATGGAGTAGGCAGAAAACTTCATGAGGAACCGCAAATACCAAACTTTGCTGTTCCTGGCCGGGGACCGAAACTCGTAAAAGGCATGGTCCTTGCTATTGAACCTATGGTGAATATGGGATCTTACCAGGTAAGAATATTAGCAGACAACAGCGTGGTAACCAGAGATGGTTCTCTTTCAGCACATTATGAACATACCATTGCAATAACGGATGGAGAACCTGAAATTCTTACTACTTTGTGATAAAGAGGTCAGGTGAGCTAAGGATGAATGAGTACTCCATTGGGCAAGTTGTGTTTTCTAAATCTGGACGTGACAAAGGAAGAGCTTTCATTGTAATACAAATTGAAAATGAATATCTCTATCTCGTAGACGGAGATTTAAGAAAACTAAGTAAGCCAAAGAAAAAGAAGAACAAACATGTTCAAAAAACAAATTATATAATAGAATCTATTAAGAAAAAGATAGAAGATGGCGTAGAACTTAATGATGCGGAAATAAGAAAAAGTCTTGAACCTTATAGTCCTTCTTCTAGAAATGCAATAAATGAGGAGGCGTGATACCTTGGCGAAAAGTGATGTTATTGAAGTTGAAGGAACCGTGCTTGAAAAATTACCTAACGCGATGTTTCAGGTTGAATTAGAAAACGGACACAAAATTTTGGCGCACATTTCTGGTAAACTTCGAATGAATTTTATTCGCATTTTACCGGGAGATAAAGTTACAGTAGAACTTTCTCCCTATGATTTAACAAAAGGCCGGATTGTTTGGAGATCTAAATAATTTCGGCAGTAGAAAGGAGATAAGCAAATGAAAGTAAGACCTTCAGTAAAACCAATTTGTGAAAAATGCAAAATCATCAAAAGAAAAGGTCGTATCCGTGTTATTTGCGAAAATCCAAAACATAAGCAAAAACAAGGCTAACAAAAGACATGCTTGCTAAAGGGGCGAGCGACCTTAAGCAAGCTGATAGAATTCAGATAAAACAATTGATTAATTGTGTGATATATTATATAATGATAATTTGTGGAGAATATAAACATTTGTATTCTTTAGCGGCTGCATATTTGCTGATAGAAGTGTAGATATATAATAAATTAAAAAGAAAAGCTAATAGTATTAGGAGGTGCAAGTATTTAATGGCACGTATTGCAGGTATCGATTTGCCAAGAGATAAGCGGGTTGAGATCGGTCTTACTTATATATATGGTATTGGCCGTGCAAGTTCAAATCGTATATTAAAGGAAGCTGGAGTAAACCCGGATACAAGAGTAAGAGATTTAACCGATGACGAAGTATCCAGAATTCGTGAGATCATTGAAAAAACTCAAGTCGTTGAAGGAGATTTACGCAGAGAAGTTGCATTGAATATTAAACGACTAATGGAAATTGGATGTTATAGAGGTATTCGTCATAGAAGAGGTCTTCCAGTTAGAGGACAAAACACAAAGAATAATGCTAGAACACGAAAAGGACCCAGAAGAACGGTTGCAAACAAGAAAAAATAGTGCATAAGGGAGGTTAAAATTGAATGGCAAAGAAAGTAGCTAAAAAAGCAACTAGCCGTAGACGCCGTGAGAAAAAGAATGTCGACAGAGGACAAGCGCATATTCAGTCTACTTTTAATAATACAATTGTTACCTTAACCGATATGGCCGGAAATGCTCTTTCTTGGGCAAGTGCAGGACAATTAGGTTTCAAAGGTTCTAAAAAGTCTACTCCATATGCAGCTCAAATGGCAGCAGATGCTGCAGCAAGAGCAGCGATGGAATATGGTTTAAAATCAGTTGAAGTGTTGGTAAAAGGACCGGGATCCGGCAGAGAAGCAGCTATTCGTGCGCTTCAAGCGGCAGGCTTAGAAGTAACTATGATTAAAGATGTTACGCCTGTGCCTCATAATGGATGTCGTCCACCAAAACGCAGAAGAGTTTAGTTTTAGGAGGTGTAGAGATAAATGGCTAGATATATAGGACCTGTGTGCAGATTATGCCGTAGAGAAGGGCAAAAACTGTACTTAAAGGGAGAAAAGTGTTTTTCACAAAAGTGTCCAGTAGTTAGAAGACCATATGCACCCGGACAACATGGTCAAGTAAATAAAAAGCTTTCAGAGTACGGATTACAGCTTCGCGAAAAACAAAAAGCAAAGAGAATTTATGGTATTCTTGAAACACAATTTGCTAATTACTTTGAAGAAGCAGACCGTATTCCTGGCATTACTGGTGAGAACTTACTTCGCATACTTGAAATGCGCTTAGATAATGTGGTTTACCGTTTAGGATTAGGACGTTCCAGAACAGAAGCCAGACAAGTGGTTCGCCATAACCATATTTTAGTAAACGGTAAAAAGGTAAATATTCCTTCTTACCAAGTAAAAGTTGGAGATGTTATTGAAGTTAAAGAAAAATCCAAAGGACTTCAAAGATTTAAAGATATAACAGATACTACTGCATCCAGAATCGTACCCGAATGGCTTGAAGCTGACATGGACAATTTAAAAGGTAAAGTAGTTGCTCTACCAGAAAGAGATCAAATCGATATTGATATTCAAGAAACACTTATCGTAGAGCTTTATTCAAAATAATAGTTATTAGACAAATTGTCACCCTCAGGAATATTAATAAAGAAGAAGGAGGGTTTATCGGGTGTTTGAATTTGAAAAACCTCGTATTGAGATTGCCGAAATGTCGGAAGATGGAAAATATGGACGTTTCGTTCTTGAACCCCTTGAACGGGGCTATGGAACAACCTTGGGTAACTGTCTAAGAAGAGTTTTACTTTCTTCCCTTCCTGGTGTTGCGGTTAGCAATGTAAAAATTGAAGGGGTACTCCATGAATTTAGTACAATTCCTGGCGTAAAAGAAGATGTACCGGAAATTATATTAAATTTAAAAGGCCTTGCGCTTAAGAATAATAGTGACAGCAATGAACCTAAAATTGCTTATATTGAAGCAGAAGGAGAAGGCGAAGTCACTGCCGCAGATATCAAAGTGGATTCTGATATAGAAATCATCAATCCGGATCTTCATATTGCAACATTAAGTGGAGGCCCTGACAGCAGATTGTTTATGGAGATGACCATAACCAGAGGTAGGGGTTATGTACCTGCAGAAAAAAATAAAATGATTAATCATGCTATAGGAGTAATTCCCGTAGATTCTCTTTATACACCAGTTAGCCGTGTGAATTTTACGGTAGAAAATACAAGAGTAGGTCAAATTACAGACTATGATAAATTGACCTTAGAATTGTGGACGAATGGAACCATTAAATCGGATGAAGCAGTAAGTTTGGCTGCAAAAATCTTAAGTGAACATTTGAATTTGTTCATTGATTTGTCTGATAATGCTAAGAATGCAGAAATAATGGTTGAAAAAGAAGAAGATCAAAAAGAAAAAGTTCTTGAAATGAGTGTTGAAGAGCTTGATTTATCCGTTCGTTCTTATAACTGTCTGAAACGTGCAGGTATTAACACAGTTGAAGAACTGATTAGCCGTACAGAAGAAGAAATGATGAAAGTACGTAATCTGGGTAAAAAGTCCTTAGAAGAAGTACTTAACAAACTCGCAGAATTAGGTCTTTCACTGAAGCCTAGTGATGATTAGTTGCTTGGTATATTTATGTAAAGGAGGTTGAATGATGGCTGGGCATAGAAAATTAGGTCGTCCTACTTCTCAGCGTAAAGCATTACTGAGAAATCAAGTAACCAATTTACTTTATCATGGTAGAATAAAGACGACAGAAGCTAAAGCAAAAGAAGTAAGAAAACTTGCCGAAAAATTAATAACCCTTGCTATAAAGGAAAAAGACAATTACACTGAAGTAACCGTTAAAGCAAAAGTTGCTAGAAAAGACGCAAAGGGTAAAAGAGTAAAAGAAGTTGTAAACGGCAAAAAAGTAGATGTATTTGATGAAGTAGAAAAAACTATTAAAAAGGATAATCCTTCCAGACTTCATGCAAGAAGAAGAATGTTACAAATTCTTGTTCCTGTAACTGAAACCAGTAAAATTAAGAAAAAACAAAACACCAAAAAAGTTGATATGGTGGAAAAACTCTTTTCAGACATAGCACCTAAGTATGCAGACCGTAACGGAGGTTATACCAGAATTATTAAACTTGGACCCCGTAAAGGTGACGGTGCTGAAGAAGTAATTATTGAATTAGTTTAAGATTTTGTAGGGATTAGGATGTAATCTTAATCCCTATAAATATCTTAATAATTGAAGATTAATTATTTGGTAAAGACGAAAATCTCCAAAAAGTCTTTATTCAAAATAATTAATTTTGAATTATTAAGGCTCCCTAAGGTTGGTGATAATATGAAAGAAATCGTAAAAAGCAGGGGACTTATATACGAATACTACACCCATAATGAGCGTGGCGAAATTGAAGCGACGAACAGGGCTCTGGACAGGTTGGATTTAGATATTAAACAAGGGGAATTTGTTGTCATTTTAGGCCATAATGGTTCAGGGAAATCAACCCTTGCCAAGCACATGAATGCCATTTTACATCCCACAGGAGGAACCCTCCTTATTAAAGGTATGGATACTAAGGACGAAGAAAACTTATGGGATATCAGGCAAACAGCAGGAATGGTCTTTCAAAATCCCGACAATCAGATTATTGCTGCAATTGTAGAAGAAGATGTGGCTTTTGGTCCAGAAAATTTAGGTGTAGAGCCTGGTGAAATCAGGAAAAGAGTTGATGAAGCAGTTGCTGCTGTTCAAATGACAGAGTATATGACTCACTCTCCCAACTTGTTATCCGGAGGTCAAAAGCAACGGATAGCTATAGCAGGAGTATTGGCAATGAAGCCAGAATGTATTATTTTAGATGAGCCTACAGCAATGTTGGATCCACTGGGCAGGAAAGAAGTCCTGGAGACGGTGTATAAATTAAATAAAGAAGAAAATATAACCATTATTCACATTACACACTACATGGAAGAAGCGATTAATGCTGACAGAGTTATTGTAATGGACCATGGTCAAATTGTTATGGATGGCAAGCCCAAAGAAGTTTTTAGTCAGGTGGACAAGTTAAAGAGCTTGGGTTTAGATGTTCCTCCAGCTACTGAATTGGCGTATTATATGCAAAAAGAAGGCATTGATATTTCTACAGAAATAATATCAATTGAAGAGATGGTGGATAAAATATGGCAATTATATTTAACGGAGTGAGTCATGTATATGGTGAAGGTTCACCTTTTAAAAGAGTTGCTATCAATAACATAAACCTTCATATTAAAAAAGGAGAATTTATAGGCATTATTGGCCATACTGGCTCTGGAAAATCTACTCTTATTCAGCATTTTAACGGCTTATTGAAACCAACTGAGGGAGAAGTAATCATACTAGGTAAAAACTTAAATGATAAAGAGCTTTCATTAAAAGAAATTCGTCAAAAAGTTGGCCTTGTCTTTCAATACCCGGAACACCAGCTTTTTGAAACAACTATTTTTAAAGACGTGGCATTCGGACCAGAAAATATGGGTTTATCAAAAGAAGAAGTCGATAAGAGAGTCAGAGAAGCTTTAGAAATGGTAGGCATAGGGGAAGACATGTATGACAAATCCCCTTTTGATTTGTCCGGAGGACAAAAAAGAAGGGTTGCTATTGCAGGAGTTCTGGCAATGAAACCTGAAATTCTGATTCTGGACGAGCCAACAGCAGGTCTTGATCCCAGGGGCAGGGATGAAATTCTGGGACAAATTCAAAAGCTGCATAAGTCCTTAGGTATTACAGTCATTTTAGTATCTCACAGCATGGAGGACATTGCAAAACTGGTTGACAGAATTATTGTAATGTATAAGGGTAGAATTGCTTTAGACGGTTCTCCGGCGAAGGTTTTCAAAAATGATAAGGAATTGGAAAAGATGGGCTTAGCAGCACCTCAAATCATGTACATCATGAAAGCATTGAGAAAAAAAGGCCTTGAAGTTCCTGTAGATGTATTAACTGTAGAAGAAGGCGCTAAAGCAATTGCAGCATTATTGAAAAGTCAAAAGTAGGTGCTATGATGATACGAGATATTACAATAGGACAATATTTTCCAGCAGAATCATGGATTCATAAATTAGATCCCAGGGTCAAAATTATGTCAACCCTTATTTTTATCATTGCTCTTTTTGTAGCCAACCGCTATATAGGCTATCTTTTTACATTTATTTTTATGGCCACAGTTATTTACTTATCAAAAGTACCTGTAAAATATATACTTAAAGGTATCAAAGCGATCCTTGTCATTATTATACTTACGGTTGCTTTAAATATTTTTATGACACCTGGTGAAAAGGTGCTTTGGTCCTACAAATCTATAAATATTACTGCGGAAGGCTTATATATTGCAGGGATAATGGCATTAAGACTGATATTTTTAATTATTGGTTCATCTGTTTTGACTTTAACCACATCACCAATACAACTAACGGATGGTCTTGAAAAACTTTTAAATCCATTTAAAAAAATAGGGATCCCAGCCCATGAAATAGCAATGATGATGACGATTGCCCTTCGCTTTATACCCATATTATTAGAAGAGACAGATAAAATTATGAAAGCCCAAATGGCAAGAGGGGCTGATTTTGAAAGCGGAGGCATTATTAAAAGAGCTAAAAGCCTGATACCTCTTTTGGTTCCTTTATTCATTTCAGCTTTTAGAAGGGCAGACGAACTGGCCATGGCAATGGAAGCAAGATGCTATCGTGGAGGGGAAAACAGGACCAGAATGAAGCAGCTTAAAATAAAAAAGCAAGATTATGTGGCAATGGTAAGCATTGGTCTGTTTATGGGCATAATGATTGTAAGCCGTTTTATCTAATAGGAGTTCAAAGCTTTTTGATAAAAATATGGAGGAAAATATGAAACATATTTTACTCACCATTGCATATGACGGAAGCAACTATAATGGCTGGCAAAGACAATCCAATGGAATAGGGATACAGGAAAAAGTTGAAGAAGCCTGTTTTAAAATTTTTGGACAGGAGATAAGTGTCACAGGTGCAGGAAGAACCGATGCAGGTGTCCATGCCCTGGGGCAAAGAGGGCTTATCAAAGTGGAGACTTCCATTCCCACAGACAAAATTCCCTATGCGTTAAATTCAGTCCTTCCAAAAGATATTGTAATCAGAGCTGCCAGGGAAGTTCCTGAGAACTTTCATCCCCGCTATGATGCCAGGGAAAAAACTTATCGCTATTTAATATTAAACGATAAATTTCCCATTCCGCAGTATAGAAATATAAGTACCTTTATTTCTGCCCAATTAAATGTAGAAGAAATGGACAAAGGAGCGAAATACTTTATAGGAAACCATGATTTTGGAGCCTTTTCTTCTGCAGGAAGTTCGGTAAAGACAACAGAAAGAACGATATTCGATGCTTTAGTGTATAGAGAAGATCCATTTGTCATTTTTGAAGTAAGAGGTAATGGCTTTCTTTATAATATGGTAAGAATAATGGCAGGAACTTTGATAGAAATAGGTATTGGAAAGAAAAAAGCTTCGGACGTAAAAGACATCATTTTATCCAGAGACCGGAGTAAAGCAGGAATAACAGCACCAGCCCAAGGTTTAACATTAGTCGAAATAAAATATTAAAGTTTATATAAAAAATATGATGAAATTTAATTATTCCTTGACACACCAGGGTAAGATGTAATATAATGTTTTTTGTGTAATTATGCCACTTAAAATCCATTAGCCCCGGGTTTTAAATAGAGTCGTGATTAAAGAAGGAATAAGGAGGGTTTGAAATGAGAACAACCTACATGGCGAAAGCAGAAGCTGTTGAAAGAAAATGGTACGTTGTTGATGCAAAAGATATGACATTAGGACGTTTGTCATCTGAAGTAGCAAAGGTACTTCGTGGAAAGCATAAACCAACATATACTCCCCATATTGATACTGGTGATTTTGTTATTGTAATTAATGCAAAAGACATTAAAGTAACAGGAAAGAAATTAGACCAAAAGCTTTACAGACATTATACAGGATATGCTGGTGGTTTAAAAGAAATTTCACTCAGAGACCTTCTCGAAAAGAAGCCTGAAAAAGTAATCTATGAAGCAGTAAGAGGAATGCTTCCCAAAAACCGTTTAGGCAGAAAAATGCTTAAGAAGCTTCGTGTTTATAGTGGTCCTGAACACAAGCATGAAGCACAGAAACCGGAAGTATTAGAAATTAAATTTTAGTAGTGAAGGGAGGATATCCAAATGGCTGAAGCAAGATATTATGGAACAGGCAGAAGAAAAAAATCAATAGCAAGAGTATATTTGGTACCCGGCAACGGTAACTTTAAAATAAATAAAAGAGATATTGAAGAATATTTTGGACTTGAAACACTAAAAGTTATTGCAAAACAACCTTTAGTATTAACCAATACAGTAGATAAATTTGACGTATTAGTAAATGTTTATGGTGGTGGATACACTGGTCAGGCAGGTGCTATTCGTCATGGTATTGCAAGAGCATTGCTCCAGGCAGATCCAGAATTAAGACCAGTGCTTAAAAAAGCTGGATTTTTAACAAGAGATCCAAGAATGAAAGAAAGAAAGAAATACGGACTCAAAGGTGCAAGAAGAGCACCACAATTCTCAAAAAGATAATTGGTGTCTCTTTACACTCGAGTTTGTTCAAACTTACAAAGTTTGTTTACGAGTTACCCAACCGTCAGGGGGTTCATTCCCTTTGGCGGTTTTTTGTGTTCAAAAATAGATATAGAAATAAATAAAAATATGAAATCCGGACGCAGTTTTAATCCCTCGTAAGCCTGTATAATTCGTATGTGTAGGTGGTTTCGATATTTCCTCCCGTAGGTTATACCCTGCGTATGAATACTCATTACCTTCCAAGAGCAAACTTTGTCATTCTTCACTGCTCACGAGCAAACTCGCTTGTCATTTTCTCATTTTTTATATATTTTTTTATATTTTTTAAGGTAATAAAACCCGCGAGCAAACTTTGTCACTACAAGGGAAGAAACCGCGAGAAGCCTTGCAACAACTACATTTCAACACGAGCAAACTTTGTCACTCCGTGAGCAAACTTATTTGTAACTGAACAACCGGAAAAGGTTGATATGGATGGAATTATTTCAACTTTTGGAAAAGAAATTAAAAAAGTAGTTTTTGGTTTTACACCTTTATTAAAAGACGATTATGAATATAAGGAAATTTATGAAGAAGATACGACACTTTTTGTAAAAGGAGATATTATTATTGATTTATTTGAAAAAAATCATTTAAGATTTCCTGTATTGGCACGTACATAATAAAGAAAAACATATTTACAGACATTAAAAATGCTTATAAAGTTTATAAGGATTTAGCGATTGTTAAGGTATAAAGATAGTAGTAGATTACCTGATTGCAGAGAATAAGCATTGTCAAATATAGGATAATAGAGGTTTTGAAATTATTTATTGAATAAAAAGGCAGAGGATTTAATAATAAAATACTTAATAAATATTATAGAAAAGCTCAATTCATTTAAATAAATTGAGCTTTTTATTTTAGTCAAATCTCATTAACTAATGGATATAATGAAAATAATTTTTTGTCTGAAAAGAAAAAGTTCTTTAAGGAATGATTGGAAAAAGTTTAAAATTATTGTAAGATAAACTTATAGGATAAAGCTTTTGAGGTGAAAAAATGAGCATTACCATGTCTGCTTTTTCAATTATTTTCGGTCTTTTTTTTATGGTTATGGCTTTAGGAAAAAATACGGTAATGGAACCTAATCCTGTAGAGAAAATGATTAATAATAAATCCGGCGTTTATGATGGTATAATCACAGCCATTGAAGAAAATGAACAAGGACAAAGGATAAAAATAGAATATGAAAAAGACGGTCAAAGAGCTGAAGCTTTATTTTATTCCGTAAATATGCCGGATTCCATTATAGATTTTAAGTTTAATTTTTCTGTCGGAACAAAAGTGAGTTTTAATTTAAGTGAAAACGGGAATATTAATCTCATGACCATACATAAAAAAGAAGAGGCAAAGGCATCTGCTACAGAAGAAAAAGGGAAAATTCAATGGGGACTACTTTTTTTTGGAATGCTTTTATTTGCATTTGGGGTATATTCTTGTATTCAAAATATCTATTGGTTATTATTTATTACGTAACTTTATCATTTAATAATTATTTTTGACAACTAAAAAGATATGTACTATAATGTTATAGTTTTAAGTTGGAATACTATTAGAAGAGGAGGAGATAATATGAAAAAAATACAAGCCATTTTCCTTGTATTTATTATTGTCATATTAGCAGCAGGATGCAGTAAGGGAAAGGATCAAAAAACAAGCATCCCTGATAAAATAATAATCCAGGCACCCGTGGCACCGCCAACGTCACCCCTGGTTAAGATGGTAGAAGACAAAATGCTGGGGGATAATGTGGAATTTATTCTCTATCAGAATGTAGAAGAAGCAACCACAAGAGTTGCCAGGGGAGAAGCAGATTTTACGGTTCTTCCGGTTAATGTGGCTTCAAAATTGTACAATAAGGAAGCGGATGTTTCATTGCTCAATGTAAACACATGGGGTATTCTTTACTTATTATCAAGAAACGGCGAGGTAAAATCCTGGGAAGATTTAAGAGGTAAAGAGCTCTTTGTAGGGGCTCAAGGTGCCAGTCCTGATGTTATTACAAGATATTTATTAAGCCAAAATGGCATTGGCGAAGAGGAGATAACCATATCCTATGGAACTTCTCCGGAGATGCTTCAATGGACCATTGCAGGGAAGGCAGATATTGTAGTATTGCCAGAGCCTTTGGTAACCCAATGTTTGTTGAAGGCTGAAAATATGGAAATATCCATGGATTATAGCCAGGAATGGGAAAAGATTAACGGTAAAGGCAGCAGATTGCCCCAAACCGGTATTGTTGTAAGGACTTCTTTTGCTAAAGAATATCCGGATATCGTGGAAGATTTTCAAAATGCCTATAAAACTGCTTTAGAAACTGTAGTCAGTGACCCTAAAGCTGTATCTGGGTTAATTGAAGAAAAATTAGAAATACCAGCAGCAGTTTTTGAAAACTCTATGACAAGGACCAAATTAGAATTTGCAACAGCAGAGGATGCAAAAACAGATGTTGAAGCTTACCTTAAGGCTTTAAATGAACTTTCAGCAGAAATGATAGGGGGAAAACTGCCTGATGAAGGATTTTATTATAAGAAATAAGAAGATTTATCTTCTTATTTCTATTTTTATACTTTTATTGATCTGGCAAATTGCTTCTTTTTTTCTTAGTCCTTTAATTGTGCCTTCTCCTGTGGAAACGGCAAAGATTTTTTTGAATTTCCTTTCTAAAAAAGAATTTTGGCTGGATATTTTTGTTTCTTTTGAAAGAGGTTTATTGGGTTTTTTTCTGGCAGTTATTATTGGGACACCTTTGGGTTTTTTGATGGGACTTAAGGAAGAATGCGAAGCCTTTTTTCATCCCTTATTGGTGCTTACTCAAACGACCCCAACCGTCTCTTGGCTGATTTTAGGCTGGTTATGGTTTGGAACAGGTGATGGGGCAGCAGCTGTTTTTATTATTTTTATTATTGTCATTCCTTTTATTATGGTTAATGTTATGAAAGGGACAAAAGAAGTGGATTCATCTTTAATGGAAATGGCACAGGTATTTAACTTTTCTTTAAGAAAGAAGATTTTTTATTTATATATCCCGCAGATTTTTCCATATTTTATGGCAGGGTGTTCTATTGCAAGCGGCCTGACCTGGAAAGGGGTTGCTATGGCAGAATTGCTGACAGCAAGAAGTGGGATTGGCGCAGCTATGGGTGTTGCAAGAATTAATCTTGAAATTGGACAGGTTTTTGTCTGGACAGCAGTGTTGATTTTCCTGGGGCATGGATTTAGCAGATTATTTAAGTATATTGAACTTTCAGTAACGAAAAAATGGCGGTGATTTTATGATTAAAAATCTATCAAAAAACTTTGGAGAAATAGTTGTTTTTGATGATTTTTCTCTTGACATAGAGGAAGGTAAGATTTATTGTATAATGGGTCCTTCAGGTTGTGGAAAAACGACACTTTTAAGAATAATTGCCAATCTTGAAAGTTATGATAAGGGAAATATTGATTTAAAAGGCAAAAAGATAAGTTTTATTTTTCAGGAAGCCAGATTACTGCCATGGAAAACAGTCAGGGGAAATTTAGAATTGGTCTGTAAAGCAAAAGAAATAAAAAAAATAGATCAATACCTTGAGGTAATGGAACTTAAAGAATATGAACATTCTTATCCCAAAGAATTAAGCGGGGGCATGAAACAGCGTGTTTCCATGATCAGGGCTTTTTTATATCCCCATGATATTCTCTTGATGGATGAGCCTTTTCAGGCCATTGATGTTAAATTAAAAGAAAAACTATATAAAGAAGTATATAAACTCCATAAAGAAGTTAATAATACAATTATAGCCATAACACATGACTTGGAAGAAGCTTTGTTTTTAGCAGATAAAATAATTATTTTATCGCAAAAACCTGCTAAAATTTTATATCAGGCATCATTGGATATTCCAAGAAGAGACAGGAATCCGGACCATGAAGTACTGACAAAAGTTAAAAAGCAAATCCTTAAATATTTATATCATGCCTCCGTCTAAACGGATGATTTGTCCAGTTATGTATTTGGACTCATCAGAGGCAAGATAAATACATAAGTTGGCGACATCTTGTGAGCTTCCCATTTTCATTAAAGGAATTTGGTCAAGAAGTTCACTTTTTTCTTCAGGACTAAGCCAGGTGTTCATATCCGTATCGATAACGCCGCAGGCGATGGCATTCACCCTTATATTTGAGGGGCCTAATTCTTTTGCCAGGGCCTTAGTAAAACTATTTACTCCGCCCTTGGACGCAGAATAAGCGACTTCACAGGATGCCCCAGTGACTCCCCAAATAGAAGAAATATTTATAATATTTCCTCTGTGATTTTTAATCATAGGAGGCAGGGCAAAATAACTGCAATTATAGACGGAATTTAAATTAACATCAATAATTCTTTTCCACTGGGTGACTGTGGTTTCTGTGAATAAGCCGATATGAGAGATACCTGCATTGTTGATAAGAACATCTACTTGTTCAAAATGTTTGTAAATATTTTCAAACATCGATGCAACAAACTGATAGTCTGATACGTCTCCTAAAAAGGAGTAACATTGGCAGCCCAGTGATTCTATTTCTCGTTTTACAGCTTCTAATTGTTCTTTACTTCTGGAACTATTGATAATCAGGTTTGCACCCTTTTTTGCAAAACTAAGAGCTATTTCTTTACCAATGCCTCTTGAAGCGCCGGTTACCAGTACAGCTTTATTTTTAAAATCCATATTATCACCTTCTAAGAAACAAAAATAATGTTACCATGATAAGGTTTCATTTTATAATTTTAGATTATTATAGCCAGATTCATTTACATTATCAATCACTTTCCTTCAGGCTTTTTATTGAACGCGAAATTTTTAATAAAAATTAAGGAATTTTGATAATAAAATATTATAGATTTGTTGCATGTTTGTAATAAATATATGATAATATAAAGAATGGTATTAAGAGGTGTAATAATATGGGAAGTATTTTTGAAAATAGAAACCATATTAAAATCATATTAATCATGGGCTTAATGTTCATGATAATTGTTTCAACGCTTATAATATCCAATATGATTGTTAAATGGGCAACAAAGTCAGATTACGAAATCAATTTCCCTGGTGGGGATAGTTCAAACAATCTAATTGCAGCCACAGACAATAGTAAGGAAGAAAAACAGGAAGATGAAGGCGAAGTAAAAAAAATTACTGCCGTGATTATTGGCTTAGACAAGTCTAAAAATTTATCAGATGTTGTTATGGTGGTGCAATTTAATCCTAAAGAAAATTCTTTAAAGTGTGTATCCATACCCAGGGATTTATATATTGATTTTTCTGATTATAAATTTTCCTCTATCAGAGGAAGTTATCAGGTTAATGTTAGCTATTGCAAGTTAACAGAGGTTTATCAAAATGTTACAGATAAAGAGGATGCAGTCAAAGTTATTCAGGAAATTGCTGAAAAAATAGTAGGCATTCCGATTGATTATTATGTTAAGGTAGATTTAGACGGTTTTAAGGCAATTGTAGACTTAGTGGGAGGTATCGAAGTAGAAGTCCCCAAAAGGATGGTTTATCATGATCAGTCTCAAGGTTTACATATTTCCTTAGAATCAGGCTTACAGACCTTGGATGGTGAAAAAGCCGAACAACTGGTTAGATATCGAAGTGGATATGTTGACGGTGATTTAGGAAGAATTAAAATGCAGCAGGAGGTCTTGAAAGCTTTATGTAAAAAAGTATTGGAGATAAGAAATCCTATTGAGATATTTTCTTTAGTCAAGGAAGGATATCAATATATTGAAACGGACTTTTCTTTGTTAGATTGTATGAAATATATAGAATACATAACAGGGCTTAATGTTTCTACGATTTTTCAGGAAGGAAACATGGTAACCATACCAACCTATGGTGAAAAAATCAATGGTTTATGGTATGAAATGCAGGATAAGGACAAGACAAGAGAAATATTGGAGGAATTATTTAACCAGAAAGATCAGTAAGAAAATAATGCGGATTAAATTTAAAAAAGTATTAAAGTTGAGGAATATGGAGTGAAAGAATATGTCGAAGAAGAATCAAAAAAAAGGGAAGTACTATTTAGTTAAAAAATTCTTTTCTATTGTTTTTTTATTTGTTTTTTCTTTTCTGGTTCTTGCCAGTATTGGTACGGCAGGGTATTTACATTTTAATAAAGACGAGTTAGCAGAAAACAATACCGCTGAAAACGGTGAAGAGAATAAGGGAATTATGGACTTCTTTAATAAAAAATCTAAAAAAGTCAGGACCAATGTAGCTATTTTTGGCGTTGACGAAGATGAAATAAGAACAGACGTCATTATTGTTGCGACCTTTAATAGTGAAACCAAAAAGATTGATCTGATTTCTGTTCCAAGAGATACCAGGGTATTTTTAACGGATGCTATGCTTCAGGATATGCGAAGCAGAAATTCTTATGTCCCAGATACATGTAAAATTAATGAAGTTCATGCTTATGCTGGAAAAGAAAAGGCAAATGAGTATTCTGTAAAAGAAGTTGAAAGACTACTTGGTATTAAAATTGATTATTATGTAAAGATGAATTTAGAAGGCTTTAGAAACATCGTTGATGAAATGGGTGGTGTTGAAATCGATTTGCCCAGGGATTTTTATTATGTTGACCGTGCAGGAGGGCTGTATATTAACTTAAAAGCGGGGCCCCAAACTTTAAATGGTGCTCAGGCAGAACAGTTGGTTCGCTGGAGAAAAGACAACAAGGGAGGAGGATATGGTGACTTAGGCAGAATTAATACCCAGCAGTTATTTTTACAGGCCTTTGCAAAAAAAGCACTTAGTCCTAAAAATGTGGTGAATGCACCTGGGATTATTAAAAATTTGTTTAAATATGTAGAAACAGATATTAGCATTAATGATGTACTTTCTTATGTTAAATATTTAGATGAAATAAAATTAGATAATATCAATATGACGACGATTCCTGGAGAAGCAAGGACCATTGGAGGTATATCTTATTTCATTCATGATGAAGAAGGAACAAGGAAGTTAGTCGATGAGATATTCTTTAGTGACGATAAAGGAGAAGAAAAAAGTGAAAGTACAATCAGTAGTAAGGATGCCCGCATAGAAGTATTAAATGGTGGTCAGGTTTCTGGTTTGGCACAAAGAACAGGGGATAAATTAAAAGAAGAAGGCTATAATGTAGTTTCTATAGGAAACTATGGAGGGACCAGAGAAGATGCAACAAGGATTATTGTCAATAAAGAAGGTTTAGGAGAAGATTTAAAACAATACTTTGAAAACAGCAAAATCATTGTGGATGAATCCATAACCGACCAGGATATAGATATACGAATTATACTGGGATTAAGTGAAAAATAACGTATGGTTTGGAAACTGTATTATTTTTAATACAGTTTTCTATTAATAACAATATTTAGGGGTGAATTGAATGAAGCAAAGAAAGCGTAGAATAGCCTCTGTAATCGTTGCCCTGTTTATATTTACAACAGTTTTTTTCCCATTTATTACTGAAGCAACTACAATAACGAATGTCTTGTATAAAGAAGTCCATGAAGAAGAAATCAGAAAAGGTATTTCATATATTAAAGACAGACGCTTAACGGCAGTTGGCTGGTTAGACACCTATATACTTAAAGTGGATTTAACAAATCCCGATGTAAGAATAGACGTTTTAGAATCTACTAACCAATATAACAAGAGAGAAACAACAACGGACTTAATAAAGTCTAATGGTGCCGTTGCAGGGATAAATGGTGATTTTTTTGATATGTCAAAAAATCCTACAGCTTCTTTAGGTATGGTTGCCAGGGATGGGAAATTAATCTCTGCATATAACAATACCAATATTGACGAGAATAAATGGACAACCTTTTTCATTGATAATGAAGGAAATCCTTTTATAGACTACTGTAAGATAAAAATGCTGTTTTATAATGAAAATGGTGTTTATATCGGGGTAGCTGGTATTAACAAAATTACCAGCTTTAAATATGCAGTATATCTTGACAGAAATTCTTATACATCAACTGCGGAAATTGACAGTCGTCATCCTGCTCTATATAAATTTGTTGTACAAGATGGTGTGATTACATATGTTTCAAAGCGCGGAGAGACTGTTGAAATTCCTGAAAACGGATATGTTATTGTTATTGATGAGCCAACAGCGGTTCAAAAAAGGGCTGAATTTAAAGTAGGACAAAAAGTATTTTTTGATCTTCAAACTTCTGTGGATTTGACCAGTATTCAAATGGCTTTAGGTGGAGCAGGAAAAATAGTAGATAAAGGAACTGTTCCTGTAAATCCAGGTCATTTAGTATCTCCTAATGTAAGAGGTCCCAGAACAGCCTTGGGTATTTCAAGGGACGGAAGGACTTTGTATTTAATTGCTGTGGATGGCAGAGGTCAAAGTGTTGGTGCAACCCATAGTGAAATGACATTGCTTCTTATGGAATATGATATTTATGATGCGATTCATCTGGATGGGGGAGGTTCCACGACGATAGCAGCAAAGCCCATGGGAAAAGATGAACTAAGTCTTTTAAATAAGCCTTCAGATGGTTCAGAAAGAAAAGTAGTCAATGGACTTGGAGTTTTCTTTGATGCACCTGCGGGTGAACTGGCAGGGATAAAAATCATTCCCAATAATCATAGAGTATTTCAAAACATGCCTGTTAGTTTGGAAGTTATCGGCTATGATAAAAACTTAAATCCTGTTCCTATTGCGAATAGTGCGATAAAATGGGACGTAGATTATATACAAGGCAATTTTTCAAATAATGTCTTTGTCCCCAAGTCTGCTGGAGAAGGAATAATTACAGCACAAGTGGGTAATGTAAAAGGACAGGTTGCATTAACTTGTATGGGAATGCCAAAGGCTTTGAAAGCTCATCCTGAAACAATCCGGCTTAAACCAGGGGAAGGCGTTAATTTATGGGTTGTTGGTTTAGATGAAGAAGGTTATAAAGGAAATATTGACTTAACTAAAATGACATGGAAAGTTGACCCCTCATTAGGAACTGTTATTAATGGAAAGTTTATTGCAGCCAATACAACTGGTCAGGGTATCATAGAAGGTTTTTATGGAGATGTAAAGATTGCTGTTCCTGTTGCTATTGGTGAAAAGGTAACGCCTTTAGAATCTTTTGAAGGCGACAGACTTGTAGAATGGTCAGGATATCCTTCAACCGTTACAGGAGTTGTTGATATCGACACGGATATAAAATATGAAGGAACGAAATCTATCAAGATGAAATATTCCTTTAAAAACAATCCGAATGTCACACAAGCCGCCTATGTGAATTTTAAAGAACCTATTGTTATTCTTAATAATGCTAAAGCGATTGGAATGTGGGTTTATGGAGATAACTCAATGGATTGGTTAAGAGGAAGTTTAAAAGATGCCAATGGCCAGGAATTCCTTATTGATTTTGCTAAGGAAATTAACTGGACTGGCTGGAAATATGTTCAGGCGACGATTCCTTCTTCGGTAACCTATCCCATTTCTTTAAGTAAAGTATATACGGTCACCTTAAACAGCGCAGCAGAACGGGAAAATACAATTTATATTGACCATCTTTCATGTATTTCTTTGCCAGAAATTGATGAAGCCAATGTGATAAATAGCACTCGGTTAAAGGATAAACATGAAAAATCTTTAGAAAGGGTTTCTGCAAAAAATAGCTTTGATATTACAGTCTCTGGACTGATAAGCAATAGTCTTGATGAAGAGATAAAAAAAGAACTAGTTAAACAAATGAATGAGAATGCTTCTTTTAGCATTTATTTTGGAACAGCTGTCAATGAGATGGATATTAAGGTTCCTTATATGAAATTTAATAACAATTATCAAGTTAATGATATAAAGAATGCAAGGATTATTCAAATTAATGCTTCCAATGGAGGTATCCGGGCAGCTAATCCTGAACAATGGAAATGGCTTCAAAATGATTTAGATACAGATAAGGATAATTTATTTATCATCATGGATAAAAATCCTCAGAATGAAGCTTTTTCAGATGCTGCAGAAGCTGAATTATTCCATAAACTGTTGAAAGAGTTAAAAGCAAAGACAAACAAAAACATTTTTGTGATAAGTTCCGGTCAAAGCAATCAGGTACAAATTCTTGAAGGGGTACGTTATATCTGTGTAAGCGGATCTGATTTGTCTTTTTTGAGATTTAGATTAACGGATTCGGAAATTGCTTATGAATTTAAGCCCATTTATAATTAGTGGATTGATAATAGGAGGAAGCCCATATGAAAAAAAAGCATAATCGTTCTGTTTTAATGTTTTTGTTGGTTATTGTACTTGGGGTTATTTTTGGAGCTGTAACAGTTTTTGGAGTTTCTCCTGGTAGTAATGAGGACCCCTTGGTTTCAAAAAGCTATGTAGACTCCAAAATAGATGCGGTTATGGATTTAATTGGAAAACTCTCTTCAAATAATTCGAATAATAACTCTCAGGCAGGGAGCTATTCAATGACCTATGAAGTGGTCGAAGTTCCTGCCGGAAAGAGTTTAATCGGACATCAGGGGACTGAAATCATTTTAAGAGGTGGAAAAGGTCTGGCCATTACTGCGGAACTGGGAGGACTTCAGGATATGACTGAAGGAACAGACATTTCCAGCGGACAAGAGATTCCTAAATATCATCTGATTATTGTCCCAAGAGATGACGGCAGAGGTGTCTATGTCTTGCAGGATGCTGTATTTATGGTAAGAGGAAAATATGATATACTACCATTGGATTAAAAAGATGAGAACAATCTAGGAGGCACTCTATGAAAAGGTTTATAAACATACTTCCTGTTTCTATCATTATAATATCTTTAATTCTGTCCGGTATTCAGGGGGTTAAACGCTTTAGCGCTGAACAAAGTCAAAAGGATGTTCAAATCCTAGTAACTTATAACGATATTAAAAAAGCGACAGAAATATATGGTAAACCTCTTGAAGAAGTCCTCGTCAGATTAAAAGAAGCAGGTGTTGGAGGCGTATTAATAAAAGAGCAAACTATAAAAAGTGATGTAAGAGGTAATATGGTCAGTTGGGAAGAACAAGGAGAGGTTACTGTATTTTCAGGAACAGAGTTAATGCTTTTTGAAAAAATAGCCGATACAAATTTTTCAGATATAAATCCCAGCCACTATTATCTGTGGGTCCCTGATGAGAGAATTCGTGACAGTATTCAAAAACATATTGAATATAAGTTAGGTTCTGCTCCAATAATAGAAATAAATAACCAGTTATTTATTGATGCAGGAGCTTCCAGCAATAATCTGTTTACGATTGGGACAGGCTATCCAACAGATGATTTAGAAATTATTGCTAATGAAGGTTTTCTGATATCTCCTCAAGTAAGAGCTTGGCCCAATGTCACAGAAGATGCTTTAAAATTTGTATTAAATGACGTAGATAATATTCCGAATCTGGGAACGGTTTATTTTAATGATGTCACAGTTCCTGGTCATGGTACAGACACAATGAAAGATTTTGCCAAAAATCATAAAATTGGTATAGTGGAATTCTTTGCAGAAAAGCAAAAGGGCTTATATTCCCTTATTCGTGCGGGCGTAACAGAAGGCAGATATAATTCGATAAGACTACATACTTTAGCAGATGGGGAAACATCAACTCTTACGCCTGAACGTGTAATTGACAGGTATTTACTGGCAGCTACAGAAAGGAATTTAAAGGCTTTGCTTGTAAAAATGCCTGCTACGGATCAGCCTGATAAAGATTATGAAGATTGGTATAAAATCGTTAGTCGTATTCATCAGGCTCTATCCAATAAAGGTTATAAGATTAGTTCAGATCCAGAGCCTGTTCATTTGCCTTCAGCCAATCCGGTATTTCTTTGGCTGATTGGATTGGGACCAATCTTTTTGCTTGTTTTATTTGGCAGGTGGATAGATAAGGAAAAATGGGCATGGCTGCTTGCTGCTGCTGCTTTTATGGCATGGACAGGACTGTTATTTGTCCGTCCCATTTTAGCAAGACAGCTCATGGCTTTAGCTGCGGCTATCCTTTATCCTACATGGGCAGTGATTAGCTGTATCTCTGAAAAGAAAAAGACATGGAAGGAGTTATTTATTGCTTTTATTAAAGTTTGTTTATTCTCCTTTGGTGGGGCATTAACGATTATAGGCCTTTTATCAGAAAGCTCTTTTGTGCTGACCATAGATTTATTTAGAGGTGCTAAAGTGGCACATATTTTCCCTCTTCTTTTAGTTCCATTACTCATTGAGTACAAAAGAGGGAATTTAAAAATGAAAAAAATTAAGGATTTATCTTTTAGTCCTGTTACCTACTTAGCGCTTTTTGTCCTTGGTATATTAGGCCTTGCTCTTATTATTTATGTTTTAAGAACAGGTAATGAAGGACCAAAGTCAAGCTACGAAGCAATGATTAGAAATTTATTAAATAAAATGCTTGGAGTTCGTCCCAGAACGAAAGAATTTTTAATTGGACATCCTTTAATGCTTGTTTCATTATACTACGGCTATAAAGAGAAATATTTCCCGGTCCTTTTGGGAGCTGTGATAGGTCAAATATCTATTGTGAATACCTATGCGCATATTCATACGCCTATAATGATTTCACTGATTAGAACGTTCCATGGAATTTGGATTGGATTTCTTGGAGGAATAATTTTAATTTTTGTGCTCAAAGGGCTGGAAGGATTAGGAAGAAGATGGGGCCTATGGGAAGTGTAGTTTTATCGGGATATTACGGTTTTAATAATGCAGGCGATGAAGCAGTATTATATGCTATCATCCACAGTTTGAGAGAGAAAATAAAAGATATCGATATTACAGTTTTGTCTAATTCTCCGGAAGAAACGGCAAAAACATATCAGGTTAAGGCCGTTGATCGCTGGAGTATGAGGCAAGTGCTGCAGGCAATAAAAAAAGCTGATTTATTAATCAGTGGAGGAGGCAGCCTGCTGCAGGATGTAACGAGTTGGAAAAGCATAGGCTATTATCTTTCAGTCATGCTTATTGCAAAAATATGCCGTAAAAAACTCGTTCTTTATTCCCAGGGGATAGGACCAGTGAATATGAAATTTAACCGCATTCTTATTAAATGGATTGTTAATAAAGCGGATTATATTTCTGTCAGGGACGAAGAATCTAAAGAGGAGTTAGAAAGATTAGGTATAAAAAAAGAAATAGAAGTTGTTCCGGATCCTGTCATGGCTATGACACTTAGTTCAGAAGAAGAAGAAAAAGGAAGAGTTTTGTTACCTAATCAAGATAATAAGAAAAGACTAGGGGTATACCTTAGGGATTGGAAGGTGGATTCTTCTTTTTATAAAAAAGTAAAAAAGGTTTTAAAATGGGCATTAAATGAAGGATGGGAAATTGTATTTGTTCCTATGCATCATCCGGATGATATTGAAATTGCCAGGGAAATGAGTAAAGAAATTCCTTCATCCCTGGTTTATGAAGGGGATAATTCACCAGTCAATATTTTATCTTTAACTAATACAATGGATTATATCCTTTCAATGAGATTACATGGTTTAATCATGGCTTCTGTTAGAAAAGTTCCCTTTATAGGACTTTCATATGATCCAAAGGTAGATAGATTTGTTCAAACTTTAAAGGTTGGCAAAACAATAAACATTCACGATTTTGATGAAAATGATATCATTATGGAATTAAAAGAAGCTCATCTAAAAAAAGATGAAATGAAGAAAAGAATATCTGTTCTTGAGAAAGAAATTCAAGAAGCGAGCAAAAAGCCAGCAAATTATATAGCAAAGCTACTTAGTAACCAAAAATAGATCTATGGAGGGAAAATATGAAGAAGAAGATGTTCAGATGGATAACTTTATTTTTAATCATCCAATTGATTTTAGCATTTTTTTCACCGGTTTATGCAGAAGAAAGCACAGCAAATAACACTGAAAATAATTCGGTACAGATATTTGTTAATGATGTGCAGGTAGAATTAACAGCAGCACCTATAACGAAAAATGGCACAACTTTAATACCTCTTAGAAGCTTACTGGAAAGTGTAAAAATGAATGTTCAATGGAATAATAAGGAGCAAAAAATCACTATCAGTAAAAAAGATTTGCTTGTTGAGTTAAAAATTGATTCGACTTCTGCCCAGGTAAATGGTGAAGAGGTGAAATTAAGTCAGGCGCCTGTATTAGAAGGAAGCATAGTATATGTTCCATTACGTTTTGTAAGCGAAGTTGTTGGCGGAAGTGTTTCCTGGGACAGTGTAAACAAAGTTATTGCTATCTACATTCCAGTTGAAGAAAAACCTCTACAGACCAGTATTGTGAAAAATGGAAAGACCATTTATACAAACGAAGAAATTATAGTGAAAGATGAATGGGTATATATACCCGTTAATAAATTGGCTGAAATAATCGGTATTAAGGCGAATGTTTCACAAGACTTAAAAAGCGTATCTATTGTAAAAGATAAAGATTCATTACAATTGCAAGTGGATTCTAATTTGGCAGTGATTAACCAGGTAACTGTTGAGACAGAATTTAAACCCTTTATACATAATAATAAGCTTTTTGTTCCTGCCCAATTTGTGGGAGATCTCTTTGGTTTTACAGTAACCTGGAACGATGAAACAAAACAATTGTTTTTCTATTCCAGGGCTTCCATGTTTGACTTAGAAATTATTAGGAAATATCCTTCACCAACCAATATTCCGAAACAGGTACCGGAAGATAGTGTAAAACCTGTAGAAGGCAGAAGATTGATTGTAAGTGATAACCCGGAAACTTTAGATAATCTTGCCTTTCCGTATACAGAAGCGGTGTTATGGTCTGACAGGGTTTATACGGATGAAGACAAAGTTGACTACCGTACATATGTCTATCATGTGAATCAGACAGGCAATACGATTAAATTGGGAATTAATATTACGAATTATTCGGACAGTAATGAGATAGAAATAAAAGATTTACGGGGAAGTGGTAAAGAGAGTTCAGACGGTTGGTCAATTATAGACGTAGGTGTTAAAATAGCAGAATTAAGTATCAGTGACAAGCTTCCAGATATTGATTTAGCTAATACAGTCGTTGGAAAAGGGGAAAGTATTACATTGGACTACTTTTTTGCTAACCATGAACATTTAATGAGTTTTCTGCATGAATTCACTGTAGAAAAGAAAAGTGGTACAGGTCCATTAGATTTTGAAGTAAGAATCGTTGCAAGTAAGAATAAAGAAAGCGACTTGTCCAGGATTCATGGTCCTTTATTAAAAGCAACAGGCGTTCATCCCAGAGGTACCTGGGAGTACTCAGAAATTTATGCAGAGTTGCCTGTATATAAAGTAGGTGATAAGGATTATTCTTATAGCATTTCCAATGGTTTTACGGACCATTTATTTACAGCAGAAAAAAGTCTTGGAGATAAGAATGAATCCAGGGACAATAAAGGGCATTTTGGTGCAACATACAGAGTCAAAATCCCAATTGAAAATAAAGATGGCAAGCCCAGAAAACTTCTTATCAGAGTAAACCCAAGAGGAGGTTACTATGCAGGAGCAATCAGTACTCCTGAAGGAGAATACATTATTCCTCCTATGAATCCATTCTATGAAGTATGTAATGTGATGGAATATACGGTTGAAGAAGGAAAAGATGAAGTTGAACTGGTGATTATGCATGCCGGTGGAGGACACCTTCCTGTATCTATTAATATTCTGACCATATATACCCTTGAAGATGTTATCAAAAGATAAGAATTGATTTGATATTTATGGTTGATGAGGTTATGGGAAAACAATTTTCCATAACCTTATATATTTGCATTGAAAAGAATGGATTTTTGCTATAAATTTTGATAAAATATCTTGGAATTTATATTGACATAAGGAAGTGAAAAAATGTTATTTTCCAGCGTTGTTTTTATTTTCTTTTTTTTACCGTTCGTTTTATTTATGTATTATGTTCCATTTAGAAAAAGTATAAAATTAAAAAATATACTGTTACTTATTGCAAGTTTAGGATTTTATGCATGGGGAGAACCGGTTTTTGTTCTTATTATGGTTTTATCCATTGTTTTTAATTGGCTTTTTGGCTTACTGGTGGACAAATATCGGGAAGATAAAGTTAAATCCAGATTTGTGCTTACTTTAATGGTGTGTTTTAACTTAACGATAATTTTTATTTTTAAGTATTTAATGTTTACTTTAGAGAATATCAATTTTTTCTTCAAAACGAATATTCATGTTCCATATATTGCTTTACCCATAGGAATATCATTTTTTACATTCCAAAATATGTCCTATGTCATTGATGTATACAGAAAAAATGGAGAAGTACAAAAAAATCCTTTATATGTTGGCTTGTATATTTCTTTTTTTCCACAACTGATTGCAGGTCCTATTGTGCGTTATGAGACCATAGCAAAAGAAATTAATTATAGAAAAGAAACGTTAGATGATTTTTCGCAAGGTGTATGCAGGTTTATTATGGGTTTAGGGAAAAAAGTTCTTCTTGCCAATAACATGGCACTGATAGCCGATAAGGCTTTTGCTTTGGGAGGAGACAAGCTTTCTGTGAGTTTTGCCTGGTTAGGTGCAATTGCCTATGCATTCCAGATCTTTTTTGACTTTAGTGGTTATTCTGATATGGCGATAGGTCTGGGAAGAATGTTTGGCTTCCATTTCTTAGAAAACTTTAATTATCCATATATATCAAAATCCATATCGGAATTTTGGCGCAGATGGCATATTTCACTTTCTACCTGGTTCAGGGATTATGTTTATTTCCCGCTTGGTGGAAGCCGGGTAAAAACAAAAAGAAAATTAATATTTAACTTGTTTGTGGTATGGGCTTTAACAGGTTTATGGCATGGAGCAAACTGGACCTTTATTTTTTGGGGACTATTATATTTTGTACTCATTGCTATTGAAAAACTTATTGATTTTCAAAACAAGTTCAAAAAACTTAATATACTAAAATATCTTTATACCATGCTTTTTGTTTTATTAGGATGGGTATTATTCAGAGCTGACAGTATTGGACAAGCCATAGATTATATGAAAGCAATGTTTGGCTTAAAGGGTTCTCCTGCTTTTGATGATACAACTTTACTTTATTTCCAGGAATACAAATACTTTTTACTGCTTTGCGTACTTAGTTCGGTTCCATTAAGCAATTGGTTATCTGCTAAGATTAATAAGGAAAGTAAATTATATTCCATAGGCTATATATGTTCTTACTTATTGATTTTTGTTTTATCAATTTCTTATATTATCAAAGGTACTTATAATCCATTTATATATTTTAATTTCTAATAATTAACCTGTACATATATGAGGGGATGGCTAAAATGAAATTAATAAAAAATGATGGGAACTTGAAGCAATATTTCATTGCTGCAGCATTTGTGATTATAATTTTTACTTTTGGAATTTTAACTTTTTCTGCTCAAGGTCCTAGTATCTTAAAGAGTTCTTATACGCAGTTTAAAAGTGGACTTGCCAATAATTTTTCAGCAAATGTACTATTAAAAAATACGATTAATGAATTTGAAAAAGGCGTTAATCAGAATATTTATGGGAGATTAGTCTTTGTGGACATTTTTGGCGGGCTTCAAAGACTGATGGGTAAAAATGTGGTGATTGATGCCGATGCCGAAAACAGCACGATCTATAAAATGAAGAACGGACAACTTACTTTTTCAGGTTATCCCAAAGACCTTACTGAAACAGCGAAAAATGTTATTGAATTAAAAGAATATCTTGATGGGAAAGGGATAGAGTTTCTTTACGTTCAGGCACCTCATAAGGTTTCGAAATATGAGGATCAACTTCCTGTTGGTATAGAAGATTATAACAATAAAAAGGCGGATGATATGCTTTCTTTATTAAGAGAAGGCAATGTCAGAGTGATTGATTTAAGAGAAGAGATTCAAAAAGATAATCTTATTCATGAAGATATGTTTTATAAAACCGACCATCACTGGACAACACCTGCCGCCTTTTGGGGCTATTGCAAAGTCATCAGTTACATTAATGAAAATTTGGATATCCCAGTATCCAATGTGGAAGTAACAACGAATCTGGAAAATTATTTTGTGGAAGAATATAAAAATTGTTTTTTAGGTTCTCAGGGACGCAGGGTGGGCAGACTATATGCAGGATTAGATGATTATACCTTTATTCATCCTGATTTTGATACAAGTTATACAATGGACTATCATTACAGCAATGGCAAAACACAAACTTTAGAAGGTACTTTTGATGATGTATTTGTTAAAAAAGAGAATCTGGATATGTCACAACCTCCTTCAACAAACCGCTATGCAAGCTATTTAGGAGGAGATTATCCCTTGTTGGTTATTGATAACAAATTGCTTGACGAGGGTAACATATTAATTGTTCAGGATTCATTTGGTTTACCTTTTTCACCCTTTATGTCTTTAAATTTTTCTGAAACACAGATCTTTGATTTAAGGCATTATAAGGAGAAGACTTTAGTAGAATTTATAGATGAGAACAATTTTGATTTAGTCTTATTCCTTCAGAATGCCAATAATTATGAACAAAATAAAGTTGGAGAATAATATAATTCGGTGATAATTAGTACTTTATTGTGTGGAGGCCAGCTTATGAATGACAGAATAAATATCATGGATGTTCCTATTGATGTAGTAACAATGGATGAGGCTGTTTTGAAACTTTTGGAATTTTTAAAAAGTGAACAAAGTCATGCTGTATTTACGCCCAATCCTGAAATCATTATGGAAGCCCAAAATAATAAAGATTTAAAGCAAGCTCTAAAAAGGGCATCTTTAGTAGTACCTGATGGAATTGGCGTTGTATTGGCTTCAAAAATATTAGAGGGACCACGTCTTCCTGAAAGGGTAGCTGGATATGATTTAGTTCAAAATTTATTTAAATCCGCTGCTCAAACAGACTATACTTTTTATTTTTTAGGCGGACAGGAAGGTGTTGCACAAAAAGCAGCCGAAAGGATGGCAGAACAATATAAAGGCTTAAAAATTGTTGGTAGCCAGCATGGTTATTTTAAAGACGAGAAAGAAATTATTAAAAAGATACAGGATGTTAAGCCAGATGTTTTATTGGTTGGACTGGGAGCACCAAAACAAGAAATATTTATAGATAAATATAAGGATATTTTACCCTGCAAATTATGTATTGGCGTTGGAGGCAGTTTTGACGTTATGGCTGGTAAAGTGAAAAGAGCACCAGTCATTTTTCAAAAATTAGGTTTAGAATGGTTTTATAGACTGATAAGCCAGCCCTCAAGAATTAAGAGGATGATAAGACTTCCTATATTTATGTGGAATATAGTTAGGATATCTGCTTATAATAAAAAGAAATAATTTAAAAATTATTTCTTTTTATTATTTTATTTTTATCAATTCTTTCATGGCTTAAGAAATTTTTGACATATTTTTACTAGGAAGGAATTATTATGGAAAAATTAATTCAAAAAGAAAGTTTTCGTGATTATTTACTTATAACGATTGGAACAATTATTTTAGCCTGCGGAATCAATATGTTTTTTGAAAAACAAAATTTAGTAACAGGAGGCGTAACAGGATTAGCCATTGTTATTAAGTACATTAGCAGTGGCATGTTCGATGGAGGAATCCCCTTATGGTTTACCAATATCGTTTTGAATGTACCTTTGTACCTAATTGGTATTAAAATAAGAGGAAGGGGATTTGGGAAGAAGACTCTTTATGCCATTATATTTTTATCATTTGCATTGTTTTTTACAAAATATATGCCTGCACCTCCTACAGATATATTATTATCTTCTTTGTTTGGAGGAGTCTTATCGGGTGTAGGATTAGGCTTTGTATTTATTGGCTATGGAACGACAGGGGGAACAGATCTGGCTGCAAATATCATACAGCATTTTATCAAACATATTTCTGTAGGCAAGTTGATGATGATATTAGATGGCATTATCATTTTTGCCGGAGCGGTTATTTTTGGAGCCATTAATACCATGTATGCCTTGATTGCTGTATATATTTCAGGAAAAGTATTGGACAATATGCTGGAAGGGGTGCATTTTTCAAAAGCCGTTTTTATTATTTCAGACAAAGCAGAAATAATTGCAGATGAAATCATGAGAAACTTAGACAGAGGTGTAACCGGCTTAAATGGAAAAGGAATGTATACAAAAATGGAAAAAGAAATTTTGTTTTGCGTAGTTTCTAAAAAAGAAATATTTAAGCTAAAAGAAATCGTAAGAAATATGGATTCCAAGGCTTTTGTTATTGTGTCAGATGCCAGGGAAGTGCTGGGAGAAGGCTTTATTGAATATGATGCTAAAGAAACTTTGTAATTTTTCACAAAACACATTGGACAATTCCAAATAATAGTAATTCATTATGTAAAAATTATAAAAAGTCCTTGAAAATAAATGAGATATGATGACTAAAAAGCTACTTTCTTGTCATGAGCCTATGCAAAGTTAACAAAACTATTTTAAGTGATTTGTTGAAAAGAGCAATAGTACAACTTATCGAAATATAGTATATTAATTCTAGATGCGAGAAACTAATTACTCATTTATAAGGGGGCTTTTTTTAATGGCAGAATTAAAATTAAAGAACATTTATAAAAAATATCCTAATGGTTTTGTAGCGGTTAAAGACTTTACTCTCGATATAGAGGATAAAGAATTTGTTATTTTCGTTGGACCATCAGGATGCGGAAAATCAACAACACTTCGCATGATTGCCGGACTTGAAGAAATAAGCTCTGGAGAACTTTGGATTGGTGATAGATTATGTAATGATGTTGCACCAAAAGATAGAGACATTGCAATGGTATTCCAAAACTATGCTTTGTATCCACATATGTCTGTATATGATAATATGGCATTTGGATTAAAGCTTCGTAAAACACCAAAACCAGAAATTGACAGACGCGTTAAAGAAGCAGCAAAAATACTTGACATTGAACATTTATTAGATAGAAGACCAAAAGCTTTATCTGGTGGTCAAAGACAACGTGTTGCAATGGGACGTGCAATCGTTCGTGAACCTAAAGTATTCTTAATGGACGAACCTTTATCTAACCTCGATGCTAAGTTAAGAGTTCAGATGAGAACAGAAATTTCTAAGCTTCATCAAAGACTTCAAACAACATTCATTTATGTTACCCATGACCAAACAGAAGCAATGACCCTGGGAACAAGAATTGTTGTATTAAAAGACGGGGTTATTCAACAAGTGGATACACCAAGTAATCTTTATAAATATCCTAAGAATTTATTCGTTGCAGGTTTCATTGGTTCACCACAAATGAACTTCATTGAAGTAAAAGTAGTAAAACAAGGGGAAGATGTTCTTCTTACCTTTGGAAATGAAGAAATTAAATTGCCTCAGGCAAAAGCTAAGAAACTTATTGAAGGCGGATATGTTGGAAAAGAAGTTATTATGGGAATCCGTCCTGAAGATATACATGATGAACCAGCCTTCATTGAAGCATCACCTACAAGCACAATCAGTGCAAATGTTGAAGTTACAGAAATGCTTGGAGCAGAAGTATTCCTTTATATGGTTACTAATGGTCAAAATATAACAGCACGTGTTGACCCAAGAAGTGAAGCAAAACCAGGTGATACAATTAAAATTGCATTAGATGCAAATAACATTCATGTATTTGATAAGGATACAGAGTTAACAATTACCAATTAATTTCAAATAAAAGAATAAAATGAAGAATTATAAGAGAAAATACGCAAAATATGTGTATTTTCTCTTTATTTTTTTCAAATTATACTATAATATAAAATAGAGAGGGTGTATCCTCACATTTATCTAAAAAATCCCGGGAGTGTTGATAATATGATTTCAAATCAAGTATTACAAAGTACCATTGATGGGTTGAAAGCTATAACCAGAAGAGACTTTACAATAACGGATACTGAGGCAAAAGTTTTGGCATCAACTGAAGACAGGCAGATGAGCTTATATCAATCCATTATTGAGGATTTTGTAAACTCACAGGCAGAGAGTCAGTTGATTCAAGGTTACCATTATTTTAAAGTATTTGATGACAATGTAGCAGAATATATTGTTTCTATCAAAGGGGAAGATGAGGAAGCTTACAGGATAGGTAAAATTGCAGCTTTCCAAATTCAGAATTTACTTGTTGCTTATAAAGAAAGATACGATAAAGATAATTTTATCAAAAATCTTCTTTTAGACAATATGCTTTTGATAGACATTTACAGTAAAGCTAAAAAACTCAATATTGAAAATAATGTTACAAGAGTCGTTTATTTAATTGATACCCAGCCTGATAAAGATATAAACTATGTTGAAATTGTAAGAAGTATTTTCCCAGCTAAATCAAAAGATTTTGTAACGGCTGTAGATGAAAGAAGCGTCATTTTAGTAAAAGAAATTACGGAAAAAGAACATAGAGAAGATAAAGAAAAGATAGCCCGAATGATTTATGATACCATTAGTGGTGAAGCGATGACCAGGGTTTCTGTTGCTGTTGGCACATTTGTTGAAGATTTAAAGGATGTTTCCAGATCGTATAAAGAGGCCAAAATGGCTTTAGAAGTTGGGAAAATATTCTACAGTGAAAAAAATATTATCAGTTATGATAAATTAGGCATAGGAAGACTGATTTATCAACTTCCGGTACCTTTGTGTCATATGTATGTCAATGAAGTTCTTCAAGGAAGAAGCATCAGCGAATTTGACGAAGAGACATTGACGACAGTGAATAAGTTCTTTGAGAATAATTTAAATGTTTCTGAAACATCAAGACAATTATATATTCATAGAAATACTTTGGTTTACCGCTTAGATAAACTTCAAAAAATGACAGGGCTTGATTTAAGGAATTTTGAAGATGCCATTACTTTTAAAATTACTTTAATGGTTAGTAAATACATGAATTATGTAGAAAAGACGTCCTATTAACAAGATTCTAATATTAAGGTATATTGATATTTCAATAGAAATAATGTAAAATATAAGAAATTTTATGCCCTTACAGGGGGGATTAGCTTGATTGAATTGCATAATGTGACAAAAACTTATGAAAATGGTGTCGATGCTTTATTAAATGTTTCCCTAAAAATAGAAAAGGGAGAATTCGTCTTTATTATTGGTACCAGTGGTTCAGGAAAATCCACTTTGATAAAACTATTATTAAAGGAAGTGGAACCCAATCACGGAGAAATAATTGTAAATAATAAAAATATAACTAAGCTAAAGAAAAGTAAGATTCCATATTTACGACGCGGTTTGGGAGTTGTCTTTCAGGATTTTAGATTACTTCCTAATAAGACTGTTTATGAAAATGTAGCTTTTGCAATGCAAATTGTAGAGGCTTCTCCAAAAGAAATAAGAAGAAATGTTCCAATGGTTTTATCGATGGTAGGTTTAGCAAGAAAAGCTCGGGCCTATCCGAATCAATTGTCTGGAGGGGAACAGCAAAGAACAGCTTTGGCAAGAGCCATTGTCAATAATCCCCCTATTCTTTTAGCCGATGAACCAACAGGAAATTTGGATCCAAAAACGTCATGGGAAATCATGAAGGTATTAAAGGATATTAATAGCAGGGGAACGACAGTCATTGTAGCAACCCATGATTTGGATATCGTTAGAAAAATGAAGAGAAGAGTTATAGAATTAAGAGAAGGAATAGTTGTTCAAGACTTGCCAAAAGGTGGATATAGCTATGAAGATTAGAACGATGAAGTATTTCGCAGCACAGGGTTTACAAGGGATTTGGAGAAACCGCTTGATGTCAGTTGCTTCTATTGCTACTATTTCTTCTTGTTTAATGATTGTAGGAATCTTTTATTGCATTGCCGTAAATATTGATTATATGTTAGAGAGCTTAGAAGGAACTGCAGGAATAACTGTTTTTTATACGAAAGAGAATTATACAGAAAGAGATATAGAGGTTATCAGGGAAAAGATTAGTAAGATCAGTTATATCAAAGATATTAGATATATTTCGCCTGCAGAAGCTTTAGAAGCAGAAAAAAAAGAATGGGGAGAGTATGCATCATTATTGGAAGGCTTAGAAGATGATAATCCTTTACCCCCTACTTTTGAGCTTACTTTAGAAGATATAAGATTCCAGAAAGATGTCATTAGTGAATTAAATAAAATCAATGGAATAGAGATCAGATATTTTGAAGAAGAGACCAAAATCCTGATTAGTTTCAACAATATTATAAGAATTATTAGTCTTGCACTTATATTAATTTTATCTTTTATTGGAATAATGCTGATGGATAATACCATCCGGCTTACAGTGTATGTTAGAAAGACAGAGATTAGTATTATGAAATATATAGGGGCAACCGATTGGTTTATAAGATGGCCTTTTATTATTGAAGGAATTATCATTGGTTTTATAGGTTCAATTATACCCCTCGGAATTATTTGGGTATCTTATAATTTTATTACCCAATTGATTTTTGAAAAGAATACGCTTCTTCAAAATATTTTATCCTTCAGGACAACGGAAGAAATCTTCAGAGTTTTGACCCCGATTTCTTTAATTATAGGAATTTCTATTGGCGTAATTGGCAGTAGTATTTCTATCAGAAGATATCTGAAAGTATAGCTTGCTTGTTTGGAGGGGGAACGATGAGAATATTTATTAGAAAGGGTCTGCTTCTACTATTATCTGTTTTCTTTGCCTTTTCAACTCTTTACACTGTTCAGGCAAACAGTTTAGAAGCTAAGCGAAGTCAGTTGGAGGAAATTAAAAAGAGCCTGAAATCAGCCAAGGAAAACTTAGAAAAAACGAAAAAAGAAAAAAACGAAGTGATGCAAAACATTGCAAGACTCGATCAGGAATTAGAAAATGTAGAAGCCTACTTAGATGAAATCAATACTAAGATAAAAGAATTAGAAGCTGAAATTGAAGAAAAACAAAAAGAACTTGAAGAAGCAGAACGACAGCGGGCAGAGAAATACGAAGAATTTAAAGAGAGAGTTAAATGTATGTATATGAATAGAAAGGTGGGTTATATTCAAGTACTTTTTAATTCGAAGAGTTTTTCTGATTTTCTGAATCGGATTGATATCTTTTCCAGGATTGCTGAACATGATCAAAAACTAATGGACAGCATGAAAGAAAATGAGGAAAAAATCAAGACTCAGCAGCAAGAATTAAATGATAAGAAAGATGAAGTGACTTTAATTAAGAAAGAACAGTTGGGTGTTAAATATACTTTAGAGCAGACGATAAAACAGAGAGAAGCTGCTTTACAGGAATTAAGTAAAGATGAAGTACTTTGGATGCAGATGATAAAAGAAGAAGAAGAAATTTCTAAGAAATTAGAACAGGAAATCATAGAATTAACGAAAAGAAGTACTAGGGTTTACAGTGGAGGAGCATTGGAATGGCCGGTTCCTGGGTATTATTCTCTTAGTTCAGGTTATGGAGAAAGAACAGACCCTATATATGGTGGAGCAGAGTTCCATAAAGGTATTGATATCCCTGCACCCAGGGGAGTGAGTGTTGTTGCAGCAGCCGATGGTGAAGTCATTAGTGCCGGCTATATTAATGGTTATGGATATACGGTCATTATTGATCATGGTAGTGGGATTACAACTTTGTATGGACATAACTCGCAATTATTGGTTTCTACCGGCCAAATAGTGAGTCGGGGAGAAGCAATAGCAAAAGTAGGAAGTACAGGTAATTCCACAGGAAACCACTGTCATTTTGAAGTAAGAATAAAAGGTGCTCATGTTAATCCCTTACAATATTTTTCAAGATAAAGGACATCGTCCTTTATTTTTTTCATATAAATACCTTCATCTTTTATTGTATGGTATAATAAAGAGTAAATTTTAATACAATAAAATATAATCACTAAAGGGGTGCCTGTTAATGAAAAATAGAAAATCATTTATCAGCGGCTTAATTGTCGGTATGATTATAATTATTACAATTAATACATTATTTTTTGGTTTTAAAATTGTTTTAGGCATGTCAGGAAAAGCAAACTTAGCTTCAAGCGAGAAACTTGAGAAAATCCTGAGATATTTAAATAAATACTATGTTGATGATATAGATATGAAAGACCTTGAGGAAGGAATGTATAGAGGTATTGTTGACGGAGTCGGGGACCCCTATACGATTTATTTAAATGAGAAGCAGTACAATAGTTTTATGACACAAACTGCAGGACGGTATGCCGGGATAGGTGTTGTGGTTTCTGTTGATCAGGAAGACCAGTTAATAACGGTTGTTTCACCATTTGAAGGATCTCCTGGAGAAAAAGCAGGATTGGTACCAGGAGACAAAATCATAAAAGTGAATGGTTTTGATGTAACAGGAATTGATTTAGATGAGGCTGTATCCATGATGAAAGGACCTGCTGGTACAAAGGTTACATTGACAGTTTACAGAAAAGAAGAAGCAAGGACTTTTGATGTAGAGATTGAAAGAGCAAATATTGACTATCCTTCAGTTGCTCATGAAATGCTAGATAATCAAATAGGTTATATAAAGATTTCATCCTTCGATGAAGTGACGTATGATCAATTTATGAAAGCTTTAAATGATTTAAGACAACAAGGGCAAAAAGGCTTAATTATTGATCTGAGAAATAATCCTGGCGGGTTGCTTTCAGTGGTTGCAGATATTGCGGATGAAATCCTTCCGGAAGGCCTGATATATTATACGGAAGACAAGGCTGGACATAAAGAAACTTGTATGTCCGATGCAAAAGAACTTGAAATACCTTTAGTCATTCTTGTTAATGAAAATAGTGCCAGTGCTTCAGAAATTCTTGCAGGAGCGGTGAAAGACCATAATAAGGGAAAAGTTGTTGGGACACAAACTTATGGAAAAGGCCTGGTTCAAACCGTATTTCCATTGGGAGACGGGTCTGCATTGAAGGTGACTATTGCCAAATATTATACGCCCAGTGGTGTATGTATACAAGGAATAGGTATTGAACCTGATGTTATTGTAGAGTTATCCGAGGAAACAGACAACACAACCAGTGAAGAAGAGGATGTACAATTAGAAAAAGCAATAGAAGTATTAATGAGTCAATTATAGTTATTTTGATAGGTGGGTTATATGCAATATTTTTTACAGATAGTAGTAACTAGCCTGCAGTCAGTTTCTCTGGCGGTTTTTCAACCTTGGTTCTTACTGATTCTATATTTAGTTTATTGGATGTATAAAAAAAATTATTATCTGGCACTGCAAACAGCCTTGTTTGTAAAAGGCAAGATTTTTGAAAAAATGGTTCAATCGCTTTTGACTGGCATTTTGGTAGGGATTGGGCTTAGTATTGTCTTAATATTCCTGGGTATTCCAATGTATTTTTCTGAGCAAATGGTTTTTCTTTTACCGATTGCCTTAGTCCTTTCATTGTTTAATTTTAGGTATTTATGTTTTTCTTATGCCGGAGGGATCCTGGGAATTTTCTATTTTATTGCCAGGGGATTAAAAAGTTATGGATTTGGTTTACCGGAAATCCATTTAGATATTCCCGGTATTATAGCTCTTGTAGGCATCCTTCACCTTATGGAAGCCTGGCTTGTCTTTGCAGAAGGAAGCCGGGACAGTATTCCTATTGTGATAAAAAAGGATGATAGTTATGCTGCTGCCTATTTGATGCAAAGATATTGGCCCATTCCTTTTTCTTTGCTGATTATGGAGTTTGTGACATCCATTCCTCAGGGTATGATTGAGACGCCAGAGTGGTGGCCCATAATGAAAAATATCATTACTCCTCCTAATCCGGAACTGAGTTTAATTTATACCGTTTTACCGATTACAGCAATTTTAGGTTACGGGGATATTGCTGTATCACAAAAGCCAGAAGTAAAATCAAAAAAGACGGCCGTATCATTAATGTTCTACAGCTCATTATTAATTGTTATTGCCATTATGTCACCAGAAAGATTATGGCTTCAATTTTTAGGTATTTTTTTAATGCCCTTAGTTCATGAAATCATGATTGTTGGTAACCAAAGAAAAGAGAAAATTTCTAAGCCTTTATTTACTTTTCCCAAAAAAGGTGTGCGGATTCTTGAATTAAAAGCAGATGGGGTTGCCGAAAAAATGGGTATGAAGAGGGGAGATATAATCCTCAGGATTAATGGAATAGAAATAGAAAACTATGCTCATATGAAGGTGGTATTAAGTAATTACCATACCTTTTTATGGTTTGACGTACTTTCTGCAGATGGGGAAGAAAAGTATTTCGAATATAAAGCTTATCCATATGGTATTAATGACATAGGAATTGTACCTTTAATGGAACAAGCGGTAAAAGTTTTCCGATTGGAAGACATGGAGAATGTTGGATTATTCCGGATGTTAAAAAAATAGAACCTTTTGGTTCTATTTTTTATATGTTTTTTATACGTTTTTTATGTGTTCATGATTTTTAAGGTGATTCATGCAATATTCATAGTCTCCATCACAACTGGTGCAATATCTGAAATCCATGCTGGGATCAACTTTTTCCGTTATTCCACAAACTGTACATTTATGGCGGGTAGTTTCTTTAGGTAGCTTTGACCTGAATTCTTGTTTATTTTTTTTGACTTTTCGGTTTGTTTTTATCGTGTTTATAATATCTTTGCCAAAGAAAGCAAAGTAATTAATGAGCGAAGCAGCGACGGCCAGTTTCCATGGTAAGGGCAATAGGATAAGTGAAATTATAAAAAAGAACCAATTAATTATTGCGAGATATTTAACTTTTACTGGCAAGAAGAAGAAAAGTAACAGCTCAAAATCAGGATATATTTTTGCGAAAGCAAGAAAAAGGGATAAGTTGATATAGTGCGGAGTTACAGGGAGTCCGGTTATAAAGGCACAAAGGGTAGTTCCCAGCATGCCTAAAAAATAAAAAAGATTAAATTTGAAAGTCCCCCATTCATGTTCCAAAGAATTGCCTATAAGATAATACAGATACAATACAAAGCCCATAAAAAGCGGATGAGAAGTTTCAGGAGGAATAAAAATATAAGTAAAAAGTCTCCAAATTTCACCATTCATAACGGAAGCAGGATCAAGTATAAGAAAAAAATATAAATTCAAGTCGGTAAGATAAGTAATAATAAAGACAGCAAGATTTAAAAATACGATATAGAGCATTAAATTTGGAATTGCAAAACGACCGAGTTTACGTTCAAGCTTGTCATACCATCGCATAGTCATTCTCCTTTATAAATGAAAACATAAATGTAAAAACTTTACCATTCTTTTTATAACTTATTTTTATAGGAAGGTCAAGAATTTTTTGGTTTTTGCAAACATATGTTTTCAAAGGACAAAACATATGTTATAATTATATAATTGTTAAGAATGATTATTGATTAAAGAGAGTAGGTATAGTATGGGAAAATTTCAGCTCGTATCAGAATATAAACCTACAGGAGATCAACCACAAGCCATAAAGATACTTTCAGAATCCATAAAAAATAATAATAAATTTCAGACTCTTTTAGGCGTAACGGGCTCAGGAAAAACTTTTACCATGGCAAACATTATTCAGGAGGTTCAAAAGCCAACTTTAATTATAGCACATAATAAAACTCTGGCAGCACAATTATACAGTGAATTTAAAGAGTTTTTTCCAAACAATGCTGTAGAATATTTTGTAAGTTACTACGACTATTATCAACCAGAAGCCTATAATCCTCAAACAGATACTTATATTGAAAAAGATTCTTCAGTAAACGAAGAAATTGATAAATTAAGACACTCTGCTACAGCAGCCCTGGCAGAAAGACGGGATGTCATTATTGTAGCAAGTGTGTCCTGTATCTATGGTTTGGGGGACCCCATTGATTATAATACTCAGGTTCTTTCCTTAAGACCAGGGATGGAAAAAAGTCGGGATGATGTCTTAAGAAAGCTGGTTGACATTCAATATACAAGAAATGATATAGATTTTAGCAGAGGAACATTCCGGGTAAGAGGAGATGTTGTGGAAATCATCCCTGCCAATTCATCAGAAAAAGCCATAAGAGTTGAATTTTTTGGAGATGAAATTGACAGGATTTCAGAAATTGATACCTTAACTGGTGAGATACTGGGGTTAAGAGAACATATATCCGTTTTCCCTGCTTCTCACTATGCCATCCCTCAGGATAAACTGGAAAGAGCCATTTTGTCCATTGAAGAAGAATTAGTGGAAAGAGTAAAAGAATTAAAAGCAGAAGATAAGCTTTTAGAAGCACAGAGACTGGCACAAAGAACAAACTTTGATATAGAAATGTTAAGAGAAGTAGGCTATTGCCCTGGAATAGAAAACTATTCGAGACATCTTGCAGGACGGCCACCAGGCAGTACGCCGCATACCTTGATTGATTATTTTCCTGACGATTTTTTAATTATTATAGACGAGTCCCATATTACGCTTCCTCAGATAAGAGGAATGTATAATGGGGATAGATCAAGAAAGACGACTTTAGTGGAGTATGGTTTCAGATTGCCTTCAGCCTTGGATAACCGTCCATTAAAATTTGAAGAATTTGAAGAAAAGATCAATCAGATATTATTTGTATCCGCAACGCCAGGTCCGTATGAATATGAACATTCTTCTGTGGTAGCAGAGCAAATTATAAGGCCTACTGGCTTATTGGACCCTGTAGTAGATGTTCGGCCTGTAAAAGGACAAATTGATGACTTATACCATGAAATTAATAAAAGAGTAGAAAAGAATCAAAAGGTTTTAGTGACGACGTTAACAAAAAGAATGGCTGAAGAATTAACCGATTATTTGAAGGAGGCAGGAATTAAAGTCAATTATCTGCATTCAGATATTGATACCCTGGAGCGGGTAGAAATTGTCAGAGATTTGAGAATGGGTGTTTTTGATGTTTTAGTGGGAATTAATCTTTTAAGAGAAGGGCTTGATATTCCAGAAGTATCCCTTGTGGCAATATTAGATGCCGACAAGGAAGGTTTTTTACGCTCAGAAACATCCTTAATTCAAACCATTGGAAGAGCTGCAAGAAATGCAGAAGGCTACGTGATTATGTATGCTGATACCATAACTGATTCGATGAGAAAAGCCATATCAGAAACCAATAGAAGACGACAGCTTCAAGATGAATATAATAAGAAACATGGAATCATACCAAAAACGATTGAAAAAAGTATTCGGGATGTCATTCGGGCAACAAAGGTATTAGAAGAAGAACAAGAATATTTCACCGAAAAAGATCCGGAATCCATGGACAAGATAGAATTAGAAGAATTAATTGGAAAACTAACGAAAGAGATGAAAAAAGCTGCTTCTGATTTAAATTTTGAACGGGCAGCTGCTCTCAGGGACCAATTATTTGAATTGAAGAAGCATTTATTGGATTTATAATGCAGTCAGGAGGTTAACATGGTCAACAATAAAATTATCATAAAAGGTGCAAGAGAACATAATTTAAAAAATATAGATTTGGAAATACCAAGAGATCAATTTGTAGTCTTTACCGGCTTAAGTGGTTCTGGTAAATCTTCTTTAGCTTTCGACACCATTTATGCAGAAGGTCAGAGAAGATATGTGGAATCTCTCTCTTCATATGCCAGACAATTTTTAGGCCAAATGGAAAAGCCGGATGTTGATTTAATCGAAGGCCTTTCTCCTGCTATATCCATCGATCAAAAAACAACCAGCAGAAATCCAAGATCTACTGTTGGAACAGTCACTGAAATATATGATTATCTCAGGTTATTATTTGCCAGAATAGGTATTCCTCACTGCCCTCAATGTGGTAAGGAGATAAAAAAGCAAACCATTGACCAAATTGTCGATCATATCATGAAATTACCGGAAAGAACAAAAATACAGTTACTGGCTCCAATAGTACGGGGCAGGAAAGGTGAACACAGAAAGGTTCTGGAAAGCTTACGTAAAGCAGGATATGTCAGAGTCAGAATAGATGGGCTTATCTATGAATTATCTGAAGAGGTTAATCTTGAAAAAAACAAGAAACATTCCATTGAAGTTGTGGTAGACAGATTAGTTGTAAAAGATAATATTGAAAAGCGTTTAACAGATTCTATTGAAACGGTCATGGAACTTTCAAAAGGCTTGCTTTTGGTTGATGTGATTGATGGGGAAGAACTAACTTTTAGCCAGGATTTTGCCTGCCCTGATTGTGGTATCAGTATCGGAGAGATTGAACCAAGATTGTTCTCCTTTAATAATCCTTTTGGAGCTTGTCCGTCTTGTATGGGTTTGGGCAGCAAGCTTTTGATTGATCCGGAACTAATTATTCCTAATCCTAATTTAAGCATTTTAGAAGGAGCCATTACTGCTCCCGGCTGGAATTCAATCGATAAGACCGGCAGTTATGCCCGAAGTTTTTTTGAAGCTTTATCGAGGCATTATCACTTTGACTTAAATACACCTTTTAAAGATTTGGATGAAAAAATTAAAGATATTATTTTATATGGCTCCAGGGGAGAAAAAATAAAAGTAGAATATGAAAATGCAAGAGGCAAAGGTTCTTATGTCTATGTTTTTGAAGGAATTATTCCGAATATGTACAGAAAATATTCTGAGACAAGTTCAGAATTTATGAAGCAAGAATATGAAAGTTTTATGTCTAACCATCCTTGTCATGACTGTGGAGGGGCCAGGTTAAAGCCTGAAGCCCTGGCAATTAAGCTGGGAGGAAAAAATATTGCCCAGGTAGCTGATATGTCGGTTTTAGAAGTACGAAAATTTTTAGAGGACTTAGAATTAAGTGACATGCAAAAAGCAATAGGAAAACAGATATTAAAAGAAATTAATGCCAGAATAGGCTTTTTAATTGATGTCGGATTGGATTATTTAACCCTTTCCAGGGCAGCTGGAACTTTATCTGGGGGAGAAGCTCAAAGAATAAGGCTGGCGACTCAAATTGGTTCAGGATTGGTTGGTGTGATTTACATCCTGGACGAACCTAGTATTGGTCTTCATCAAAGGGACAACCATAAGCTCATAAAGGCTTTAACGAATCTCAGGGACTTGGGCAATACCCTGATTGTGGTTGAGCATGACGAAGATACTATGTATGCTGCTGATTATATCGTTGATATTGGTCCTCTGGCAGGTTCCAGGGGAGGGGAAGTAGTATGTACCGGAACTGTAGAAGATATTAAGAAATCTTTGAGGTCAGAAACAGGCGCTTATTTAAGCGGGCGTAAAAAAATTGAAATTCCTCAGGTAAGAAGAAAACCCAATGGGAAATGGCTGGAGATAAAAGGGGCAAAAGAAAATAACTTAAAAAACATCGATGTTAAGATTCCCCTGGGTGTTTTTTGTTGTGTAACAGGGGTATCAGGTTCAGGTAAGAGTTCTTTAATTAATGAAATTTTATATAAGCGTTTAGCCAGGGATTTAAACAGGGCTAAAACAAAACCCGGACGGCACGATAAGCTTTTAGGTCTGGAGCATTTAGATAAGGTGATTAATATTGATCAGTCTCCAATAGGCAGAACCCCAAGGTCAAACCCAGCAACTTACACGGGTGTTTTTGACATGATAAGAGAAGTCTTTGCCCAAACACCTGAAGCCAGAATGAGAGGCTATACTAAAGGGCGTTTTAGCTTTAATGTTAGGGGAGGACGTTGCGAGGCATGTAATGGGGACGGGATTATCCGGATTGAAATGCACTTTTTGCCGGATGTCTATATTCCTTGTGAAGTTTGTCAAGGGAAACGTTATAACCGGGAAACTTTAGAAGTTCGTTATAAGGGAAAATCCATTTCTGACATTCTCGAAATGACAGTAGAAGAGGCTTTGGACTTTTTTGAAAATCATGAAAGAATAAGAAGAAAACTTGAAACTTTAAATGCTGTGGGTTTATCTTATATAAAATTAGGACAACCTTCAACCACTCTTTCAGGTGGGGAAGCACAAAGAATAAAACTGGCAACGGAATTAAGCAGAAAAAGTACAGGAAAAACAGTGTATATTCTGGATGAGCCTACAACAGGGCTTCATTTTGCAGATGTTCACCGGTTAATAGAAATCCTCCAGCGATTAACAGAAGGAGGGAATACTGTTCTGGTCATAGAACACAATTTAGATGTTATAAAAACAGCAGATTATATTATTGATTTAGGTCCTGAAGGAGGGGACAGGGGAGGAGAAGTCATTGCTTTCGGTACACCAGAAGAAGTAGCAGAAGTGAGCCATTCTTATACAGGTCAGTTTTTGAAAAGAATCCTCAGAGGATAAATCCATATTTTACCACAAGAAAAAGAGAATGAAACCACCGCCTTTGCCAGAAACTAATCGAAAAGGCAAAGGTGGGGTGATGATAATGATTAATAGCATTATGGACACCAGGGTGCGGCAAGAAGATGGGTGTTATCAGATTAATCTTAAACTTCCTAAAGATGAATACGAAATGATTTATGAGGGTAACTACAGCAATGAAATTGCAGCGGACATTTTAAAATACTATTTGGAAATGCGGGGAGACGAAGGAAGACCTAAAAATATTGTGATTAAACAAAGTGAAAATCCTAATATGCTGGAGATTCAGGCAGTACTTGAATATGTTCAAAATGAGCATACAGATTATAATCATCAGGTCAATTATTTTTAGTACTTCTCTTATGTGTCAGATGACTTTGTTTTTTAATGTTTAAAATTTACTGAAATCAAATGGTTTATTTAATACTATTAATATTCTATAAAATATATAATATATAAATTTTCAGCGTTTTACTTGAATTGAGGGCAGGAAAGATATACTGTTCGATTATTGAATTTTGTAGCAGAGGATTATAATGTTGTATAAGAATTAGATTTTTGCAATTTAGTCTTTGGCACTAAGGGAATTTTGCCTTTGGTAAAACGATGTTGTTAATTGGAGATATTTACGTGCTTGTTATTGATATATTGGTGTTTATTGATGACAGAAAAAGAAATAAGGTAAAATGAATGGCATAAGTGTAAAAAAGCTCTGTGTTTGCACACAGAGCTTTTTTTATTAATTAAAGGATTGTCATATTTATTAATAATATGGTGAAAATATAGTACTACCACTCTTTGTTCTCCAATATTCCGCAATGACAGATTTTCTGCTGGTGTCATAGATATATCCTTCAATACTTGTTGCATTAGGTGCTGCCTTTTTAATATCATCATAGATTTTTCCCATTAAGGTTTTAACTTGTTCATCATCTAAGTCGTCCCATTCACGATAGTAATAACTGTAATCAACGTTAAGATAATATTCGATTTCTTCTTCATCACCTTTTATGTCAAGGGAAAGGTATATGTTAGGCAGGTAATGATCATATCGGTTATCTAATTCATATTCTAATTTAGAAAGATCCAATTTGTTAACATATTCAACAGTTAATTTTTTTCTTGAATCCGTACTAAATTCTAAGACATATTCTCTTTCATCGATATCGTATAAGTCGCCAACAATTTTAGCTTTGTCATAAACTTCCCAGATAGCCTTACATATTTTTTCAAGATGTTTTTCTACATCCTTTTCGCTTAATTTATCCCAGTATTTTTTATAGCGGTATAAGTCTGTTTCCATTTCAATTTCTATTTCTTTACTGTCACCGCTTAGATAGATATCAAATACAACGCCTTTTAATTCGCCATAGTCTTCGTTAATATCATCTTCTAAATTTGATAAACTAATCTTACTGGTGTTTTTGTCTTCAGTTTGAGTAGGGGGTGTTTGTTTTTTAGCTGCTTCTAATTGTTGTTTTAAAGATTCAATTTCTGCTTTTAGTTGAATAATTTCTAAATCTTTTTGTACCAACGTTTGGTCTACAGTATCGTTAATGGAAATAAGTTTGTTGTTACCATCCCATTGGACATTTTTACCAACTAATTCTCCAACCATTCGGATTGGAACATATGTAGTTTGGTCAACAACAAAGGGTTCTTGATTACCAGGATCTACAATTTTTCCGTTATAACTAAATTTAATGCCCATATATTGTGCCCGTAAAGTTTTAATAACAGGTGAAGCATATAAAGCTGTTGCGCTGGATAAAGAAATAACAGCAGTTAAACCCAATGCCAAAAGACGCTTTTTACTTCTAAACATTTTATTCATCCTCCTGTCAATTATGATAAAAAACTATTCATTTTATTATCATTATAGAAGTATAGTGATTTTTTTCAAGTTATAAAAGGAGAATTAAGGAAATTGTAATATAAATTTAATCAAATGTTTAAGATGACTTTCGAAAATACATAGTAATTATCATCAGAAAGTTTTTTAATCACTGAAATTCCAGGATTATCCATGGCAGAGGATATGCTTTATGTTATAATTATTAATAATGATTGTTAAATAATATTTTGCAATAGATTCACGGAATGTGATTATTAGTAAGAATTCAATAATGGTTTTTACATTTTATATAACTGTTTATACTTTATCTTTTTATTATAGAGAATGATGGTTATGTTTTTTAAGAAAGGAGTAGCCTATGTTTGATATACAGGAAGAGCTTAAGAAGCTGCCGGAAAAGCCTGGAGTATATCTGATGAAGGATCAATATGAAAATATCATTTATGTGGGTAAAGCAGTCAATTTAAAAAACAGAGTGCGCCAGTATTTTCAAAAGTCTGCCAATCATTCACCTAAGGTAAAAAGAATGGTTCTTCAAATTAAAGAATTTGAATATATTGTAACGGATTCTGAAGTCGAAGCGCTTATTTTAGAATCGAACCTGATAAAAAAATACCAGCCCAAATACAATATCCGTTTAAAAGACGATAAAAATTATCCTTATATCAAGATTACTATTAATGAGGATTATCCCAGAGTCTTAATGACAAGAAAACTCATTAAGGACAAGGCTAAATATTTCGGTCCTTATACCGATGGAACAGCATTAAAAGAGACTTTAGATATCATCAATAAATTATGGCCTATCAGGACTTGTAACAGGGTTTTGCCACGGGATATAGGCAAGGAAAGGCCATGTCTGAAATATCATATTGGTCAATGTAAGGGGCCTTGTGCCGGTCTTATTTCAAAAGAAGAATATAATAAATTAATAGAGGAAGTTATTGCCTTTTTGGATGGCAAATATGAAGAGGTAATAAAAGATCTGGAAGAAGAAATGACCGAAGCTGCCAATGAATTAAATTTTGAAAAAGCAGCCCAGTTAAGAGATCAAATCAACAGCATAAAAAGGATAGCTCAAAAGCAAAAGATAATTAATTCGGCTTTAGAAGATCAGGATATTATTGCCTTTGCCAAAAAAGAAGATGAAGCCTTGGTTCAGGTTTTCTTTGTCCGCGGAGGTAAGCTCATTGGAAGAGAACATTTTTTCTTAGACGGGGTTGATGACAGAACCCAGGAAGAAATTATGACTTCTTTTGTAAAACAATTTTATTCAGGTACCAGCTTTATCCCAAAAGAAGTTATCTTGCAGGAAGAAATTGATGAATTAAATATTATTCAGTCCTGGCTTTCAAGCCGTAAAGGGCAAAAAGTTTACATTAAAATTCCACGTAAAGGGGAAAAATCCAAGTTAGTAGAGATGGCTGCAAAAAATGCTTTACTGACTTTAAACCAATTTGGTGAAGAAATTAAACGAAAAGAAAAAAGAACCAAAGGTGCTTTAGAGGAAATCCAGAAACGACTTGGACTAGAGCAGCCGATATACAGGATAGAAGCCTATGATATTTCAAATACACAGGGAATTGAATCGGTAGGTTCTATGGTAGTTTTTGAAGGGGGTAAACCCAAAAGAAATGATTACCGTAAATTTAAAATCAAGGCGGTTATAGGCCCTAATGATTATGCAAGCATGGAAGAAGTCATAAAAAGGCGCTTTATTCATCGGGAAAAAGAACTTGAAAGTTTAAAAGAAAAAGGTTTAACCTTAGAAGAAGGAAAGTTTACAAAAGTTCCTGATTTAATTTTAATCGATGGCGGAAAAGGACAAGTTAATACTGTAATAAAGGTGTTAGAAGAACTTAATATAGATATTCCTGTTTGTGGCATGGTAAAAGACGACAGGCACAGAACTAGGGGTCTTTATTATCATGACGAAGAGATAACTTTTCCTTCAAGTTCTGAAGCTTTTAAGTTAATTAGCCGTATACAGGATGAAGCCCATCGTTTTGCTATAGAATATCATAGAAAACTCAGAAGTAAAGCCCAGATACAATCCGTATTAGATGAAATACCTGGTGTAGGGCCTAAAAGGAAAAGAATTCTTCTTGAGCATTTTAAAAGTGTAGCGAATATTAAAGCGGCTTCTCTGGAAGACATAAAGAAGCTAGAAGGTATACCCGATTGGGTTGCAGAAAATATTTATGACTTTTTTCATGCCAACACAAGAAGATGATAATAAAACAGGGAAAATGCCATTAATTGATTGCTTTTAATAAAAACTATGATAAAATAATAACAGGTTATATAGAAGAGAGGGGTATCCTTGTATCACGTAAAAATTAATAAGATTATAGAAAAGTTTAATTTAGAAAACTGTACGCCGGATATCGATTTTGAGCATATTACAATCAGTCAGACAGATGTTAACCGTCCGGCACTCCAATTAGCAGGTTTTTTTGATTATTTTGATTCCGAACGCGTTCAGATCATTGGTAAGGTAGAATATACCTATTTGAGTAAGATGGATGAAGAATTAAGACGCCAAACTTTAGAACGCTTATTTAGTTTTAAAATTCCATGTTTAATTATGTGCAGAAATCTCAGGCCCTTTCCTGAAATGATAACTTATGCGAATGAGTATCAGGTGCCTATTTTATTGACAGAAGAAACAACTTCGGAATTTATGGCGGAATTGATACGTTGGTTAAAAGTAGAGTTGGCTCCAAGAATAACGATTCATGGTGTATTGGTGGATATTTTTGGAGAAGGTGTTCTCATTATGGGCGAAAGTGGCGTTGGTAAAAGTGAAGCGGCTTTGGAGTTGATAAAAAGAGGACACCGCCTAGTAGCGGATGATGTTGTAGAAATTAAAAAGGTTTCTAATCAGACTTTGATAGGAAGCTGCCCGAAAGTAATCAGGCATTTTATTGAATTAAGAGGTATTGGAGTCGTTGATGTAAAGCGTTTGTATGGCGTTGGAGCTGTAAAGGATGTTCATAATATTGATTTAGTCATTAAAATGGAATTATGGGATGACCAGAAGGAATATGACCGTTTAGGTCTTTCTGAAGAATATATTGAGTTTTTAGGAAATAAGGTGGTTTGCAATTCTATACCCGTAAGACCAGGAAGAAATTTGGCCATTATATGTGAAACTGCAGCAGTCAACCACAGACAAAAGAAGATGGGTTATAATGCGGCAGAAGAACTTAATAACAGAATAATGGAAAACATAAAAAGAAAAAGAGAAGGAAAAGAATTTGAGGATTAATTCTTATTTATGGAGGGATAATATGTATTATATTGGCGTGGATCTTGGAGGTACAAAAATTGCAGCAGGGTTAGTGACAGAAGAAGGTAAGTTAATTAGTAAAAAAAGTATACCCACTTTAAGACAAAGAAATTATCAGGAAATTTTAAAAGACATGGCCAATTTGTGTTTGGAAATTATTAAAGATAATAATCTTTCTGTAAAGGACATTCATTCCATTGGCGTAGGAAGTCCTGGTTTGCCTGATCCTGAAAATGGTATTTTAGTTTATAATAATAATTTAAATTTTAAAAATGTGCCTATTCGCGCGGAACTTCAAAAATATATAGACCTTCCGGTTTATTTAGAAAATGATGCTAATTGTGCGGCTTTAGGAGAAGCTGTTGCAGGAGCAGCAAAAGAATTTAAAAGTTCAATTACGGTAACTTTAGGAACAGGAATCGGTGGTGGAATTATCCTCGATGGAAAGATTTACAGTGGAAGTTTTAATGCAGGTGGAGAAATCGGACACCATGTTATTGTGGCAGATGGAGAACAATGTACTTGTGGCAGAAAGGGTTGTTGGGAAGTTTATGCTTCAGCAACTGCTTTAATCAGAGAAGCAAAAATTGCTGCGATAAAACATCCAGAATCTCAAATCAACAGTTTAGTCAATGGAGACATTAACAGAATTAATGCCAAGACGCCTTTTGATGCAGCTCAAAATGGCGATAAAACGGCAAAAGAAGTTATCGATAATTATTTCAAATATCTTGGTATGGGAATAGTTAATATGGTAAATATTCTACAGCCGGAAGCAGTGATTATTGGCGGCGGCATCAGTGGACAAGGAGATTATCTGTTGAATCCTTTAAGAAAAATACTTGATGATGAGTCTTATGGTCTTGAATCAGCAAAAACGAAATTAAAGATTGCACAGTTGGGTAATGACGCTGGTATTATTGGCGCAGCAATGCTTGGAAAATAAAAGATAGACATGGAATATTTAACCTCTCATTATTTTTGAGAGGTTTTTGTTTTTATAGAAAATATATATTATAATAAGGAAATAAGGTAAACGATTTTTTGCCTTAAAAATTGAATATATTTATAAGGGAGCATAACAATCTATATACAGAGGTGAATTGATTGGATAGGAAAAATTTATATAGTAAATTTTTGGAATTTGTTCCTGAAGAATTAATCAAAATAGACGAGCCTATGAAAAAACATACGACATTTAAGATAGGAGGCCCTGCAGATATACTTATTTCTCCTTGCAATAAAGAGCAAATAAAGTCTATTCTCAAAATCTGTAAGGAAAATGAAGTTCCTTTTTATATTATGGGAAACGGAAGCAACTTATTAGTCAGGGATAAAGGCTTTAGAGGCGTGATTATACAAATTTATAAAAACATGAGCAAGGTAAAAATTACAGAGGATGAGGTATGGGCAGAAGCGGGTATTTTGCTTTCCTCTTTAGCCAACAGGATAAAAGATGAAAGTCTTACTGGGTTTGAATTTGCTGCAGGAATTCCGGGAACTTTAGGTGGTGCTGTATATATGAATGCAGGGGCTTATGGCGGGGAGATAAAGCAGGTATTGGTCAGCGCTGAGCTTTTGGATGAAAATGGTAATGAAATCATTCTGACGAATGAAGAATTAGAGTTAGGATACAGGACGAGCCTTTTACAAAGAAAAAATTATATTTTACTGAGTGCAAAATTAAAATTGCATAAAGGCAACAAAAAAGAAATTGAAGAAAAAATGAATGATTTAGCCCAGCAAAGAGCAGCGAAACAGCCGCTTAATATGCCCAGTGCCGGAAGTACTTTCAAAAGACCACCTGGTTATTACGCTGGAAAGCTTATTATGGATTCAGGTCTTAGGGGTTATTGTATCGGGGGAGCAGAGGTATCCCAAAAACACTGTGGCTTTATCGTGAATAAGGATAATGCAACGGCTAAAGACGTGATTGATTTAATAGAGTTTGTCCAAAAGACGGTATATGATAAGTATCAGGTAAAAATGGAACCAGAAGTTAAAATCATAGGAGAAGAATAAAATACTTTGCAATTGTTTTTTATCCAGTGAACTTATGATAAAATAATATTATTTAATAAAACGCTTTTAACTTAAAGGAGGAATATCATGCGTTTTGTCATCGTGACAGGCATGTCCGGCGCAGGTAAAAGTACAGCAGCAAAGATGTTGGAAGATTTAGGTTTTTATTGTGTCGATAATCTTCCTCCTGCTCTGATTCTTAAATTTGCTGAAGTTTGTTCCAATCCGGGAAATGAAATTGATAAAGTAGCTGTGGGCATTGATACCAGAGGCGGAAAGCTTTTTTCAGATTTGTTTGAGAGTTTACAAGAGTTGAAATCCAAGGGTTATAATTATGAAATCCTTTTTTTAGATGCTTCGGATGAAGTTTTAATAAAAAGATTTAAAGAAACCAGAAGAAAACATCCTTTAGTTTGGAATGAAAGAATTAGTGTAGGAATTGAAAGAGAAAGAGAAATCTTAAAAGAAGTCAAAGAAAAAGCAGATTATATTATTGACACCAGTAATATTTTAACCAGACAATTAAAAGAAGAATTATATCACATCTTTGTTGAAGAAAAACCTTTTGAAAGTTTAATGATTACCATCTTGTCTTTTGGATTTAAATATGGCATTCCGAATGATTCAGATTTAGTATTTGACGTGAGGTTTATTCCAAATCCTTATTATATTCCGGATATGAAATATAAGACAGGAAATGATTCAGAAGTTAGAGATTATGTGATGAGTTGGAAAGAAAGCCAGATATTTTTAGATAAGATGGTTGATTTAGTAGAGTTTCTAATTCCAAATTATATTAAAGAAGGTAAGAATCAACTGGTAATCAGCATAGGATGTACTGGGGGCAAACACAGATCAGTTACCCTTACGAATGCTTTATATGAAATTTTAAAAGAAAAAGGGCATCATACGGTTTTGCATCATAGGGACATTGAAAAAGATAATTTATTAGGAAGATGAGGAAAAGTTAAATGAGAGAATTAAATAATAATCCTTTAAACCATAATCCCAAAATTGTCGCCATAGGCGGTGGAACAGGACTTTCCACTATGCTCAGGGGCTTAAAAAAATTTACAACGAACATCACAGCAGTAGTGACCGTCGCAGACAATGGCGGTGGTTCAGGCATTCTCAGAGAAGAAATGAAAATGCTTCCACCAGGAGATATCAGAAACTGTATTTTAGCTTTAGCCAATACAGAGCCTATTATGGAAAAATTACTGGAATACCGTTTTGAAGAAGGCAGATTAACGGGTCAAAGTTTTGGAAATTTATTTTTAGCAGCTATGACAAATATTTGTGGGAATTTTGAAGATGCTGTCCAAAAAATGAGTGAGGTACTGGCAGTGAAGGGGAAGGTTCTTCCCGTTACCAAGCAGGATGTGCAACTTTGTGCTGTTTTTAAAGACGGGGAAAAGATATGCGGTGAAACACAGATTGTTGAAAAGAGTAAAGAAAAAAGGATTCCAATTAAAGAAGTTTATTTATCGCCAGAAAAGCCAGAGCCTCTCAGTGGGGTATTGGAAGCCATAGAAGCAGCAGATGTTATTATTTTGGGCCCGGGAAGCTTATATACTAGTATTTTCCCTAATCTTTTAGTAAATAATGTTCCAGAGGCAATCCGGAATTCAAAAGCCGTTAAAATCTACATAGGAAATGTCATGACACAACCAGGCGAAACCGATGGTTTTGATTTATTAATGCATGTTGAAGAGTTAGAACGCTATGTAGGAAAAGGTGTCATTGATTATATTATTGCCAATAAGGATCCTATCCCTAAAGATTTATTAAAAAAATATTATGAAGATGGGGCAAGTGAAGTAAATTATGATGCAAGAAAACTGGCTGAAAGAGGATTTAAGTTGATAGAAGCCTCTGTTCTTAAAATTCACGAGGATAAAAAGTTAATACGCCATGATCCTGAAAAATTAGCAACAACCATCATGGAGGTTATTACAAATCATTGCCAATAGCTTGTGGAGGTGAAAAAATTGTCTTTTTCTTCCCGGGTGAAGAATGAATTAACCCGACATGTTGACGCTGGAAGACACTGCAATATTGCTGAAATATCGGCGTTAATCAATATATGTGGAGAAGTATCTGTTCATGAAGACAAGCAAGTTTCTATTAAATTTCAAACAGAAAATCCAGCAGTTGCTAGAAAATACTTTACATTAATAAAAAAAACTTTTAATATAAATACAGAAGTTTTAGTCAGACAAAATACTCAATTGAAAAAAAACAGAGTTTATTTTCTTTATATTACGGACTCGGATAATTCTCTTAAGGTATTAAAAGCAACAGGTTTGATAGAGGAAAAGGATGGTAAAATTTTAAGAAGACCAGGAATTCATCCTTTAATTATAAAAAGCACATGTTGTAAGAGAGCTTATATCAGAGGAGCTTTTTTGGGAGCAGGTTCTTTAAGTAATCCTGAAAAAACCTATCACTTGGAATTTGTTAATCAAGAATATAAGCATAGTAAGGATTTGCAAGAATTGATTAATTCTTTTAATATGGATGCAAAAATTATTAAGAGAAAAAATCATTATATCGTCTATTTAAAAGAAGGAGAACAGATTGTTGATCTTCTTAATGTAATGGAAGCTCATTTGGCTTTAATGGATTTGGAGAATGTACGGATTATAAAGGAAATGAGAAATAATGTTAACCGTATTGTCAATTGTGAAACAGCGAACTTAAAAAAGACCGTATCAGCAGCCATAAGACAAGTTGAGGATATTGAATATATTGATAAAACGATTGGCTTATCCAGTTTGCCAAAGAATTTGGAAGAGATTGCAAGATACAGGATTAAATATACTGAAGCCAGTTATAAAGAACTTGGTGCCATGTTAGATCCTCCTGTTGGGAAATCAGGAGTTAATCATAGACTTAGAAAGCTTAGCAGTATAGCTGACAGGCTAAGAGAACAAAAGGGAGGATTATAAATTTAATCAATTGATTTTTATTTATAAATATATGTCAAGTTGACAGAACAGAATGGAGGATATTATGATTGAGAAAAAAGTAAATGTTACAATTGAATCAGGCTTAGAAGCAAGGCCGGCAGCTTTATTTGTTCAGATTGCCAGTCAATACGACAGTCAAATTCATGTTTTATTAGGCGATAAGCAAGTTAATGCAAAAAGCATAATGGGTATGATGTCTTTAGGTGTTTTAGAAGGACAAGAACTCACCCTTCGTGCAGAGGGCAGCGATGAAGAAGAAGCTGTAAATGCTTTAGTAGATTTTCTTACTTCCCATAAAGAATAACAAATAAAAGAGGTCTGAAAAAATCAGGCCTCTTTTTATTTGTTTAAATGAGCAATATCTGTTTTAGGGGTGATTATGCTTGATTAAAAATTTCCGGGAATTGACGAATTAATTTTTCAGCAAATACTTTTCGGATATTAGACGAAATCACTAAATTAATGATAATGATAAGAAGTAAAGTGTAGTTTTTATTATCATTCACGCCTATATCACCTATATCTGTTTTATCAAATAGTTCATAAACCGTCTTAGAAAAGCTCTCTTCAAAGTTTTTCATTTCTTTATTTTGAATATCCAGGAATTGCTCATATAGATCAAATAAATCAATTGAATGAAAGTTTTTCTGTATTTTTTTATCAGTAATGGGAGATAATACAGTGTGTATATCATTTAGAGAAAGAATTTGTTTTAAATGATAAATCAATATCAGTAAAAGCATATGTTCTTTTGAATATTTCTTTTTGATAGGAGGGAATAGTATATCTGCTTTGGCATAATTGTTAATCATTGTTTTTGTAAGGATTTTATCTTCTGCATTTAATTTCCATGCGGATAATTTTTCATCAAAAAAAGTAGTGACTTGATCCATATATAGATCAATATTTGGAATATCTGAAAGAGCAATACCTTCTAAAGTACTAAATTCATTAATGAGTTGAATAAGGTTTTCTTTATTAAAGTCCATAAAATCTCTCCTAATTTTTATCTTTTACAACTATTATAACATCTTTAATCAATATGACAAGTAGCTATCATCAATAGATAAAAATAACTTAATAATATACATAATTTAGTAATAAAATCGACATATTAATTATATTATTAATGTGTTGTGTTATATAATATTATTTATTAAAATATAAATAATATTACAAGTAGTATTTAATACTACATAGGAGTGGTTATATGTTTAAAAAAATGAGAGAACCTGTCAATGCTTTAACTCATTTAATAGGTGTTATCCTATCGGTTATTGGATTATTTTTTTTACTTTATAATGCTGCTATAAAAGGGACAAGCAGGCATCTGATTTCTTTTACTATATTTGGGATAAGTTTAATTTTATTGTACAGTGCCAGTACTTTATATCATGCACTGAATTTACCTAAAAATAAAATAGAAATTCTTCAAAAAATAGATCATATGATGATATTTGTTTTAATTGCCGGGACTTATACTCCTGTATGCTTAACGGTGTTAGAAGGATTTTGGAGCTGGAGTTTATTGATTTGTATATGGATTATTGCGTTTATCGGCATTCTATTCAAAATTTTTTGGTTTAATTCCCCAAGATGGTTGTCTACTTTATTTTATATAGGAATGGGCTGGTTTGTCATTTTTTTCTTTGAACCTTTAATGAACGCTATTTCACTTAATGGTTTAAATTGGCTACTTGCAGGAGGAATTTTATATACCATTGGAGGAATTATTTATGCCACTAAAAGACCCAGAATAAATTTTAAGTTATTTGGTTTTCATGAGATATTTCATCTTTTCGTATTAGGGGGCAGCATTTGCCATTTTTGTTTTATGTTCCATTATGTATTATATTTGCATTAATGTTTGTATTTACCCCCAATCGTAATTACCTTAAAGATTGGGGGTATTTATCTGAAAAGTTTTCTAGAATTAAAAACAGCAAATTTATTTTTTTATATGGAAAAATATAGAACTAATGTTATAATAAGTATAGAATGTTTTATCGTTTAAAAAATTAAAAGGAGGTCATTTATGGATTTGGAAATGGTTAACAGGGAGGTTGCCGATGTCTTTAGTACTTATGAAACGTCTATGGAGAATCGGATCAGATATATTTCAGGCATGGAACATTTTATTCAGTATTTATACCATCAAAATATCGAGTTAGAAGATGTAGGGGAAACTGAAATTCAGCAATATGCAGAATCTTTAAGAGCTTTAGGATATCCGGATATATTTATTGATACCAATATAGAATCCATAAGAAAATATTTTTCCTATTTACAAAACAAAAATTATATAAAAAACCACACTGGTTTGATAGATTAAATTGGGGCGTAACAATAATATATGTGAATACATTTTTTGCATAATAAAAAAGTAATGGGCTGTTACATTAACAGGTAATAACTGTTAATATAACAGCCCTTTGTTTTATATTGTCTGGTTCTTAAATTGTGTCATATATAAATTGTAGTAAAAACCTCTTTGTTTTAATAATTCGTCGTGTTTTCCTTTTTCTATAATTTTCCCGTCATTGATGACCACAATTTGGTCAGCATCTCTTATGGTGCTTAATCTGTGGGCAATAACAAAGGAAGTTCTTCCTTTCATTAAATTTAGCATGGCTTCCTGAATATGCAGTTCTGTACGAGTATCAACACTGCTGGTTGCCTCATCAAGAATTAAAATTGAAGGATTTGCAAGAATGGCTCTTGCAATGGTAATCAGTTGTCTTTGCCCCTGGCTAAGGTTGCTGGCTTCTTCAGAAAGTACGGTATCATAGCCTTGGGGAAGTCTTTTAATAAATTTATGGGCATTGGCAAGCTTTGCGGCTTCTTCTACTTCTTCATCGCTTGCATCGAGACGACCGTAACGGATATTTTCTCTTACACTCTCAGAAAAGAGGTAAGCATCTTGTAATACAATACCCAAAGAAGAACGAAGACTTTTCCTGTTTATTTTTCTTATATCTGTACCATCGATTTTTATTAAACCTTCATCGATATCATAAAATCTTGTCAGAAGATTGATAATGGTTGTTTTTCCGGCGCCTGTAGGACCAACCAGGGCAATGGTTTCACCAGGATTTATATGAAGATTAATATTTTTAAGGACAGGAGTCTTTTTATCATATGAAAAGGTAACATTTTCAAAATCAACTTTTCCAGATATATTACTAAGACGGATAGCATCCTTTTCATCTTCTTTTTCCGGGCTTTCATCCATAATTTCAAAGACTCTTTCAGCCCCGGCAATAGCCGTTTGAAACATATTGATTTGATTGGCTAATTCATTAATGGGCCTGGTAAATTGCTTTGAATAATTAATAAAGCTGGCAATTACGCCAATCGTAATGATTTCTCTAACTGCAAGCCAGCCGCCTACACCAGCTATAAAGGCAAAGTTAATATTGTTAAGTAAATTCATAAGAGGAGGAATAAATCCCGATAAAATTAAAGCTTTAATTCCTATGTTTTTTAATTCTTCATTGGATTTATTAAATTCTTCAATTTGCTTTTCTTCTCTGGTAAATACCTTGATAACTCTTTGACCAGAGATACTTTCTTCAATCATTCCATTTAATTTTCCCAAAGCTGCCTGCTGATTAAGGAAATATTTTCTTGACCTTTTCGCAATTTTTCCAGTGATAAAGAGCATGACAGGAATAATCAGCATATTAATAAACGTCAGAATCGGGCTTAAGTAAAGCATCATGATGACTGTGCCAGTAATGCTGATGATACTTGAAATAATCTGAGTTGAACTGCTGTTTAAGGTATTACTGATATTATCAATATCATTGGTTAAACGGCTCATTAATTCGCCTCTGGTGTTGCTGTCAAAAAATTTTAAAGGCAGGCTTTGCAATTTATCAAAGACGTCTTTTCTAATTTTGAATACCGTTTTTTGTGAAACATCGACCATAAGATACATTTGAAGCCAGTTTGCCAGGGCACTTAAAACGTAGGCAGCAATCAGAAGAAGAACAATTTTAAGAAGTCCTGGGAAATCACGGGGAATAATATAGTAATCTATGGCAACACCAATGAGATAGGGACCAGCTAGCATCAATAGAGAGCTGATGATGACCATAATAATGACTAAAATCAATTTAATTTTTTGATATTTCAGGTAATCCCAAAGCCTGAGAAGTGTAGCTTTTAAGTTTTTTGGCTTAATCACGGGAGCTCCGATTTTGTGATGAGAACCGCTTCTAAAAGCTACAGGAGGTTGCATTTTTTTATTATCATGGCTAGTCATTGAGGCTCTCCCCCTCTCTTATTTGGGAATGATAAATATCTTGATAAATGGGACTTGTTTTGAGCAATTCTTCATGTCTGCCTTCGGCTACAATTTCTCCATCTTCCAGGACAATAATTTTATCCGCATTCATGACAGAGCTAATTCTTTGAGCAATAATAAAAATAGTCGTTCCTTTCATTTCTTTTAAGGCTTTTTGGATTTTTGATTCTGTTTCCATATCCACAGCACTGGTGCTGTCATCTAATATCAGAATTTTAGGTTCTTTAATTAAAGCCCTGGCAATGGATAGGCGTTGTTTTTGTCCACCAGATAAATTGACCCCGCCTTGTCCTAAAAGTGTATCGTATTGCTCAGGAAAGCTCATAATAAAATCATGGGCGCAAGCAGCTTTGCAAGCTGCTATCATTTTTTCGTCTGAAACATTTTTATTTCCCCATTTCAGATTATCTCTTATGGTACCAGAAAAAAGTACAGATTTTTGAAGTACGACACCAATGCCTTTTCTTAAGGCATTTAATTTATAATTTCGGATATCTTGATGATCAATTAAAATTCTTCCACTGCTTACATCATACAGTCTTGGGATAAGACTAACTAAAGTTGTTTTACCTGAACCTGTACCGCCTAATATAGCTACTGTTTGTCCACTTTCAGCTTTAAAGGAGATGTTTTTTAAGACAGCATCGCCCTTTGCCCCTGTATATTGGAAGGACACATTTTCAAAAATTACTTCTCCCCTTGTTATTTCTATGTCTCTGGCTGTTTCTGCATCTTTAATATCCACTTCTGTTTCAAGAACTTCTATGATTCTTTCAGCCGATATTTTTGCTCTTGAGACCATCATAAGGATAAAAGCAATCATAAGCAGTGAAAATAAAATTTGTGTTAAGTAATTGATAAAAGCAATGAGTTGTCCTTCTTTCATAGCTCCTGCATTGATTTGCAAGCCTCCAAACCAAAGCACGGCTACTATGGATAAATTCATAATAAGCATCATGACTGGCATGGTAGAGGAGATAAGTTTCGAAGCATTTATCATGGTTTCTGTCAGCTCGAGGTTTGCATTATGAAATCTGGCTTTTTCTTTTTCTTCTCTGACGAAAGCTTTCACAACCCTGATACCTGCAAGGTTTTCCCTCATTACCGTATTGACGCGGTCAATTTTTTCCTGAACCAGTGTAAAAAGCGGAAAGCCTTTTTTAATAATTAAAGATACAGAAATAATGAGGATAGGTATTGAAATAATAAGGATTAAGGTTAATTTCAGATTAATGGACATGGCCATAATAATCCCCCCAATAAACAAAAGAGGGGCTCTTACCATTATTCTTAAAGACATTAAAACAATGTTTTGTACTTGAGTGACGTCATTGGTGAGTCTGGTAATCAATGAACCGGTTTTAAATTTATCAAGATTAGAAAATGAAAAGCTTTGTATCTTTTTAAATAAATCTGATCTCAGGTCCGTAGCAAAATTTTGGCTTGTGATAGTAGAACTGATAATACATCCAAATCCCCCCAGTCCCCCGATAAAAGCCACGCTGATCATGATAATTCCAGTTTTAATGATATAATCAATATTTCCTGCATTTATTCCGTTATCTACAATTCTGGAAAGCAAGGTGGGTTGGAGTAAATCCATAATAACTTCTATAAACATTAATAGTGGGGCCAGGATAGCAGTTCTACGATAAGGTTTAAGATAAGTCAGGATTTTTTTCATCTTATTCACCTAGTTAAAATTATTAGATTTTGTAACGAACTTTATCCTTATCAAATCATTTTTATAAATAATTTTTACCTCAATATTTAAAATATCCGATGAAGAATATATTACTACATTAAAAAAATTATGCAATAAATTTTAAACAAAAAGGACTATTGATATAAATCTATATAATATTTTTGAGAGTATGCTATAATAAGCTTATAACAGAAGCTTAAGTAAGTGTGGAAGGAAGCCAAATATGGATAAACAATTGACCAATTCAATGCCTTTTACTCATCTTCATGTTCATACAGAATATAGTCTTTTAGATGGTTCTGCAAAGATTGAAGAATTAATTGCAAGAACAAAAGAACTGGGAATGGATAGTATTGCCATTACTGACCATGGGGCAATGTATGGGGTAATTGATTTCTATAAAGAAGCTAAAAAACAAGGGATTAAGCCGATTATTGGCTGTGAAATCTATGTCGCTCCAAGAAGCCGTTTTGATAAAGAAAAACAGGATGCCAATTATTATCATTTGGTTCTTTTGGCTGAAAATATGGAAGGCTATAAAAACCTTATTAAACTGGTTTCTTATGGCTTTATAGAAGGTTTTTATCATAAACCCAGAGTGGATTTAGAACTCCTGGAAAAGCATTCCAAAGGTTTAATAGGCCTAAGTGCTTGTCTGGCTGGTCCTGTTGCCAGGGCCATCAGGGAAGAGTCTTATGAAAAAGCAGTGGAAGTAGCTTTGCAATATGAAAGAATATTAGGGAAAGGTAATTTTTATCTTGAACTTCAAGACCATGGTCTTAAAGAACAAGGGGAAGTTAACCAATGCCTGGTGCGTATGAGTAAAGAAACTGGTATCCCTCTGGTTGCAACCAATGATATTCATTATATTTATAAAGAAGATAGTAAAGCGCATGAAATACTGCTTTGTATTCAAACCGCAAAAACCATCAATGATGAGGACAGGATGGTTTACCCTGGGGGAGAATTTTATCTCAAATCCCCTGAGGAAATGTATCATAGATTTCCTTATGCTAAAGAAGCTTTAAGGAATACTTATGAAATTGCACAGCGTTGTAACGTAGAATTTACCTTCCATGAGCTTAAGCTGCCTGAATATGATGTACCAGAAGGTTATACAGCAAAAGAGTATTTAAGAAAATTGTGCTACGAAGGATTTAATGACAGATATCCTGATGCTGATGATGAGCTTAAGGCACGACTTGAATATGAGTTAGATACGATTGAACGGATGGGATATGTTGATTATTTCTTAATTGTATGGGATTTTATAAAATATGCTAAAGACAACGGAATTATGGTGGGACCCGGACGGGGCTCAGCTGCTGGAAGTATGGTTGCTTATTGTCTTCAGATTACGAATATAGATCCTATAAAATATCAATTGCTTTTTGAACGTTTTCTAAATCCTGAAAGAGTCAGCATGCCTGATATTGATATTGATTTTTGCTATGAGAGAAGACAAGAAGTTATTGATTATGTAATAAGAAAATATGGAGAAGACCGGGTTGCACAAATCATCACTTTTGGAACCATGTCTGCCAGGGCAGTCATCCGTGATGTTGGCAGGGCAATCAATATGCCTTATGCAGAAGTGGACAAAGTTGCAAAAATGATTCCTGCAGAATTAGGAATAACTATCGACAGGGCCCTTGAAATTAACGGTGAATTAAAAGCTTTGTATGAAAATGATGAAGAAGTCCATTATCTGATTGATATGTCAAGGAGATTAGAAGGACTTCCAAGACATTCATCAACCCATGCTGCAGGGGTCGTGATATCCAAAAAACCCATTATGGAATATGTTCCTTTAAACGCCAATGAAGGCGTTATTACCACACAATTTCCCATGACGACTTTAGAGGAACTGGGTTTGCTGAAGATGGACTTTTTAGGTTTAAGAACCTTGACAGTGATTCGCAATGCCGTTGAACAAATTGAAGTGAATCATAATATTAAAATTGATATTGATAAAATTGATTTTAACTGTAAAGAAGTCTACGATTTGATTTCTGCAGGAAAAACAGAAGGGGTATTCCAGTTAGAAAGCAGCGGCATGAGGAGTTTCATGAAAGAACTGCAACCCAGGACTTTTGAGGATATCATAGCAGGAATTTCTCTTTACCGTCCAGGTCCCATGGATTTTATACCTAAATACATTAAAGGAAAAAATAATCCCCTGGCCATAGAATATGCGACAGATGCATTAAAACCTATCTTAGCTGCAACTTATGGCTGTATTGTTTATCAGGAACAAGTGATGCAAATTGTAAGAGAACTATCAGGCTACAGTCTTGGCAGAAGTGATTTGGTTAGAAGAGCCATGGCCAAGAAAAAAGCAGAGGTTATGGCTGAAGAAAGAAAAAATTTCATTTATGGTAATGGCAAAGATGTTCCGGGGTGTGTGAATAAGGGCATACCTGTAGCGGTTGCTGAAAGAATATTTGATGAAATGGCTGATTTTGCCAAATATGCTTTTAATAAATCCCATGCAGCGGCTTATGCGGTTATTGCGTATCAGACGGCATGGTTAAAGGCCCATTATCCTATTGAATTTATGGCTGCTTTGATGACTTCTGTCATGGATAATACGGACAAGCTGAAAGAATACATTTATGCTTGCAGGGAAATGGGCATAGAAATCCTTTCACCTGATATCAATGAAGGTTTTGCTTCTTTTTCCGTTTCAAATGGAAAAATCAGATATGGATTAGCCGCCATTAAAAATGTAGGCCGGGCAATGATTGCTGCGATTGTAGAAGAAAGAAATAAGAATGGAAAGTTCCTTAGTATGACGGACTTTTTTGAAAGAATGGACAGTGGTGAATTAAATAAAAGAAGTATTGAAAGTTTAATTAAAGCAGGGGCTTTTGATTCCCTTGGAGGAAAGAGAAGCCAGTATATTGCAGTTTTTAAACAAATTTCTGACAATATTAATAACAGACGAAAAAAAGCTATAGAAGGACAGATTGATTTATTTGATTTTGGACAAGAAGATATTACAAATGAGGATATTCTTCCTGACATAGAAGAATATCCTGCAAAAGTTTTTTTGCAAATGGAAAAAGAAGTATTAGGCATGTATTTAAGCGGGCATCCTTTGGATGAATATGAAGAAGAATTAAAGAAAAATTCCAATGTTACAAGTTATGATTTTATAAATCAGGAATCAGAGGAAAGACCTGTTTTAGTAGATGGTCAAGTAGTACAATTAGGAGGAATGATTACTGAAAAAAGCATTAAATCAACAAGAAGTAATCAATTGATGGCATTTATCACTTTAGAAGATTTATATGGTTCCGTAGAGATTATTGTTTTTCCTAACAAATATGAAGAATATCAAAAGTACCTCAATGAAGATGAAATCATATATGTTAAAGGAAGGGTTTCTTTAAAAGAAGACGAAGACGCTAAATTAATCTGTGAAGAAATTATTCCTTTTGATAAGATGAAAGATTTAAGGAAACAATATAATCAAAAGCTTTATTTAAAGATTCCTGCTTCTGAAGAAAAATTTGAAGTCATTGAGAAGGTAAAAGAAATTCTGAAAACTTCTAAAGGAACGATTCCGGTTATCATCTATATAGAGGCTACAAAGGAAACCATGAAAGCATCAAAAAATTTATGGATTAATCCAAAAGAAGATTTAATTTTTAAATTAAAGCAAGTTTTAGGTAAAGAAAATGTACTTTTAAAATAAAAATTTATAGAAAACGTAAAATCTTATCTTTTTATTGCAAAGAAAATACAAATTGATTACAATGTATATGTGAAAATGTAGGTATTTTCTAGTATGATTGAAGGAGTCGCATAAAGATAAAGTATAAGATGGTGGAGGTAGAAGAATGAGCAAAAAAATTAGTACTATTGGTGTATTGACAAGTGGCGGAGATGCTCCGGGAATGAATGCTGCTATAAGATCCGTTGTAAGAACAGCTATTTCAAAAGGCATTAAAGTAATGGGCGTAAGAAAAGGCTATAACGGATTAATCAATGGAGATATATTTGAAATGAATACAAAAAGTGTATCGGATACGATTCAAAGAGGGGGTACCATTCTTCAAACGGCAAGATGTGCTCAGTTTATGACGGAAGACGGACAAAGAAGAGCAGCAGAAATGTGTAGAGTGTTTGGTATGGAAGGCCTTGTTGTTATTGGAGGAGATGGTTCATTACAAGGAGCTGAAAAGTTATCAAAGTTAGGAATTAATACGATTGGTATTCCTGGTACCATCGATCTGGATATTGCTTGTACAGATTATACGATTGGTTTTGATACAGCAGTAAATACTGCTATGGAAGCAATAAATAAGATCAGAGATACTTCTACATCCCATGAAAGATGCAGCATCGTAGAAGTTATGGGAAGACATTCAGGATATATTGCTCTTTGGAGTGCTATCAGCAATGGGGCTGAGATGGTTTTAATTCCTGAAAAAGAAAGACCTTCTGATGAAGAAATTGTTAAAGAAATTTTGGAAAGTAAAAAGAAAGGGAAAAAGCACTTTTTGATTATTGCAGCAGAAGGAGTAGGTGGTTCAGAGCAATTGGCAAAAAAAATAGAAGAATTAACAGGTATTGAAACAAGGGCTTCTATCTTAGGTCATTTGCAAAGAGGAGGTAGTCCTTCTGCACTGGACAGGCTTCATGCTTCAATGATGGGTGCTATTGCTGTTGAACTTCTTTGTGAAGGTAAAAGCAACCGTGTTATAGCGTACAGAGATGGAAAATATGTAGACTTTGATATTAATGAAGCATTGCAAATGAAGAAAACCATTAATGAAAAAATGTATGAAGTTTCAAAGATTTTATCCTTATAGATGAAATTTAGGATTTTTTATGTCATAGATAGCTTAACTGGAGGTAACAATGAGAAAAACTAAAATTGTTTGTACATTAGGACCGGCTACAAGTGATGTGGACACGATAAAAAAATTGATAAAAAGCGGTATGAATGCTGCCAGAATAAATTTTTCTCATGGAACCTATGAATCCCATGGAAAAATCATTGATAATCTTATTAAAGCAAGGGAAGAATTAAATATTCCGATTCCTTTGCTTTTGGATACGAAAGGTCCTGAAATCCGCATTAAAGATTTTGTAAAGGAGCCAGTATTTTTACAGCAGGGTCAGACTTTTACCCTTACTACAGAGGATGTAGAAGGGGACGAAACAAGAGTTAGTGTCACTTATAAAAATTTACCCTTTGATTTAAGAAGAGGAAGCAGAGTTCTTATTGATGATGGTCTTATTGAACTTAGGGTTAAGAATTTAACCGATACAGAAGTAGAATGTGAGGTTATTAATGGTGGACCTTTGAGTTCTAAAAAAGGGGTTAATATTCCTGATGTCTATGTCAATCTTCCTTCTTTAACAGAGAAGGACATAGAAGATATTAAGTTTGGGATAAAAAAAGGCTTTGATTATATTGCAGCTTCCTTTATCCGTTCTGCCAGCGATGTTATAAAAATACGTAGAATTCTTGAAGAAAATGGCGGAAACGATATTGATATTATTGCTAAAATTGAAAATAGAGATGGTGTAGACAATATCGATGAAATTTTGGAAGTAGCTGATGCCATTATGGTCGCCAGAGGGGATTTGGGTGTTGAAATCCCTATAGAAGAAGTGCCCCTGGTTCAAAAGATGTTAATAAAAAAGGCAAACCAAATGGGCAAGCCGGTTATTACGGCTACTCAAATGTTGGATTCAATGGTTAGAAACCCAAGACCAACAAGGGCAGAAGCCAATGACGTTGCTAATGCTATTTTTGATGGTACGGATGCTATTATGCTTTCAGGAGAAACGGCAAAAGGTGCTTATCCAATTGAAAGTGTTTTGATGATGGCAACCATTGCAGAAAGAACAGAGAGTTCTATTGATTACATTAAGAATATGACTAAGTTTCATACGTCTATTCAAAGCAATATAACAGATGCCATCAGTCATGCAACTTGTACAACGGCTGCCGACTTAAATGCTGCATGCATTGTTACCGTAACACGCTCTGGGGGTACTGCAAGAATGGTTTCTAAATTCCGTCCTTGTGCGCCTGTATTAGCATGTACCGTTGATGAAAAAGCCTGGAGACAATTAAATTTAGTTTGGGGCTGTATTCCTGTTAAAACAGAATTTAAGCATACAACGGATGAGCTTTTTAATCAAGCGGTTGAAAAATCTGTAGAAACGGGTTTGGCTAAGAATGGTGATATTATAGTTATTACAGCAGGTGTTCCAGTTGGCGTGAGTGGTACAACCAATATTTTAAAAGCGCACATTGTGGGAAATGTATTGGTGAAGGGGAAAGGAATTGGTAAAAAAACCGTTTCAGGAACTGCCAGAGTCATAAAATTAATAGAAGAAGCGGATAAATACTTTAAAAAAGGAGATATTTTAGTCACCAGTAATACGGATAATGACTTTCTTCCATACATTAAAAAGGCTTCAGCCATTATTGTTGAAGAAGGGGAACATGGTGAAAATTCTCATGCTGCAATCGTTGGAAGAGCATTAGATATTCCAGTAATTATTGGTGCTAAAAATGCAGTGGACTTAATCAGAGATGGCACCTTAATCACTGTGGACAGTAAAAATGGATTAGTCTATAATGGAGCACCGGAAGATGTTCAATAACCTTTGTGTTTAACAATTATTGCATTTAGTATAAACAAATGGTATAATATGCATACTATACATGTTATATTTAACCTGTTTACCATAAGAAAAATTTAATAAGCTACTTTATATTATAAGAAAAGCAACTTTTAAAGTTGTTTTTCATATAAAGAGGAAGGGAGAAATATTATGAGTCAATGGGTATGTTCAGTTTGTGGTTATGTTTATGATCCTGCTGAAGGAGATCCAGATAATGGAATTGCTCCGGGAACTGCATTTGAAGATCTTCCGGAAGATTGGGTATGTCCAGTTTGTGGTGTAGGAAAAGACGAGTTTGAAGAACAATAAGGGTCCCAAAAGTAAAAAGCAGAGAAATTCATAGAATTTCTCTGCTTTTTTTTGAAAATGATTAGAGAAAAATAACTTATAAATTATAAATATGATTTTTTAATACAAAAAGCTACATAATTCTTGTATTGAAATGAAATTAATGGTAATATGTTATAGATAATATTTTAACACATGGGTGATCATATGATACGGGTATTACTCGTTGAAGATAATGATTATGAAAGACAAAGATTGGTACAAATTATTAATGCTAATACTGAGGGAATAAAAGTATATGAAGCAGAAAAAGGTTCTACGGCAATAAATATTATAAAAAATCATGATATCGATTTATTTTTAATGGATATTGAGCTTCCGGATATATCTGGGATTAAGTTGGCAGAAAAAATTAGAAAAGTACCAAAATATGAATTTGCTCATATGGTTTTTATTACAACCCATGGTTATTTATTATTAGATGCATTTAAAAAAATACATTGTTATGATTTTATTGTAAAGCCTTATGAAAATAAAGAAATTGTAGATGTGATTAATAAATTGACCCGTGCAGTTATCAGACAAAAGAAAGAACATGTTCAGAAGCGGGAGGAAATCAGATTTAAACTTAAAAGTTGTATCTTAAGAATCTATGTAGATGAGATATTATTTATAGAATCTCAGGGAAGAAACTGTATTATCCATACGAAGAAAAAAGAATATGAAATTAGCAATTATAATATGAGTAAAATGCTCAGTATATTGCCTCAAAATTATTTTATGCAAACGCATAAGTCTTATATTGTCAATATTAATAACATACGAGAAGTTGATAAAAAAGAGCGTAATTCATGGACTGTTTTCTTCGATGATTACGATATACCTGCTTTTGTAGGAAACACATATAAAAATCATTTTATAGAAAGAACAAATGATGTGAGAGTGGTGGAATAAATGCGATGGTATGAAACTTTTATTCTTTCTTGTATGGAAATTTGCTGCTTATTTATTTTGTGGGATAGAATAGATGACAGATTTAAAGGAAAATATTTATATAAATTTATATCAACGATTTTCTTGGCATTATTATCCGTAATAACCATTAATCATAATATAAATTTTATTTTTATCTATCTGGCTATCTTAGTGGTTACTAAAATAATGTTTAAGGTTCCGTTTAGCTCTATTTTCTTTTCTTTTATCATATCTTTTATGATTATTATTGGGGTTCAAATGTCAGGAACGTACATTTTTACCTTATTTTATAAATCGATGAATTATAGTTTTCCAGTTGGTTTAATCATTAATATGGTAACGATTATAATTTGTATGATTATTAGAAATACGAATGTTTTAGAAAAAATTAGAAACAGAGTTAACAAATTTAATAATATTTTTGTGATTGTTTTATTTAATATTGTTTTTGTTGCGGTTGCTTTTTTATATGTCTGGGAGAATAATAAAGATATTGTTTGGAATTATAGTTTTGTATGGTTATTTGCAGTTGCATGTTGGACAATTATTAATTTCTATATTTTATTTCAAACCATAAAAATAAAAGAGCAAGAAGAAAAATTATATATACATGAAAGATATGTCCCTTTTTTAACCGAATTAGTAGAAGAAGCAAGAAGAAAGCAGCACGATTATGCCAATCATCTTAATGCTATTTATGGTCTGACTGAATTGGATGATTCTAATTTATGTAAAAAAGAAATAAGAAAATATCTTAAAGGATTAATTAGAGATTTTAAGACATTAGATAAAATATTGGCTATAAGAGAACCAGTTTTAAGTGCTATTATATATAGTAAGAGAGCTTTAGCAGAATCTCAAAATATCAGTTTTAAATTGGAAATTATTAACCAAATTCCTCATTACCCAGTAGAGGATTACGAATTGGTGGAAATATTGGGAAATTTACTAGATAATGCCATAGAAGCCATTAATTTAAATAATACAGAATTTGCAAAGGAGGTTATTTTGACTTTAGGAGAGGAGGAGGAAAAGAAAGTTATCGAAGTAAAAAATTCAGGAGAACCTTTTGAGTTGAAGAACATAGAAACTCTTTTTGAAAAAGGTTTTTCAACAAAAAAAGGAAAGCATCGTGGTTATGGCCTTTATAATGTAAAAAAAGTCGTTAACAAATATAATGGCACCATCGAGCTTTCCTTAGCAGATAATTATACAATTTTTAGAGTCTTATTTTAATAAGCTTTTTGGGCATTTAGGTTCGCCCCACATGAAGATAGAACAGCGTTTAGTTAAGATTCCTGCAGCGATTACGAAGAAAGATGCGAGTGAGAATAAAATAGATTGAGAAGAAAGCAGGGTTTTTTTCATTCTTTTTCCTCCTTTCCTAAAAATAATTGCATTGCCTGCAGGAATATGGTCCATATTCCGCAGGTGAAGAATATTGGGCTTTTGATGAGAGTCAGTAGAATTACTAGACAAATTGTAGATGAAAGGGCGGATAGTAATTTGAAGGTTTTCCTTCTTTTTTTATTAATAATAGGGCGTAAAGCTGATGGCCGTGGGGAATTTAGGGAGAGGATGAGGACACCGCTTAGCCCTATTATTAATCCATGATAAAAGTTTAGAAGAAAGAATTTAGGTAAAATAACAACGGATAATAAAAAGAAAACAAGCGAGAAGAAAAAACAAGCGATAGAGTTTTCAAAGTGCAATCCTCCAGAATAGGTTCTTATGGACATTAAAATACAGAATGAAAATAAAAATAAAGGAAGATGTCCAATTAGTTTAAAGAAAATGATGAGGATTATAATTTTTATGAGTTCATTGGATAGGACGGTCATACCATAAATCATTTTTCGTATGTCACTGTGGGGTAATATTTTTTCCTTATAAATTTTATAAGCAAATAAATTAATAAGATATTTCAGTGACATTTATCATCCCGTCTTTCGTTTTTTCTATGGAAATTGTAGCACATAACGTTATATTTGTGCGTAAAATGTAATGAAATGGTAGTTAAATGTAATAAAAGATAAAAATATGTTATTTCGTTACATTTCACTACCAGTTCGTAACATTTAAGTGGCAATATTTAGGTTTTCAAGAGAGATATATCATGACAGCTGTCATGGTATTTTTTTATTTTCTTTTAAAGATGAATAAAAAACAGTGAAAAATGAAATATTCTATCAAATTCTGTATTTTTGACTTTTTTATTCATTGTGTTATAATATTTAAGATTTAATAAGACTTTGGTCCCATATGGAATAGCATAAAAAAGAATGATTTTATGATGATTTGGTCATAATGAAAAAGAAAATAATGATATGGAGAAATTGAAAGAAGTGTTTTTATGATTGAAAGCATTCAGAACAAACATATAAAGTGGCTTATCGCTCTGCAAAAAAACAGAAAGAACCGTGAAAAAGAAAAATTGTTTATAGCAGAAGGGATAAAGATTATTGAAGAAATTCCGGCAGATTGGGAAATCATTAATCTTTTTGTTTCCAGTTCGTTTATTAGGGAGCATCATTCCTTTATAAAAGATATAAAAATTGATAAAAAAAATATCATAGAAGTAGCAGATAAAGTATTTAATGCAATTTCCGATACGGTTACACCGCAAGGCATATTAGCTGTATGCAGACAAAAAATTTTTTCTTTAGAAGATATTTTATCTGTTAAAAATGGATTTTTTATTATCCTTGAAGAAATACAAGATCCGGGTAATCTTGGGACCATTATAAGGACTGCAGATGCAGCAGGAGCAGATGCAATTTTTTTAACAAAAGGCAGTGTGGATTTATACAATCCAAAGGTGATACGCTCAACAATGGGTTCAATTTTCCATCTGCCTATTTTTACAGAAATGGATATTGACACGCTTATAGAAGAATTGAAAAATAGTAACGTTTCAATTTTGTCAGCTCATTTAAAGGGAAATTTATACCCTTATCAATACAATTTAAAAAAGGCCAGTGCTCTTTTAATCGGAAATGAGTCAAAAGGGATAAAAGAGTCTACTGCTCAAAAAACAGACGCTTTATTAAAAATACCGATGCTGGGAAAAGCTGAATCATTAAATGCCGCAGTAGCAGCTTCTATCCTTATGTATGAAGTTGTAAGGCAGAGAATTGAAATATAAAATGATTACAAGAGAAAAGGAGAAATAATCATGGAAAAGATCATGAGAAGTATTGTCACTTTTATATTGATAGTAACGATCAGTCTGGGATTTTTTAATTTATCCTGGGCAGATGAAATTTTAAAAGATGAAATTCCTCAGTCCATGAAGACAGCAATAACAGAGGTATTGGAAGATTTAGCGACAGCTTTAGGGAAAGTAGATTATGCTTCTTATTTAGAATTGTTTCATAAGAAAAGTCCCATTTATACGATGCATTATTCTGAATTAAAAGAGACGCTTAATATTTTATCCTCTTATGAGTTAAATTATGAAGTTGAAAGTATTAAATTTATTGAGCATAATAATAAAGAGATAAAGGTGGAAGTTGATATATTGGTTCAATCTCATAAAAATGATGAATATTACGACCGTAAAAATACTTTTGAACTCATTTTTAGGGAAGATAATGGAAAAATAAAAATATATGATATGATTATAAGAAATATTGAATTTCTTGATGAAAAAGATAAAATTAACAGCGTTTTAGGCAAAAAAAGACTTTATTATAATGATGGGAGTCTTGCATATGAAGGTTATGTAAAAAATGGTCTTCCTGATGGAGAAGGAATCAGATATTATAATAATGGTAATATCATGTATGAAGGAACTTTTAAAGAAGGAGAAATGACAGGAAAAGGGATACTTTATGATGAACAGGGAAATAAGGTTTATGAGGGAGAAGTAAAGAATGGTCTTCCCGATGGTGAAGGAACAGCATATTATTATAGTGGAAAAGTTTATTATAAAGGATATTGGAAAAATGGCTTATTTAACAGAAGAGGTAAATTGCATTATGAAAACGGCTTAACAATGTATATTGGAGAATTTTCGGAGGGTAAAGCAGAAGGTAAAGGTAAAGGCTTTTATGAAAATGGTATTCTTTGTTATGAGGGTGAGATGAAAAATAATTATTCTCATGGATTCGGAATTGAATATTATGAAACAGGAGAAATCATGTATGAAGGAGAATTTGCCTATGGACTTCCTCATGGTAAGGGCAAAAAATATGATAAAGAAGGCAATATCATTTTTTCAGGATATTGGGAAAATGGATCGATGGTAACCGATAAATAAAAAAGGTTGTGCATTAAAGGTTCAGCACCGTTAGTGCACAGCTTTTTTATTTTCGAAGGTTTTTATGATTTTCATGCTTCGAAGCTTTCAGCTTCATATCAATTTAGAATTTGTCTTAGTTTATAATTAGTTAAATTAAATTCTTGTCAGCTATTTTTTATAAAATTCTTTTTGAAGATTAAGAACAGAAAAAATTAATATTTATTGTATTAAAATATTTAAATTATTAAGCAAATATTAAATAGTGGAAATTAATTATAAATACATGTATAATAATTAATAACTTTTACTTTTATCTATTATTTTTGATAAGCTGTTTGATGGATTTTTATATATCCGGGGATGTTTTTAAATCCCGTAAAATTTTAAAGAGGAGATGAGCAATATGTCATTTTGGCAAGGTTTTTCAAGTAAGGTTAAAAATATCGCTCAAAATGTAGCAAAAAAATCAGGTGACATGGTTGAAGTGACAAAGATAAATTTGAGTATCAGTACGGAAGAAGAAAATATTAAAAAGCTTTATACAGAAATCGGAAAATATTGTTACGAAATATATGAAAAGAATGTGAGATTCGACAACACAATCAATGAACTATGTGAAAAGATAAAGGCACATAAGAATGCAATTGAAAGTCTTAATGAAAAGATAAATGAATTAAAAAATGTTGTAAAATGCCAGGCGTGTGGTAATGTACTTCCAAGAGACAGTGTTTATTGTGCTAAATGTGGGGTAAAAATAGAAATAAAGGAAGCTCAAATAGAGGCAGAAACAGAGAAGAATAGTATGATCATTGAAGCAAATCAGGAAGTTCAAAATAGAAACTCATCGTTATAATTAATAAATTTGTGTTATAATAAGGGGGTATTATTATATCATGATATCCCTTTTTTTATTGATTGAATACTGGTACAGGAGAACTTATGGAAAAAGAAGTATTACCCCAGAAAATTAAATTTAATTTAAATACAGATTTTTTAAAATTAATAGCTGCTGTCACCATGTTCATTGATCATATCGGTGCTGTCTTATTTCCTGATATCCTTATGTTCAGAATAATAGGCAGAATTTCTTTCCCTTTATTTGCTTATTGTCTGGTGGTTGGTTTTCTTTATACAAGCAATATAAAAAAGTATGCTTTAAGATTATTGATATTCGGAATAATATCTCAGCCCATATATGTTTTTACCTTTGATGTTTCCTGGGCTCAATTAAATATCCTGCCAACTCTATTAATGGGCTTAATTCTTCTTTATTGTCTCAGGGAAAAGAAATGGTTTATATTTATTTTACTCATTGTATCCGTTTTTTTTATTAATTTTAATTATGGCATAGAAGGCATTCTTCTTATCATCTTATTTTATGTCTTCAGAAATCATACTTTTGCTGCACTAATATCAACCAGTCTGTTGTTAATCAAACCACTTTTTTATGGTCATATACAAGGTTTTGCTGTTTTTTGCATTCCTTTCATTTTTTTTCATACAAATGTTAAAGTTAAATTAAACAAATATTTTTATTATTTATTTTATCCCCTGCATTTATTGCTGTTGTTAATTTTAAAAATGATATTAGCTGTCTAGTTAAGTAAAAAAGGATGCTCAAAAGATAAGTTGAAAATTACAGGAGGTTGTTATGCTATATCCTTTAAAGATGAATCCTATATATAAAGAAGCTATATGGGGAGGTGAAAAACTTAGAAAAGTTTTTGGTAAAGCAATTCCTTCCTGTCATACTGGTGAAAGCTGGGAGATAGCTTGTCATCAAAATGGGATGAGTCTGGTTGCAAATGGTGAATTAGAAGGGAAAAGTTTAAAAGAAGTGCTTGATATTTATGGAGAGGAAGCATTAGGTACAGAAATTTGGAAAAGAAAATATGGTAAGTTCCCTTTATTGGTTAAGATAATTGATGCATCCGATAAACTATCCGTTCAGGTTCACCCTCAGGATGAATATGCGAAGATACATGAAGGTGATCTGGGTAAGACGGAAATGTGGATTGTTCTGGATGCTAAGCCTGATGCAAAATTGATTTATGGTCTTAAAGCAGGTATTAGCAAAAAAGATTTTGAAATAGCAATTGAAGAAGGTAGCCTGGAAGATGTTCTGAATTACGTAGATGTAAAAAAAGGTGATGTGTTTTTTATCCCTGCAGGAACAGTACATGCAATTGGTGAAGGCATTTTAATTGCAGAGATACAGCAAAATTCAGATACAACCTATAGGGTTTATGACTGGAACAGGACGGATGATAATGGAAATTCAAGAGAACTGCATATTAAGAAGGCTTTAGATGTTATTTCTTTTTCAAATCTTGCTGGTAAGGAAAAAGTTGTTGGAAAGCTTGTGAAAGAAGGCAAAAATACTAGAAATTATCTTATTTCATGTGAATATTTTTCAACAGAACTTCTTGAAATTCATACTGAGAGCAAGGAAAGCTTAAATGGGGAAAGATTTAATTTGCTCATATTTATAGAAGGTGAAGGAAGCTTAGAATATAAAAACGGTTATATTTCTTTTAAAGCAGGAGATTCTTTTTTTATTCCTGCAAGTATAGGTGATTATTTTATTGTCGGACCAGCTAAAGTCATTAAAACTTATATTGAATAAAAAAAAGAAAGGTATTTTATTACCTTTCTTTTTTATTGAGGGGGATATATGTGAGTTTGAAAGTTAACGGTTATTATTAACGATGTTTTGCAGATTTTCACAGGCTTTTTGAATATCCAGCATAGCATTGTAGATGGTTTCAATGCTTGCATTGTGTTCCTCGGTGGTTGCCATAAGTTCTTCTGTAGCAGCAGAGTGTTCTTCAGAAATGGTTGCAATACTTTCAGTTTCAGCCCGTATTTGCGAAAAGAGGGATGAAATGTTTTGGTTCTTCGTTAATTCTTCATAGATATATTCATCAATCTTCTTAAAGGACTGATTAATTTTTTCAAAGTTTTCATTAACGGCTTTTGCTATTTTCTCTCCTTCATTCGTAGCAAGGGTTCCATTTTGAACATCTTCCAGGACGTCTCTGGATTTTTCCTGGATATTAATGATGATTTCACTGATTTGTTCGGTGGTTGTGGCACTTTGTTCAGCAAGCTTTCTGACTTCTTCAGCAACAACTGCAAAGCCTTTTCCTGATTCACCAGCTCTGGCAGCTTCTATAGCGGCATTTAAAGCCAATAAATTCGTTTGTTCAGAAATTTGCGCTATACTTGTTAAAAAACTGTTGACTGCGTCCATATTCTCATTCAGTTCTAATACCGTTGCATAAGATTTTGTTACAGCCTGGTTAATAATGTCCATTTGATGTGCCATATTGTTTATTTTTTCAGAACCTTCACGTACAGTTTCACTGGTTTCTGTAGAGATATCAGCTAATTGCTTAGAAAGTTCGTTAACTTCTTCCACTCTTTTATCTGCATCATTCATCATTTCGCTAATCCTTGAAACGCTTTCTGTTTGCTCAATAATTCCTTTTGATATTTCCTGTACACTGTGGGTCACTGTATCCCCATTTCTTTTTATCAATTCCAGGTTTAAATTAGAATTTTGAATATCTTTACTTAGGTTTTCTGAAGTTTTTTGAATGATTTCCATTGTTTCATTTAACTGAGATAATAAATTGTTCGATTTAATTATTTCTGCATTTGCAAGATGGATTAAGCGGTTTCCTATCAGGGATAAAGTGAGTAAAATAAGGATAGTAAAATCAATAATAAGAAGTGTTGTAATAAAATAACTGTTTATGTTGCCTGCTAAAAGTTCTTTAGCAAGGATGGAAATATTTAAAACAGTACTGGTTATAATGACTAATTTCTGATTAAAGTACATAGAAGCAACGATAACAGGAATAATGGCTATAAACAAGTATTCATTACTTGGCAAAGGCAGTACAAATAATAAAACGAGGGAAAAAGATAATATATAGGAAGATACCATTTCTAATTTTTGTTTACGGTATGAATAAATCATAAATATTGATGAAAAGAGAAATATTGCAAAGTTTGCCAGTAAGATGGGCATACGGAGAACAAAAGAAGAAACAAGAGCAGTCACAGCTAAAAAAATTAGAAAATAACTCATTGCTTTATTGACTTTATGAATATGATTCCTTAATACAGTAATGTTCATAGCTATCCCCCGTATTGATTTAAATTTTTTCTTTATTATATCATTAAATGTAGATTTTTTGAATAGTTTTTAAATATTTTGTCGATTTTTAGCAATTAATATAGATACTGAAATACCAAGGAGGATATTTAGGAGTTGATTAATTATCTAGATTGTTTTATTATACTAATAACATTATGTAAAATAGGAGGATAAGATGAAATCTCTGGGAAATTTTGATATAAAAATTGAAGACATATTAATGTGGAACATCCTTTTGGCTTTATTGATTATTTTATTGACAATTGTTTTAAAGAGAGCCATTATAAAACTGCTTATAAAATTATTGAACAGACTAACTAAAAACTCAAAAGGTAATTGGATGAATAAGTTATTTATGGTGCTTGATAAACCACTGGAATTAGCTTTTGTGACTTTTGCATTTTATATTGCTTTAAAACTGATTAGCTTTCCTGTAAATATAGGATTAGTCATCAATAATATAGCCAAAACCATTGTGCTTTTTACTATATTTTGGGCAGCCTATAGGATTGCAAATGTTTTTGATTCATTATATGAGGTCATCACAGAAAAAACAGATAAAAAATTAGACGGTATGGTGCTTTCTTTTTTGAAGAATGGTATCAAAATCGTTATTGTCATTATAGGAAGTATTACAATATTGCAGGTATGGTTTAAAGAATTAGGGGGCTTATTAGCAGGTTTAGGTCTTGGTGGACTGGCTTTTGCTCTTGCAGCACAAGAAACAGCAGCAAACTTATTTGGTGGTATAGCCATTATGAGTGACAGGCCTTTTGAAATAGGTGATTGGATTCAGACGCCTAGTGTTGAAGGAACTGTAGAAGAAATAGGCTTTCGTAGTACCAGAATAAGAACTGTTCAACAGACTCTTGTTACCATCCCTAATTCGGTGCTTAGTAAGGAAGTTATCCGTAATTGGTCTAAAATGGGCAAACGATTGATCAGTTACAGATTGGGATTGGTCTATAATACTGGTTTAGAACAGCTTAAAGCTTGTCTGGAAGAAATAAGAAAAATGTTGAAAGAACATCCAGAAGTACATCCTGAAACAATCTATGTATACTTCGAAAGATTTGGGGAAAGCTCATTGGATATTTTCATTCATTTCTTTACGAAAGCTACAGAAAGACAAAAGTATTTGGAAGTACAAGAAGATGTAAATCTTAAAATACTGGAAATTTTGAATAAATTAGAGATATCAATTGCTTTTCCTTCCAGAACAATTTATGTAGAAAAGACAGATAAGAAGTGATATAATATTACATGTTTTATAGAGCTATTTTTGTCACGATTGATGTTGTATCATATGAATGAAGATCAGAAAGGCAGAGGTGCAATGAAAGTAATTATTGTAGGTGTAGGGAAGCTGGGCTATAAACTGGCAGAAACATTGGCTAATACAGATGTTGATGTTACAGTAGTCGATCAGGATGAAAAAGTCTTAGAAGGGATTAATAATTATTTAGATGTACTAACCGTTTGTGCGAATGGAATAGAAATAGAAGTTTTAAAAGAAATCAATATTAGATCCTATGATTTACTCGTGGCAACAACAGAAAGTGATGAAACCAATGCTCTTATTTGTACTTTGGCAAAGAGATTAGGTTGTAAAAGAACCATTGCCAGGATTAGAAATCCTGAATATACAAAGCAGGTAGAATTTATTAAATCAGAGTTAGGAATTGACCATATCATTAATCCTGATTTAGCAACTTCAAATGAAATAGCCAGATATCTTCTTAAAAGCTATAATTTTTATTCCGAGGATTTTGCTAAAGGAAAAGTTTCAATTGTTGATTTTAACGTTAATCAGATCCCGGAACTCATTGGCAAAAAAATAATGGATCTGGATATATTTGAAGATTTACTTATTGTAGCAATATTTAGAGATGGGGAGCTTATCATACCCTATGGGAATATTGAGTTACAGGAAGATGATATTCTTAATATTATTGGTAGTCTTGAAGCCATTAATAAATTTAGTGAAAGATTTCATTTTATTAACCAAAGAAATAAGATAAAAAAAGTAATGATTTTAGGTGGAGGAAATATTGCCTTTTATTTAGTGCAAAAGTTAAGATACAATCATATTGACGTAAGAATAATCGAACAAGATTTAGAAAGATCCACCTATTTATCAGAAAAGTTAAGTGATGTATTAATTATTCAAGGGGATGGGACCGACATAAATCTTTTAGAAGAAGAAGGTTTGGGTTCCATGGATGCCTTTATAGGAGCGACAGGGTTTGATGAGCAGAATCTGCTTATGGCCCTGATTGCAAAACATGCAGGTGTAAAAATGACCATTGCTAAAGTTAGCAGGCCAAGTTATCTCAAGATCATTGACAGTTTGGGTGTTGATGTATTTTTAAATCCTATCAATATTGCTGTTAGTAATATTCTTAAATTTATAAGAGGAGGAAAAGTTGTATCAGTATCTCTCTTGTTGGGAGGAGAAGCTGAAGTTATTGAAATGATAGCCCTTAAGGATTCCAGGATAGTCGGGAAACCTTTATATCAATTAGGATTACCTAAAGGAATTATAATTGGTGCTATTGTTCATGAAGGTAAAGTTTCAATCCCTAATGGGAATACAGTCATTTATCCCAATGATCGGTTAATAATATTCTGCCTGGCATCAGATATACCTAAATTAGAAGCATTTACTAATCCTGAGAAAGGTGGATTATTTAGATGAATTTTAGAATGATAAGAAGGATATTGGGAATCTTGCTTATTATTGAAGCAATATTTATGATTCCTCCTTTTTTAATATCAGTATATTATGGGCAACAGGACATGTATGCTTTTCTTTTGTCCATTCTATTTACTGGTATTACTGGTTTTACAATGTATAAATTAAAGGTAAAGAATACAACAATAAAAGTCAGAGATGCCTTGGCGATTGCTACATTTGGCTGGCTTATAATATCATTTTTTGGAGCTTTACCCTTTGTTTTTTCAAGATCTATTCCTTCCTTAGTTGATGCTTTTTTTGAAACTGTTTCAGGTTTTACAACAACTGGTGCTACTTTAGTTAATCATTTAGAGGATATGCCTAAGAGTATTTTGTTTTGGCGCTCTTTTACGCATTGGATAGGTGGTATGGGAATACTCGTTTTTACAGTAGCTTTTTTACCAGCAATGGGTGTAGGTAGTTTTCAAATTTTTAAAGCTGAAAGCCCAGGGCCTACAGCAGACAGATTGGTTCCGAGAATAAAAGATTCAGCAAAACTTTTATATATGACCTATTTTTCTTTTACGATTGTACAAATTATATTTCTCCTTTTTGGGAAAATGAGTCTTTTTGAGGCGGTTGTTTATACTTTTGGGACAGTTGGTACTGGGGGCTTTGCTACAGAGGCAACTAGTATAGCAGCATATGACAGCGTTTACATTCATATAGTCATTGCTATATTTATGTTTTTATCGGGAATTAATTATTCTTTATATTATTCTTTGTTTAAAGGAAAGTGGAGAGATGTAGTAAAAAATCAGGAGTTTAAGTTATATTTAGGAATTATTTTTGTTTCAACAATATTAATAACTGTTAACTTAATGACAACCATATATCATGATATTGGAACAGCTTTTAAAGATGCTTTTTTTCAGGTTAATGCTATTATTACGACCACTGGCTATGCGATAGCAGATTTTGATCTTTGGCCTGCTTTTAGTAAAGCGGTTTTATTTATGCTGATGTTTGTAGGAGGTTGTGCGGGCTCAACTGCTGGAGGTATTAAGGTTATTAGAATTTTGACTTTATTAAAGTTAATAAAAAGAGAAATTCAAAGAATTTTTCATCCTCGCGCCCAAATTGCTATAAAAAATGGTGAAAACATTATTCAAAATGAAACAGCATCGAGTATAACAAGTTTTTGTGCATTATATTTTCTAATTTTCATATTATCCATTGTGATCGTTTCTCTGGATGGTTTTGATTTGGAAACAACAATTTCTGCCGTTGCAACGACGCTTGGAAATGTGGGTCCTGGTTTTAATCAGGTAGGGCCAATGAGAACATTTAGTGTATTTAGTGCTTTCAGTAAAATAACCTTTTCTATTCTTATGCTCCTTGGAAGACTTGAATTATTTACAATGATTGCAATTTTTAGTCCAGAGGCATGGAAAAAGCAGGCATAAAAATAGTGCGTAAAAAGTTTTATTGGTTTATTTGATATAGGAGTATGATAATTATGAAAAAAGAGATAATCATTGCAAAGTATTCAGGCTTTTGTTTTGGTGTAAAACGGGCTGTAGACATGACTACTAATCATAAAAACACAAATGGGAAGATATATACCTTAGGACCCCTTATTCACAATAAAGATGTCATTAATCGTTTAAACAATCAGGGTATTAAGATAATGGAAATGGACGAATTTGACAAGCTTACTGAAGAGGATACCCTTGTCATCAGATCGCATGGTGTGGGTGCTGAAATTATTCAGAAGCTAGAAAATAGTGGAGCCAATATTATTGATGCCACTTGTCCTTTTGTTTCAAGTATTCATAGAAAAGTAAAAAAGTATTCTGACTTGGGATATCAAATTATCATTGTAGGAGACAAGGATCATCCTGAAGTCATTGGAATTAACGGCTGGTGTGATAATACAGCTATGGTTACTAAGGATGGAACAGATTTAAAAGATATTCCTTCAAGGGTATGCATTGTGGCTCAAACGACAGAAAGGCTCACAAATTATGAAAAGGTTGTAGATATTGTTTCAAAAAACTGCAAAGAACTGGTTAAATTTAATACCATATGTAATGCCACGAAAGAAAGACAAGAAAGTGCTCAGGAGCTATCAAAAGAAGTTGATTTAATGATAGTGATTGGAGGAAAAAACAGTTCCAATACAAAAAAGTTATATGAAATATGCCGATTGAACTGTGAAAATACTCTTTTTATTGAAAATAGCACTGAATTACCAAAGTGGGTGATTACAGATGAAACAATTAAGAAAATAGGCATTACTGCCGGAGCTTCAACACCTGATTGGGTCATTGAAGAGGTTGTTAATAAAATAAAAAATGAATAAAAATTTTAAGCTAGTTGATTAAGAAATAATAAATTTATTAAAAAGGAAAATTAAATCACTGGACAAATGAGTAAATTCATGATAAAATTTTTTGTTGTTCGGATATTTTTTTGGGTAGTGGCCAAGCGGTAAGGCACAGGATTCTGACTCCTGGATGCGAAGGTTCGAATCCTTCCTACCCAGCCATATGCGGATGTGGCGGAATTGGCAGACGCAGCAGACTCAAAATCTGCCGGTGGCGACATCGTGGGGGTTCGAGTCCCTTCATCCGCATGTTGTCAAAGGAAGCAAGGGAATGATTCTCTTGCTTCTTTTTTTTAGGAAAATAAGGGGACGGTTACATGTTTCTTTTCTTGCTTTTTTATTTTTATTCGGGAAAGACAATAAACAGATGACATAGCAGAGAAATGATAAGTTTAAATAAGCTGTTTATTTACAAAAACAAGGATAAAATAAAGTTTTTCAGGACCTGAAAAAGTAAAATGAAATTTAAATAAAAAGTGTTAATTTATTTGTTTTATGATAGTTAACATTTTAGAAATATGATATAATTCTAATAAAATATTTAGACATTATTATTATAAGCGAATGATATTTTATAACTATTTATTATCACTTTTAAAAAATAATAGTTCCAATAGTAATAAAAAGGAGGAATTGTATGAAAGGTTTCCGGCTCAGGTTTAGAGGAAAAATGGTGGCTTTATTGGCAGTTCTGTTAATTGTCTTTGGTATAGCGCTTTATCTTTTCATCAGTAATGGGATAAGCCAATTAAACAATTATAACATGAAAAGACAATTAGAATCTATTTTAGATTTGGAATATGAACTTTTTTCTTTAAAATTTGAAGGGGAATGGACATTAAAAGACGGAGCTCTATATAAAGGTAATGTTTTGCTGGAAGATAATAGTGAGCTTGCAGATGTTGTGTCAGGTGCAAGCAGATATTCTGTAGCCTTGTCTACAAAAGAAAAAGTAGTCGCTTCTTCAATTAATGATTCTGCCATATCTCCTGAACTATTGAAGCAATTAGAAGAAAGTAAGCAAAATGTTATGGACGAAGTTGAAGTGAATGGCAATAAATATGAAGTGCTTTACAAACCCATTTTAGATGAAAATCAGGAATTAATCGGGAATTTCAGTGTCTGGGTACTAACAGAAGACGTCATTGATATGAGTAATGCCATTCTTAATAAATTATTGCTTACGATTATAATAGCAATTGTTCTTGGAATTATTGCAGCCTTATTCTTTGGAACCGTGATTCATAAAGCTCTTTCCGAAGTAGTCAAAGATGTTACTAAAATATCTAATGGAGATTATATGATTAATACAAATAAATACAAGATTAATAGAAATGACGAAGTGGGGGAACTGTCCAGGGCTATTGTAGACATGATTAATAAACAGACCAGTGTACTAAAGTATGTTTCAGAAAATGCTAATAATATGGATACATCTTCAAAGGAGCTTCATGAAACGGTAGAAACGATTATGGCTCAAATAGAAGAAATCAGTTCTGCTACTGAAGACATTGTTGCTGTGATGGAAGAAGTAGATGCTGCCAGTGAAGAAGTTCATAATACCAGTCTTGCTGTTGTAGACAATATTAATAAGTTATATGAAAATATCAATCAAAGTAAGGGCACAGCAGAACAAATTAAAAACAGGGCAGAATCCATGAAAGATGCTTCTCAAAAATCCCAGGAAGAAACCAGCACCATTTATGTTCAAAAGAAAGAAAAAATCCTGGAAGGGATCAAAAAGGGAGAAATCGTTAAGGAAATTACCAATATGGCCCAACTTATTTCAAGTATTGCTGAGCAAACAAATCTTCTGGCTTTAAATGCAAGTATTGAAGCTGCCAGGGCAGGGGAAAGCGGAAGAGGTTTTGCGGTTGTAGCCGAAGAAATCAGGACATTGGCAGAGCAGTCAGCGAATACGGTTACAAATATTAATACCGTTATTACACAGGTATATGAGGCTTTTGAGAATCTATCGGACAATGCCAGGGATATTCTGGAATTTATCAATGAAAAAGTTAATAAAGATTATGAATTAATGTTAGAAACCAGTATGCAGTATCAAAGAGACTCTGAATTAGTTAATGAATTAGTTGCACAGTTTGTTGAGAGTACCCAGCAAATCAACCGTTCTGTAGAAGAAATTAAAAAACAAATTCAAGAAGTTTCTAAAGCAATTAATTCTGCGACGTTAAATACTCAAAATATTGCTTTTGGACTAAAAGAAACGACTGCTGCTGTAGAAAGTATTGAAGAGGTCGCGGCAAGACAGTCACAGTTGGGTGATAAATTAACTGGTCTTTTAGGGGAATTTACTCTTGCAAATTAAGAAAAGCAGACGATATGAAAAGCTGGGCTTTATTCCATAGGAATAAAGCCCAGCTTTTCATACATAGCATGACTAACATGATTGTTGACAGGCAGATTGTTGTCTTTTTGAAATTTATGTATAGCTGTTTTCATATGATCGCCATATTTACCGTCACAATAGCCATTATAATATCCCAAATCATTGAGTTTCCTCTGAACCATCAGGACGTCCGAGCCCGTATCGCCCGGTTCTAATACTCGGAAATAATCTCCAAAGGGACCAAAGCTCCCTTTAACAATAGTAACCTTTGTTCCGTGGGGAATCATTTTTTGGAGTTCTTTAGCATCCTTATTGTACATTCTAATGCAGCCCTGAGACAGAGGTCTTCCAATAGACCAGGGTTCATCTGTTCCGTGGATACCGTACATTCCCCAGGGAACATTGAAGCCCATCCAGGTTCCTCCAAAGCCTTCTCCCCAATCTGCTTTTGAAATAATGGTCCAGGTTCCTAAAGGAGAGGGAGAATCTTGTTTTCCGCCTGAAACAGGATAAATTTTAATGATTTCATCATCTTTAAACACATACATCTTATAATCATCCAGATCAATATGTATGTAATAAGGATTTTTATTTTGCTGAAAAACGCCCTGATAAAGGTGCATATAACTATGACGGTAATAAACCATATCGCAAAGAACTAAGGCCAGGATAAAAAGAAGTAAAAACTGTTTTCGAAAAGAATTCATGATAATCCTCCTTCTTTCCGCCTGTCATTTACATTATATGATATGAAAGAAATAGAGCTTACTAGAACAAAAAAAGACCAAATCAATTTGGTCTTTAACGGTATTTTTTAAGAATTCGTATGTCATTTCCTATTAATTTGAGTGCTTTATAATGGCCAAAAATTCTTGAGACGATTCTTTCTGAATATTGTTTTTGCCAGTCGTTAGGTGACAAGTTTGTAGAGATGATTGTATGTTTTTTATCTAATAAACGGCTATTAAGGCAATTAAACAATTCGGAACCTGTAAAGGATGTATTAAATTCTGTGCCTAAATCATCAATAATTAATAAGTCTACTGTAAAAATAGATTCTAAATAATCTTTTGTAAATTCATCATTTTCATCTTTATTAAATCTGGCTTGTTCAAAAAGCTGAAAGAGTTGAAAAGCCGTTAAGTAGATGACGGTTTTACCTCTGTCTAATAAATCTTTGGCAATACAATTGCATAGGAAAGTTTTGCCAAGACCAGGATTGCCGTAAAAAATAAGATTGTCAAATTGCTCATCAAACTGTTCTATAAAGCGGATACAGTGGCTGTATATCTGTTTAATATTTTCCCGTGGTGAAATATTACTTTCCGGATCTATTTCAGTTGAAAAATAATCAAAGTTAAAGTTATCAAAATTTTCTACAGCTAAAATTTCTTTTAAGTTAGACTGGTCATATGCGATATCGATAAGGGCTTGTTTAAAACAATGACACGGTTTATTGTTAATATAACCGGTATCTTTACAGCTATAACATTCATAGCTGGGTTCTAAATAATTTTTATTATATCCGTTGATATATAAAAGTTCAGCTTTTTCTATCATTAAATCTAAATTTTTTTGCTCAAGGGAATGGATAAGCTCTTCAGATTTTTCAGGATTTTGTAAAATTGCTTTAGAGATTTCTATCCCTGTTGAAGCTAATAATTTGTCAATTTCCGCAATACGTGGGATCTTTTTATAAACTTCTTCCTGTCTTTGTCTTAATTCTTTATTAGAGCGTTCCCTTTTTAACTCATAATCTTTTAATATTTTTTTGTACTGGCTTTCTCTTATACTCATTCGTATCATCCTTCTACTATTTAAGAATTTGTGTCAGGAATCTTTTTAAAAGAAATTTTTCTTTATTTCACTACAGTCATCTTCTTTAGAAAGTTCTTTCTGCAAATACTCTCTTTCTAAGCGCTCTAACTCTTCGAAGTCCCATTCTCTTTGCTTAAAGTTTACGAATTTACTGGGTTTGCTATAATAATCATTAGTATTTGAAGAATTGTTTTGCAGGTTTTTCTTTTGCAGATATGCAGCATCCAGTTTTTTTATATCTTCTAATGATTTAACACCATTTTTATTCCAGCTGTCAATGATTGTATGGGCATAACTAAACTTAGGCTCCTGAATTTGCGTAATGGTTCTTTTACATGCTTCTAAAATGATTTCCATAGGGGCATGAAGCTCATTGATCCATTTATTCATATATTCTATTTCAACTGGAGCCGGATCTCTGTTAAGACCAAAAGTTTTCATGATTTCTCTGAAATCTTCATTAAAAATTTTTATTCTTAGTTTTGCTTTTTCTAAAGTATTAATTCCTTCCTCTGCCCATGTAATGGCTACTTTTTCGATATAACGAATACTTCTGTGGTTATTGGATATGCAATGCTCCAGTAAGAGCTCTATCACATCTACGGGCAGTCTTAACCAGTCATAGAGGCTGTAAAGTATCTGCAAATCATTGTGGTTAAGCATTCTGCCAAGATATCTTTCTGCAATCTTAAAGAGTTGGGAGATTTCTGGATTTTTCATATATATGGATAATTCTTCAGGGCTATAATTTGGTCTTGTTTCATGATAAATATGTACTTTTTTATGCACGGAGTTCTTCGGACTATCCTCTTTAATTTCCTTGTCGGAAGGTATTTGGAAACCAATCGTAATCATGTCATCATTTTGTTTAAAATGAATTAAACCTTGCTCTGCCCAATATTGAAAGGCTTTAATGACGTCTGATTCTAACAAGCCCAATTTTTCTGAAATATCTTTGGTACTGAGAGATGGTTTTTGATGATAATAACAGCGGTATAAAAAAATATATACTTTTACAAAATTTCCATCGGCCTTTGGCAGATATTTATCGATAAATTCATTGTGAATAGGAGTTGTAGCAGGATCCGTACGATTTTCAAAATGAATCACTGTCATTACCATCTCTCCTTTCTTTTAAGCTTAATTGTATTGATATTATAACACATAGTTTATGGATTGTTTAGGAAAGAAAATTCAGACTTTCTTAATCAAAATAAAGTATAATTAACATAGATTATGTTAATAATTCTGTGGATAATGTGGATAAATTGAATAAATAACTCTTTTTAAATGTAAAATACCCAAAAAGTTTTACTTTTTGGGTATAAAAAACGATGTAAAAATATGGGATAAACTATAGTTATTAAGAATTTATTCACATGAATGAATTTCTTTTTCAACAGGAAAATTTGTGGATAATGTGGATATATTTGCTCCAAGCAGGTCTTCCCCAATTGTACCAACGTCTCCTGCCCCCATAGTTATCAACAAGTCGCCGGGGATACAATTTTGTAAAAGAAAATTTTCTATGGAATCAAAATCTGGAAAATAATACGATTCTTTTCCGATTTTAGCCAGTTCTCTTTGAAGATCCTTTGAATGTATTTCTCCTAAATCTTTTTCCCGCGCAGCATAAATATCAGTTAAGATGATTTTATCTGCTTCTTTTAATGCTTCTGCAAATTCTTTTAAGAACATTTTAGTTCTTGTATAGGTATGGGGTTGAAAAACACACCAGATAGTGTTATGAGGATAATGTTTTGCAACTTCCAGGGTTGCTTTTATTTCTGTGGGATGGTGTGCATAATCATCAACAATTGTAATACCTTTCAGACTGCCTTTTATTTCAAATCTTTGGTGAGTGCCTTTAAAATTATGCAGTCCTTTAATAATATCGGCGATTTCTATATTTAATTCAAAGGCTGCAGCAGAAGCAGCAAGTGCATTATAAATGTTATGAATTCCAGGGACATTTAAAGAAACTGTCCCCATATTTTTACCTTGATATAATAAGTCAAATTTTCCACAAGCTTTTTCATTATATTTAATATTGGCAGCAGTCCACATAACGCGGCTGGGATCTGTACCAAAAGTAACAACCTTGCAGTCGATTTCATCTAAAATAAGAGAAAGATTTTCAATGTCACCATTAATAATAAGGGCTCCATCTTTAGATATATTTTTTGCAAAGGCTGTAAAAGACTTTCTGATATGATTGATATCTTTAAAATAGTCCAAATGGTCTTCTTCCATATTTAATATGATACCGATATACGGATAAAAATTAAGAAAGCTATCGCAATATTCACAGGCTTCTGTAATGAAATATTCTGATTGCCCAATCCGGATATTTCCACCAATGGCATCTACAATGCCTCCAACGGTAACAGTAGGGTCTTTTTTAGCTTGTATCAGGATATTAGACAGCATGGATGTCGTTGTAGTTTTCCCATGTGTTCCGGAAACAGCTATAGAATAAGGGAAAGCCTTCATGATTTCCCCGAGCAGTTCAGCACGGTTTAAAATAGTTAAATTTCTTTTTTGAGCTTCCACTAATTCAGGATTGTCCTTTTTAATAGCTGCTGTATAAATAACGAAATCCACATCATCTTTTATATTTGAAGCTAAATGACCTAAATAAAAGTCTACACCTAAATCTTCCAAATGCTTTATGATTTTTGTATTTTTTATGTCAGAGCCAGAAACTTTAAAACCTTTATTTAAAAGGATTTCTGCCAGACCACTCATACTGATTCCGCCAATACCAATAAAGTGAAATTTTTTATTTGTATCATTAAAATTAATTTTTGACATACTACACCTCAATTCGTTCTATTTTTAAGGCAGTTAAATATGCTGATAAAAATATATTCGGATAAGATTGAATAATTTATACATAAAATTGAAAAACATATTTTTATATTTATTTTTCTAAATATATTATTATACTATATTATTATTATTATAAAAAGTAATAAATTTAAATTCTAAAAATAAAAGCAGTATAGAATAAGAAAAATAAAACCGAATATTTTTTTAAAAAAATATTAAAATATTCGATGAGTTGGTATATAATAATAAAAATGAATCCTCCAGTCAATGAAAGGAGTATAAAATGAACCGAATTAATAAAAATGAGAGGGTTGGAGCAATCATTAAAATTCTTACGGAAAACCCCAAAAAAATTTATAATTTAAATTATTTTTGCGAGATATTTGACTGTGCTAAATCTACTTTAAGCGAAGATATTGATATTGTAAAAGACATTTTTGAAAAATTTAAATTGGGTGAAATTGAGACCGTAACTGGTGCTGCGGGTGGTGTTCTTTATAAGCCCAACATGACAAAAGAGCAATTTAAAGATTTTTGTACAGAGCTTTGCAAAAAAATAAATAATAGTGAAAGAATAATTCCTGGCGGATATATTTATATGAATGACCTTATTTATTCAGCGGATGTCAGTTTCAATATTGGCAGGGCTTTAGGCAGCTTTTTTCAGGATGTAGACTTTGATTATATTGTTACCATTGAGACAAAGGGTATACCTATTGCCCTAATGACTGCCAGAGTACTTAATAAACCTTTAGTGGTGGTTAGAAAAGAAGGAAGGTTAACAGAAGGAACTGCTATACATATGAATTATGTAACAGGTTCTTCTAAAAGAATTCAAACCATGTATCTGGCAAAGAGATCTATTGCCAGAGATTCAAAAGTTATTTTTATTGATGATTTTATGAAAGCTGGAGGAACTGCAAAAGGAATTATCGATTTAATGAAAGAATTTGAGGCAGAAGTTGTTGGAGTTGGAATTTTAATGGTCACAAAAGAACCTGAAGAAAAACTTATCGATAATTATCATAGTTTGATAGTTTTGGAGGAAATTGATAGTAGTTCCGGAGAAATAATTGTAAAACCTTCTATATAAAATAGCCGATAGGCTATTTTTTTTGTTTATTTTATAATAAATAGTGATAATTGACTAGATTTTTTGGATTGTTCAAATATGTTTGAATATGCTATTATTAATATACAGGAAACTTTTGAACTTAGTTAATTTTTATCTTCAAATACAGATTAGAAATCTAATATTACAGGCAAGAACAATCAAGAGGGTGGGGAGTATGCGAAAAAGAGAGATTATATCAATGATACTGGCAGGCGGTCATGGAACTCGCTTAGGTATTTTAACAAAGCATCTGGCTAAACCGGCAGTCACTTTTGGAGGCAAATACAGGATTATTGATTTTGTTTTAAGTAATTGCATTAATTCAGATATTGACACGGTCGGTGTATTGACGCAATATGAGCCTTTGAAATTAAACCAGCATATCGGAATTGGAATCCCATGGGATTTAGACAGGAAAACCGGGGGTGTTACGATTTTACCTCCTTACATTAAAGAGGGGCAGGGTGCCTGGTATTCTGGAACAGCTAATGCCATTTACCAAAATATAAAATTTATTGAAGAATATAATCCGGAATATGTTCTTATTCTTTCAGGTGACCATATTTATAAAATGGATTATAGCAAAATGTTGGAGTATCACAAGCAAAAAGAAGCTGATGCAACCATCGCCGTATTAGAGGTTCCTATAGAAGAAGCTCACCATTTTGGAATAATGAATACCAACGAGGAAGACAGAATTGTAGAGTTTGAAGAAAAGCCTAGAGAGCCCAGGAGTAATTTAGCTTCAATGGGTATTTACATATTTAACTGGAATAAATTAAAACAAGTGCTGATTGAAGACAATGAATACCATCCGGACAGTGATTTTGGAAAACATATTATACCCCGAATGATTCATAATGAAGACAGGTTATTTGCCTATAGATTTAACAGCTATTGGAAGGACGTAGGAACAATTGAATCTTATTGGCAGGCCAATATGGAACTTATAGAAACCCTTCCAAGTTTTAATTTGTACGAAGAATTCTGGAAATTTCATACCAACTTAGACCATCAGCCTCCTCAATATGTCGGAGAAGCTGCTGATGTAAAAAGAAGTATTTTATCTGAGGGCAGTGAAGTTTATGGAAATGTTTATAGTTCTGTTTTGGGATCAGGTGTTATTATTGAAGAGGGAGCTACCGTAAGGGATTCAATCATAATGGCTGGTACGATTGTGCAAAGCGGTTCTGTACTTAACCGTTGTATTGTCTCAGAAAATTGTTTTATAGGAAAAAATGTGATTATTGGAGAAGGAGAAAATATAGCTAATTTTGAAAAGCCTGATATATATCACACAGGAATTACGGTTGTTGGAGATCAAACTACCGTGCCGGATAATGTGTGGATAGGCAAGAATTGTGTTGTTTATGGCAACACAAAGTTTAGTGATTATAATAATGGAAGGCTTGAATCCGGGCAATCTCTTATTTTGGAAGGGGAGGAGTCATGAAGGCATTAGGTATCATATTGGCGGGAGGAAGTAGTGAAACATTAAGCGATTATCCCAATAAATCCATCGCTGCATTACCCGTTGGAGGGTCCTACAGGACGATAGATTTTACAATGAGCAATATGACGAATTCTGGTGTCAATAAGGTAGCAGTAATAACGCAGTATAGTTCCCGTTCTTTATTAGACCATTTATCTTCGGCTAAATGGTGGGATCTAGGGAGAAAGCAAGGAGGACTCTTTGTTTTTACTCCCTATATTACCAATGATAATCCTTTTGGTTATAGAGGAACTGCTGATGCGATGTACAGAAATATCAGCTTCTTAAAAAGAAGTAATGAACCCTTTGTTATTATTGCTTCAGGAAAACATGTCTATAAAATTGATTTTAATGATGTATTGGAATATCATCAGCAAAAGCAGGCAGACATCACCATTATTTACAAAGAAGCTAATTATGAAAAACCATCTAATTACGGGGTTATGGTGCTGGATGAGAACAAAAGGCTTATAGAATTTGAAGAAAAGCCTTTAGAGCCCCAAACAAATATTATTTCTCTTGGTATATATGTAATTCCAAGAACTTTGCTCATAAAACTTTTAGAAGATGTGGTTGCCGAAAACCGTTATGACTTTGTCAATGATGTTATTATAAGATATAGAAAAAAATTAAAAATATATGGTTATCCTTTTGAGGGTTATTGGAGATGCATAAGATCTATACAATCTTTTTTTGATATCAATATGGATTTTTTAAATAAGGATGTCAGGGATTTATTTTGTAAGCAATACCCCTATATTGCGACTAAAGTAATGGATGAACCACCGGCTAAGTTTAACATTGGTTCTTCAACAAAGAATTGCATTGTCGGAGGAGGTTCGATTTTAAACGGATACGTTGAAAATGCTGTTTTATTTAGAAAGGTATTTACTGGCTCATACTCCTTTATTAAAAATGCCATCATAATGGATGGGTCATATATTGGAAATAATTGTTACTTGGAGTATGTCGTTTTAGATAAAGAAGTAGTAGTTTCTGACGGAAGAAAATTGGTTGGAAGTAAAGAAAATCCAATTTTTTTGGAGAAAGGTAGTGTTATATAATATAATTGATATAATTTTGTATAATTTGAATATATAAAACATATTGATATTTGGATAAATCTGTTATATAATAGAAGTACAAATTTAACGGTGTCTAGAACTTGCTCTAGAGCCGCATCATGTTACAGAGAGGGGTTCACGTATGGAAATTACAGATATTCGTGTGCGCAAAATCAACAAAGAGGGTAAGATGAAAGCAGTTGTATCGGTTACTTTTGATAATGAATTTGTTGTTCATGATATCAAAGTAATTGAGGGGGACAAAGGTCGATTTATTGCAATGCCAAGTCGAAAGACAATGGATGGAGAGTTCAGAGATATTGCTCATCCAATTAATTCTGCTACAAGAGAAAAAATTCAAACCGCTGTTTTGGAAAAATATGAAATGATTCTCGTAGCAGATGAGAATGATGCGGCAGAAGAAGTTGCTGCTGCAGAAGAAGCAAATGATGGGGAAAACGAATAATAGCTGGTAATTGAGCACTTCTTAGGAAGTGCTTTTCTTAATTTGGTCATATAGGGCTTACCGTAAATTGAATTAAAAGCTTTATTTTAGCAAGTGTGTATTTTTTACACACTTTTCTTTTGTGTATAAAGATTTTTTGTTGCAATATTTTTTTAGAAATGAGAGAATAAAAAAGGACATGATATTTTGAATAGGAAGAGGTGTATACATGACGAATTCATCTATAAATCAATTATCTGCAATTATTTTGGCTGCTGGTGAAGGAACCAGAATGAAATCAAAAATGCCTAAAGTTTTGCATACAGTTTTAGGCAGGGAATTGTTAAATCATGTTATTGATTCAGCAAAATCTGCAGGAACTGAGAGAATTTGCGTTGTTATTGGGCATAAAGGAGATGAAGTAAAGGAAAAGATAGGAGATTGCGTTGAATACGTTGAACAAAAAGAGCGTTTAGGGACAGGTCATGCAGTCATGCAAGCCGATGGTTTTATTCAGGAAGAAGGTGATGTTTTAGTATTATATGGAGACACACCGCTAATTACTGGCGAAACATTAAAACGTTTAATCGATACCCATAGAAAAGAAAATAATGGAGTAACTATTTTATCTGCCATTGTAGAAAATCCTGCTGGCTATGGAAGAATCATAAGGGATGAAAAGGGTAATTTTTTAAAGAATGTAGAGCATAAAGATGCCAGTGAGGAAGAATTAAAAGTCAATGAAATTAATGGAGGAATGTACTGTTTTAAAGCTAAATTGTTAAAGGAAGCTTTAAAAGAACTTACCAATAATAATAGTCAAAAGGAATACTATTTGACGGATACGCTTGAAATCATATTATCTAAAGGTCATAGGGTCAATGCTTTAGTTGTGGAAGACAGCGATGAAATATTAGGTGTTAATTCAAGAGTTCAATTGGCACAGGTAACGCAGATTATGAAAAGGCGAATTAATAAAATGCATATGGAAGCCGGTGTGACTATTATAGATCCGGAAAACACTTATATTGAGCCTGAAGTAAAGATCGGAAAGGATACGATTATTTATCCGGGCTGCAATTTACAGGGAAAGACTGTTATAGGAGAAGATTGTATTATAGGTCCTAATTCAACCATTAAAAGTTCCCAAGTTGCTGATAAAGTTACCGTACAAAACAGTGTGGTGTTAGAAAGCATCATTAATTCCAATACGACCGTGGGGCCCTTTGCTTATCTTAGACCCAATAGTAATATTGGAAGCCATGTAAGAATTGGGGACTTTGTAGAAATAAAAAATTCTACCATAGGAAATCACACAAAGGTATCTCATTTAACCTATATCGGAGATGCAGATGTAGGTGAAAGAGTTAATTTTGGATGTGGTACGGTCGTTGTTAACTATGACGGTATCAGTAAGCACAGAACAAAAATAGGAAACGATGCCTTTATTGGTTGTAATACAAATTTAATATCTCCAGTTACAGTACATGATGAAGCTTATACAGCGGCAGGATCTACTATTACTGAAGATGTCCCTGCAAAAGCTTTAGCCATTGCAAGAGCGAGACAAATTAACAAAAATGACTGGGTAGAGAAAAGAAAGAAAAAATAAGCAGCATAATAATTTTATTTTTTTATAAAGTATGTTATAATTGTGGCGGCAATTAGGGGGCGAAAGAGGAAGATATTTTAAGGAGGATTTTTTAAAATGAGTACTAGCAACAGTGAAATTAAAATTTTTTCTTGTAATGCACACAAACCTTTGGCGGAAGAGATAGCACAGGTATTAGGATTAAAGCTGGGCAATTCAGAAGTTGGCAGGTTTAGCGATGGTGAAATATCTGTAAAAATTGATGAAAAAGTAAGGGGAGCAGATGTATTTGTCATTCAGCCTACTTCTACACCAGTCAATGAACATTTAATGGAATTGTTGATTATGATTGATGGTTTAAGACGAGCTTCGGCAGGAAGAATTACAGCGGTTATTCCTTACTATGGTTATGCAAGACAAGACAGAAAAACAAGAGCCAGGGATCCAATTAGTGCGAGATTGGTTGCAGATTTAATTCAGACTGCAGGAGCAGACAGGGTTTTAACAATGGATCTCCATTGCGCTCAAATTCAGGGATTTTTCACAATTCCTCTGGATCATTTAGTAGGACTTCCTTTGCTGACCAAATATTATTTAGAAAAATTTGAGTCACTGGAAGACTTTGTTGCAGTTTCTCCAGACCTGGGAAGCGTTACCAGAACAAGGGCCTTTGCTACAAAATTAGAAATACCGTTAGCTATTATTGACAAGAGAAGACCTAAGGCAAATGAATCAGAAGTGATGAATATTATTGGCAATATTGAAGGAAAAAATGTTATATTGGTTGATGATATGATAGATACTGCAGGAACCATTTCTAATGCTGCCGATGCTTTAATTGAACGTGGAGCAAAAAGGGTTTATGCTTGTTGTACTCATCCTGTACTTTCAGGGCCTGCTATCGAACGAATTGAAAAATCTGCTATTTCTGAGTTAGTCGTATTAAATACAATATATCTGCCAGAGGAAAAAAGAATTCCAAAGATCAAAGAAATTTCTGTTGCACCTATAGTGGCAGAAGCTATTCATAGAATTCATGAAGATTTATCTGTTTCCAGATTGTTTGATTAATTGATAGCCATTAGGAGAGACTTTAATAATAAGTGGCTGTTTAAATTATAAGCCCTAGTTCTACTAGGGCTATTTGCTATTTTTGATGGAGGTGTAGCAATGTATGCAGTGATTGGCTTAGGCAATCCAGGCCTTCAATATGCTGCTACAAGGCATAATGTTGGCTTTGAAGTGATTGAAAGACTGGCTTATGAAAATGGTATTAAAGTAGAAAAAAGAAAGCATCGGGCTTTAATTGGGGAAGGAATCATTGGAGGAGAAAAAGTTATATTGGCTAAGCCCCAAACCTACATGAATTTAAGTGGTCAAAGTGTGATAGAAATCATGAATTGGTATAAGTTAGATAACAAGCATATAATTATAATATACGATGATATAAGTCTTCCCATAGGTTTTATCCGTGTACGGACTAAAGGAAGTGACGGAGGGCATAATGGAATAAAAAACATTATATCATGCTTAAATTCTCAGGAATTTTTAAGAGTAAGGGTCGGCGTAGGAGAAAAACCTCCTGGATGGGATTTGGCTGACTATGTTTTGAGCCGTTTTAATCGTGAAGAAATCGAAGAAATTGTCCAAAGTATTAAAATAGCTTCAGATGCTGTTGAAACAATTATTAAAGAAGGTCCACAAAAGGCAATGAATCAATATAATCAAAAAGTAAGGGAGTGATGGTTTGGAGTCTTTGGATATGAACGGAATCTTGCAGCCTCTTTTAGAGTTAGATGCCTATCAAAAACTTTTAGAAGACTTAAAGAATCATAATACTCCCCTACTGGCAACGGGGATGGTAGATTCTCAAAAAGCACATCTTGTTGCTGCTTTAAAAAATCATAGTTTAAGGCCTGCTGTCATTATTACAATGGATGATTTAAAGGCTAAAGAGCTATTTGAAGATCTCCAATTTTTTATAAAAGAAAATCTTTATTTTTATCCTTCAAAAGATATTTTATTTTATAGTGCAGACGTTCACAGCATGGATATTGTAAAGCAAAGAGTCAATGTCCTGAAGGCTTTGGCAAAAGAAGAAAACACCATAGTCGTTTTATCGATAGAAGCCTTATTGGACAGACTTGTAAAAAAAGATTTGTTTAAATCCTTCATATTAAATCTTAAAGTTGGAAGCATCATTGATATAAAGGATTTAACTTATCAGTTGTTTTTAATGGGCTATGAGCATTCAGATTTGGTCGAGAGCCCAGGACAATTTGCTCTCAGGGGTGGCATTGTTGATGTCTATCCGAGTACTGAAGAAAGTCCTTACAGGATTGAATTTTGGGATGATGAAGTAGATTCTATCCGATTAATGGACCCCGTTTCTCAAAGATCTGTTGAAAAAGTCGATTCGATTGAAATATTTCCCATGAGGGAGCTTGTTTTTACAGATGAAGCGATAAAGAGAGGCATATCCTATATAGAAGAAGAAACAAGAAAAACAATAAAAAAATATGAGAAAAAAAATTTGAAAGAAGAAAAAGAAACTCTACAAAAATCAATTAATACAATTTTAGAAAAACTAAAAAATCAAAAAGGTTTTGCAGGAATAGAAGCTTATGTGAATTATTTCTTTGAAGAGACGGTGACCTTAGCGAATTATTTTTTAAAAGACACCATTGTTTTTTTAGATGAGCCTCAAAGAATAAAAGAAAAATGTCATAAGGTAATCAGTGAATTTGAGGACAGCATGAAGGGAAGACTAGAAAAGGGATATATCCTCCCCCGGCAATGCGAAACAATTTTTAGATATGAAGACATACTAAATTCCATAGAAAACTTTGACATTGTCCTCTTAACGATGTTGACCCGCACTGCAGGAGACTTTCTTCTTAAGGAATTAATTCAGTTTCCTGTAAAATCGGTAGAATCTTTTTATAAGCAAATGGATTTATTCGAAAAAAATCTTTTGTATTGGAAAAAGAAAAAATTCAGGATACTTATATTGGCTGGTCCAAAGAGTAAAGGAGAACGGCTGGCAAAAGAATTAAACGACAGGAATATATTTTGTACTTTCAGAGACAATTTGTCTGAGCCTGTTCCAAAAGGAGAGATTATTGTTTCCCAGGGCAGCCTTTATAAGGGTTTTGAATATGGGCTGATTGATTTTATTGTTATTTCTGATAAAGAAGTCTTTGGAGAATTAAAAAAGAAAAGGAAAGCAAGAAAGAAAATCAGTGGAAGTAAAATCGAAAACTTTACAGATCTTAATCCCGGAGATTACGTTGTACATGAAAATCATGGGATAGGGATTTATCAAGGCATTGAAAAGATTACAGTAGATAATGTCAGTAAAGATTATCTGAAAATCCGTTACTTAGACAATGGAAACTTGTATGTTCCGATTAACCAAATGGATATGATTCAAAAGTATATAGGAGGTGAAGGCAGGGCTCCAAAGCTTAATAAACTTGGGGGAAATGAATGGGTAAAAGCCAAGGCAAAGGTAAGAAAAGCAGTTGAAGATTTAGCGAAAGAGCTGATAGAGCTTTATGCAAAAAGACAAAGTTCCAAAGGTTATAAATATGGTCCGGATACGGTTTGGCAAAAAGAATTTGAAGATATGTTTCCTTATGAAGAGACTGAAGATCAGTTAATTGCCATTGAAGAAGTCAAAAGGGATTTAGAAAGTGACAAAATAATGGACCGTTTAATTTGCGGGGATGTAGGCTATGGGAAAACAGAAGTAGCCATAAGAGCTGCTTTCAAAGTCGTTCAGGAGGGCAAACAGGTAGCTTATCTGGTTCCTACAACCATCCTGGCCCAGCAGCATTATAATACTTTTCTCCAAAGAATGAAAGATTTTCCGATTGAAGTGGGCTTATTATCACGATTCAGAAGCAAAAGTGAGCAAACAGCAACGATTGAAGGATTAAAAAAAGGTATGGTAGATATTGTGATAGGTACCCACAGGCTTTTATCCAAAGATGTTGCCTTTAAAGATTTAGGCTTGCTGATAATAGATGAAGAGCAAAGATTTGGTGTTGTTCATAAAGAAAAGCTAAAACAGTTAAAAGAAAAAGTGGACGTTTTAACATTAACCGCTACTCCGATTCCCCGGACTCTTCATATGAGTCTTATAGGTATCAGGGATATGAGTATATTAAATGAACCACCTGAAGAAAGATATCCGGTACAAACTTATGTCATGGAATATAATACAGAGTTTGTAAAAGACGCCATCCGCAGAGAACTGGCAAGAGGTGGACAAGTATATTATTTATACAACAGGGTTCAAAATATTGATAAAGTAACAGCAAAAATTCAGGAACTGGTTCCTGAAGCGGTTGTTGCCTATGCTCACGGGCAAATGAGCGAAAGAGAATTAGAAAATATAATGATGGATTTTATAAATAAGGAAATTGATGTCTTGGTGTGTACGACCATTATCGAAAGTGGTCTCGATATTTCCAATGTAAATACAATTATTATTCAGGATGCTGATACTTTAGGTCTGTCTCAGCTTTATCAGTTAAGAGGAAGAGTCGGACGCTCTAACCGGCTAGCTTATGCTTACTTGATGTATCAAAAGGACAAAGTCCTGCAGGAAGGAGCAGAAAAAAGACTGCAGGCTATCAAGGAATTTACTGAGTTTGGTTCAGGCTTTAAGATTGCTATGAGGGACCTGGAGATAAGGGGTGCAGGGAACTTATTAGGAGCCCAACAGCATGGCCATATTGATGCAGTAGGCTATGATTTGTACAGTAAATTGTTGGAAGAAGCCATCAGGAAAGAAAAAGGAGAAGAAATTAAAGAACATTTTGAAACGGCCATAGAGTTAGATATTGATGCTTATATTCCACAAAATTATATCGAAGATGAGCTTCAAAAACTGGAAATTTATAAAAAGATTGCAAGCATACAAGGAGAAAGAGATTATTATGACATACAGGAAGAAATTGAAGACAGGTATGGGGATTTACCGGAAAGTGTTCAAAATTTATTAGAGATTGCCCTTATAAAGTGGGAGGCTCATGAATTGAAAATTACATCTATATCGCAAAAAAAGCTTATTATTACAATTACATTTAAAGAAGATGCCCCAATTGATGCAGCAAAAATACCGGATTTGCTTAAAGAATACCGCAATAGCCTGAGTTTTGCCGCAGATAAAAACCCTTATTTCACATATCGTTTGCAAAATGATAAAGATATTGAAGTTATCAGACAAATTAAGAATATATTACAAAGTTTGAAATGTTTGAAGTTAGAATAGAAATTACTTATAATATTATTAGGGAGAAATGTTATTTCTTAGAGAGATGGGGTTGAAGTGATGAAAAAACTTATACCAATATTCGTCCTGTCAACACTTGTATGCTTTTTGCTTTCTGCTTGTAATTCTGATTATTTAAGTAAAAAAGAATATATAGCGGTCATAAACAATGAGAAAATTAAGGTTGATGAATATAAGGTTTATTTATGGAGAATTAAACAATTATATCAAAATATAGGACAAGAAGATATATGGGAAACAAAGTTTGACGGGAAGCCAGCAGAAGAAGTGGCTAAAGAAAGAGCTTTCGATTCCATTAAATCCATAAAGATTCAGGTTCAGGAAGGAAGAAAAATGGGACTTACCTTTGCTGAAGAAGAGAAAGAAGATATTTTATCCCAGACAGAAGAGTTAATGAATGCAATCGGAGAAGAAGAAATGAAAAATATGGGCTTGACGGAAGATACTATACGGACTGTTGTAGAAGATTCTGTCATGAGTCAAAAAGTTTATACGGAAATGACTAAGGATTTTGTAGGAAATAAAGCAGATTTTGAACTTTTTTTTGAAACAAACAAAGAAAAGTTAAAACAGGTAAGAGTCAAACATATTTTATTAAAAACGCATGATCTGGTGGACGGCAAGCTGGTTGCCTTGCCACAGGAAGAACAAATAAAGGCAAAAGAACGGGCTGAAGAAGCTCTGGGAAGGGCAAGAAACGGAGCAGATTTTGATCTTTTGGTTCAGGAATATTCTCAAGATACGGATTCTCTGCCCAATAATGGAGAATATATCTTTATGAGAGGGCAAGGTATAGATCAGAACTTTGAAGAAGCAGCTTTTAGCCTGAAAGTGAATGAAATCAGCGATATTGTTGAGACGGTATACGGATATCATATTATTAAGCTTGAAGAAATTATAGAGCCGGATAAGGATTTCATAGAGCAAGAATATTATGATTTGATGAAAAAGAATTATTTTAATAAAAAACTTGAAGAATGGATTAATAATTCAACCATAGAAATCAATCAGGAAGTTTGGGAAGAAATTAAAATAAAATAATCGATTGAATGATAATACTTCCGGGCGTTTGAATAGCTCGGGAGTATTTTTTTATAAAATTTATAAATAAAAGAGTTTTTGATATGAAATTAATTATTTTTAAATAGTGAATTAAAATGGAAAACATGAATAAAATAGCAATATTAAAATCATACTAATAGTGAAAACCATCACGAAAGCTAGAAATTAAGGAGGAATAAAATTGAAGGCGACAGGAATCGTAAGAAGAATAGATGATTTAGGCAGAGTAGTAATTCCAAAAGAAATACGAAGGACTTTAAGAATCAGAGAAGGGGACCCTTTAGAAATTTTTACAGATCATGATGGACAAGTTATTTTAAAAAAATACTCTCCTATTGGGGAACTTGGCAATTTTGCAAAAGAATATGCTGAAGCTTTGGCTCAAACGACAGGCCTTATTACATGTATTACGGATAAAGATCAAATTATTGCGGTTTCGGGAGGTTCTAAAAAAGAATTATTAGATAAGAATATTAGTAAGTCTTTAGAAAAAGTGATTGAAGAAAGAAGTGTTTTTACAGCGAACAAAGATGAAGATAAATTTATACCAATAACCGCTGATGAGAACACCGGAAATTTTTATTCAGAACTCATTTATCCAATTATTTCAGAAGGAGATGTAGTTGGCTCAGTCATCTTTTTGTCCAATGAAAAGAATGTTGTGATGGGAGAAGTTGAAAAGAAATTGGCTCAATCTGCTTCAGGATTTTTAGGAAAACAAATGGAACAATAATATTGCAGATAGATTTCTATCTGCATTTATCAACTTTTTTGTTTTTTAATTCAATTTGACTATATATATTTTTTTCGATTTATGCTATACTATATAAAAAATTAAATCGCAGCAATGATTGAGTTGGTGTACTTATGAAGAAAAAAGAAAAATATACTTACGATGACCTATTGGAGATCATGAGAATTTTAAGAAGTGAAAACGGATGTCCCTGGGATAGAAAGCAGACCCATGAAAGTATTCTTCCTAATTTGCTCGAAGAAACTTTTGAAGTCATTGATGCAGTTAAGAAAAATAATAAGAATGCTTTAAAAGAAGAGCTGGGGGATTTATTGCTTCAAATAGTTTTTCATGCCAGAATGGCTGAAGAAGACAATTTATTTTCAATGGAAGAGGTCATTGATGGAATTTGTAAAAAGCTTATATTAAGGCATCCTCATATTTTTGGAGATGTTATTGTCCATACGGCAGAAGAAGTTTTAGAAAACTGGGAGCAAATTAAAAAAGTTGAAAAAGGTTATCATACGCAAACCGAAGTTTTAAAAAGTGTACCAGAGGTTTTTCCTGCTTTAATGAGAGCCTATAAAGTACAAAAAAAAGCAGCCGAAATAGGTTTTGACTGGGATAACATAGAGGATGTTATTAAAAAAGTGGAAGAAGAGAAAAATGAGCTTCTAGAAGCTTTAAAAGAAGGCAATAACAGTAAGATTGTGGAAGAATATGGAGATTTTCTCTTTTCGATTGTAAATTTTGCAAGATTTTTAAAAATAAATCCTGAATTTGCCTTGACAAATACGACAGAAAAGTTTATAAATAGATTTGAATACGTTGAAAATACTGCGATTTCTCAAGGTAAAAAATTAGAGGAAATGACCCTTAAAGAAATGGACGAGCTTTGGGAAGAATCCAAGCGAAAAGAAATTGAAAAATCGTAGTATTTTACTCGTAGATTTTAAAAGGCTTTTATTTTTAATTTTAAAATGAAATATGAGGAGGAAGAATATGAACAAATCCGAATTAGTAGCGGCTATGGCTGCAAAAGCTGAATTAAGCAAAAAGGACACTGAAAAGGTACTTAAAGCTTTCGAAGAAGTAGTGACTGAAGAATTAGCTAAAGGCGGAAAAGTTCAACTAGTTGGATTTGGTACTTTTGACGTAGCAGAAAGAGCAGCAAGAGAAGGAAGAAATCCTCAAACAGGAAAACCAATGAAAATTCCTGCTTCTAAAGCTCCAAGATTCAAAGCAGGAAAAGTATTAAAAGATGCAGTTAATAAAAAATAAGTAGCATACATATTTAAAATAAAAATCTACACTTATTATGTTATTATAAGTGTAGATTTTTTTGTGGTATAATATTTTTGATAAGCTTTTTAACCGATATACAGGAGGACATGCTATGAGATTAGATAAATATTTAAAAATAAGCCGTTTGATTAAAAGAAGAACCATTGCTAACGAGGCTTGTGACGCAGGAAAAGTTTTACTTAATGGAAAGGCAGCTAAGGCAGGAGCTCAGGTAAAAGCAGGAGATATTATTGAAATCAGATTTGGCGATAATGTAACCAAAGTAGAAGTCTTAGAGGTAAAGGAACATGTAAAAAAAGAAGAGATTAATAATATGTATCGGTATTTATAGCTTTTATAAGCATATTTCATTCAACGCCCAATATATATATATATAGGAAGCTGACAAATATATCAGAAGAACAGTATTTCATATATATTGAATAAAAAGGTGGGGTTGTATGGAAGAAAAAGCTGTAAATACTAAAGGACATAGTATCTTTATAAAAGAAAGACAGAGTATGATGATTACAGGTGTAATAGATGTTTTATCTTTTGATGAATCTAATGTAGATATAGAAACAGAAATGGGTATGCTTGCAATCAAGGGTACGGATCTTCACGTTAACAAGCTGAATTTAGAAAAAAAGGAATTAGAACTGGAAGGTGAGATAGAAAGCCTGATTTATCATGATGGAGATTCTGTTGGGAAAGGTGGAACATCATTATTGGGCAGGCTCTTTAAATAGGGGTTGATTGCCTTGATTGTATCTGTCAGTGAGCAAGCAAATACTTTTTTAATTGCTGTATTATCAGGAATTGTTATAGGAATCTTTTATGATATTTTTAGAATTATAAGGAAAATCATTCCACATCCCAATTGGTTAGTCCAATTAGAAGATTTAATTTATTGGATTATTGTTTCTGCTTTTATGTTTTTGGTCTTGTTTACGAACAATTATGGAGAGATTAGAGGCTTTGCCTTATTAGGAGCATTTCTTGGTAATATCCTCTATTTCTTTACTCTAAGTATTATCGTCATGAAGTTTTCAGATTGGATTATTTATTGGCTTAAAAAAATTGTGACTGCACTTATTAAAATGATTCTTATACCTTTAAAACTAGTATTAAGAATTTTTTATTACCCTTTAAAGTGGATTTCTTATCCTGTTAAGCGTTTCACTCATAAATCCAGATTCTTTTTTAACCGCGTTCAAAATAAATTAAAAAGAAAAATTAGACAGATTTTTAAAGAGCTATATATTATGTGCAGGAAAGTATAAAAAGTATAAAATAAAAAAGGAGATTCTTTTTAAATGAAGAATATTTAATTTTAACAGGTTTTTTTATGGAATAATCGTTGCTGGTAGTTTGTTTTTAAGGTGGGGATAAGGGTGAAAAAGAGACGAAGGAAGAAAAAATTTTTTCAATTAGGCTGGAATACGATATTATTGTCTATATTTTTTGTCATGATTGCTTTTAAAACCTATGATTTGCAAAAAATAAACAGAGAATTGCAAGAACAAAAAGAGAACTATATTAAAAAGATTGAAGAAGAAACAAAGGAGAATGCCAAACTTTTAGAACAAAAAGAATATAGTGAATCGGATTTATATATTGAAAAGATTGCAAGGGAAAAATTAGGTCTGGTAAAAGAAGACGAAATTGTATTTATGGAAAAAAGTGAAGAGAGTATAGAATGAGGACGCTTGGGCGTCCTTTATTTTTTGTAAAATTGCTGTTATAAATGTCTAAAGGTTTTTTTGACGACTTCCATATAATGACAAATAATTTTTGCCTTCTTTATTATAATATAGGCAGAAATTAGGAGGGTGTTATATGGCGAGAATTGAATATAATACGTTTGAAAATCTGGAGTATTGTGAAAGAAAAGAAGGAATGCAATTAAAAGATATATTATTGAATATATCTTTTAAAGATTTATCCATCGATATTGTAGCTTTTATGGTTTCCAGGGTAGTGCTTTTTACCAATTTACTGCCTTTAAGTATTGCATATTTTGCATCTTCTCTATCTTCAAAAGCAAACAGAATCTGGCTTTTGTTATTTTCAACAGTAGGAATTATCAGTGCAAAGCAAGATGTTTCAGTTATAAAATATTTAATCATTTTTATTTTAATCCTGCTAATGGTCAGTTATCTTGAGAAAAAAGGATATAAACAGACTAAAATTGGACAAGCTATTATTGCGATGGTGAGTACATTTTTAGCAGGGATCTTTTTTTTAGTTCTTAAAAATTTTGCAGGATACTATTTAGTAGTAGCTATTTTAGAAAGTATTTTTGTTTTTACAACAACTTATATTTATAGCAGTGGCATATTTTCTTTAAGAGGTCACTTAAAAAGGACAGTATTAAGCACGGAGGAAATTATTAGTTTAATTTTGCTTTTTGGTACTTCTATAGCAGGCTTAATTGATTTTTCCATAAACGGGGTTTATTTCAGGGAAGTCATCAGTATGATGATTATTTTAATCTTTGGATTTGTAGGAGGGCCTTCTTTAGGTGCAGCTATTGGGCTTATTGTTGGGCTGATATTAACTTTAATAGGCGTAACACCTGCAATTTTTATAGGGATATTTGGGCTTAGCGGTATGGTGGCCAGCTTGTTTAAGGACATAGGACGTTTAGGAACGAGTATGGGTTTTTTATTGTCTTATATTATTTTTGATTTTTATTTTCAAGGGGAGTTGTTAGATTTTATATTTATTAAGCCTGTCATAGTTGCTATTGTACTATTTATTACATTACCTAAAAGTTGTATTTTATATATTAAAAGCTTTGTCTCTTTTGAGCCTGAAATGGGACAAGAGTTATATTACAAAAGGATAAGGGATATTACGGCACAGCAGCTTAAAAGCTTTTCCGATGCTTTTTTCAAGTTATCAAAGACTTTTAGCTATCTTTCAAAGAAAAAGAAAAACTTAAATCAAAAAGATGTTTCCCGTCTTATTGATGATGTTGCTTCTAAGGTATGCAGTGATTGTGGCTTATGTTTACATTGCTGGGAAAGCGATTTTTATAATACTTATCAAACGGTCTTTAGTATTTTATCTGCTGCAGAAAGGAAACCACAAATTGACTTAAAAGATATTCCGAGAGAATTTTTAGATAAATGTATAAAAGCTGAAGAATTTATCGATACCACCAACAGGATGTTTGAACTCTATAAACTCAATCTTCTTTGGCACAATAGAATTGTAGAAAGCAGGGAACTGGTTTGTGAACAGTTAAAGGGCGTCTCTACGATAATTGACAGCCTTGCAACAGAAATTTATGGGAAAATATATTTTAAAGAGGATTTAGAAAAAATTCTAAGAGTGGAATTAGATAAAGAAAAAGTGGTGGTTTCGGATATAGCAGTTATTCAAAATAAAAATAGAAAATATGAAGTAACGATTAAGCATTTCCCTTGTAATGGAAGACGCTTATGTCATAAAAAAATAGTTCCTGTTGTAAGTCATTTACTAAAAAGAAAAATGAAATTAGCCTTTAGTGGCTGTAATGCTATTGGCAAAAAAGATGAATGTATAATTAAATTAGTCGAAGAAGAAAAATTTAAGATTTTGACTGGAGTAGCAAAGGAAAAGAAGAATAGTGCTGTTATATCTGGTGACAGCTATTCTTTTATGAAATTAAAAGATGAACAATTCTTACTGGCTTTATCTGATGGCATGGGATCTGGCAGCAGGGCTTCAGAAGAAAGCTGTGCGGCGATTGAACTTTTGGAGGATTTTATGGAAACAGGCTTTGATAAAGATATAGCCATAAAAATGATTAATTCTGTCTTACTTTTAAAATCCAATGAAGAATCATTTTCAACTTTAGATATGGCTATTATAGACTTATACAGTGGGATTGCAGAATTTATTAAAATAGGTGCTGTGTCCAGTTTCTTAAAAAGGGATGATGAGGTTGAAATAATTGGTTCATCTTCTTTGCCGGTTGGTATTCTTAATCATGTGGATATTGATACATCCAAGAAAAAATTGAAAAGTGGGGACATCATTATTATGGTGACAGATGGTGTTTTGGATTCCCAAAAAGAAGTTTTAGAACGGGAAAAATGGCTTAGCCAGGTTATTGCTGGTATCAATAATAAAAATCCTCAATATATCGCAGATTATATTTTAGACATTGCGAAAAACCAATCAAAGGATAAAATTCAAGATGATATGACTGTCCTGGTTGCCAGGATATGGGACAAATCTTTATAAAATAATCATGTATAGATTCATCATATAAGCGAAAACTATCCATAAGAATTAAGAAAATGGAGGGTATTTATGAAGTTTTATTCAAATAACCGGATTATTCTTATAGAAAATGAAGATGGAGGTTGGTATGAAAAAGCAATCTTTCTTCTAAATAAAGACATACATAAAGAACATCAACCTATGGAAATCGTCCGGGAAGCAGAAAAAATTATTGAAAACTATATCCGTAATAATCACTATGCTGCTAATAAAAATCCAACGAAAAGGAAAAGTTCTTTGAAGTCTTATAAAAAAAGAAGCACAAACAGGATTATTAATATTTGTTTGGCGATAAGTATTATCGTATTTTTATATTATTTGTTTCTATTAATCACTTATTAAGATAGAATGAAGTGGTGTACAAAAAAGTACATCACTTTTTGTTTATTTCTTCTAACTTGCTTTTATAATTTTTGTTCTGTATTATTTAATTATAAACTTTGATTTTAATAGGTGTTATTGTTATGTTAAAAAGAATAGACCATATGATTAAAAAGTATAATATGATTAACAAAAATGATAAAATCATTGTAGGAGTCTCCGGAGGAGCGGATTCTTTATGCCTTCTTCATTTGTTAAAAGCATTATCGGAGGCTTATCCTTTTGAAATAACAGCTGTTCATGTAAATCATGGTATAAGAGGTAAGGAAGCCGATGACGATGAAAATTTTGTCCGTAATTTATGCATACAGTGGGGTATTCCTTTTAAAGCCTATCATGTGGATATAAAAGAAGAAGCCAAAAGAAGAAAATTGAGTGAAGAAGAAACAGGAAGAAAGATCAGATATGAAATTTTTGAAAGTTTAAGAAAAGAACTTGCTGCAGATAAAATTGCTGTTGCACATAATATGAATGACCAGGCAGAGACAGTTCTTATGCAATTATTTCGCGGAACTGGTATGAGAGGATTAGCAGGGATTCCACCAATCCGGGATAATATTATAAGACCGCTTTTGGGTTTTAGCAGAGAAGAAATTGAAAACTATTGCAGAACGAATCAAATTGCTTTTAGACAAGATTCAACGAATGTATTAAATATATATACGAGGAATAAAATACGTAATAAGATTATTCCCCTTATTAAAGAAGATTTTAATCCTAATATTATAGAAAATTTATTTAATTTGTCTAATCTGCTCAGAGAAGAAGATGCCTATCTGGAAGGCATAGCAGAGGAAGCTTTTCAAAGATGCCTGAAAGAAAAAAATTTAGATAGTATTGTACTGGATAATAATTTATTTGGAACATATAATATTGTTATTCAAAGGAGAATTTTGAGAACCGTTATAGAAGCTTTGTTGGGGCATATAAAAGACATTGAATATAATCATATCAGGGATATTCTTGATTTATCTCAAAATCAGACAGGGAAAAGAGTGTATTTACCAAAAGGTATCATTGTAAAGAGACAATATGGCGAATTAATCTTTCAAACTGGTGAAAATCAGGAAATTTCATTTTGTTATGAGCTTCCTGTTCCTGGCAGCCTAGTCATTAAAGAAGCAGGTATAATGGTAGAAGTAAAAATTATAGATAAGGCAGATTTTAAACTATTTAATCAGAACACCTATACTAAAAGTTTTGATTATGATAAAATAAAAGGTAATTTGCAAATAAGGACAAGGTGTGAAGGGGATAGGATTTTTTTAGATAAAGGCAGTAAAAAATTAAAAAAATTTTTTATTGACGAAAAAATACCTAAAGATAAGCGGAGTCAGATTCCACTTTTAGCAGAAGGTAACCGTATTCTTTGGATTATTGGTTATCGTTACAGTGATGCTTATAAAATTACATCTTCAACCAATAGAGTTTTAGAGGTAAAAGTAATGCATATCCAATAATATTTATCAGATCATTTTATTTAACAAAACAGGAGGAAATTATGGAACACTTAGACATCTTGATATCAGAAGAAGAAATAAAAAAACGTGTTAAAGAATTAGGAAAACAAATTACCCAGGACTATAGAGGAAAGGAATTGTGTCTTATTTGTGTTTTAAAGGGTGGCGTTATGTTTATGGTAGATTTGGCAAAAGAGATAGATATTTTACTGGAAATGGATTTTATGGCTGTTTCAAGTTATGGCAATGAAAAAACCAGCAGTGGCGTTGTAAAGATTATTAAAGATTTAGATGAACCGATTGAAGGAAAACATGTGTTAATCGTAGAAGATATTATTGATTCTGGCCGTACCCTTAGTTATCTGGTGAAAATTTTAAATGACAGGAAACCAGCAAGTCTTCGTATCTGTACTTTATTGGATAAACCGGAAAAAAGAGTGACGGATGTAAGAGTGGATTATGTTGGTTTTACGATTGAAGATAAGTTTGTCTTAGGTTATGGTCTTGATTATATGCAAAAATATAGAAATATTCCTTATATAGCAGTTTTAAAAGATGAATAAGAGAACATACTTTATTTAATCTTCATAGCTATTGAAAATATTCATGTTATTCTTGATTATTGCATGGATAAAAGCGATATGTTATTATGGTTAAGTGGCCTTTTATATCGTAGCGGCGAAAGGAGGAAGATTTGTGAATAAATTAAGAGGAAGTTACAGTTTATATATGTTAATCATGATGCTGATACTCTTACTGCTGTTTTTTGGAATGAGCGGCTTGCCGAAAAGTCCGGAGACCAGACTGACTTACAATCAATTGATGGATAAGCTTAAAAATAATGAAGTTGAAAGATTAGAAATATATCCGGATGCAGATTCAAATACTGCTAATGTAGAGATAATATTAAAAAATGGAGATATATCTAAAATTACGGTTCCAAATGTTGGATATTTCATGGAAAGATTAGAAGAGTATGAAGAATCTATAGAAATTAATACCCATGACATTTCACGTCCTAGTTGGTTTATCCAGTATCTGCCGGGTATTATTATGTTGATTGTTGTTATCGTTCTGTTTATATATCTTATGCAGCAACTTCAAAGTGGTAATGGCGGAAGCAGAGTTATGTCTTTTGGAAAAAGCCGGGCAAAGATGGCTATTGACGAAAAGAAGAGAGTTACTTTTGATCAGGTAGCAGGTCTGGATGAAGAAAAAGAAGAATTACAAGAGATAGTTGAATTTTTAAAGCATCCTAAGAAGTTTGTGGAACTGGGCGCAAGAATACCAAAAGGCGTCTTATTGGTAGGACCACCAGGAACCGGTAAGACTTTGCTGGCTAAAGCAGTTGCGGGAGAAGCAGGGGTTCCTTTCTTTAGTATCTCTGGTTCTGACTTTGTAGAGATGTTTGTTGGTGTGGGTGCTTCCAGAGTAAGGGATCTTTTTGACCAGGCCAAAAAAAATTCACCTTGTATTGTATTCATTGACGAAATTGATGCAGTTGGACGTAGAAGAGGAGCAGGACTTGGCGGTGGTCATGATGAAAGAGAGCAAACTTTAAATCAGCTTCTTGTTGAAATGGATGGATTTGGAGCAAATGAAGGCGTTATTGTTGTGGCTGCAACCAACAGACCAGATATTTTGGATCCGGCGTTATTACGTCCTGGACGTTTTGACAGACAAGTTGTTGTTGGAAGGCCAGATGTTAAAGGCAGGGAAGAAATATTGAAGGTTCATGCCAAAGGAAAGCCTTTAGCAGATGATGTTGATTTGAAGGTAGTTGCACAAACTACATCTGGCTTTACAGGTGCTGACCTGGAAAACCTTCTTAACGAGGCAGCACTCATTTCAGCCAGGGACAATAAAAAGTACATTGATATGGCCAATATTCAAAGGGCATTAATAAAAATAGGTATGGGAACAGAAAAAAAGAGCCGGGTAGTATCTGATAAAGAAAAACGTTTAACGGCATATCACGAAGCAGGTCATGCAATTATTTTCCAGGTATTGCCTGAGTTAGATCCTGTACACAGTATCTCTATTATTCCGACGGGGATGGCTGGAGGTTATACCATGCCTCTTCCATCAGAAGACAATCTGTATATGACAAAAACAAAAATGGAGCAAGAAATTGTGTGTTTTTTAGGTGGAAGAGCAGCTGAAGAAATTGTTTTTGGCGAAATTACAACGGGTGCTTCTAATGATATACAAAGGGCAACAGCTTTGGCAAGAAATATGGTAACCAAATATGGAATGAGCTCTCTTGGCCCAATTCAATTTGGAGATGACAATGACGAAATCTTTTTAGGCAGGGATTTTGTTCATGCAAGAAATTACGGAGAAGAAATAGCGTCTGCGATTGACAAAGAAGTTAAAAAGATTATTGATCATGCCTACGAAGAGGCTAAAAGAATTCTTTTGGAAAACATCGATATTCTTCATAAAACCGTTGATTTATTGTTAGAAAAAGAAAAAATCACAGGCGAAGAATTTGCTGCTTTATTTAATGAAGATTCAAATAAGAAAGATGATGAGGGCAATCAAGATAAAGATAATCAAGAGATCAAAGATCAAAAAGACAATCAGGAAAAACAAGAGACTCCGGATGATAACGATGAATTAAACTTGAATTCAGATGCTTAAGCTTAAAACACTACAGCTTGTACTGTAGTGTTTTATTGTGAACTGATTTTTTGGGAGGATAGCTTTATGAGTCTGAAGAGTAAAATTGTAGAAATTCTTAAAGAAAAAAATGACTATGTTTCGGGAGAAGAAATGAGTAATTTGTTAGGTGTATCAAGAACGGCTGTATGGAAAACGATTTCACGCTTAAAAGAAGAAGGTTATGTCATAGAAGCAGTTACCAATAAAGGTTATTATCTAAAACAGTCTCCGGATTTACTGACAGAAGAAGAAATATCTCCAACTTTAAAAACAAGATATATAGGGAGAAAAATATATCATTACAAACAAGTAGATTCAACCAACAAAGAAGCAAAGAAATTGGCCATAGATGGAGCAGCAGAAGGTAGTGTAGTTATTTCAGAGGAACAAACAGCTGGCAAAGGAAGACTGGGGAGAACCTGGGCTTCTCCTTATGGGCTTGGGATTTGGATGTCTTTGATATTAAGACCACAGATAACCCCGGTTGAAGTATCTAAAATTACTTTGATTGCTGCGCTTGCAGTGTCTAAGACCATTCAAAAGGTAACGGGCCTGAAGGCTGAAATTAAATGGCCCAACGATATACTCATTAATAAGAAAAAAGTATGCGGTATCTTAACGGAAATGAGTGCCGAAATGGACAAAATAAATTATATTATTTTAGGTATTGGCTTAAATGTGAATACAGAAGAATTTCCCGAAGAAATTGCCCACAAGGCCACATCTTTAAAAATAGAAGGTAAAAAAAGCTATGACAGAAAAGAACTGACTCAGGAATTGCTTTTTGAAATCGAAAATTACTATAGACTCTTTACAAAGCAGGAAACAGTTGATAAATTATTGGAAGAATATAAAGCCTGCTGTGTGACACTCAATAAAGAGGTGAAAATCATCCGTAACGGCATTGAATATATTGGCAAGGCAGTTGGTTTAACAGAAAATGGAGAACTATTGGTAGAAAAAGAAGATGGGGAGCTTATTCATGTTTTCTCAGGAGAAGTCTCCGTAAGAGGTATCGATGCTTATGTATAAATGGAGAATATAAAAAGTCAGTATAAAATTTGGAGGTCATAATGGATAAAAAGGTCATTTGTTCAGCTTCACATTATGCGCAAAAGTATTACTTCAGTCCTGAATTTAATGGTATTCCTGCAGCCATCAAAAACGAGATTAAAGAAATTTGTATTATCACAGCAGAAAAGTTGCGGGGGATTTTTACCATGGGCTTTTATGAAAATGGGGAAATCTTTTTTGAAGTAAGATCTGAAGGAAATGATTATAATTTTGATGAAATAGGTGCTCCTTTAGAAATTAAAAGAATTGAATTAGAAAAAAAAGAATTGTTAAAAGCTCTGAAGCTATGGTATAAATTTTTTATGACCGAAGAAGGCCGGACTATCATTGAAAAAATGGATGAAAGAAATAACGCGCCAAGCTAATTGAAATTTATAAAATTTTAGTTATAATATTCTTATAGCTGATATTCCCTTTTAAAAGTTTCACAGGTTTTTAAATTCGGGAAATCAGACTATAATTTTATAAACAAAGAATACGTCTTGTATCCTTTTGGAACGAGAACGGAGGTGAAAAAATGAAAGAAACAGCAATTGCAAAGACAAGTTCTACAAAAAAGCTTGTTATTGCAGGGATGTTGGTAGCTATTTCCATTATTCTTGATACAACACCCTTTGGAACCATCCGTTTGCCCATAATCAGTGCAACGATTTCTCATATTCCAACGATTATCGGGGCTATTTTATGTGGTCCTGTAGTGGGGGCTGTTGTAGGATTATCTTTTGGCGTTACCAGTATGATAAGAAATTTAACGCAACCTACATCAGTACTTGCTTTTGCTCTAAAAAATCCCTTAGTTTCTGTGCTTCCCAGAGCCCTGGTAGGTATAGTATCTTATTACATTTATGCTGGTCTTAAAAAAGTAAAACCAGAAAAGAATAAAGAAGAAAAAGTGAAAAGGAAAAAAATAATATTTGAAGATATTCCTATTGTCGTAGCTGCTGCAATTGGAAGTTTAACAAACACCATAGGGGTTTTGGGTATGATGTATATACTTTATGCAGAAGAAATTGTTGCAAAGTTTGCTGAGATTGGGAAATCGGGAACTATTTATGGGATTTTATTGGGAATAGCGAGTGCCAACGGAATACCAGAGGCAATTGTTTCTGTGATATTAACATTTGCCGTTGTAAAATCACTAAAAAGAATATATAATAATTAATGCTTATTAAGCAGACACTATAGTGTCTGCTTTTATAGTAATCAGCGAAAGAGGGAAAAATATGATATTGGCAATTGATGTTGGGAATACAAATATTGTTTTAGGTGCCTTTAAAGAAGATGAATTAGTTACCCATTGGAGAATGACAACCAATGTTCATCAGACTTCTGATGAATTAGGTATATTTATATACAATTTACTCAGGCATAATAATATAGAAGTAGAGGAAATCGAACATGTGGTTGTGGCTTCTGTTGTGCCAGATATTATGCGGTCTTTAGAATATGGTATAAAAAAATACTTAAAGACTGCCCCCTTGATTATAGGACCTGGTATTAAAACAGGTATCAATATAAGAACAGACAATCCAAAAGAATTAGGAGCTGACAGAATTGTTAATGCAGTAGCAGCCCTTTATTTATATGGCAGTCCTGTCATTGTAATAGATTTTGGGACAGCTACTACTTTTGATGTCATAAACGAAGAAGGAAGCTATATAGGCGGCGTTATTGCCCCAGGCGTTAATATTTCAGCCGAAGCCTTGTGGCAGCGGGCTGCAAAACTCCCTAAGATTGAAATACAAAAGCCTAATAAAATTATTGGAAAAAATACAGTGGATAGTATGCAGGCTGGTCTTTTTTACGGTTATGTTGGTCAGGTGGATTATATAGTTAAAAAAATAAAAAGAGAATTAAACTGTACTAATGTCAAAGTCGTGGCAACAGGTGGTCTGGCAAGGTTAATTGCAGGGGAATCCAAAACGATTGAAGAAGTGAATGATTTTATATCCTTACAAGGACTTAAAATAATTTATGAAAAAAATAAGTAGGTGTTTTTATGAAGATAGGAAATGTAACGATTCCTAATTCAGTTTTTTTAGCTCCCATGGCTGGTGTTACAGACTTACCTTTTCGCTTACTCTGTAAAGAAATGGGCTGTGGTTTAGTATATACGGAAATGGTTAGTGCAAAAGGTTTATTTTATGGCAATGAAAATACAAAACTTCTTCTTGAGATAGATAAAAGAGAGCATCCTGTAGCGGTTCAACTTTTTGGTTCTGATCCTGAAATTATGTCTGAAATGGCAAAAAAACTCGAAGAGACAGATGTTGATATCATTGATATCAATATGGGATGCCCGGCGCCCAAAATCGTAAAAAACAATGAAGGTTCTGCCCTTATGAAAGAACCAAAAAAAGTTGGGGAAATCATAAAAGCCGTTTCTTCTTCTGTAAAAAAGCCAGTTACGGTTAAAATCAGGAAGGGCTTTGATGAAAATCATATCAATGCAGTTGAAATAGCCAAAATAGCTGAAGAAAATGGTGCTGCAGCCATAGCCGTTCATGGAAGGACAAGAGAACAATTCTATAGTGGTAAAGCAGATTGGAATATTATAAAACAAGTCAAAGAAGCAGTATCGATACCCGTTATAGGCAATGGAGATGTATTTTCTCCTGAAGATGCTAAAAAATTATTTGAGGAAAGCCATTGTGATGCCATTATGGTTGGAAGAGGTGCTCAGGGTAACCCATGGATTTTCAAAAGAATCCTTCATTTTTTTGAGACAGGGGACATATTAGAAGAACCCTCAGCTGAGGAAAAGATAAAGATGGCTTTAAGACACGCTAAGATGCTTATAGAATATAAAGGAGAATATATTGGTATAAGAGAAATGAGAAAACATGTTTCATGGTATACAAAAGGTCTTTTAAATGCAGGAATTTTAAGAAGTAAAATTAATCATGTGAATGATTATAAAGAATTAGAATTTCTTTTACTGGAATATCTCCAGGAAATCAATCATTAACAAGAAGGTGTATGATACACCTTTTTTCATTTATCATAATTAAGCAACTTTCTTCATACAATCTTATAAACTTAATATGATTGTCAATGAGACAAAAGTAGGTGAAGATTAAATGAAGAAATTTGCTTATTTAAAATGGGCCAAAAACTGGGAAGAAATATTTAATCAAATGCCATGGTTGAAAATTTTTCCATCATTTCTAAGAGAAAACGTTATTATTCATTTTTGTCCTCTTAAGCTGAAAGAACGATGGATTATGGATTTACCAGGTTTTGAAGTGATTTTACCGTTTACAGCAGAACAGGTCAATAAAAAAGCAGTTCAAGTCATTCAGGACTACATCAATAAGGTCATAGAAAGATTAAAAACAGAGGGAGTAAAAATTATTTGCCCGCCTAAAGGACATAGTCATGAAATTGACTTTTCAATTCTTGAAGCAAAAGGCCAGTATGTTATTTCTCTTTTAATTTTCGAAGCGATAAAAAAGCTTTCAGAAAAGCTAGAAAAGCCTTTAAAATATATAGAAATTACTATAATAGACGGACAAAATTTAAGAACCGACTTAGTTCTCGATATTCTTTATCCTGAACTAAACTATTTAAGTATTTTGACGGATAAAACAGAAAGTTTTAGGGAAAAAGCAGTAGATATCTATGAAGATGTAGGATTAAATTTGCAAATTATATCATATAATAAAAAAACAGTATTAGAAAACTCGGATATTATCATTGACTGTAGAGATGTATATCATAGCAGTTTTTACTATTGTAAAAAAAACGCCATATATATTTATATTGGTGGTTATAAGGAGATGGTCAGGGATATTCTTTTAAAACGCAAAGATTTAAAGATTATAGATAATGTTTCCTTAGTACTGAAAAATGAAAGCTACTGTGCGGATTTTTGTGAAATGCTCTGGTACCTTTCAAAAACATGGTTTAAAAACATTTTATCAGGAAATTATGATTTAGCATTATTACAAAAGGTAATTAAAGAAATCCGTAAGGAAGGATGGGTTATTGGTGAATTTTACCAATACGGCAGGATTCTAGATATAAATCAATTTAATCATATTGACAAGATTTTTTAGGTGCGCTATAATCCATAGGATGTGGAGATAATGCCAGCTTAATCATGTCATAAAATAATTGTAGTGGAAAGGAAGTTGTTTATGACTGAAAAGAAAATTGTTTTAACTTATGAAGGGCTGCGAAAATTAGAAACCGAGCTTCAGGATTTAAAAACCGTTCGTAGAAAAGAAGTAGCAGAAAAAATTAAAGAAGCAAGAGGACAAGGAGACTTATCAGAAAATGCTGAATATGATGCAGCCAAGGAAGAACAAGCAGAAATTGAGACAAGAATTGTAGAACTTGAAAAAATACTCCGTAATGCTCAAGTTATCGATGAAGACGAGGTAGGAGTAGATGAAATAAATATTGGATGTAAAGTTAAGATATGGGACATGGAATTGTGCCAAGAGTTAGATTATGCTATTGTTGGTTCAACAGAAGCAGACCCTTCAGAAGGAAAAATTTCTAATGAATCTCCTGTAGGTGCTGCATTAATGGGTCATAAAGTAGGCGATGTTGTTGAAGTTGAAGTGCCTGAAGGAAAACTTGAATTTAAAGTAATTAGTATATACAGATAATATACGCTAACGGAGGTGCCAAAATGTCAGAAGAAAATCAACTTCAATTCGAGAATGAAGAACAAGATATTAATGAGTTGATAAGAATTAGAAGAGAAAAACTAAAAGATTTGCAGGGAAAGGGGAAAGACCCTTTCAAACTGGTAAAATACGAAGTAACCCATCATAGTAAAGATATTCATGAAAATTTTGATGAATTAGAAGGACAAACTGTATCTGTGGCTGGCCGTATTATGGCTAAAAGGGTGATGGGTAAGGCTTCTTTTTGTGATGTGCAGGACAGAGAAGGAAGAATTCAGATATATGTAAGAAAAGACAGTGTTGGTGAAGAATTTTATGAAGAATTCAAGCATTATGATATAGGGGACTTAATAGGCGTTAAAGGAGAAGTTTTTAAGACAAAAAAAGGTGAAATTTCTGTTAAAGCCAATGAAATAGAACTTCATGCAAAGAGTCTCCAGATCTTACCTGAAAAATGGCATGGTTTAAGAGATACTGATTTGCGTTACAGGCAAAGATATTTAGATTTAATTGTTAATCCTGAAGTAAAAGATACATTTATTAAAAGAAGTAAAATTATAAAAGAAATCAGAAGGTTTTTAGATGACAGAGGATTTTTAGAAGTAGAAACTCCAGTATTGCATACCATCCCGGGAGGTGCTGCAGCAAGGCCTTTTATCACGCATCATAATGCTCTGGATATGGACATGTATATGAGAATTGCTCTGGAATTGCATTTAAAGCGCCTGATTGTCGGTGGCATGGAAAAAGTATACGAAATTGGTCGGGTGTTTAGAAATGAAGGAATTTCTATTCGTCATAATCCGGAGTTTACTCTTTTAGAACTTTATGAAGCTTATACGGATTATCATGGAATGATGGATTTAACCGAAGAATTAATCCGTACCGTAGCTAAAAACGTACTTGGAACAACGAAGATTCCTTATGGTGAATATGAAATTGATTTAGGCAAGCCTTTTGAAAGATTGACTATGTTAGATGCTGTTAAAAAATATGCTAATATTGACTTTAATGAAGTTCATTCAACAGAAGAAGCAAAGGCCCTGGCAAAAGAGCATAATATTGAATATCAGGAGCATCACAAAAAAGGAGATATTCTCAATTTATTCTTCGAGGAATATGTTGAGAAGAATTTAATTCAGCCGACCTTTGTGATGGATCATCCTGTAGAAATCTCACCTTTAGCTAAAAGAAAACCGGATAATCCGGATTATACGGAAAGATTTGAACTTTTTATTACGACAAGAGAATTTGCCAATGCTTTTTCTGAATTAAATGATCCAATAGATCAAAGGAAAAGATTTGAGTATCAGGAAGCCTTAAGAGCAGCAGGTGATGAAGAAGCCAATATGATTGATGAAGACTTTTTAACTGCGCTGGAATATGGTATGCCGCCTACAGGAGGTTTAGGAATAGGAATAGATCGCCTAGTGATGCTTTTGACCAATTCCGCATCAATTAGAGATGTACTTTTATTCCCTACGATGAAACATCTTCAGAAATAATGGGAACACTTTCTTTTATAAAGAAAGTGTTTTCTTCTTTATACAGAAATTGTTTAGTGAATTGACTTTTGAAATATATTGCATGGAAATACTTTAATTTTTAATTTACAATAATTGAAGCAAAATAATTGAGAAGGACAGATTTAGTAAGAGTAAAAATTGCTGTCGAAACTGGAAGTAATATATGGTATAATAAAGAACAAAGAATATAGAAGGTGGAGACAGGATGAAGAAGTCAAGAAAAATAATCATTATTTCAGTTGTTGCCCTGCTGTTATTCATTGGGATTGGATCGGTTTTTCAACATAAAAATATAAAAAATGGTGAAAGAAAAGAGGATTTGGCCTCAAATGAAGAAAATATGAATAAACGTATATCTTTTGACAGTTATATGTCTCAGCCTCCTGTTGATTATTCTGTTTATTTAAAACCCAAAAAGCTTAAAGCAATTTATGTGACTGGTTGGAAAGCAGGTTCATCCCAATATATTGATGAATTAATAGACATCGTAAATACCACAGAAATCAATGCAATGGTAATCGATGTGAAAAGTGATGATGGTTATATTACTTTTGATATGGACATACCTTTGGCAAAGGAAATTGGTTCAACAAAAAATGCAGGGATTAGGGATATAGAAGGATTAATGGATAAGTTAAGAGAAAACAATATTTATCCCATTGCCCGGGTCGTGGTATTTAAAGATCCATATTTAGCAGAAAAAAGACCGGATTTGGCAATTAAAAATAAAGATGGCAGCATTTATCGTTCTAAAGGTGTTGCCTGGGCCAATCCATATAATAAAGAAGTATGGGATTATATCATTGATATTTCTAAAGAAGCTGCCAGAGTTGGTTTTAAAGAAATACAATTTGACTACATCCGTTTTGAAGAAAATTTAAAAGTAGAATCAGCAGATTTGGGACCTTTAGCCAATGAAAAATCAAAAATGGAGATTATCGTGGATTTTACAGAATATGCTGTAAAAGAATTAAAACCACTTGGCGTTTTTGTTTCTGCGGACGTATTTGGTACGGTTATCACCAGTAGGATTGATGCAGAAATTGTTGGGCAGGATTATGTGGAAATGGCAAAACATCTGGATTACATTTGTCCTATGGTATATCCTTCCCATTATGCAGAAGGTTCTTTTGGGCTTCCCTATCCGGATTTACAGCCTTATGAGACAGTTTTAAGAGCAATGGAGGCGTCTAATGAAAAATTGGCAGAGATTCCAGAAGGGGAACATCGGGCAATTGTAAGACCATGGCTTCAAGACTTTACAGCCACCTGGATCGCTCATTACCAACCTTATGGGGCAAAACAAATAAGAGAACAAATTCAGGCAACTTATGATGCTGGGTTAGATGAGTGGATTTTGTGGAGTCCTTCCAACAGATATTCAGTAGGGGGGCTTTTGCCTGAATAAGTATAAATAGCGTGCCATTGCCGCACGCTATTCTTGTATACAATATTTTTGCAGAGAAAATTAAAAAATGGAACAACTTTTCTATTATTGTGATATAATAGAAAAGGTCAAAGAGGACTTTTTTTACTAAAAAATGGTTTATAATAACAAAACCCTATACAAAGGAGGGATTTTTATTGATTGATAAAGAAAAGATAAAATTGATGTCAAAACTGGCTATTTATGAAAAAAACTATGGTAGTATTGATGAAAAAATGAATGGTTATTATAAATCGGATTATGTATATTTTCAAAACTGGTGGGCCAGGATATCAGCTGTCATAGCAGGATTTTTTATTGTAGGTTTGTTTTTTTTACAAAAAATATTTATTGAAAAAATTGATATTTTTGACTTAAATTATAAGGAATATGGTATACGTATAGCTGCTTTTATTTTAATTTTAATGGCTGTGTATTCTTTCATATCGTCTTATGTCAATGGTAAAAAATATGATGAATCTCAAGAAAGAATTAAGCAATACATGGAAATGTTAAAGCAATTGGATGAGCATAAATCTTTAAAACAAGAGGAGGTTTATAAAGAGAATTATGAATCAGATTTATCAAATCCGGGAGACGATAATAGCTTTTTATAAAAGCAAAGAGAGAATCATTTTTCCAGTTTTAAAATTTTTAGCGTGGTTTATAATTTTTCAATTTATTAATATTATAGGATATGCTCAACCTCTTAAGGGGATACATATAGCTCTTTTGTTTAGCATTATATGTACGATTATTTCTACACAGTGGGCTTTTTTATTGATTATTTTTCTTGTAACGACGCATATACTTTTTGCTTCTGTTGAAACAGCCATATTATTTTTTGTTTTCTTAATGATTATTTATCTTTTATATATCCGCTTATTCCCCAAACACAGTTTATTGATTATTGCAATGGTCTTAGCTTATTTCTTTAAGCTGCCGTATATTGTTCCTCTTTTTGGAGGTTTATTTCTGGGTCCGGCAAGTATCATCCCAGTGGCCATTGGAACGATTATTTGGTACTTTATACCGAATATCCAAACCATTGTCGGAATGAAAGCTGAAGAAATCATGGATATGCCTAATAATCTGGCAAGAATTTATATGACGGTTATACAAGGGATCGCAAAAAATCACACAGCAATTACTTCAATAATCATTTTTTCAGTTGTGATTCTGGTGGTATATATTATTAGCAGGCTGGCCATAGATTATTCCTGGTATATTGCAATTGGAATAGGAGCAGGAATAAGTTTCATTGGCTTCTTATTAGGAATTTTAATCGTAGATGCAGAAATCAATATATTTGGTATGTTTTTCTCGATTCTTATTTCTATGTTGCTGATGTTTGTTATTCAATTCTTCCATAGGGTGGTGGATTATTCCAGGGCAGAATCCGTTCAGTTTGAAGATGACGAGAATTATTACTATGTAAAAGTAATTCCAAAAATTATACTGGAAAAACCTAAAAGAGAAATTAAAAGAATAATAGAAGATTAACCGTAGAATATTTTTCTACGGTTTTTTATTGCACGATTGTATAAACTGTGGTATAAATTCAATAAAACTGTTTGGAAGTGATTACCTTGGATACTAAAGTCATCTACTTTGACAATATATGGATAGAACCACCCATGGATAAAATTTTGTACCGGCTGGGCTATAGAAAAGGGAAGACGATATTAAACAAGGAACAAAAAGAAGAAATAGAGCAATTGATTTGGGAGGGTGTAAGTCTTTGTAAACCGAAAGGGGCCTATGTAATCGTGCCGGTTACTGCTAAAGACGAGAGCAGCGTGTGTATTGGGGATTATCTTATTATCAGCAAAAGTCTGGCACAATTATTAAAAAACAGTGACTATGTTGCTTTAATGGCATCTACCATCGGTCATGATATCATAAAAGTGATCAATAATGAAATCAAAAAGGGTAATTCTGTAAAAGCAGTGACGTTTGATTCGACCGCATCTCAGATCGCTGATAAAACCGTTGCCTGGGTTATGGAAGCCATTAATAAAAATTTAAAAAGAGAAGCAAGGAAATTAACTTCTTTTAGATACAGTCCTGGTTATGGGGATTTGGACTTGAAATATCAGGAGATTTTTTTTAAAGAATTAAATCTGGAAAAGCTAGAGATGAGTCTTACTGAGACTTTTATGATGATTCCGGAAAAATCTGTGACAGCCATATGTGGGGTTGAAAAAATTGAAAGAGAGGAAGAAGTCAATGAATAGAACAGAATTTTATAACCAATTAAAAGAAAGAATACTCATTTTAGACGGTGCTACAGGGACAGAACTGCAAAAACGGGGTATGCCTAAGGGGGTCTGTCCTGAAGATTGGATATTAAAAAATCCTGATTCTTTAATAGAAATTCAAAATGCTTATAAAGAAGCGGGTTCAGATATCATTTATGCACCTACCTTCGGAGCAAACCGATGGAAATTGGAAACATTTGGATTAGAAGACAAGGTAAAAGAAATCAATGTGAATTTGGTAAGATTATCAAAAGACATAGCAGGCCAGGAAGTTTTAGTAGCAGGAAATCTTTCGGCTACAGGAAAATTTATAAAACCTTTTGGAGACAAAACTTTTGAAGAAGCCGTAAATATCTATAAGGAACAGGTAGAAGCCCTTCTTGAAGGAGGCGCAGACTTATTCGTCATAGAAACTATGATTGACATTCAAGAAGCAAGGGCAGCCCTTTTAGCGGTAAAAGAAATATGCGATTTACCCGTAATGGTAAGTATGACTTTTGGAGAAGATAAAAAAACTTTGACAGGGACGGATCCAGTTACAGCCGTTATTACCCTTCAGGCGCTGGGGGCTGATGCTATAGGCTGTAATTGTTCTACGGGACCTCAGGATATGATTCCTATTATTAAAGAAATGAAAAGCATTGCCAGTGTCCCTGTTTTCGCAAAACCCAATGCGGGTTTACCCGTTATGAAAGATGGGGAATTTTATTATGACTTAAATCCAGAGGACTTTGCTTCTTTTTTAGGTGATTTTGTTGAGGCAGGGATTAACCTCATTGGGGGTTGTTGTGGTACAAATTCTGAACACATCAGATTATTAAGTTTAAAATCTAAAGATTATAAGCCTAAAGAATGGCTGGAACATAGAATTAGTGCAAGCAGTTCTGTCAGAAAAACTTTATTTATAGGCAGAGACACGCCCTTAAGGATTATCGGTGAAAGAATTAACCCCACGGGGAAAAAAGACTTACAAAAAGAACTTTTAGAAGGTAAATTGTCCCTGGTTAGAAAATTTGCCTTAGAGCAGCAAAATAAGGGTGCGGATATGCTGGATGTTAATGTAGGTATGCCAGGTATTGATATAAAAAATACCATGATAGAAGTGGTTGAAAACTTGTCTGTTATTTCTGAACTTCCTTTATGCATCGATTCATCAGAGCCTGAAGTGATAGAAGCGGCACTTAGGGTATATCCTGGCAGAGCATTATTAAATTCTATATCAGGTGAAAAGAAAAAACTTGAAAAACTTCTTCCTGTTGCTGCTAAGTACGGAGCTATGTTTATTGCATTGCCTTTAAATGATGAAGGTGTCCCGGAAACAGCAGAAAAAAGAATACAAATTATTAATGAAATATTAGAAGAAGCTAAAAAAGTAGGCTATGGACCAGAAGATATGGTTGTAGATGGTTTAGTAATGACAGTTTCTTCTGATGAAAAAGCTGCACAGGAGACCTTAAAAGTTGTTGAGTATGCTTCTTCTGTTTTAAAAACATCAACTATTTTAGGTTTATCCAATATATCTTTTGGATTGCCTGAAAGAAGTTATTTAAATTCAGCTTTTCTTTTGATGGCTATGGGGAAAGGACTTAATATGGCCATAGCGAATCCTGCCAATGAAAACATGATGAATTTAAAAATTGCAGGAGATGTGTTGACTGGCAGAGACAGAGGATGCAGATTTTATATACAGCACTTCAATAAAGCATCAGAGGAAATAAAATTACAAGCAGGAAATTTCCCAGAAGAAAATATTAAATCTAAAATTTATAATGCTGTTCTAAAAGGAGAGAAGGAAGATATAGAAGAGTATATTAAAATGGCACTTAAAGAAGAAAATGCTCCATATGATCTTGTTGATGATATATTAATTCCTGCTATTAATAAAGTAGGAGAGTTATACGATAAAAAAGAGTATTTTCTCCCTCAGCTTATTTTAAGTGCGGAAACGATGAAAAAAGCCTTTGATTATTTGGAACCTCTTCTTCTAAAAGAAAATACAGGACAGAAAAAGACTAAGATTATTCTGGCAACGGTTAAAGGGGATATACACGATATAGGTAAGAATATTGTTGGTTTAATGTTAAAAAATTATGGTTTTGATGTCATTGATCTTGGAAAAGATGTTCCTAAAGAAAGAATAATAGAAGAAATCAAAAAGACAGGAGCACCAATGGTTGGTTTATCGGCCCTTATGACTACGACAATGGGAGAAATGAAGCATGTTATTGATGCAGTTAAGGAAGAAGGACTGGAAACTAAATTTATTGTCGGTGGGGCTGTTGTAACAAGAGAATATGCTAAGGAAATAGGTGCAGACGGCTATGCTGAAGACGCGATGGAAGCCGTAAAAGTATCCCAATTACTTGAAAAAGATTTATAAATAAAAGTATTTATTACCAGGCAGAATAAAAGAGAAAAAAACTAACAAAATCCAATGGAACATGCTATAATTATTTATAAGAATATAAAAAGAGGAGTAATGAATTTGAACTCTTTAAGGGATCTAGTTTCACAATTAAAATGGTCTATTATGAATATTCCCAGCATACGTATAGGGGATATTGTTGATATATTGATTGTTGCGTATCTCATCTACAAAATTATCATATGGATTAAAGACACCAGAGCATGGGCCTTATTTAAAGGTGTTGTTGTCATTTTCTCTGCTGCTGTTATTGCCTATGTATTTCAATTAAATACAGTCTGGTGGATTTTATCCAATACAATTTCGGTTGGTATTATTGCTGTTTTTGTAGTTTTTCAGCCAGAGTTTAGAAGAGCCCTGGAACAATTGGGTAGGGGTCGTTTTTTCTCTAATTTTATGATTTTTGATGAGCAAAGAGAAAGAGAAGAAAGTATTTCGACCGGTACCATTGAAGCCATCATTAAAGCTGTAGAGCATTTAGCTGACAGCAAGATAGGCGCTCTGATTGTTATAGAGAGAAATGTGAAGTTAGGGGAATATGAAAGAACCGGAATAAAAATTGACGCATTAGTTACGGCGCAATTGCTGATTAATATTTTTCAACCAAATACCCCTCTTCACGATGGGGCAGTGATTATTAAAAATAACCGGGTTTCCGCTGCAACCTGTTATCTTCCTTTAACAGATAGTTTAGAAATCAGCAAAGAATTAGGAACCAGGCACAGGGCAGCTCTTGGTATTAGTGAAGTTTCAGATGCAATTACTATTGTTGTATCTGAAGAAACAGGTATTATATCCGTAACTGATTCTGGCTCTTTAACAAGAAATATTAAAGGTGAATTCATAAGAACCATGTTGAAAGATCATTCGAGCAAGAAGATGGATAGGAAAAAACTTGTGTTATGGAAGGGTAGACATAAGAATGAATGAATTATTAGGGAAAAATTTAGGTTGGAAAGTTTTTTCACTTATTCTGGCCATTGGTTTATGGTTTATTGTTATTAATATTAAAAATCCTGAAGAAACCATGTCTTTTACGATACCTGTTGAAATTCAAAATTTAGGTGTAATAGAAGCCAATGATCTTATTATAGTGAATTTTGATGAAATCATGGATAAAAACATAACAATTAATCTTCGGGGAACCCGCTTGACTTTGGATAAACTAAAAAGTAACAAAAAGTATCTGGATGTTATTAAGGCTTCAGCTAATCTTGAATTATACAGATACACAAAAGCAACAGAAGTGAACAAGATTCCTATTGAAATTACTTTTTCAGAAGAGTACAAAGGATTGATCTATGAAGAAAGGCATCAAATTCGTTATTTGGATTTAATACTGGAAGAAAGAAAAAGTATTACGAAAAAGATTGAAGCAGAAATTATTGGTCAAATCAGTAATGAATATGTTGTTTTAGAACCCAGAGTTAATCCAGGGGAAATTACGATTACAGGCGGAGAATCATTGATTAATAAAATAAATGTTGTAAAGGTTGAAGTAAATGCCCATGATATATTAGACAATAAGACAGTTGAGGTTGAGCCTAAAATATATGATTTACAGGGCAATGAAATTACTGAACTCAGCAAAAATGTTAAAACAGCAAAGGTTTCTGCTGAAATAGGTAAAAAACGAAAAATTACTCTGGTGCCTAATATTCAAGGCAGCTATGCAGAAAACCATGTATCTACAGGTATAAAAATTGAACCTTCGGAAATCGTTATTGTAGGGAAAGAAGAAATTATTAATAATATCAGCCAGGTACAGCTTTCACCGATTGTTTTTAACGATTTAAGGGAAACAACAGTATTTAATCCTACAATAATACTCCCTGCCGGGGTATCACGACTGGATAGCAATGAAAGCAGGGTTTCAGTAACCATAGAAGTTAAAAGACAAGTAACTAAGGAATTTAAGATTCCGACATCAAAGTTAACCCTCCGGACAGAGAAACAATTCAGATATATTTCAAAGGAAGTGACCTTGCGTCTTTTCGGCATAGAAGATGACATAAACAGAATATCCGAAAGTTCTCTTCAAGGCAGTATAGATGTTTCTAATTTAGGAGAAGGTCGTCATAAAGTTGCTATTAAATTTAATCTTCCAGGTAACGTTAAGCTGGTTGGCGATCCACCTATGGTTGAAATTGAATTAATCGAAGGTGAAGAAGAAGGCGAAGGCAGTGACGAAGAAGTGGAAGAAACGGCGGAAGAAGTATCTTGAATTTTTTCAAGATACTTTTTTTACAGCTTAGGATATTTTATTTTTTAATAAAACTTTTACTCTCTTATAAAAAGGTACTATTTTTTGTAAGTTTTTTATTATATTTTCTTGTTAGTAGCTACTAGATAATGATATAATGTGATTTGTAAAAAATAAAAACTAAAAAGAAAGGCGATTAGTATGGGAAGATTATTTGGTACGGATGGTGTCCGTGGAGTTGCAAACACAGAACTTTCAATAGAATTAGCATATAAATTAGGGCAGGCCGGAGCTTATGTGTTAAGTAAAGAAGCACATCATCAGGCCAGAATTTTAGTAGGAAAAGATACCAGAATATCAGGAAACATGCTTGAAGCAGCTTTAATTGCAGGTATATGCTCTGTTGGAGCTAAGGCAATTACGGTAGGTGTTATACCGACACCAGCTGTGGCATACCTGACAAAAAAATATAATGCCGATGCAGGTGTTGTAATATCTGCTTCTCACAATCCAGTAAAATATAATGGTATAAAATTTTTTAATGGTGAGGGCTATAAATTAAGTGATGCACTCGAAGAAAAGATTGAGGCAATTATATTAGATAATGCTGAGCAATTACCTGCTCCCATAGGAGAAGAAGTGGGAACGATTATTGAAAAATATGATGCCATAAGTGATTATGTTGAATTTTTAAAATCCTGTGTTGATGTAGATTTTAAAGGTCTAAAAGTTGTTGTGGATTGTGCTAATGGAGCTGCTTATAAAGCAGGCCCCAGGGTATTAGAAGAATTAGGAGCAGAATTAATTGTCATCCATAATGAGCCAAACGGTTGTAATATAAATAAGGATTGCGGTTCGACTCATATGGAAAATCTTTGCAAAGCCGTAGTAGAAAATAAGGCAGATTTAGGAATTGCCTTTGACGGAGATGCAGACAGATGTCTGGCTGTCGATGAAAATGGCATCATCGTAGATGGAGACCAAATTATGTCGATTTGTGGTCTTCAAATGAAAAAAGACAATCAGCTTAAAAAGAATACGATTGTAGCGACGGTTATGAGTAATCTGGGATTCTTTATTATGGCAGAGAAAAATAATCTTAAAATTGAACAAACCAAAGTAGGGGACCGTTATGTATTAGAAGAGATGTTAAAGCATGATTATAATTTAGGTGGGGAACAGTCAGGACATATTATTTTCCTGGATCATAGCACAACTGGGGATGGAATACTTACTGCAGTAAAACTTTTATCTGTTGTTAAAAAAACAGGGAAAAAGCTTTCTGAATTAGCCGGGGTGATGGAAGTTTTACCGCAGGTTTTAGTAAATGCCAAAGTTCCTAATGATAAAAAGTATAGTTATATGGAAAATGACAGAATTAAAAAGGCTATTGAAGAATTAGAAGGAAAATTTGCCGGAGAAGGCAGAGTGTTAATCCGGCCATCCGGGACAGAACCTTTAGTACGAGTAATGATCGAAGGAAAAGATGAGCAAGTACTTAAGGAAGAAGCAGAAAAGCTTGCTAAAATTATTGAAGAAGAACTAAATTAATAATTTGATTGAATAGTATGCATTAAAAGTCGTGGACAATAATAAAAAATTTATTATTGTCTGCGACTTTTTATTTTTTTGTAAAAAAATTGTGTAATTTGTATATAAATATGCTAAAATATAGAATATAAAAACAAATCGGCCAATACTTCTAAAAAAATGGAGGTAGAGATTTATGAGAGATGAGTTTAGAAATTGGATGATTCAAGAGGATGGAATCGCAGAATATATTGCCTATCAATATGTCACGGCAATTGACAAGATTTCAGAACATTATAATGAGCAGACAGGGGCTAACTTAGATATTTATAAAGAAACTGATTTAAAAAAATTAAAAGAAATTGCTAATGAATATGGTCCTAATGGAAAATATGCGGATTTTAGCAGCTTTGGTAATGGAATGCTTCGAAATGCCATAAAAGCCTATATTGAATTTTTGTGTCAGAAGTTTGGAATAAAAGAATTAGAGGATTATCAATTTAGTCATTTTAATTTTCAGGACAGCTTTAAGGCTCAAGATCATTTCAAAGCTCAAGATAACTTGAATGTTCACGATAATTTCAAAGCACAGGATAACTTTAATGTTCATGATAGTTTAAAAACGCAGGATAACTTTAATGTTCATGATAGTTTCAAAGTACAGGATAGCTTAAATGTTCATGATAGTTTCAAAACACAGGATAACTTTAATGTTCACGATAATTTCAAAGTACAGGATAACTTTAATGTTCATGATAATTTTAATACTCATGATCATTTTAAAACTCAGGATTTTAAAGATTACAGTAATGAAAAATCAGAAGATGAGGATGTTAAAAGTTTTGAAGCTGAAAAAATTGAAAGTCATGAATTAAATTATTATGTGTATAATCCAGTGAATGATGAAGAAAATAATTTATATCCCGTTAATACCAATGTCAAAGCTAAAGATGGATTTAAAGATTTTTCCAACTCCTATGAAAAAGATATACAAATGTCTTTAATATATAAAATAGATGAACTTTTTCCCGGCTATAGGATTTTTGGCAAAAATAAAGAAGGTATAAATTATGAAATTAACGGTAGAACCATCTATTTGTTATTAGAAAATCCTATGGAAAATAGTTTATTAGCAGTAGAAATCAATGCTGGCAGAGCAGATTATAAAACTTTTGGTAAAGTAGCCATGTATATAGGAATGTTATCAAAAGAATTTCCTACTAAATTTGTAAAAGGTTTAATCATATCAGGAGAAATTGATGATTCATTAGTTAATGCCACACGTATAACAGACAGGATAAAAGTTAAAACTTATCAGATGAAGTTATCTTTGCGTAATATTATTTGATGGATGAACACCAGTAAGCTTTCCCGGCATTTCAAATAATCTATTCAAAAAGTTAAAAATGGTGTATAATTAAGTCAAATAATGTTGACAGGAGGGATATTTTGGTAAAGTGGAGTGATGACTACTTAATAGGAGTACCAGAAATTGACGAACAACATAAAAGATTATTTGAAATAGCCGGAAGAGCTTATAAAGTCATGCAAGATGAATACAGCATTGATAAATACGACCAAATTATTGAAATCATTGAAGAGTTAAAAGACTATGCTGTTTATCATTTTAAGTCTGAGGAAGAATATTTAACAAAAATACAATATAAAAAATTCTTTTCACAAAAAATTGCTCATGATAGTTTTGTCGAAAAAATTAATAACATAGATTATGAAAAAATAGATGAAGAACAAGATAAATACTTAATTGAAATTATGGATTTTATTGTTAATTGGATTGTTAATCATATTATTAAACTCGATAAAGAAATTCCTAATGTACCCTTATAGATATCTTTTAGATTAATAATTTGTTTTGTATTAAAATAAATGATTAAAGTCATGGTAAAAATAAGCAGATACCCTTATTACCATGACTTTTCTGTATTTTTATTAATTTTAAGGAGGTGTCTTTATGTTTTTCGATTTATTAAAGAAAAGGAGAAGCATTAGAAAGTATATAAATAAAAAAATTGAAAAAGAAAAAGTGGATATGATTATTAAAAGTGCTTTAATGTCTCCTTCATCCAGAGGAAGGAGGCCATGGGAGTTTGTTCTTGTCGAAGATAGGGATTTGCTGGAAAAGCTCTCCAATTGTCGTGAACATGGTTCACAGTTCCTAAAAGAAGCAGCCCTGGCAGTAGTGGTTTTAGCAGATCCTGATAAATGCGATGTATGGATAGAAGATGCTTCTATTGCATCCCTTATCATTCAGTTGACAGCCCATTCTTTAGATTTAGGTTCTTGTTGGATACAAGTAAGAGAACGGTATAAAAATGAATTTCAAAAAACAGAAGATTATATTAAAGAACTTTTAGATATACCCCCTGATTATTGTGTTGAATCTATTATTGCCATAGGTTATCCCGGAGAAGAAAAAGAGGCTCATGATGAAAATAATTTATCCATGGATAAGGTTCATTATAATAAATACAATATAAAATACAGTTAAAAAATAAGGAAGTTTTTAACTTCCTTATTTTTATAAATGGATTTAGCTCAGATAAAACAATACGTATTTTGAGTCCCTGATGGCTTTTTCGAAGATCGTTTTAATTTTACAAAAAACATACCAACTACGTTCAATGATTGTGGATTCTAAGGACTTTTTTAACTCTTCAAAATCTATTTCATTATATTCTGGAAATTCTTCCTCACTATCGTTATCTGTTGCTGAAGAATACAGCACATCCTTTAGAATCTTATCCCAGTTATATTTTTCGATCCAGTCTTCCTGACGGATATCTTTAATGACTTCATAAGCTTCTTTTATTTGCGTTGGTGAAAGGTATCTGGCGGGGCCATATCCAACATCTTCATCGTTAATTTTTTCCCCTCCTAAAACGACATACTTGTATGGGGCTTGTCCTTCCCATTGTTCACCACACAGGGCATAATGGATGATGTCCCAGGATGCACCAATATTTAAATAGTTTTCTGAGTTTTGATACTCAGGGTCTTCTAATATTGAAGAGATAGAGATTTTATTTGACAGGATATCCTGGTAAATGTTTTCTTCAATTAACAAGTAATTACCGGTTTTGGACATGGCTTATCTCCTTTCGTATAATATTGTAATATTTTTTATATCATACCACAATAGTCGAAATATATCTAACATTTACTAAATTTTTTGTAAAAAAATCTCTTAAAAATAGTTGTTTATCCCTTTGTTTTTTTGAATAAATATAGTATCTTATTTGTATAACAATATAAAAAAGACTGGAAGGTGAAGACAATGAAGGAAAAATACATTTTATTAAAAAACAATATGAAAATTCCCCGTTTAGGTCAGGGGACCTGGTTTATTGGAGATAATAAGGCAGAAGAAAAAGATGAAATAGAAAGTATCCGCTTAGGGATTGAATTAGGGATGACACTTATTGATACTGCAGAAATGTATGGCAGTGGTGCGGCAGAAAGATTAATTGGAAAAGCCATTAAAGGTTATGATAGAAGCAAACTTTTTATTGTATCAAAAGTTTATCCTCATAATGCAGGTAGAAGAAATATTTTTAATGCTTGTGAGAATAGTTTAAAAAGGTTGGATGTAGATTATTTGGATTTATATTTGCTCCATTGGAGGGGCAGTATTCCCTTAAGAGAAACCGTGGAATGCATGGAAGAGTTAGTGGCACAAGGTAAAATCAGAAGTTGGGGTGTATCCAATTTTGACAGCTCAGATATGAAAGAATTATGGTCAGTACCCAATGGATCTAATTGCGTTATCAATCAGGTTTTATACCATTTAGGATCAAGGGGTATCGAATATGATTTAGTACCCTGGATGAAAGAACATAATGTGCCTGTGATGGCATATTCTCCTTTGGCACAGGCAGGAAGCTTAAGACGGGGACTGTTAGAAAATAAGGTTGTTCGTGAAATAGCACAAAACAGGGGAATAAGCCCAGTTCAGCTATTATTAGCTTTTGTGTTGAGTCATGACAATATGATTGCAATCCCCAAATCAGGCAATCCAAAGCATACTCGGGAAAATGCAGAAGTAATGAATATCATTTTAACGGAAGAAGAATTAAAAATGTTAGACAAGGCGTTTCCGGCACCCAATTATAAAACACCATTAGATATTATCTAATAAGGTTTATTAAATTGGAATAATACATTGAAAAGTTATCAGGAGGTCCTATGATTTATTTTAAAGAAGCTGTCAATAAAGAAGATATTAGAGAAATATCAAAATTAGCAAGAAAGATATTTGAAGAATATTTCACACCCATGATTGGCTTTGAACAAGTAGATTATATGCTTAAAAAATTTCAAAGCGAAGAAGCCCTGAGCAAGCAAATCAGGGATGGCTGTAAGTATTTTATGGTATTAGAAGATAATAAATTAGCAGGATATTTTGCTATAAAGCCAGAAGAAAACCGGTTATTTCTGAGTAAATTTTATTTAGATAAAGAATACAGAGGTTTAGGGATAGCCAGAAAAATGATGGAAGAAATCATCAAATTTTCCCAATCTCAGGCTTTACCAGCCATATATCTTACAGTCAATAAGAAAAATGAGCGCACGATAAATATTTATAAAAAGTTTGGTTTTGAGATTATAAAGAGTGTGGAAACCGATATAGGTCAGGGTTTTTTTATGGATGATTATATCATGGAAAAGAAGTTATCATAATAAGATTCATAGGATTTAAACAAAAATAGTTAAAGTTATTCCGGATTATAGTTTAAAATATAAAGGATAGTAAAGGGTGAAAATTACATTTATTTTAGAATCAGACAAGGATTTATTGACATAATAGTAATAAAATTTTAAAATTAATTTTATAATGTCAATGAATTTTTGAGGGGAATGGGTGGGAAATATGACAAAAAAATTTATTATTATTTTTGTTTTGTTTTTTATGATGGCGAGCAGCCTTTTTTGTTATAAAAATAATAGAACAAATACTTCTCAGACATTAGAACTAAGTGACAGAGTCGAAGCCAGTGAGATTAAAGAAGAGCCTATAGTGAAGGAACTGGCTTTTTACATTGGAAGCCACAAATGGTATATTGACAGGCAAGAACAAAATGATATGGAAGAGTATAAAAAAATAAAACCAATTATAAGGGATAACACAATTTTATTTCCTATAGGTGTGGTATTAAGAAAATTTAGTGAGGATGTTTCATGGGATCCAGTGGGAAAAACGATATCTGCAACGCTTAATGGAGAAAGTTTTAACCTTTCAATTAATGAAAAAAAGGTTTCTGTTGGAGATGAATTTTTTAATTTAAAAGATGATATTAAAGTTTATGGAAATCAATATTATCTTTCTGCAGAAGATACAGCCAGGATATTAAATTTAAGATTTCAGGTAAAGAATGGGGTAATTGCTTTTGTACACCAGGATAATCATTTAGATGAAGCCATAAATTATTATACGGATAAGTATAACGAGGAATTATCGAATATAAAAGATAGGACATCAATAAAATCCTTAAAAATTCCTGTACTGATGTATCACTTATGTTTAACGGAAGCGCCTCCGGATGAACTTAAAGGGATGGCGGTTACTGTTAAAGAATTTGATGCTCAGTTAGCAGCATTAAAAAAAGCAGGTTATGAAGGTATATCCTTTGAACAATATTATAATTATAGGCTTTATGGGGCATCATTGCCAGAAAAACCAGTTATCATAACTTTTGATGATGGCTATGAAAATAATTATACAAATGCATTTCCAATTCTTAAGAAACATAATATGAAAGCTACTATTTTTATAGTAACTTCTGCAGTAGGACAGCAAGGGGTTCAATATCCCCATATGACATGGGAACAGATGAAAGAAATGGAAGACAGCGGTCTTGTGATAATTCACAATCATGGTTCCTACCACGCCGCCATGGATCAAATATCAAGATCAAATATGAGAAAAGTCGCATTAGGTGGATATACCTCTATAGAGCATCATATGGGAACAAGACAAATTTATGTTTTTGCTTATCCTTATTTAAGATACAATGCGGTAACTATAGAGGAATTAAAACAAGCAGGTATACATATGCAAGTGACTAATTTAGGGGATTGGTTAAGAGAAGGAACTTCTATGTCCGATATAAAAAGAATAAGGATTTCACATGGGACATCGGAGCAGGAATTGTTGAATAGTATAAAATAATTTTAGATCGTCAGTTCTTTTTAATAAAGGTTGAGTTATGCATTATTTTAATAAGAGGAAAAATTGAAAAAGCATGGTTTAAGTCATTGATAAAAGGATTATAAGTAAATTAATACCAATATAAAGATTTATTTTTTAAGGGAGCTGTAATGTTTTTATATACGGCTCCCTTTTAGGTTATAACAAAAGGCGGTTATGATGCTTCTTTTTAATTTTCTTGTTTTTTCTTGTAATTTACGATAAGGATTGAAGTGATTATTTTCCCAATTATGGATATGATTAAAACAGAGAATCTGAAGATTGTTTGTGCCTGAGTTCTTGCAGGATTTTTTGATAATATCAGCATCATAATAAAAGAAAATATAAAGAAGTAGTCTAATGCTGCTAATGGAGCAGGCACTTTTTTACTTGTAATAGTTTGTTTTGTCTGATAACCAAAGGCATTATTTTTATCCTTTTTACTCAATAAGTTTTTATAATAGCTAATAAGGAATTTAAAAACACCTGACCAGGTGTATTCATAATGGTTTTCATCAGGCTTATATTTTAGTATTTTCAGGTCTGCCATTTTGTCTAAGATTCTCTTATTCTCTTCGTTCATTATATTTGGATAGTCTTTTGACAGGATAGTATTATCCAGGCTTTTAGAATGTATAAGTTCATTAATCTTATTAAAATGGTTATGAAGTAAATCATCAAAATCAGCCATGTCTTTATAAGTCAATACAATATTATTGTTATCAAAGTCATCATAATCAAAAAAGGATTTTTCAGGTTCAATCCTCGAAACCAGATAGCTTCCGTCATGAAATCTTGTAATTAATTCAAAAGTATATTTTTGGACCTGAGTTTTTATTTCTTCATTTTCAATTTGTTGAATTTTATACGAATAGGAGTAAAGGATTTTAGCTAAAGTACAGAATTCTTTATGGATAAATATTTTGGAATATGAATTAACATCTAATTGTTTTGTAGTCATTTTATAGCTGTTTTCCAAGATAAAACCTTGATTATAAAGCTTATTTTCTAAATCATTAATTAAGTTGAGGTTTATGTTTGGAATTGAGTTAAAGTCATGGGGTTTAACGATAAGTGTATCATAAATCTTTTCTTTTTTCATCATGATAATGATACAAATATTTACAATGAAAACTACTGCCAGAACAATAATTAAAAGGATTAAGACAATTTTTCCTATTAAATGAATTACCATTACTATGGCACCTCCTAAACAAATGTTTTAAGGCAATTATATCTAAATTATATCAAATATTTAATATTATTTTAATTATAATTATCGACAAAATATTAAAAAGTTAACTGATCCATTTATTTTATAAGTAGCACGAATATAGATAATAGTAACTATAATGCATTCAGCAAAAGTTGTTTTTTAAATATTTTATATCTTGAAAAAATAATATCCTTATACTATAATTGTATATGTAAATGTTATTTATTCTGATTTTTGTTAATAGATTTACAGTTAATAAATTTTTTACTATATAATTTCGAAATTGGCAATTTTTTATAATTAGTCTGCTTTACTAAATGATTGTCGTTTATTTTTTTAAAATAAAATCAAATTATATAATTAAAGGTGATGAATATGAAGAAACGCTTAAAAGTAAAAAATGATTTGATTTTTCAAAAGCTGTTCGGAAGACAAGATAGTAAAGACAGTCTTGTAAGTTTAATTAATTCAGTGTTACAGTTTGATGAAGAAAGAAAAGTGGAGGATGTAAACGTTATTGAGCAACAAGAAGAGCTTCCTGTGGATATTTCTAAAGTAGAAAATCAGGGTAAGGTTGACGTCGTGGCAAAGACAAAAGATGGACAAAGCATAAATGTTCAACTTCAAATTATTAATCGTTTTAATACGGACAAGAAAGTACTTTATAATTGGTCAAGATTATTTTGTGAAGGTTTGGATATGGGTCAAGCCAATAAGACAATATCAATAAATTTCTTGGACTTTGATTTTATTGAATCAGATAATTATCACACTGTATTTCATCTAACAGAAGATACCAATAACCATTGTAAATTTACGGACTTATTAGAAATTCATTTTATTGAATTATCTAAGTTTAGAAAAGCTAAACCAGACATAAACCGTCCTTTAGAAAGATGGTTACTATTTATAGAGCCTACTTCTGCAGAAGTATTAGAAATGATTACATATAGGGATCCTGGTATTTCAAAAGCTGAAAAATTATTAGAAAGCTTAAGTGTGGATGAAGAAGTTCTAAAATTATATGAATTAAGAGAAAAGGCTCTCAGTGAAGAAGAAAGCAAATTCTCAGGAGCCAGGGAAGAAGGTAAAAAAGAAGGAATCATTGAAGGACTTTATTTAGTAGCACGTAATATGATTAATGCTGGAATGGATATCCATACCATTAAGAAAGTAACTGGCTTAAAAGCAGAAGAAATTATTGCATTGCAAACCAGTATGCAAAATAATAATCAACCACAGGCACCACAACCACCTTTTAATCAGTTTAATCAGTTTTAATTAAGCTTAAAAAAATTGCGGCATATAATAAATATGCCGCTTTTTATGTAAGTATTTTTTATTAAAGTTTGATTTCTTCTTCAGTTTCAAGTTTTTCTTCAACTTTAACTTTTTCATGAATTTTAGCTTCTTCACTAACTTTAATGCTTTCATTAACTTTGTCTATAAATTTTTCATCAAATTCCGTATTTTTGTCTGTATCTAAAGCAGCTTTTTCTTTATTTAAAAGTTTTTCTGTTAACTTATAATCAATAGTTATTGGATGTTCATAATAGGGATTTTTCTTTATTCTTTTCAGGTAGCTTAGTTCGTAAAGTTCAAAATTTAATTCTGAAATATTACAGTTTTTACAATAGGATAATTTGCAAAGCAGGTGTTCTTGATTTTTTACATTTTTATCGAAAGCATATTTACTTAACATAGAATAGGCAGTTTCCCACTTACCTTGTGAAGTTAAGTCATTAAGCTGATTAAAGAAATTGTCTTTTTCTGTTTTAGATATAATGAATAATTTTTTTTTCTTTTTATAGAGCTTACAGTCATGACAATAGGGATTTTTTCTTTGAATGAGGCCAGCAAGGATAAAGCCTGATATAACACCAAGAAAATCAATAAATACAGACAACCAGCCGATCATTGGATGGGATATTTCGGCAAAATCAAGACTTTTTATAACAAATGAAATAGGCGTATTTTCAATCATATATTTATTATAGTTTAAAAAGTCTAATTTTCCGTATCCCACCGCTTCATAATTGCTGATATGATCTCCGTTGTAGGAATAAATAATGGTATTGTTTTCAGGATCTATGCAAGTAAAGTAGTAAGTGGTATATTTAATCGCTGCGATGCATAAAAGAGATAAAATAAAGCCAACAAAAAAATGCTTAAAGGCAATATATTTGTTTGATAATACCAAACCTTTAAAATAACCATAGCCGCCCCAATAGCCAATGAAGAGACTTCCTAAAGGTATGATAAGAAATACAGACAAATGTAATAGCTCAAAACCTGTCAGAAAAGTTACAGCAACTGAAGCAATAATGACAGCAATTAATGACAGAATCCCTAATATGATACTCATTTTTTCCTCCTAAGTTATGAGATATTTTGTAAAAATTTATTAGTATAATTTTATACAACTGTAAGAAAATTATCAAGATTAACTTTAAAGTTGAATATTAGGAGGATATTTTTTAAATTTTATATAAATACCATTTACAAGTATTGATTTCATATTTGATTTCATACTTTTTTAAGACATTATTAATAAGACTCTGACAGATAAAAATAATCATAGGATTACCTGCTATTTTTTCTTGCTTCTGATAACAGATTTTATCGATTTTTATAATGCTTTCTGAGTTATCTTTGTTTTTTATGCGAAATTTTATAGGTATAAGTCCTTTTGTCTGATCAAAACAGGCAATGACATCAATATGTTCCATGACAACTTTCATAAGCAACACCTACTTATAACTTGCTGGATAACATAGGTAAATCTTCTTCAATGGTTATTCCCCCTGTCACAGGATTTAAATTGGATTGTAAGAAACCTGCTCTAAATATACAATGGCTTCCATATCGTAATCTTAATTCATCGATCGCTTTATCGACAGATTTTTGTTTTTCTGTATCGACAGAATCAAATAGAGAAATTTGAGAAAATTGATTACATGATAATTCAGATACTCTTACCCCAAGTTTACGAATCGGTTCTTTAGTCCAAACTTCATCAAAAATACAGCAGACATATTTAAAAATATGGTTTGTACAGTCAGTAGGATTAGCTAATTTTTTTTGATGGGAATAATTTTTAAAATCACTTGTTCTTATGGATACACTAATCAAGCTGGCACGGGCATTTTCGTTTCTAAGCCGCATCGAGACTGTTTCAACTAAAGAAAGCAGGATTAAATGGGCTGTTTTTCTATCCGTGACATCAAAAGGAATTGTTGTAGAATTTCCGATACCTTTAATCGGTTTAGGGTTTTCTGAAATTACTGGAGAATTTTCGATGCCATTTGCAAAGTTCCAGATTAAAAGTCCATGGCTTTTAAGATGTTTTTCTAAAAATTTAGGGTCGGCTGTTGCTAAATCCTTAATTGTAAAGATTCCTAATTTATGAAGTTTTGTTTTTGTAGCTCTGCCAACCATAAATAAATTTTCTACAGGCAGAGGCCACATTTTTTCTTTAATTTCGTGAGGATATAAAGTGTGTACGGCATCTGGTTTTTTAAAATCAGAGGCCATTTTGGCAAGCAGTTTGTTATGAGAAATCCCAATGTTGACTGTAAATCCTAATTCATTTTTAATGCGGTCTTTGATTTGACAGGCAGCTGATAAAGGATCCCCAAAATGGCTTTCCATATTGCTGTAATCAAGAAAACATTCATCAATGCTATAACGTTGAACAATAGGGGAGTATTCTTTGAGTAATTTCATTAAACTGTCGCTACACTGCAGATATAAGTCAAATCTTGGAGCGACAATAGTAAGGTCAGGACATTTTTGTAAAGCAGAATATATAGATTCTCCTGTTTTTATGTTATATTTTTTAGCAGGAATCGATTTAGCCAGTACAATGCCCCGCCTTGTTTCAGGATTACCTCCTACTATGGAAGGAATGGTGCGCAGGTCCAGTGTATCGCCGTGCTGTAAGCGATAACATGCTTCCCAGCTTAAAAAAGCGGAGTTTACATCAATATGCATAATAATAGGCATTTTAGACATAAAATTACCTCCTGTCACCATGACTAATATCATTATACCCGAACATACGTTCTGTGTAAACACACTTTTTTATAAAATTTATTTAAGATAAGGACTTTCCTTAATAAAAAATACGGACTGTGCCCTAACGGTTATTTAAGTGTTAGATATAGTTCAATAAAAAAGAACTGTACACAATTTTGTGTACAGTTCTTTATTCATCCCAATCTTTTAAAACACCTTCATAATTAATGAGTTTAGTTAACTCTGAAAAGGTCAGGTCATATAAAAGATCGTAGCCTTTTTCACTTAAATGTAAGCCATCATCACCTAATAGTTCTTCATAATTTCCATAATTGATTGCATGCTCAAAGAAATCTATCAAAGGACAGTGATATTCTTTTGCAAGGCTTTTTACAATATAACCGTATTGTTTTAAACGGTTATTGCTTCTAACGGGTGCCCATAAATCTTCCCGGACTGGAGGGGGGGTTATAAGGACAGGAATAGGAATACATTTGTTTAGTCCTGTACGATTATTATGATGTTTAATTTTACTGATGATTTTTCTTAAATTGTCTTCAAATTCTTCTAAAGATCTGAATTGCTTATCATTCATAGCAGAATCATTGGAGCCAAATAAAATTAATACGATATTAGGATTGCATGACAAGACCTTTTTTTCGACTTTCTTAAGTCCTTCTCTTGTCGTATCCCCGCTGGTTGCAGCATTACAAATATTCCAGCTTATATTGGGAAAATACAAAGGCATAAACTTTTCTAGTCTTTCTATAAATCTTACATTCCTAGGAACACCATATCCATAAGTCAAACTGTCACCAAAACCAACAATGGTTGTTTTAATCATTTTCCACCCTCCAAAAAAAGAGCATGACATTCACATAGATACATTATAATTCATTATCTGCAAATATACAACAAGCTTCAATCATTCGAACATGCTTAATAGTGAAAAGAAATTAGGGAAAGAGATATTGACACATTCACTGTTTTGTATCTTTGTTTCTTTGTTGGCTCTAAGGGCAGCAATGGCCAGGGACATAGCCACTCGGTGGTCGTTATAGCTTTCAACTGTAGTCCCCATAAGTTGACTGGTTCCCTGAATAATCATTCCGTCATCGGTTTCAGTAATTTGGGCTCCCATTTTTCGAAGCTCAGAGCTCATGGTTTTAATACGATTTGATTCTTTTACTTTAAGTTCTGCAGCATCTTTAATGATGGTAACTCCGTCAGCATAACAGGCTGTGGCAGCAATAACCGGGATTTCATCAATTAATTTAGGGATAATATCCCCTTTAATTTCGATACCTTTAAGTTTAGAAGAACGAACGAATATATCGGCTACAGCTTCACCCGATTGAATTCTCTCATTGATTAATTGGATATCACCGCCCATTTGTTTAAATACAGTAATAATGCCACTTCGGGTAGGATTTATGCCTACATTTTGAATTAATAATTCAGAATTGGGTAAAATTAAAGCAGCGGCAATAAAATAAGCAGCGGAAGAGATATCACCAGGTACTTCTACCTGTTGGCCAATTAATTTTTTAACTGGGGAAGAGATAATTTCATTTTTATTTTTAAGGATATTTCCACCAAAATAATTAATCATAATTTCAGTATGATCTCTTGAACTTTTTGGCTCAATGATGATAGTTTTTCCTTTAGAATAAAGAGAAGCCAGAAGGATTGCTGATTTTACCTGGGCACTGGCAACCGGAAGTTTATAGTGAATTCCATTTAAATTTTTACCCTTAATATGGAGAGGACAATAATTTCCACCCTCAATACCTTCTATTTCAGCACCCATTTTTCGAAGGGGATTGACCACTCTGAGCATGGGTCTCTTTTGAATGGATGCATCTCCGGTTATTGAAGATGAAAAATTCTGACCAGCAAGGATTCCGGTTAAAAGTCTTATCGTTGTTCCACTGTTTCCTACGTCTAATATCGTTGAAGGAGCAGACAGCCCCATAAGTCCTTTTCCATGGACAAAAACTTTATTTTCTGATATTTCGATTTTAATACCCAGCTTTCTAAAGCAATCCACAGTAGACAGGCAATCGTCACCCATTAAAAAACCAGAGATTTCTGTTATTCCTTCTGAAATAGCACCAAGCATTATGGCTCTGTGAGAAATAGACTTATCACCAGGAACGCTGAGGGTCCCTTTGATAGTTTCTATTGGTTTGATAATCATATTTTTACCCCTTTATTTTTCGTAAATATTATAATTCATATCTTTTAGGAGTTTAATACTTTTCTTTTGATCTTCTTCTTTATCAAAGATAATCTGGAGGGCACCATTTTCGTGTTCCCTGTTATTAATAATGCCAATGTTTTTAATATTGATATTGTGTTTGCTTAAAAGAACGGCAATATTAGCAATGATACCCGGTTGGTCAACAACGTCAACAATGATTTCATAGCTTTTAAGCAGAGGTCCCGGACTTCTGTCGGAAAAGCTTTTTCTATATTGCTTTGCACTATCAAAGAAGTTCCAGATGAATTCATCTTTTTGCTCTTCTATGGCAGAAGAAAATTCTTTTAAGATTTGAATAAAATAATCCAGAACAAAGCGTATGTTATTCTGATTTGTCATACATATATTATGCCAGATTTCTGGTGAAGAGGAAGCAATACGGGTAATATCCTTAAAGCCTCCTGCAGCCAGAAGGTTCATGTATTTATCTTCATTGTCCAAATTTTTGACCATATTGACTAAGGAAGAAGCAATGATATGAGGTACATGACTAATGGCAGCCGTAATTAAATCGTGATATTCGGGGGAAATAACAAGAGGTATAGCCCCTATGGAGTAAATGAGTTTTTTTAATTTTTCTAATTGATTTTGAGAGGTAGAATCTTCTGGTGTAAGTATATAATAAGCGTTTTCGAACAGGTGTCCCCTGGAAGCCATGTAACCCGCCTTTTCAGAACCAGTCATTGGATGACCACCAATAAAACAAAAGTCTTTTTCACTCTTTAAATTTTTTAAATCCGTCATGATAGCCTGTTTCGTACTTCCTACATCTGTAAGGATGCAATTTTCATTAACGTATGGAAGTAATTGGTTGACATAATCGCTAATAAGGTTTACGGGAGTACATAAAAAGATAATGTCACAATCTGAAAACTTTTCATCAATTGTTGTTGTATAAGAATTGATAACACCATCATTAAAAGCTTGATGGAGAGCATTTTCATTTAAATCCATGGCAACGATATGACGGACAGAAGATTTTTCTTTAAGTGCTTTGGCTAAAGAGCCACCAATAAGACCAAGCCCCACAATACCTATTTTATTCATGATTGTTGAAACTTCTTCCCATCAATTCTATTAAAGGTTTTAAGTTTTTAGTCAACTTCATGAAAGCTTCAGGATTAAGAGATTGTGGCCCGTCGGATAAAGCTTTTGAAGGATCAGGATGGACCTCAATCATGAGACCGTCAGCACCTGCAGCGATAGAAGCCTTAGCAAGTGGCTCCACGAAATCTCTTATTCCTGTTGCATGGCTTGGGTCCACAATAATGGGAAGATGACTCTTTGCCTTAATAACGGGCACAGCACTAATATCTAAAGTATTTCTTGTAGAGGTTTCAAAAGTTCTTATTCCTCTTTCGCAAAGAACAACATTGGGGTTTCCTTCACTCATGATATATTCTGCCGCATTTAACCATTCGTCAATGGTAGCACACAAACCTCTTTTTAATAAAACAGGAATTTTTGTCTTGCCGACTTCTTTAAGCAGTTGGAAATTTTGCATGTTTCTTGCACCAATTTGCATCATGTCTACGTATTTTGCTGCTGTTTCGACAGCTTGTGTACTGGTTACTTCACAAACAATAGCAAGACCTGTTTCTTCTCTTGCTTCTGCCATATATTTAAGGCCTTCTTCTTCAAGACCCTGGAAAGAGTAAGGGGAAGTACGGGGTTTGTAAGCACCACCCCTGAGGATTTGTGCACCTGCTTTTTTTACGGCGTGAGCAGAAGATAAAAGTTGTTCCCTGCTTTCTACAGCACAAGGTCCAGCCATGATGACGATTTCTTTACCGCCAATTTCGCAATTTCCGACTTTAATAATGGAAGGACCGGCAAAGAATTTTTTATTGGACAGTTTATAAGACTCAGTGACAGGAACTAATTTGTCTACGCCTTCTAAAAGTTCCAGATTAGATTTGCTTAATTTAGATTTATCTCCGATAACGCCTATGATGGTTACTTCAGAGCCCTGAGACAGATGTACCTTTAACCCGCAATATTCTATGGTTTTAATGACAGTTTGAATATTTTCTTCAGTAGCATCCGGACGCATTACTACAATCATAATAAAGCCTCCTTATATAATCATTCTAAGAATGTTCTTAACATTTTACAACGATAAATCATATATGTCAATTATTGAATAGATTTATCGGCTGAAAGAAACAAATTAGTATATTTTTTCGGATATTTTTTAGAGAGGGTGAGAATCTTGCTGTGTAAATAATCCAAATTGCTATAGTAAAAAATAAAATATTTGTGTAAAATTATTAATAATAGAGAAGGAAAAGAATATTTTATGTGGAATATATTAAATATGTGAAAATGAGTCCGAAAGGACTTTACAAAAATATAAACGGGAGGAAACTGTAATGAAAAACTATAGCATGAACCAAATACGCAACGTCGTACTTTTAGGTCACGGCGGATGCGGAAAGACTACCATTTCAGAGGCTATGTTATATGTTTCTGGTCAGGTTAAAAGACAGGGGAAAGTCGACGATGGTAATACCGTAAGCGATTATGATCCTGAAGAAGTAAAAAGAAAGGTATCTATTAATACTTCTATTATCCCTATAGAATGGAAAGATCATAAGATTAATATTTTAGATACGCCAGGATATTTTGATTTTGTAGGAGAAGTCAAACAGGCTGTAAGAGCTGCAGATTCAGCCATCATTGTTGTTTCAGCTAAATCAGGGGTTGAAGTGGGAACTGAAAAAGCTTGGGATTATGCAGAAGAAGCTGGTCTTCCAAAAATGATTTTTATTAATGGTATGGATGATGAACATGCCAATATGAATCAAATATTAGAAGACTTGAGAGAAAAGTTTGGAAAATCCATTGCGCCCTTCCAGGTTCCCTTTAAAGAAAATGGTCGCTTTGCTGGTTTTGTGAATGTTGTAAAAATGGAAGGAAGAAGATTTGTTAATGGAACCGTTGAACCTTGTGAAGTTCCTGCAGGAATGGATGATGAAATTGCTCCGGTAAGGAATATGATTTTAGAAGCTGTTGCTGAAACCAGTGAAGAACTTATGGAAAAATATTTTAATGAAGAAGAATTCACTCCTGAAGAGATAGACAAAGCCCTTCATTCAGGTGTATTAGATGGTAGTATTGTACCTGTTTTATGTGGTTCAGCCATCGATACTTTAGGCGTGCGTGTATTACTTAATTCTATCCTTAGTTATATGCCATCACCTGCTGAAGCAAAATCTTCAGTAGAAGGAAAGAATCCGAAAACAGGTGAAACAGAAACAAGAAAAGTAGATGAAAACGAGCCAACCTCTGTATTTGTATTTAAAACCATCGTGGATCCTTATATTGGACGTCTTTCTATTTTTAAAGTATGCTCTGGTGTTTTAAAAGCAGACAGTGTATTGCTCAATGGGAAAAAAGATGTTGAAGAAAAACTTAGTCACATTTATGTATTAAAAGGTAAAGAACAAATTGAAGTATCCCAATTATGTGCAGGAGATATCGGGGCAGTTGCAAAACTACAAGAAACTATGACAGGAGATACTTTATCCGACCTTAAAAAACCGATTGTTTATCCGGAAATAGAGTTTCCTGAATCCTTGTTAATGATGGCTGTGTTCCCCAAAGGCAAAGGTGACGAAGACAAAATGTCTGCAGGTCTTAATCGCCTTATGGAAGAAGATCCAACTTTCCGTGTCAGCTTAAATAAAGAAACCCTTGAGCAAATTATGTATGGTATAGGGGATCAGCATTTAGATGTTATTGTCAGTAAGTTAAAAGCAAAATATAAAGTAGAAGTAGAATTAAAGGCACCTACTATTCCTTACAGAGAAACTATTAAGGCTAAAGTTAAGGTTCAGGGAAAACATAAAAAACAAACAGGTGGACATGGTCAATACGGGGATGTATGGATGGAATTCGAACCTTCAGGAGACTTAAATGTACCTTATGTATTTGAAGAAAAAATATTTGGTGGAGCCGTTCCAAAACAATATTTCCCTGCAGTTGAAAAAGGTCTTCAGGAGTCCGTTAAAAACGGGGTTTTGGCAGGATATCCTGTTGTTGGATTAAAAGCAACTTTAGTTGATGGTTCTTACCATCCGGTAGACTCTTCTGAAATGGCATTTAAGATGGCTACCTCTATTGCATTTAAAGAAGGTCTTAAAAAAGCAAAGCCCGTTATTCTTGAGCCAATTGCCAGAGTAACGGTTACAGTACCCGATGAATACATGGGAGATGTTATTGGAGACTTGAATAAACGCCGTGGTAAAATTTTAGGTATGAATCCTAAAGGCAAATATCAAGTTGTTGATGCAGAAGTACCATTAGCTGAAATGTATAAGTATGCAACGGACCTTCGTTCTATGACGCAGGCAAGAGGAAGCTTTACAATGGAATTTGACAGATATGAAGAAGCACCCATGGATGTTCAGGAAAAAGTAATAGAAGCAAGAAAAAAAGAAGCTTAATACCTCCTTGCATTTATTAATTTGATATGATACAATTTCCTCAAAAATATCGATAAAAGCAGTGAAGAGGACTAGTAAATATTCTTTTGACTTTCAGAGAGCTGTTGGCTGGTGCAAAACAGTAGCAAAGAGTATTGAACTCCCCTCGGAGCTTCTTGCTGAAAGATATAGTAGGTGAGGACGCTTTCCCCGTTAAAGGAATGATATAATGGTTTATCCATTATATCAATGAGTGTATTCTCCATAGGAGAATAAAATAGAGTGGTACCGCGGAATAAGCCTTTCGTCTCTAACAGGACGAGGGGCTTTTATCATTTAATACAAAGATGCTGATAATCATTAATATAGTTATTATGAGTATAGGAGGAATGAAATTGAGCAGCATAAAATATGACCATAAGAAAATTGAAAAAAAATGGCGAGAGATTTGGGAGAAGAATCCTATTAACCAACCAGGGCCCAATAAAAAGAAATATTATTGTTTGGATATGTTCCCATATCCATCGGGTAACGGTCTTCATGTCGGACACTGGAGAGGTTATGTATTAAGTGACGTATGGAGTCGGTATAAGGTACTTCAAAATTATCATGTCCTTCATCCAATGGGTTGGGATGCTTTTGGGCTTCCTGCAGAAAACGATGCCATCAAAAAAGGTATTCATCCTAAAATTGGAACAGAAAGAAATGTTGCTAATTTTAAAAGACAACTACATGATATCAGTGCAATTTATGATTGGGACAGAGAAATTAATACAACAGATCCGAATTATTATAAATGGACCCAATGGATTTTTGTTAAAATGTTTGAAAAAGGATTGGCTTATGAAAAAGAAATGCCTATCAATTGGTGTCCCAGTTGTAAAACCGGATTAGCCAATGAAGAAGTTGTAGGTGGTCGTTGTGAACGCTGCAATTCTGTGGTTACAAAGAAAAATTTAAGACAATGGATGTTAAAAATTACGGCTTATGCGGAAAGATTACTTGAGGATTTAAAAGATTTGGACTGGCCTGAAAAAGTTAAAAAGATGCAGACAGACTGGATTGGAAAAAGTTACGGGGCAGAAATTGATTTTCAGGTGAAAGACAGCAACAAAAAAATAAAAGTCTTTACAACGAGACCAGATACCTTGTATGGAGCTACTTTTATGGTTTTGGCACCAGAACATGAAATGGTTGCTGAAATAACCACAGAAGAACAAAAAGAAAAGGTAGAAGAGTATGTACAGTTGGCTTTGACAAAGTCATCGGTTGACAGAATGGCAGATAAAGAAAAAACTGGAGTCTTTACAGGAGCTTATGCAATTAATCCTCTTAACGGAGCTCAAATTCCTATTTGGATTTCAGATTATGTATTAGCTGATTATGGAACAGGGGCTATTATGTGTGTTCCAGCCCATGATGAAAGAGACTTCCTCTTTGCTAAAAAGTTTGATCTTCCAATTATTCAGGTAATCAAAAAAGAAGGGGAAGAAGAACAGGAATTAACAGAAGCTTATACTGAAGAAGGTATTATGATTAATTCTGAAAACTTTAATGGTATTCCTTCCAGTGAAGCTAAAGAACGTATTGCAGATTACCTTGAAGAACAAGGTATTGGCAAAAAAACCGTAAATTATAAATTAAGAGACTGGGTATTTTCAAGGCAAAGATATTGGGGAGAACCCATTCCCATTGTTCATTGTGAAAAATGTGGTGCTGTTGCGGTACCAGAAGAAGAACTTCCTGTTACCTTGCCAGAAGTAGAGTCTTATGAGCCAACAGGTACAGGGGAATCTCCTTTAGCAGCCATTAAGGAATGGGTCAATACGACATGTCCTAAATGTGGTGGCCCCGCTAAAAGAGAAACTAATACAATGCCACAGTGGGCAGGTTCTTCATGGTATTTCCTTCGTTATGCTGATCCTCATAACGACAAAGAATTAATTAGTAAGGAAGCAATGAAAAAATGGTTGCCTGTTGATATGTATGTAGGAGGCATTGAGCATGCGGTACTGCACCTGCTTTATGCAAGATTTTATACAAAATTCTTATATGATATTGGCGTAGTAGATTTCCAGGAGCCCTTTATACGCTTGTTTAATCAGGGAATGATTACAAAAGACGGTGCAAAAATGAGTAAATCTAAGGGTAATGTTGTATCACCTGATGAATTGGTAGAAAAATACGGTGCGGATTCCCTCAGAATGTATGAATTATTTGTAGGTCCTCCTGAATTGGATTCTGAATGGGATGACAGAGGCATTGATGGTGTATATCGCTTTATTAATAAAGTATGGAAGCTGATTACAGAAAATAAAGATGCCAATGTAGAAGCAACACAGGAAATGGAAAGAGTTCGTCATAAGCTCATTTATGAAATTACAACAAGAATGAATGATTTCCACTTTAATACCGTTGTAAGCGGATTCATGGAATATACCAATAAATTAACCGAAATCGCAAAGGCTTCCAATGGTTTAGACAAAGAAACCATTGAAACGCTTATTATACTTTTAGCACCTTTTATTCCTCATGCGGCGGAAGAGCTTTGGGAACTTACAGGACATCATGAATCTGTATTTAAGCAACAATGGCCTTCTTATGATGAAGAAAAAATGAAAGAAGATACGATTGAAATTGTTATTCAAATTAACGGAAAGGTTAAAGATAAAATAGAAATTAGGATTGATGAAGCTAAAGAAAGCGTCCTGGAAAAAGCTAAAGAGGCAGTTAAGAATAAGATGGATGGTAAAAGCATTGTTAAGGAAATCTATGTGCCAGGTAAAATTGTGAATTTAGTTGTAAAGTAAAAATATAAATTTGTGGATCAGGTGATTCATGGAAAAGTATGCTTGTGAAAGTCTTTTTCTGGTCAGGCGTCTGATTTTCATTCAGACGCCTGATTCAGGATAAGATGTTGCAGGCATACTTTTTTTATGAATACATATTTTAAATAAACATTGCTCACAATAATAAAGAATTTATCTTAAGGAGGCAATGTTGATGAAAGTAAGAGATATTATGACTCAAAATGTTATTTCTGTAGATGAAGAAGAATCTGTTTTAAGAGCTTCTCAAGTCATGAGAGATGCCAATGTTGGGTCAGTACCTGTTGTCAGGGGAGATAAGCTGGTAGGAATTATTACTGATAGAGATATTGTAGTTCGTAATGTTGCCGATGGTGAAGATGTGGATAATGTTACATGCAAAAATATTATGACCACAGATTTAGTAACTTGTTCTCCAGACATGGATGTTGATGAAGTAGCAGCTTTAATGTCAAAACATCAAGTGAGAAGAATCCCGGTTGTTGAAAATGGAAAAGTTGTAGGGATGGTTTCTTTAGGTGATTTGGCAACACAAAGAACTACTCAGGATGAAGCAGAAGAAGCATTAAAAAATATATCCAGTCCAAGTATGCCTGAATATCAATAAAAGGTATGGGTTCCCCATACCTTTTAATGCTTTAACCTGACATAAGGAGTGAATGGATCGCTATGAAAAATAATAAAATAATTATTTGTGTTCTTATTCTTTTTTCCTTAGTGACTACACCTCTTTTATATTATATCAGTGACAATCCCGGACTCATTCAAGGTAAGTTGATTCATAACAGTATGCTAAATAAACCTGGAGGAAAGTCAAAGGTTATCTATGATTTAAATGTGCCTTTAGATAACCATTTAATTAGTCGAATGAAAATTTATGAAGCAAAAACTAAAGAGATAGAAGAACAAGAAATTAAACACTATGTTAAGGTGCTTAAATTAAACTTTAGTGATATAAAAGAAGATGTTTCAGCTTATAGGATACAAAATGATCATTATCAACTGATTGTGGATAAAAATACGGGTCTTATACAATATAAAAATTTGGAAATCAATATTGAAGATAACAATAAAAAAATCAACCCGGAAGAAGCCATTGAAATTTTTAAGGCTTTTGCCGAAAAGTTAAATCTTCCGCTTAATTACCGCAAATGCCTGGTAGAAGATATTCCAGATAAAAAACTTTATCAGCTTCGTTTTATAAATTCAATCGAAGGGATTTTAAATTATGGTTATTGTACCAAGGCTGAACTAAGCCATAAGGGAGAAATTTTGAATTTTAATTATTATCAACTGGTCTATAAGCCACGTCAAATTGTATCCATTAAAACAAAAAAAGAAGCTTATGAGGATTTATTAAAAATTCCTTTTGAAGAAGAAGCGCATATTGATATACAAAAAATTGAATTGGTATATTTTACGCAGGATATAGAAAAAAAGAATAGGGAAAAATTTGAAGATGAGTTTATATTAATACCATGCTATAGGTTTTTTGGAGAAATTAGCAAAAATAAGTCTTTTGAATATTTTATTCCCGCCCTGAAGGAATAGAGTATTTTTATTTACTGTATTGACAGTTATCCCTTTCATCAATCATAATATAAGAGGATATCATTGTAATTATTATAGGAGGAGAATTGTAGTGTCAAAGAAAGAAACAGAATTTGATCGCTATGAAAGAATGAAAAAAATCCAAAGGGAAATGGAAATCCAAAAAAGAAAAGAGATGGATGATTTTAGGGCGGGTAAAAACAAAAAGAAGAAAAAGATGGGTTTTTCAGAGAATAATACTAGAAGGAAAGATTGGACTAAATATTATGAGGCTGGTATGGATGATTATGATGAAGTATATTAAATTTTATTAAGTTAAAATAGATTATTATAAAAAAGCTATAGATTCTATAGCTTTTTTATGTGTTTAAAATTTTCATCATCTGAATGATGGCTTCAAATTTTTTTCTTTGCTCTGAGGGAAGACTTTCTTTCATTGCTTCTAAAATGGCTTCATTTTGTTCTCTGGTCAGTTTTTTGCCATTTTGTTTTCTTTGAGCCGCTAATTTTATTAAAGCTTCTAAGATTTCCTGATCAGATTTTCCCTTAAGACTATTCATGACATCTGTTGCTTCTTTTATCATATCGGGGTCTAAATCTTTTAAAATATCTCTTTTCATATTATAACCTCCAATTTATTATTTATTCTATTAAACTGGAAAATAAATTAAGCATTTGTTTTTGATTATCATCGAGTAAGGGGGACAGGCTTTCAATTAATTTTTGTTTTGTATTCTTTTTTTCCGTAGTTTCTGGGATTTTTTTTACTTCCTCAGCAATTTTTAAGCTTTGGATTTTTTTCATAAGTTCTCCAATATCCATGACCTTAACCATGATGTCTATCAGATATTGGTTTTCATGGGAACAATGAGGTTTAAAAGAATTTAACATTTCCGTTTTCCAATAAGGATTGGATTTTAGATTCATGTTTATCAATGGATTTTCGGGATTTTTATAATACATATCAATGACTCTTTTAAATTCCATGGCTTTAACGAAAACGCCAAGGATTTTTTGATGATAAGGCTCAAAATAGGGAATGGCGGCTTTGACAACTTTTAGTTCTGGTGTATGTATGGTTTCATCAAATAAAATAGTTGCATTTGGAGATATTACAGGACTGGGGTTTGTAACTGGAACAGAAACAGCTTTATTCTCTTCTGAGGCTTTATGATTCATTAAACTGGAAAACAACTTTGCCATTTCAAGCATTTTTGAAATATCATATCCGTTATTTTCTTGCTCTTGATTGGTTTCCGGAGGAGCTTGATTTTCGTCACGCATTCTTATGCCTCCTTAAACAGGTTTATCATACAACAATATTAATTAATATTTATGTGTGAATCGGTTAAAAGATGACAAGTTATTGTAGTCTCTAAATTTATTCTATGAAGGATAAGCTGAAAATGTTCGCTGTCTTAAAAAAGAGGAATTAACAAATTTTTATTTTAAATCATACACTATTATAGATAGGCGTAATTTTGAAGCTGAGGAGGGAAGCATAAGAATGGATTATTTACTTAAGGATATTGAAAGTCTATTGGGAACTCATATAGATTTTAAGGAAGATATCCGGCAAATAAGAGAGAGCATTATAAATTTGTTCAAAGAAAAATATTTTAATAAAATACAGTCCCTTATTGAGGAAAATAGAATACAAGCCCAGGAAAATCCTACGAAAGAAATGACTTTACTTAAAGCCCTGAAACCTTTTATGGATTCAAAAAATCACCAGATGCTTGATGAAATAGAAAAATTTATGAATACAATCAGGGTGCTTGAGAATGTCAATCAGAAGTTAAAAAGTTTACACAGGCAAAGTAATGACGACGATTCAAAAGAAGAAAAAAAAGAAAAAATTATAGTCGATCAGGATGGGGTTTATGAAATTGATGAAGCTTGCATAAATAATATTCAAAGAGAGTCAAAAGGAAAAGAAATACTTCTTTTATTTTTAATTATTTTACTTTTAAAACGCTGAAAAATAAAAAGCAGAGGAAAGCCTCTGCTTTTTATTTTTTAACAAACTCCCCCACCATAACCGCCAAACAGAATCAAGAAGATGATTAAGAAAAAGAATAATGAATTATCAGCGAAGTCACCAAATCCGCCCTGACCTTTTGATTCATATCCGAAAAGTCCGCCTCCGTTATTAAAAAGTAGCAGGAAGAAGAACAGGAATAAAAGAGTATTGGTTCCACCGCAGTATGATTTAGAATCAGCCATAAAGATGCCTCCTTATTTATAAATAATATCTTACGTTTATATTCTATGCATAAGTTACAGGTTAATGACAAAAGGATGAAAAAAATGAAGAATTTTGGGACAACTCCTTGTTATGGAGAAGATAAAAAAGTGTAAAGCATTACAAAGTCTTTAATAGATTAATTATTTGATTCATACACTAGTATAGAGTTATTGTAAATAAGAAAGGAGTAAGAATGTGAAGCGGTCATTGGCATTATTGTTATTGGGGATAATGAGCCAGACAAATAAAAAGACCATATATAAAGATGAAAGTGAAAAGACAAATCTTAAGGAAGATACAGTACAGCTTATTGTTGAATGCAGTTCAGAGGAGGAAGAATGCCAGATATGTAAACTGGGTAAGGTAAAATACAGGCTTCCTATGATTCAATCTTATGTTGTAGAAGTTCCTAAAAATAATATTCACAAGTTACAGGCTTTAAAAGGCGTAAGAAGAGTTCAGGAAGATTCCCACATTACTGCCCAGATGGATATTTCAAGAAAGGTGATAAAAGCAGATTGGGCTCATGACCGGGGCTACAGTGGAAGAGGGGTAGGGGTTGCAGTATTAGATTCAGGGATATATCCCCATAAAGATTTCACAATCCCCAGAAATAGAATTATTGCTTTCAAGGATTTTATTAATCATTACGACAAACCTTATGATGATAATGGTCATGGCACTCATGTGGCAGGAATTATCGGAGGAAATGGTATATCTTCTGACGGCAGATATATGGGGATAGCACCGGAATGTTATTTAATAGGGATTAAGATTTTAGATCATAAAGGGAATGGGAGTACATCCAATGTTTTGGCAGGCATACAGTGGATGATTGATAATAAAGACAGGTATAATATCAAGATTGCTAATTTGTCTATAGGCAGTCCTGACAGAGAAGGAGAAAATGATCCATTGGTAAAGGCTGTTAATGCAGCCTGGGATGCAGGTATTATTACTTTGGTTGCGGCAGGGAATGATGGACCAAGAAGTAAAAGCATTACGTCTCCTGGCATTAGCCGGAAGGTTATTACGGTAGGCGCTTCTGACGATCAAAAATCTGTAGACATTCATGGTGATATTGTATCCAATTATTCGGGTAGAGGACCTACCAGGGCTTGTATAAAAAAACCAGATGTTGTTGCACCGGGTTCTGACATTATGTCTTGTGCTTCAGATAAGAATTATATTCCTGATAAAGAACTATCCAGAGAAGAGCTGAAAACTTATTATGTCAAAAAGAGTGGGACTTCTATGGCAACCCCTATGGTATCGGGGGCACTAGCACTTTTTCTTGAAAAGAATCCCCATATTCAACCCAATGATTTAAAGTTGTATTTAAAAGATTGTACCAATGACCTCAACTTTCCACAGGACCAACAAGGCTGGGGTTTGATAGATATTCAAAAGCTTCTGGAAGGGAGGGGAAGAAATGTCAGATGAGAATATGAATGATGTAACTGGCATGCTAATGAATAAAGAATATATAAGAAAAGATATCGATGAAATGACTCAGCTTTTAAAAAATATGTTAAAGGAAAAATATATATCAAAAATGAACGATTTTGTTATGAAGCATAAAGAAAGAACTATAAAAAATCCAACTAAAGAGGTTGTATTAATGGAAGCCATAAAGCCTTTTTTGCAAAAAGAAGACCGTTTGAATCTTGACAGAATGATTGAGATGATGAATCTTATCAATACAGCAAGAAGTATTCAGATGGAAGTACAACGTTTTAGAACACAAATGATGGATGATCATGTAAAGATGGAAAAAGAATAAGATTAATCTTAGAAATGGCAAAAGGTACATATCTTTTTTAGATATGTACCTTTTATGGCTTAATAGCCAATTCCACCAAATAAAATTAAGAAAATTAATAGGAAAAAGAATAATGAATTATCAAATTTTGAGCCATATCCTTCATTAAATAATAATAAGAAGAAGAATAAAAATATAATACTATATCCTCCACTAAAACCTTTAGCTGATGACATACATGGGCACCTCCTTTCAGCCAATATTTCACAATGGATGGTTTTTCATTGGTATGTTATATACTATGAAGAATTAAAAATAAGTGTTACTAAAGAAAAAGTCCTTAAAAGGACTTTTCTTTAGTAACACTTATTTATTATCGTTTAGTAATAGAAAAAGTAATAAAATGAGAAGCAAGTCTTCTATTTTGAAAGATGGATAAAAGCCAGAGCTTGTCACTGGTTGAGAATCTATTTGTCCCGGATTAGGATTGATGGAGAAGTCTTTATGCTGTCCTCTAAAAGGTTCAGGTATATCTTGAAGCTCATAAGAATTTTGATTTAAGTGGTTCATCTTTTACATTAGCCCCCTTTATTATTTTGAAACATCTTCTTAATTATAAATCTATGTAGAATAAATTATTTATATGACATCATAATAATAAGTAAAAATTATAAGTTATAATTCGATTTATGTAACCCAAAAAAATAAATATCCACAATGAAAATATGTATAAAAATTAGATGTGAAGAATGTGGAAAAATGAAAAAATCCTTAAAAAGTAATGCGTAGAGCTGTGCATAACGTTGTGGATTATGTGGATAAACAAAAAAGTTATTCACATAATCCATAAAATTTATGTTAAATGGTGGTGAAAAATTAAAACAATTATTTACTTTATAATGGGTTTTGTTTAAGAGCGGTTAATATTTTTTCAACTTTTAAAAGCTTTAGAAAGGAATGTTTATATGGATTTTGTTTGTCCTTTATGTAATGGTTTTGCTTTAATAGAGTTAAATTGTGAAAAATGTAATAAAAAAATGGTTGATAAGGGGAGAGAAGCGGATTACTATGATTCCTACAGTCCTTATCTTCCTATGTCTTTAACGTCACAAATAGATGGTTATCCGGAAGATAAATGTGTTCACATATTTTATTGTGAACACTGTGGAAAAAGTAGTAGATTTGCTGTGGAGAGGAAAAGAATATAACAGGTTTCAAAATTTTCATTAACAGATGGTCTGAATCTGAAGGAATTAAAAAGAGTAAATTCATTTTCTATCTAACCCATGAATTTTATTTAAAAACTTTAGTTAAGCGTAAAAAGTTATTAAAATCATGTTTTTTAAATGAATTAAGAGACAACTTAAATAAATAAACAAGCTGCTTGTAATTATATGTTAATTGAAATGCAACTTATTATTTTTACAATACAATTTTAAGAATATTCATTGACAAGATAAGTATAATTGTATACAATTATACTTATTAAATTGTTATAAAAGCTTATCAGTGTAAAATGAGGGGGAAGGCCATGATTGAATTTAATAAGAAAACCAATTTATTAGAAAGAACAGAATTTGTATATCCTCTTCAAGATGTGACAGAACCCAATTTATACAGGAATATTTTTAATTACGAAGAAATACCCAAAGTCGTTTTTAACCATCGGCATGTTCCGATCAATATGCCTGAAGAAATATGGATTACCGATACGACTTTCCGGGATGGACAGCAATCCAGGGAACCTTATACAACTGAACAGATTGTGCATATTTATGATTTGCTCCATAAACTTTCAGGCCCCAAGGGAATTATAAGGCAAAGTGAATTCTTTTTATACAGCAAAAAAGACAGAGATGCGGTATATAAATGTTTGGAAAGGGGCTATCAATATCCGGAAGTAACAAGCTGGATCCGTGCTTCTAAAAAAGATTTTGAAATGGTTAAGGAAATTGGCTTAAAAGAGACGGGAATATTGGTAAGTTGTTCAGATTATCATATTTTTTATAAATTAAAAATGACAAGGAAACAAGCAGTTGACCATTACCTGTCGGTTGTGAGAGAATGTATTGAGACCGGTGTCAGACCAAGGTGTCATTTAGAAGATATTACAAGGGCAGATTTTTACGGCTTTGTTGTGCCATTTGTTTATGAACTTATGAAGTTGAGTGAGGAATCAGGGGTGCCTGTTAAAATTCGTGCTTGTGATACCATGGGTTATGGCGTGACATATCCTGGAGCAACCTTACCCAGAAGTGTTCCTGGTATTATTTATGGCCTGGTACATCATGCAAGAGTTCCTTCAGAACTCCTTGAATGGCATGGTCATAATGATTTTTACAGAGCTGTGAATAATGCATCAACTGCTTGGCTTTATGGTGCTTCTGCTGTTAATTGTTCCTTATTGGGCATAGGAGAAAGAACAGGAAACTGTCCTTTAGAAGCTATGGTTATAGAGTATGCGCAATTCAGAGGCACAACCGATGGAATGGATACGACAGTCATTACGGAAATTGCTGAGTATTTTGAAAAAGAACTCAACTATCAGATTCCTCCTATGACGCCTTTTGTAGGAAAGAATTTCAATGTGACCAGAGCAGGGATTCATGCTGACGGATTATTGAAGAATGAAGAAATTTATAATATCTTTGATACTGACAAATTACTGAATCGTCCTTGTCGTGTAGCAATATCCAATACATCTGGTCTGGCGGGGGTAGCCCATTGGATTAACAGTTACTTCAATTTAAAAGGTGATAAGGTTCTAGACAAAAACAATGAAATTGTAGTAAAAGTTAAAGAATGGGTTGATGCCCAATATGATGAAGGCAGAGTTACAGTTATTACAGATGAAGAACTAGAAGAAGTAACTTTAGCAATCATGAAAGAATTAAATTATGTATTGGAAGGAGAATTATAATATGGGACTCAATTTAACACAAAAAATACTTAAGGAACATTTAGTAGAAGGAAAAATGATTCCCGGAGAAGAAATAGGAATTCGTATTGATCAAACTTTAACTCAGGATTCCACTGGTACCATGGCTTATCTTCAATTTCAGGCTATGGGTATAGACAAGGTAAAGACTAAACGTTCCGTTGCTTATATTGACCATAATATGCTTCAACAAGGTTTTGAAAATGCCGATGACCATAAATATATTCAAACTGTTGCTCATAAACATGGAATATATTTTTCCAGACCAGGTAATGGTATTTGTCATCAGGTTCATCTTGAACGTTTTGGCGTTCCAGGTGAAACCCTTTTAGGTTCAGATAGCCATACACCTACTGCGGGTGGCCTTGGTATGATAGCCATTGGGGCTGGTGGATTAGATGTAGCAGTTGCTATGGGTGGAGGAACTTATTATATTACCATGCCAAAGGTTGTAAACGTAAGATTAACAGGTAAATTGCAACCTTTTGTAACAGCTAAAGATATTATTTTAGAATTATTAAGAAGATTAACCGTTAAAGGCGGCGTTGGTAAAGTTATTGAATATACAGGAGATGGAGTAAAATCCTTATCCGTTCCTGAAAGAGCAACCATAACCAATATGGGAGCAGAATTAGGTGCCACAACTTCTATTTTCCCAAGTGATGAAGTGACCAGAGCTTTCCTGAAAGCACAAAAAAGAGAAGAAGTATGGAAAGAGTTATTACCTGATGAAGATGCAGAATATGATGAAGTTATTGAAATTAATTTAGATGAACTTGAACCTTTAACAGCAGCACCTCATAGTCCTGATAATGTTAAGAAAGTATCTGAGTTAAAGGATGTTAAAGTTGACCAGGTAGCTATAGGAAGTTGTACCAACAGCTCATATATGGACTTAATGAAAGTGGCTAAAATTTTAAAAGGTAAAACAGTTCATCCAAGTGTAAGCCTGGTTATTGCTCCAGGCTCTAAGCAAGTGTTAACAATGCTTGCTCAAAATGGAGCTTTAGCAGACTTAATTGCTGCAGGTGCAAGAATCTTAGAATCTGGCTGTGGTCCTTGTATTGGTATGGGACAGGCACCAGCTAGCAATGCCATTTCACTTCGTACTTTTAATCGAAACTTTAAAGGTCGTTGTGGTACGGCATCAGCAAGTGTATATCTTGTAAGTCCTGAAACAGCAGCGATTAGTGCTATAACAGGAAAATTAACAGACCCAAGAACGATTGGTGAAGAGATATCTGTAGAAATGCCAGAAGAATTTATTGTGGATGATAACATGATTATTCCTCCTGCAGATGATCCAGATTCTGTAGAAGTTATTCAGGGTCCTAATATAAAGCCATTTCCTATTAATACGCCATTAAAAGATGAAGTAACTGGAAAAGTATTAATTAAAGTAGAAGACAACATTACGACAGACCATATTATGCCTTCAAACGCAAAGCTTTTGCCCTTTAGATCCAATATTCCGTATTTGGCTGAATTTTGTTTAACACCATGTAATGAAGAATTTCCCAAAAGAGCAAAAGAAAATGGTGGCGGCTTTATTGTAGGGGGAGAAAACTATGGTCAGGGTTCTTCCAGAGAACATGCTGCTTTAGTTCCACTGTATTTAGGTGTAAAAGGGGTTCTTGCAAAAAGTTTTGCCAGAATTCATAAAGCGAATTTAATTAATTCAGGAATACTGCCTTTAACCTTTAAGAACCCTGAAGATTATGACAAAATACAGGAGTTTGATGAATTGGTGATTGAAAATGCTGTAGAACAAGTAAAAGGAGATACAGTGGTTGTTAAAAATAAAACTCAGGGCACTCAATACGAAATGAGTTTAGAGGTTTCAGAAAGAGAAAGACAAATGCTTTTAGCAGGCGGTAAGATTAATCTTATTAAGCAACAAAATGCAAAGTAAGAATAATAAGGAGGAGCATGACATGGACTACACAAAAATGATTGAAGAAGCTAAAGAAAAGTTTGGAAAGCTTGTAGAAGAACAGCTTAAAAGAGTAGAAATGATGAAAAGTCAGGGAGATTTTCTTGATTATAAAAGTCTTGATCAAATCATTATTGGTATTGTAGGGGGAGATGGTATAGGTCCTGCGATTACCGCCCAGGCTCAAAGAATTTTAGAATTCTTATTAAAAGATGAGGTAGAAAAAGGAAAGGTTAAGTTTAAGGTTATTGACGGACTTACTATAGAAAACAGGGCAAAAGTGAATAAGGCTATTCCTGACGATGTTCTGGAAGAAATCAAAAAATGTCATGTAATATTGAAAGGACCTACAACAACTCCAAGAGCCGGAGATCCATGGCCTAACATAGAAAGTGCTAATGTAGCCATGAGAAAAGAGTTAGACCTCTTTGCCAATGTGCGTCCTGTGAGAGTGCCGGAGTTAGGAATCGACTGGACTTTCTTCAGGGAAAACACTGAAGGAGCATATGCTCTTGGTTCTAAAGGGTTCCATATTACTGATGATTTAGCTTTTGATTTTAAGGTAATGACCACTCAAGGTATTGAAAGGATTGCCAGAGCAGCTTTTGATTATGCAAGGGCTAACGGAAAGACAAAAGTTACGGTTGTTACCAAAGCAAATGTAGTTAAGACAACTGACGGAAAGTTTCTCAATATATGCAAAGAAGTGGCTAAAGATTATCCGGAAATCGAAATGGATGACTGGTATATAGACATTATGACTGCTAAATTAGTCGATGAAAAAAGAAGAAGAGATTTTCAGGTATTTGTTCTTCCAAATCTTTATGGAGATATCTTAACGGACGAGGCAGCTGAATTCCAGGGTGGTGTAGGAACAGCCGGCAGTGCAAATATTGGTAAGCGCTATGCTATGTTTGAAGCGATTCACGGTTCAGCACCCAGAATGGTGGCTGAAGGCAGAGATAAGTATGCTGACCCCAGTAGTATTATCCGTGCTGCTTCTATGCTTCTGTCTCATATAGGTTATGTAGAAGAATCTAAGAAATTAGATCAAGCCATGGATATTTGTACCAGAACAGAAAAGAAACTTGTTATTACAGGCCGTGATACAGGAGCAACCAATCAGGAATTTGCTGATTATGTGATGGATACCATTAAATCTTTATAATAAATGCTATACCTCCTGTGAATTAAGGCAGTTTTTGCTTTATAAATCATTGGAGTCATTAAGGAGGACGATTGTGAGCTATGATCTTAGTAAAGAAGTGAGTGATAAATACTCACTTCAGGGTCGAGTATTTCACAAAATAAGAGAAGATATCTTAAATGGAAAATACAAGACAGGAGATTCAATAAAAGAAATTGTTGTTTCTAAAGAATTGGGTGTAAGCCGTACTCCAGTAAGAGAAGCATTAAAACAATTGGAACTTGAGGGTCTTGTAATCTCTATCCCTAATAAAGGAGCTGTCGTTGCAGGGATAACAGAGCAAGATATTATGGATATTTACATCATTCGTTCATTAATTGAAGGTTTGGCTGCAAGATGGGCGGCAGCTCATATAACCGATGAGCAATTAAAACGCTTAGAAGAAATCATTGAATTAACAGAGTTTTATGCAGGCAAACACGATGTAGAACATTTACATGAATTAGATACACAATTTCACGAAATTATTTACGAAGCTTCCAATAGCAGGCCCTTAAAGCACATTTTATCGGATTTTCATATTTATGTGCAACGGGCCAGAATGGAATCGATAGCCATGCCAGGACGGGATCTGAAATCAACCCAGGAGCATAAGGCTATACTAAAAGCATTAAAAGATAGAAATCCAGAAGAAGCAGAAAGACTTACCAATCAACATGTCAGAAATGTAACTGAAAATATGATGAAGCATTTAAAGAAAGCTGATAGAATTTAATTCTATCAGCTTTTTTACCTATTCAGAGATCTGTTTTTGAAAGCAAAAACTCTAAGGATTAAACATATAAGAGATGTCTAAAAATCAGTTTTTTAGGATGAAATTCATACATTAAAAAATAAAAAAAATATTGACTCTTGCCTATAAATAAAGTATTATGTTTCATATTATTTTTAATTTTTACCAAAAGAGTATACGCAATGAATTGTTTTTTGGCTGAATTTAAAATTAAGTACTTTAGGGGGGTTTTATGAATATCCGAAAAGCGGTTTTAGAAGATGTACCTGTACTGGTAAAGCTTCGAATGGATTTCTTAACTTCTTACGTAAAACCTATGACTGAAGAGGAAAGCCGAATTATTGAGGAACAATTATTTATTTATTTTCAGAAGCATATTCCTTTAGGCGACTTTATAGCTTATTTATGTGAAATTAATGATAAGCCCGTTTCAGTGGCTTTTTTGACAATTAGTGAAAAGCCGCCCAATCCTAATTTTATTACTGGGAAAACAGCTATGATACATAATGTTTTTACTTATCCGGAATATTGCAGAAGGGGAATCGCTTCTAAATTACTGCAATTGCTTATTGAAGAGGCAAGACAGCAAAAGGTTTCATCTGTTGAACTGTTAGCAACTGAAGCAGGCAAGCCCTTATATCGCAAATTAGGATTTACAGAAGCAGAAAATACCTTTATGAGATTAAAAGTTTTAGATAAAGATCTTCTTTTAATGGCTGAGCTTGCATGATTTTTAGAGGAGGATATCTTTTGACAGCTATAAATTTTATTCTTAGAAAATGGAAAGCTGAGGACGCTAGCTAAAAGCATTGCAGAATATGCAAATAATAAAAAGATTGCTGATAAATTACACAATGCATTTCCTTATCCATATCGTTTAAAAGATGCAGAAGAACATATTAATGCCTGTATATCGGCTGATGAATCAAAAGTGATTTTAAGGGCCATTGACATAGATGGCATAGCAGTTGGGAGCATAGGAATTTTTCTAAAAGATGATGTTTATTGCAAAAGTGCTGAGTTAGGCTATTGGCTTGGAGAACCTTTTTGGGGAAAAGGAATTATGACCCAGGCTGTAAAGCAAATTTGTAAAATGGCTTTTGAGAAATATGATATTGTCAGGATATTTGCAGAACCTTATGCTGATAATACCGCTTCAAGGCGTGTCCTCGAAAAGGCAGGTTTTCGGCTGGAAGGTATTCTGAGAAAAAGTGTTTATAAAAAGGGGCAAATTATGGATTCATGTATTTATGCCCTTATAAAAGATGAGGCCATATAATAGTCAAGGATATCATAAAGAATAGGTCAAGAATAAAAAATCTCCTAATTGGCAAAATAATAAACCAAGAAGGAGATTTTTTGATTGAATATAGCTATAAATTAGAATGTAATTCTTCCCATTGTTGATACAGGGATTCTAATTTCTCTTCCAGACTAACTTTGGCATCATAAGCTTCTTTGGATTTTTCCGGACTTGTATAAACTTCCTCAAGACATAATAATTCATTGATTTCCTCAATTTGACGTTCTATATCATGAATTTGGTTTTCAATATGCTCTATTTGGGCTTGCAGTTTTCTTTGCTGGGCTTGTTCTTCTTTCTGGCGGAGCCATTCATCTTTTGAGGATTTTGTTTTTTCTTCCTTTTCCATGGAGGCTTTTACATCATCTTTTATTTGAGCTCTTTTTTCCAGATAATAATCATAATTACCCAAGTATTCAGTAATTCCATAAGGAGAGAGTTCTAAAATTTTAGAAGCGGTTTTGTTGATAAAATATCGGTCATGGGAAATATACAATATGGTTCCTGTATAGTGGTTTATAGCATCTTCTAATATTTCTTTTGAAATCAGATCAAGATGATTGGTAGGCTCGTCTAAAAGAAGAAAATTTCCTTCTGAAAGCATAATTTTGCAAAGAGAGACCCGGCCTCTTTCGCCACCACTTAAGCTGGCTATTGGCTTAAAGACATCATCACCTGTAAATAAAAAGGCTGCTAAAATATTCCGTATTTCTCCTAAAGTCAATGAAGGATAAGCATCGGATATTTCATCTATAATCGTTTTGTTAAGAGAAAGATTTTGCTGTTCCTGATCGTAGTAGCTTATCTTTACGTTTGTGCCCAGGCGGAAACTGCCTTCATCATAATTTAATTGATTAAGTAAAATGCGGAATAAAGTGGTTTTACCGATACCATTAGGCCCAATAAGAGCTACTTTTTCTCCTTTTTTTAAATGAAAGGAGATATTTTGAAATAACTTTTTACCATTAAAGGATTTTGAAAGATTTTCTACATGAAGAACATCATTTCCACTTTCAAACCTTGGCTTTAAGGAAAATTTCATTGAAGCCGGCAGAGCAGCTGGTGCCTGGATTTTTTCCATTTTTTCCAAAGCTTTTTCGCGGCTGATGGCTCTTTTTAGAGATTTTTCCCTGTTAAATGACCTGAGCGTTTGTATAATTTCTTCTTGTCTTTTAATTTCTTTTTGCTGATTTATATATTGCTTTAATTGTATTTCACGATTAATTTGTTTTTGTTTAGCATAGTAAGAGTAGTTACCTTTATATAAACTAGCCTGGTTATTTTCAATTTCAATGACTTTTGTGACCAGTTTATCTAAAAAATATCTGTCATGAGATATAATCAGAACAGCATAGGGATAATTTTTTAAAAACTCCTCGAGCCATTCGATTGCTGAGATATCAAGGTGGTTGGTAGGTTCATCTAAAAGCAAAAGAGAAGGGGAAGATAATAATAATTTGGCCAGGGCTACTCTAGTTTTTTGTCCCCCAGATAATTGGTTAATGGGTTGACAGAGTTGATTATCATTAAAACCTAAGCCTTTAAGAACCCCTTTAATATGGCTCTTATATCCATATCCGTTTAATTCTTCAAATTGATGCTGGAGGGCTGAATATTTGTCCATTAATTTAGTAAGTTTACTTCCGTTAAGAGTACTCATTTCCTTTTCGAGCGCATGGAGATTGGCTTCTAATTCCATAACATCTTTGAAGACTTTAAGCATTTCCTCATAAATTGTATGTTCAGAATCCATTTCTGCATTTTGAGGAAGATAGCCAATTACAGCCTCTTTTGCTTTAAAAATTTCACCACTGTCAGGAGCAATTTCTCCAGCCAGAATTTTAAATAAGGTAGATTTTCCCGCACCATTTACACCTGTAACAGCAACTTTTTCTTTTTCCTCTATTTGAAAACTAATATCCTTAAGGATTTGATCTATTCCAAAAGACTTACTGATATCTTTACATGATAAAATCATAACTAGCACCTCAACTGCTTATTTTATATAATGATATCAAAAAAGAATATGGAAGGAAAGGCTGATTGACAGTTTTTTTAAATAAATGTTATAATTTAAACATAGTTTTAGGAAAGGAGAGAAAAAACATTGCCCGCTAACAGAAGAATATCAATGGCGGTGATAAGACGCTTACCAAGGTATTATCGCTACTTAGGAGAACTTCTTGAGAATGGTATTAAGCGTATTTCATCTAAGGAACTCAGTGAGAGGATGGGAGTTACTGCCTCGCAAATTCGTCAAGATTTAAACAATTTTGGTGGCTTTGGTCAGCAAGGTTACGGATATAATGTAGAGTATTTATATAAAGAAATTGCTAAAATTTTAGGTCTGGACAATAAATATAAAGTCATCATTGTGGGTGTGGGAAATTTAGGACAAGCCTTAGCGAATTATGTAAAATTCGAAGAAAGAGGTTTTGTCCTTTGTGGCTTATTTGATGTGAATCCCAGATTAATTGGAATGACAATAAGAGGAATTGAAGTAAAAGACATAGATGAAATGGAGGCTTTTGTTAAAGAGAACAAGATTGACATTGCTTATTTGACCCTGCCTAAATCTAAAGTCCGAAAGGTAGCAGAAGATTTAGCCAGTTGGGGTGTAAAAGGTTTGTGGAATTTTTCTCCGGTTGATTTAGATCTTTCCTCGGATGTCATAGTAGAAGACGTTCACTTATCAGATAGCTTAATGACATTGTCTTATCGGATTAACCGTCAAATGCAGAAGAAAGAAGCTCAGTCAAAAAAATTACATAAGTGATTGGAGTCATAAAAAAAGATGGAGTATGCTAAGTTTTTTATCAGCCCTGTCATAGGTGGTATCATTGGTTATTTTACCAATTGGCTTGCTATAAAAATGCTTTTCAGGCCTCACAAAGAAATAAAGGTTTTTAATTTAAAACTTCCTTTTACCCCAGGTCTGATTCCTAAAGAGAAAGAGAGAATTGCAAGAAGTGTTGGTACGACCACAGCAAAATATCTTCTTTCTGAAGAAGTGATTGTCAGGGCTTTATCGAGTGAAGAACTTTTAGAGAGTATTGCTCATGTTGCAGCGGATACTTATCATGATATTTGTTATAAAAACAATTACTCTCTGAATGATTTCTTAACTTTTATTTTAGAAGATGATAAGGAAAAAAATATTGAATTAATCAGTGATAAACTGACTTCATGGGTAATAGATTATCTTAGTCAGGAGGAAAACTTAGATAATTTTGCAAGTTTTATTGCCAGTTTTATTGAGGATAAATTGGATGTCTGCATAGGAGACATAAAACTTGAAGATTATATAAAAATAGATTTTTTAATAGAGGAATCCGTTAAACATCAGCTTATCCATCAAATACTTCATTTAAAAAATCAGCTATGTAAGGATAATTTTTCATCATCCAGAATTATTCCTGATATTTTTATAGAAATGGCTATGGATTTTGCAAAGAGCCAATTACCGGAATGGATGCCTTTAGCTTTAGGAATTTTGGAACAGCCTTCTGTAGAAAATAAAATTAAGGAAATTTTGCAGGAATTTATAAGGAACAATTTGGGAAAACTGACTTTAATTTTTGTTGATGTCGATAAGCTTTATAACAAAATTAAAAGCTACTTAAAAAGCTGTATTGAAGATGAGACCAATCAAAAAGCAATATTTGAACAAATAGACATGTTTATTAAGCAGCTATTGGAAAAGCCTGTTTGTCAATGGATTGAAAAAATTGAATTTCTAAAAAATGAGAAAGAATTTGAAAAAACTTACGATAAGATTATTTTTTATTTAAGTCAGGGAGAAAAAACTGAGACCTTAAAAGAAAAGTTAAAGGAGTACATCAACAATCAAAAAGAAAAAAATATTTTAAGTATAGTAAAATCAGTTAAACCAGATATTGACCAGGCAATTGAGAATCGGATTAAATCTTATTTAAAACATTTAATTGCCAGGGAAGAATGGAAAGAGTTTATCAGAAATCTGATTAAAAAAGAATCTGACAGGCTTTTATCTACTCCAGTGAATCAATGGTTTGAAGGATTGGAAAGTGTGGTAGAAGATAAGATTAAGCATTTTACCCTGAAAGCATATAAAGCATTTGTCCTTAAACATTCTTCAGATTTCATTAAGCAATTAGATATATCCGATATTGTTGAAAATAGAATTATAGAATTTGATACAGATGAGATGGAAGAGATTATTCTTTCTGTAGTGGACAGAGAGTTAAAAGCAATCACTTGGTTAGGAGGTCTTTTAGGCCTTGTAATAGGGTTTGTTCCTCTTTTGTTGAGCTAACAAGTTATTTGTTAGCTTTTTTTATTTCTCACGTTATCCTTTGGTTAATTATTAAAATGATTTAATTTGAATGTAATAAGAATTCAATAATTATTATATATAATTACGAGATAAGAGGAGCTTTTAAAAAGGGGTGAAGATATGAAAAAGTTATTTTCAGGAGTGTTTTTCTTTATTTTTTTCTTTCTTTTGTTTTCCAGTAATGGTCTGGCAAAGGCCAGAGAAGAATATGGCTTACCCCTGGCTTCATATAAAGGAGAAAAAGGCGTAACAATAGTTAGTTTTTCCTATAACTGGGCAAGTCAAGAAAAGTTAAAAGAAGTTTACGATGAGTTACTTAAGAATTTTCATGGAGAAGAAATAAAATATTTGACATACATCTATATTTATCCGGATTCCCCGGAAGGCGTTTTAGCCTGCTATTATGAAGATTATGATATAAACAGTGAAGGGGAATATGTATATAAACCTGGTCGCTATATAGAAATTTTTAACGGGGATCAATATACGGATGTTTCACAATTTGCCCGGGTCCTTGCTCATGAATACGGGCATCATTTTACATTATACTATTTAATGACCAAAGAAAATAAGCATTTTAATCAGTGGAAGGAAACCAATTATGCAAAGATAAGGGGACTGGAAAAATATAAAGAAGTTGGTTACTTTTCAGTTCAGGATAACCGCTATAGTTATCAGTGGGATGTTGCTGAGATAGCTGCCAATGATTATGTTCAGCTTTTTGGTTCACCTAATGCAAAAAAGTCTACAGATTATAAGGATGTACAGGAACGGGTCGAACAAAACATTAAAGCAAGTTATTATTCGACGGATAGTTTTAATTTGTCCCCGCAGGAAAATCTTTCTATTCCCTTAGCAGCAGATGTTCCAGGTCTTTATCTTTATTGGTTAGGTTTAGCGGGTTACACTTCTATGGAACCAGATATTCCTGTTAAACCGCAAATAAGCATAAAAAAACATAAAGAAATTATGTCAGGCTATTTTCAATATGAAGTTACATGGAATCCAATTTCAAAATATGACGAGTATGAATATACTTTAGTGGCTTATCCAGCTGCAGATTATATTATTTTTCCAAGACCCATCAAAACGGTATCCCCTGGGGAAAGCACGAAGGCTTATTTTGGGAGTGCTATGCATCAAAATGAAAATGGTACAGTCAATCTTATTTTAGATGACCAATATGAAGGAGAATTTTATTTCAGGCTTTTTATTAAAGATAAAAGAGGATTTATTTTTTCAACAGAGCCCGTTAAGTATGATTTTAACAAGGACAAAGTAAAATCTATTTATAGAATGACAGATATTCCTCCAAATCACTGGGCCATCCATTATATTGAAACGATTATTGACAAAAAAATAGCAGAAGGCTATGAGGATGGCACTTTCAGGCCTGAAGGAGAAATTACGAAGGTAGAATTTATGGCGATGCTTATGCGCGCTATTCATTATGAACGGATGCCTGAGGAAGACGGTAGGGATTGGTTTGAAAAAGAAGGATATTTAGAAGCTGCCAGACAGCTTAATTTAGTGAATATATCTGATTGCAGAGCCAATTATAATCAATTAAATGACCCCATAACAAGAGAAGAAATGGCATTTATGGCAGGACAAGTATTAAAGTATTTAGGTTATCGTTATGAGAAAGGTTATCAGGCAGAATTTAAGGATATTGGTCAGGTAAAGTATAAAGATGAAATATCTTTGGCAGTTTATTATTATATTATAAATGGCTATCCCGATGGCAGCTTTAAACCTGAAAGGCATGTGACAAGAGCAGAAGCATCAAAGGTTATTTATAAACTTTTGGATTTTGTGGATTAAATTTAATATTACCTGTATTTTTTTATACAGGTTTATCACCAAGAAAACCGGGGAATATTTTCCTCGGTTTTCTTGGCATTCAATTTATTCAATGCTAAAATTAGAATAGAACATTTTTTTGGAGAAGAAGAATGATGAATATTAGAAAAGCTCAGTTAAAAGATATAGACCACTTAATATTTTTGTGGAATCAGTTAATCAATTATCACAAGGATAAAAAACTTTATTTTCCTTTGTCCAGGGACTGGAAGGAAGAAAAAAGAAGAGAATTAGAATGGGTTATAAAAGGTGCTTTAAGTGTAATTTACATAATAGAAGAAGATAAACCGATCGGTTATATCAGGGGAACTATTCATAAACTTCCATTATTATACGATATAAAATATGAAGGCAGCATCGAAGAAATCTTCATCTTATCCCCATACAGAAGAAAGGGGTATGGGAAGAAATTAACGGAAGCCTTAATCCAGGACTTTAAAAAGAAGGAAGTCGAGTATATTAATATTAACGTTGATATAGATAATGAAATTGGACAAGTTTTTTGGGACGCTTTAGGTTTTAAGACGGTTTCTCTTAAAAAAAGCTTTAAACTTTAAGGAGGGGAAGATGCTGTTTTGGAAAAAAGATATTAAATTGGATGACGGTCTTTTAAAAAAAGTTCCGATTTTAATACTTGATAAGAACTGGCATAATATTTTTCCCCAAGAAAAGAAAACTAAAAAAATACTCCTTTTAGAAGAAACACTGAGCAATTTACTTAAAGAACAAGGGCAGCTTAACAATGATTATAAGGACTACATAAAATTAAAAAAACAATTGATGGGCGATATTTTAAATCTTACCGATGAAGCTTTTACCAATGAAATTGAGATGGCAAAAGAAAAAATGGGCAAGAACAAAAAATATATCTTAGAAATCAATAATAAGTTAAAAAAGATTCAAAAAAGATTAGAAAAATTACCTGATGAAATTGAGGAAACGAATTACAGACTTTTAAAGGAAAGTGTCATCATTTCGTATAAAGAGATGAAAGTGCATCAGAAAAAATTAAAAGAATTAACAGAATGGATTGAAAAAACGAGAGAAATACTCAAAAACAAAATTGAAGAAAAAACCATTCATGAGGAGAAAGCAAGTGAAATCTATTCTTACTTACATGATCTTGTTGGCCTGGAACTTATTGAATATTTAGATAAAAAATTATGGCGGTGACGGAATGGTAATCGGAATTGGTACAGATATCATCGAAATTAAACGGATAGAAGAAGCTGTAAAAAAGAATTCAAACTTTATGAAAAAATGTTTCACAGCCAGAGAACAAGAACTCTTTGAAAGCAAAAAGAATAATTTACATACGATTGCCGGCACTTTTGCTGCAAAGGAAGCAGTATCTAAAGCACTTGGAACCGGTTTTGCCAAATTTGAATTAAAAGATATTGAAATCGTTCGGGATGAGAAGGGTAAGCCCTGTGTATTGCTTCATAATAAAGCTAAAGAAATTATGGAACAACTGATGATCTCAGAGATTTTACTGACAATTTCTCATTCGAGAGAATATGCTATTGCGTATGCCCTTGCTCAAAATTGACTTAGAATACTTTGATAATAGAAAGAGAAATGGAGGGAAACTATGAAAATATGCAGTGGAGAAGAAATGAGGATGATTGATGAAGCGACGATTAACAAAGTTGGCATTCCTGGTATTATATTGATGGAAAATGCAGTTATTGCTGTTGTTAATGAGATAATAAAGGATATCAGGCCTACAGTAAATACCAGAGTAACTGTTTTCTGCGGACAGGGGAATAATGGAGGAGACGGCTTCGGCATTGCAAGACATTTAAGTCATATGGATTTAAATGTGACAGTTGTTTTTATTGGAGATTATAATTGCCTTAGAAGTGATGCAAAAACAAATTTTGATATTCTTCAAAATTTAAGGATCCCTATAAAAACCATTAGTTCGGCTTCTGTAGTTGATGATGAAATAGCATATTTAATTCAAAGAAGTGATATTGTTGTTGATGCAATTTTTGGTACGGGTTTGTCTAAAAAGATCGAAGGACTTTACAAGGATTTAATTGATTTAATTAATTTTTATGGAAAATATATTATATCTGTAGATATTCCTTCAGGGATTGATTCCAGAACAGGGGCGGTTTTAGGGAACGCTGTTAAAGCAGATAAAACGGTTACTTTAGCCTTGCCTAAAGCTGGCTTGTATCTTTATCCCGGTACAGATTATGTCGGTAAATTGGTTATAGCTGATATAGGCATACCCAGACGGATTATTGAAGAAGCGGAGCTTAAGATGAATGTTTTAACGGATGAGGAAGTCAAAAGCTTAATTCCTATCCGTTTCACAAGGAGCAATAAAGGCAGTTATGGAAAAGTGCAAGTTATTGCTGGTTCTAAGGGAATGACAGGTGCTGCTGCCCTAACCTGTTTAAGTGCGTATAAGGTGGGGGCAGGAATTGTCAGCCTGGGAGTTCCTGCAAGTATCAACAACATATTGGAAGAAAAATTAACAGAAGTGATTACTGTACCGCTTCCAGACAATGAAGGGAAATTGTGTAAAGAGAGTTTTTATGCCATCAAAGCGCATCTTGAAAATGCAAGTATGATTGCTATTGGGCCAGGATTGGGGCAAAATGCAGAAATTATTGAATTAATGGAGCTTATTATTCAAAATTCAAAGGTGCCTATTGTGATTGATGCTGATGGTATTAATGCGGTTGCAAGAAATATTGAAATGCTAAAAAATATAAAAGTACCTATCGTTCTGACACCTCACCCTGGAGAAATGGCCAGGCTGACTGGTCAGACCATTGAAGAAATTTTAGAAAAGCCTGTTGAAATTGTAAGAGATTTTTGTCATAAATGGAATGTAATTTTGGTATTAAAAGATGCAAAAACAATAATAGGACATCCTAATGGAGAAATATATATTAATACGACAGGAAATCCAGGTATGTCCGTAGCTGGCTCGGGTGATGTATTAACTGGTATTATTTCAGGCTTGATTGCTCAAAATATGGATCCCTATAAAGCAGCGGTATTAGGTGTTTTCTTACATGGTAAAGCAGGAGATTTGGCAGCGAAGGAATTAGGATATCACGGTATGCTGGCAGGAGATATATGCCGTTATACGCCAGAAGCGATAAAAATGTATTATGAAAACCAGGAGGTAAGAAATGAAGGCTAAAGATATCATGGAAAGAAACGTATTAGCCATAAAAAAAGATGTATTTGTAAAAGATATTGCAAAAATAATGTTTGAAAATAAAATCAGTGGGCTTCCTGTTGTAGATGACGAAAATAAAGTTATCGGCGTAGTGACTGAAAAAGATTTGTTTTTAAAAGAAAAAGAATCTACTTTTCCGGCATATATTGAATTTTTAGGTAGTCTACTATTTTCTGAAGAAATAAAAAAGTACGATGAGGAATTAAAAAAATTATCTCAGACCACTGCTGAAGAAATTATGACACGGGAGGTTCATACCATTACTGAGGATGCGACGATTGAAGAAATCGCCAATATCATGGTTAATAAAAATGTAAACCGTGTACCTGTTGTAGACAAAGGAGGAAGAATTGTAGGGATTGTCAGCAGGGCTGATATGTTAAAGACAATTATATAAAAAACTTGGGGGGATTTGGTGACAGGAGCAAAGAAGCTATTACTTCTTTTTATACTTACAACAGGATGTTTTCTTACATCCTGTTCTTTTAAGGAAAAGTCTAAGTCACCAATAGAAAAAATTCATGAAAAACTTACATCCATGGAAAATTATGGTTGTGTTGCAGATGTACGCTTTATATCCAATAAAGGAGAAAATACATATAAGACAAAACAGCATTATAAAATGACGGGAGAATACAGGTTAGAAATCCTTGCGCCTGAAAATTTGCAAGGCTTAGTAACGGTTTATGATGGGCAAAAGTTAATACAATATAATCCCCGGATTCTTGGAGAAGTTATTACTGAACAGCCAGAGTCTGAGAGTGCTAATGAAATTTTTTTGGGAGCCTTTTTAAAGAATTATCTTCAATCAGAAGGCGTAGCCTTAGAAGTTTTTAATCATAATAGTGAAAATTATACGGTTTTGGAAGCGGTTATTCCTGATGGCGGGAAATACTTGGCGACAGAAAAATTATGGATTTCAAATAAAAGTCTTAATCCAGTCAAATTAGTAATATATGATAAAGAAGGAAAAGAAAGAATTATTGTCGAATACTTAGAATTTAAGTATAATGTTAATTTAGATGAAAGTGTTTTTCGAATTAACAAATCCAATAGTGTGTAATTTTCAGGGGGAATATAGGGGGAACACCAATGACGAGTGAACATTATCGCGTAATTGCAGAAATCAATTTAGATGCAATTTCAAACAATATCAAAGAGATTCAGAAAAATATCTCAAAAGATACAGAAATAATGGCAGTTGTAAAAGCAGATGCTTATGGTCATGGCGCTATAGAGGTATCCAGAATACTAATTGAAAACGGCGTGCAAAGACTTGCAGTTGCCATATTAGATGAAGGTAAACAGCTTAGGGAAGAAGGTTTTAACGTTCCTATTCTTATTTTGGGTTATACGCCTGCAGAACAGGCCGGTGAGTTGGTTTCATATGATTTGATACAGACAGTTTTCAGCTTTGAAATGGCAAAGGCTATTTCTGATTCAGCCGTAAAACAAAACAAGAAAGCCAAAATTCATTTAAAAATTGATACCGGCATGAGCAGGATTGGTTTTAAACCTGATAAAGAATCTATTAAAACCATTAAGGAAATAAACCAATTGCCTAATATCAATATAGAAGGAATTTTTACGCATTTTTCTTCTGCAGATGAGGCTGATACATCTTTTACCCAGCAGCAATTTAGTATTTTTAATGCTTTTATTAAAGCGCTTGAAGAAGAAGGCTTGAAAATTCCTGTTAAACATTGCTCTAACAGTGCTGGTTTTATGCTTGATGAAAAAATGCATATGAATTTAATCCGTCCGGGGATTATTATATATGGTTTATATCCTTCAAATGAGGTGAATAAGGAAAAAATTCATTTAAAACCAGCGATGTCTTTAAAGTCTCAAGTAGTTTTTGTAAAAGAAGTGGAAGAAAACACACCCGTTAGTTATGGTCGCAAATTTATTACTTCAAAGAAAACAAAAGTGGCGACCATTCCTGTAGGCTACGCAGATGGGTATTCCAGAAGATTGTCTTCTTCGGGCAGAGTTTTAATTAACGGTGAGTATGCGCCAATTATTGGTAATATTTGTATGGATCAGTTTATGGTGGACGTCAGTCATATCTCTGATGTAGAAGTCGGAACGGAAGTTGTTTTAATAGGACAGCAGGGACAAAATTCAATTTCTGCAGAAGAAATAGCAGATATTATTGGAACCATTAATTATGAAGTAGTTTGTATGGTTGGTAAAAGAATACCCAGACTTTATATAGAAAATAAAGAAGTTATTAAGAAAATTATGTATGTTAATGAATCGGAAAAAATAGATGAAAAAATTAATTGATATTCATAAAAGCGTTGTATAAAAATTGTTTCATTGGCAAAAATACATTATGAAAATACTTGTATTTAATTAAAGGATTTTATATCTTTGATTTTTAATCAAGTATTTTCCATTGAGTCTATAGACTCATATGAATAGGAGTGATTTGCAGTGTCCAAAAAGAATAAAAACTTTAAGATTAAGAAGACCTCTGACGAAGAACAAGATATTATGATTAAGGGTTATCAGGAAATGGCTGAAATTAATTTGGATTTATCAAAATTATGTTTTGAAGCAGAAAGAGAGGTTGAAAAGATAATTGAGCAAGTAGTGGAGTGTGAGAGATGTGGTGGTTAAAAGAGGCGATGTTTTCTATGCAGATTTAAGTCCTGTGGTTGGTTCTGAACAAGGAGGCGTACGACCTGTACTTATTGTACAAAATGATATTGGTAACAAATACAGCCCTACAGTAATATGCGCTGCAATAACTTCTCAAATTAATAAAGCAAAATTGCCAACTCATATTGAAATTGATGCAAAATCCTATGCATTAGTAAAAGATTCTGTAGTTTTACTTGAGCAAATAAGGACAATTGATAAAAGAAGACTTAAAGAAAAGATTTGTCATTTGGACAAAGAACTTATGAAAAAAGTTGATAAAAGTCTAATGATAAGCTTTGGTTTATAGTACATAACAAATACCCCCTTTTAAGGGGGTTATTTGTTTGACAGGTTATAGGCAGAGGTATAAAATAATAGAAGATGTAAAAAAATCATGGAGATAAATGAAAATAATGAAAAAAATATATATTATTGAATGATAACCTGATTTTAGATAAAAAATCAATCAATTTTAATTAAGAAATAAAGGAGATATTAAATTGATTATAGATATACATACGCATTGTTTTAGTGATGACATTGCCAGAAAGGCTGTACCGCTATTAGCCCAAAAGGCCAACGTTCTTCCCTATACAGATGGAACCATAGCGGATTTAAAGAGATCGATGAAGGAAAATGGCGTTGATGTCAGTGTGATTCAACCCATTGCAACAAAAGCAAAACAAACCCCTGTTATTAATTCATGGATAATGACTATAGAAGATTCAGAGATTATACCATTTGGAACCATTCATCCTGGATATGAGGACTGGAAAAATGAAATCAGAAGACTGGCTTCTATGGGAATTAAAGGCATAAAATTTCATCCGGATTATCAAAATTTTTATGTAGATGACCCTAAATTATTTAAAATTTATGAAGAAATATTTAGTCACAATTTAATTGCTTTATTTCATGCAGGGATTGATATAGGCTTACCAGAGCCTTGTCATTGTACACCCGGAAGATTAAAAAATTTAATTAATCACTTTAAAGGTGCTGTCATTATTGCAGCACATATGGGGGGGTATGATTGTTGGGATGATGTAGAAAAGTATTTATTAGGAGAAGAGATTTATTTTGATACTTCTTATAGTTCGCATCTTCTTGAACCAGAATTAATGACCAGACTAATAAAAGAACACGGGGTTAATAAAATATTATTTGGCACGGATTCGCCGTGGGGACATCAAAAAAAGGAAATTGAATTTATTCATAAGCTTTCCTTAACTGAGGAAGAAAAATTAGCTATTTTAGGGAAAAATGCAGAGAAATTATTGAAATAATAGCTTCTCTTGCAATAAATATATGTAGGGGGAACGAGAATGAACGTGAATGCAATGATTCATACTAATGATAATTGTATTGGCTGTAACCGGTGTATTGCTTTTTGCCCAATTCCCGATGCCAATAAGGCAATTGAAATCAATGGGAAAAATGCCATCCATGTTGACGGGGAAAAATGTATTGGTTGCGGGAATTGTATGGAAGCCTGTATGCACGATGCCAGGGATTATCATGATGATACCAGAAAATTTTTCAATGACTTAAAGAACGGTAAGAGTATTTCACTCATTGTAGCGCCATCTATCAGGACCAATTTTATAAATGAGTATAAAAATTTATTTGGTTATTTAAAATCTTTAGGTGTTCATTGGATATATGATACTTCTTTTGGAGCGGATATTACAACCTGGGCATACCTGAAGTATATTAAAGAAAGAAGACTGACGGGAACCATTTCTCAACCTTGCCCTGCAGTGGTTAATTACATAGAAAAATACAAACCAGAATTATTGGAAAAATTAGTACCTGTACATAGCCCGATGATGTGTACGGCAATATATATGAGAAAATACAAAAGAATAGATGATGCTTTTGCTTTTATTTCCCCATGTATTGCAAAAAAGAATGAAATAGAAGATCCAAATACTGACAATTTAATACAATATAATGTTACTTTTAAAAAATTACGGGAGTATCTAAGACAAAATCAAGTTAAGCTTTCTGATTATCCTCCTTATGACTTTGATGGTATGGAAGGAGAACTGGGTGCAGTATTTCCCAAGCATGGCGGACTTAGGGAAAATGTAGAATTTCATTTAGGCGGTAAAGGCTGGATCCGTCAAATTGAAGGTCAAAAGGAAGCTTATAAGTATTTAAGAGAATATGGAAAGAGAATAAAGCAACCTAAGGAATTGCCTATTCTGGTAGATATTTTAAACTGCAGACATGGCTGCAATTTTGGGACAGGAACAACAAAAGAGCCGACTGTAGACGATGTGGATTTAATTCTTCACTATAAGAAGATGCAAAGTACCAGGGATAAAAAAGGGAAATTAAAAAAGAACTATGACTTATTTAAAATGTTTGATAAAAAATTAAAAGCTTCAGATTTTGAAAGACACTACAGTAATAAATTCATAAAGCTTTATGAAGTCAGTGAAGAAGAAATAGAAGCTGCCTTTGCTAAATTGATCAAAACGACTGATGAAGACCGACAGATTAATTGTACAGCTTGTGGATATGAATCTTGCTTGAATATGGCAGAAGCAATTGCCAAAGGTAATAATTATGAGAAGAATTGTATCCATTATAATAAAAAGTTAGTTGAGTTGGAAAAAGAAGAGATTACAAAAAAGAATAATGAAATAGAAGAAATATTTAACAGGGTATTCAAGATGAGCGAAGAAAGAAAAAGAGCCAGTGAGGAGCTAAAAAAAGATATAGAGGCAATATCTCAGGCTTTAGAACAGGTTACTAAAGCAAGTGAAGAGACTGCAAGAGTATTAGACAAAATAAGTGGTGAGACCAATGATGTAGTTGAACAAGTCCATGAATTGAAAAGAATTGTGGATTTAATTAATAAAAATATTAATAAATATGTTGAAAATACTCAGGTTATTGTAAGTATTTCAGAACAAACCAACTTATTAGCTTTAAATGCTTCTATAGAATCCGCAAGAGCCGGCGAACAAGGAAGAGGTTTTGCTGTTGTAGCGGAAGAAGTAAGAAAACTGGCAGAACAGACCAAATTGACTGCAGAAACAGCACAAATGAATAATATTTCTACTTTGCCCAATTTAGAAAAAATTATCAGCATGTCTGAATCATTTTTATCAAAAATGGAAGAAATCAATGAGGCGATTCAAAGTATTGCTGCAAGTACTGAGGAAATTACTTCTCAGTCAGAAGAAATTGCATCAACAGCTGCAGCAATCATTAATAAAAATGACGTTTAAAAAATTATCATTATTTAAAAAGCTGTCTTTTTCAAGTAAAGACAGCTTTTTTATTTCGGAATTTGTCACATTTAATCGCATATTTTAATATACTAATTATTGAAAGTGCCCATTTTAAGGAGGCTGGTTTATGACTCCTATTGTAGAACTTAAATCGGTTGCCAAAACTTATCACACTCCTGTGGGAGAGACTAAAGCATTGGAGAATCTTAGTCTTACGATTAATAAAGGAGAGTTTATCAGTATAGTAGGTCCCAGTGGTTGCGGAAAATCTACCATTTTGTCATTGATTGCAGGACTTATTCAACCTTCTGATGGAGAAGTTTTAGTTTTTGGAAGTCCCGTAACAGGAACTTCTTCTAAAATAGGTTATATGCTTCAAAAAGATCATTTGTTTGAATGGCGTTCTATTCTAAGTAATGTCTATTTAGGACTTGAAATTCAAAAGAAATTAACAGATGAAAACAAAGCTTATGTAAACAAGCTATTAGATATTTATGGTTTGGCTGATTTTAAAAACCGTTTTCCTTCGGAGCTATCAGGCGGGATGAGGCAAAGGGTGGCTCTTATCAGAACTCTTGCAATAAGACCTGAAATATTGTTATTGGATGAACCTTTTTCAGCATTGGATTATCAGACCAGATTAATTGTTTCCGATGAAATTGGCAGGATTATTAAGAAAGAAAGTAAAACAGCCATACTCGTGACTCATGATATTGCAGAAGCTATTAGTATGGCAGATAAAGTTGTAGTACTGACTGAAAGGCCTGGAAAAATCAAAGCGAGTCACGATATCAAACTTTCCATTGATAACAGGACACCTTTTAAATCAAGAGAGGCTCCAGAATTTAGAGAGTATTTTAACATCATATGGAAGGAGCTGAAAACCCATGAAAGTGAAAGCTATTAATTATTCCAAAGATCATTTAAAGTATTTAAGCGCTATAAAAAGACGGGAAAAAATCATAAAAGCCAGTCAGATATTTATTTTAGTATCCTTTTTATTGTTGTGGGAAATGGCTGCAAATTTTGGCTGGATTGATGCATTTATATTTAGTCAGCCAAGTAAAATATTAAAGACTTTATGGGAAATGGCCTTAGATGGAAGCATTTTTCTTCATACAGGCATAAGTCTTTTTGAAACGGTTGCAGGTTTTTTACTGAGCACTTTACTGGGGACATCCATAGCCGTTTTGCTATGGTGGAATAATTTTATTTTAAGAGTAACAGACCCATATCTGGTTATCTTAAATAGTCTTCCCAAAACAGCCCTGGCACCGATTCTTATTGTTTGGATGGGCAATAATATGAAATCTATTCTTTTTACAGCAGTTTTAATGTCCATTGTTGTAACTGCCTTGACTGTATTAAATGGTTTTCAGGAAGTGGATCAGGATAAAATTAAATTAATCGAAAGTTTTGGAGGTAACAAAAAGGACGTTTTAATAAAAGTGATGATTCCAGCGAATGTTCCAACTATTATTAATGCATTAAAAGTTAATGTAGGTTTGTCGCTTGTAGGAGTTATGGTAGGAGAATTTTTAGTTGCTAAAGCAGGTCTAGGCTATCTGATTATTTATGGAAGTCAGATTTTTAAACTGGACTGGGTTATGTTAAGCATAGTTGTTTTAGCCTTTTTAGCGGCTTTATTATATAAAATGGTTTTAATCCTGGAAAGACGTTTTTTAAAATGGAGAGAATAAATTCTCATAAAAAATATTCACTTAAAAAAGTGAATATTTTTGTGTAAAACTTTAAGAAGATTTTTTTAGATTAATAACAATGAAATAAGAGGAATGGTTATGACTGAAAATAAAGTAGAAATAAATACGATTCTCGACGCCAATTCACTGTTTGCGCCATATTCTGAAGCCAGGATGGCAGTATTAGCGGCTGCTGGCATGGCTCCAATAATGACAGGCACACCAAGCAGATATTTGTGATAAACAAAAGGTGACAACATTCCGTATATTATTAAAGGGATTATAATTAATCGGGTAAAACTAATGACATAAATTCGCCAATTTGAAAAGAGATACTTGCTTTCAGTATTGGCCAGAAGACCGCCGATAACCAGCATAGATAAGGGCGTAGTCATGGAACCTAAGATATCAAAGCAACCGGTTATTGGGGCGGGTATTGGAATTGAAAAAAGAAATAATATAAAACCAATAATGACCGATATGGTTCCGGTATTAATAAACAATTTCCAGTCAAATTTTTTTTGGTGTTTTTTCCCTTTTGTTAGCATCCAAAGACCAATGGTAAAAACGAAGACATTAAAAGGCAAGTTATAAAAAGAGACATAAAAAAGAGCTTCATCACCAAAAACTGCCTGGACAACAGGATAGCCCATAAAGCCTACATTGGAAAATAGCAAAGTGAATTCAAAAATGCCAGTTTCCTCTTTTTTTGAAGCAATTAATTTTGGGACAAGCAGTGCGATGATAAAAGATAATAGATAAATAAAAAAAGATAAGAGTAAAATAAGACCACTCTCTTTTATACTTTGGGCAGTTGCTTGCTCCTGGGTTAAAGAGTTGATAATTAAAGCAGGGAGGGTAAGCTTTACTAAAATACTGCTGATTCCTTTTATAGTAGAATCATCAAAGACGTTTCTTTTTTTTGCTCCATATCCAATAACCAATAATAAAAATAAAATGAGTATTTGGTTAAATATACTTTGAAAGTTCATGTCAATCCCCTTTTCTGTGTGTATTAATAAGTTTTCTTATTTCATATTAGTATATAATAATATAGAAGAGAAGCAAAAATATAAAATTTAAACGGATTATCATATAATTTTATATATTGTTTAACAGTTTTCTTTATTTCTTTAAAATTTTTGTTAGGTTGTAATTTTGGAGAATAAATATTAAAATAAAACTTAAAGCTTATGGATTTTCTATGCTTGTAATGATTAAACGATTAGAGTATCATATGAAAATAGAGTAGGAAATGAATAGCAGGGGATAATCCTTATCAGGAGGCTTAAGTAATGAAAAAAAAGATTTATTTATGCTTTAGTTTAGTTCTTTTGTTATTGCTAATTTCTTATAAAATATATATTGTTTGTTTCGGCTTGAACTTCCAATCTTTAAATTATAATAATATAAAAAAGATACAAGAAAAGTGTAAAGAAAAAGACGAAATTACTTTTGCAGTAATAGGAGACATTAAGAGTTCTGTAGAAAGATTTGATAAGAAACATATTGGTATGCTTAATAAAGAAGAGGTAGATTTTATTATTTCAACAGGAAATGCTTTAGCAGATGGTTCCAGAAATAAATACCGTATTTTAAATAAATCCATCAGCAAATTAAATATCCCTTTTATTACAGCAGTAGGAGAAGGGGAAGTCTCTGAAGATGGTGCGTTGAGGTACTATAAGCATTTTGGGCCCCTTTACTTTTCTTTTGCTACGGAAGACAGTTATTTTATTTTTATGGATACAACAGGCCATACATCACAGGCATGGCAAAAAGATTGGTTGATTGAAGAACTTGATAAAGCAAGCCATTATAAAAATCGATTTGTTTTCATGAATAAACCTCTTTACAAACCAGATAATATCGAAGCTTCACAAGTTAAGGATTTATGTATTAAAGACAAGGAATTTTGTAATTTTTTAATTAAAACTTTTTCAGAAAAGAATGTAACAGGCGTATTTTCTTCGAATATTGGGGTATATGATCAAAAAATAATTGAAGGCGTTCCTTATTACATTACTGGCGGCGCCGGAGGTCCGCTTTTATTGGACAATCCAAACAGTTATTATCATTATTTAAAGGTAAAGCTTTCTGGTGATAATGCTGTTGTTGAAGTTAAAAGGTTCGATGAACAAACCGCCGGAGGCTTTTGGGAATCTCTGTCGAGTAAGGTTTTTTATTTATATTCTTTATTTAAGATTAATTTTGTTAATATCCTGCTGGTTATCAATATAATATATATTCTTATTTCATTAATTTATATCAAGTTTACAAAAGAAGTGGATTATTATAGCGACTTTGACATCAATATAGATGAAGGTTATCAAAATAAAAAACTGAATATTGCAATGTTTACTAATAATTACTTTCCTTTTGTAGGGGGAGTTCCCATTTCTATTGAAAGACTTTCAAGAGGACTTAGAAAGTTAGGTCATAATGTATATATTTTTGCTCCCGAATACCCCCAGGGATATAACGATGATGAGAGTGTAATCCGGTGTAAACTGATTACATATTATGAGACGGATCAATTTGATTTTCCTATTGTAAATGTGTTCCTTAAAGAAATTGAAAGAGAATTCCTTGCAAAAAATATAGATATTGTTCATGTACATCATCCTTTTGGTATGGGGCATAAAGGGGTTAAACTGGGCAGAAAACATAAATTGCCGGTTGTATTTACCTATCATACCAGATTTGAAAAATATGCGCACAATGTGCCTATAGGAAGTGAATTTTTCAAAAGCACGATTCCTCATAAAATCATTAAAAAGTTCGCTCAGGATTGCAGTTTGATTATTGCGCCTACGCAAAGTGCTAAAGATTATTTAAAACAAATAGGGGTTATAAGACCAGTTGAAGTGATGCCAACAGGTATTGAGTTTGAATCATATGAAAAAATGGACTTTAACAAAGTAGAAAATATACGTAAAGTGCTTGCAACTGAAGGAGAAGTTTTATTGATTTCTGTATCAAGATTAACAAAAGAGAAGAACTTATCTTTCCTTCTTGATGGAATAAAATATGTCCGTGAAAATACAAAGAAGAAATTTAAATGCCTTATTGTTGGAGATGGTCCTGAAAAGCAGAAGTTACAAGAGACTATTGATAATTATAACCTTCGTGATACGGTTTTGTTGTTAGGTACCATTGACCCTAAAGAAATAATTTATTATTATGAAGCTGCGAATATTTTTGTTTTTGCTTCCCGTTCCGAAACACAAGGGATGGTACTTTTAGAAGCGATGGCAGGTCATTGTCCTGTCGTTGCTGTTCGATCCAGTGGGACCGATGATATGATTATAGAAGGGGAAAACGGATTTAAAACAAAAGAAGATATAAAACTTTGGGGAGAAAAAGTAATTGAATTAATTGAAAACGATGAGCTTAGAGAGACGATGAGTCAAAAGGCTTATGATTTTTCTAAAGGATTTTCAATTGACAATATGGCCAAAAAAGCTGAAAAGGTATATTATGGCCTTTTAAAGATGCAAGAAGAAATGCTTGCCTTTGATAAAAATGCAGCAAAAGTAGGAGGAGATTACCATAGTTAATGCTTTTATTCAAAACATCCTTAGTTTTTTCTTTACAAGCTATATCCGTTTAGTATATAAGAGTAGTAAAATAATCATAGAAGGTCATGGGGAATTTTTTAAATCAGACTATGAAGAAAAATTTGTTTTTTCTTTTTGGCATGGTTGTAGTTATAGCTTTTATCCCCTTTTAAGAGGAGAAAAGTTGTGTGTTATTACAACTGAAAACAGAAGAGGCGGTTATATATCAAATATATGTAAAAAATTTGGTTATACACCTATCCGGGTTCCTGATGAATCAAAAGATGGAAATTATTTTTTGAGGATTAGAAAAATAATTAAAGATGAAGCACAGGCAAGTGTAGCAATCACTTTTGATGGTCCTTTAGGTCCTTTACATGAGCCTAAAGTTTTTCCTTTTGCCGTAGCGCTTTTTGCAAAAAGACGAGTCGTTCCTGTATCCATATATGTGAAAAGAAAAATCATTTTAAAACATAGATGGGATAAATTTATTATTCCCCTTCCTTTTAATGATATTAATGTATATGTTCATGATCCGATTACTGTAGATAAGCAAGATTTAAAAGATGAGTTTGAAAAGCTAAGGAAAGAAGCAAAAGAAATGATGTTAGAGTGGGAAAAAAATTTTCAAATTAAGAAAGAGGCTAAAAATGAAACGACTAATTGATAAATTATACAAACAAAATAATCTTGAAGATAAAGAGTTACTTGAACTTCTTAAAGGAATAAATGAAGAAGATATTGTTTATCTTAAACTCAAAGCTTTAGAAACGAGAAAAAAATATTATGGAGATAAAGTTTTTTTAAGAGGATTAATTGAATTTACAAATTATTGCAGCAGAAATTGCAGCTACTGCGGAATTCAGGCTGGGAATAAATACGCTAAAAGGTACAGACTGACCCTTGATCAAATTCTAGAATGTTGTGAGACAGGCTATATTTTAGGATATAGGACTTTTGTACTTCAAGGTGGGGAAGATCCCTATTACAGCGATGAAAAAATGGTTGAAATCATTAAACAAATAAAAAACAAATATCCAGACTGTGCCATTACCCTTTCTTTAGGGGAAAAATCCTATGAGTCTTATAAAAAATATTATGAAGCAGGCGCAGACCGCTATCTTTTAAGGCATGAAACGGCTGATAAGGAATTGTACGAAAAGATCCATCCGGGAGCATCGTTTGAAAACAGGATCCAGTGTTTGTGGAATTTAAAAGAAATTGGCTATCAAGTCGGAGCAGGTTTTATGGTGGGGTTGCCTAATCAGACCTATGAGCATTACGTTAAAGATTTAAGATTTTTAAAAGAATTAGAGCCTCACATGGTTGGCATTGGTCCGTTTATACCGCATAAAGATACGATTTTTAGGGATGAAAAGGCAGGTACAGTTGAAATGACAACGATATTACTTGCTCTGGTAAGACTTTTACTGCCTACGGTCTTGTTGCCATCTACAACTGCTTTGGGAACCATAGATCCTATAGGAAGAGAAAAAGGTTTAGAAGCTGGGGCAAACGTTATTATGCCTAATTTGTCTCCTGTCGATGTAAGAGATAAGTATGCTCTTTATGATGGTAAAATCTGTACAGGGGATGAAGCAGCTGAATGCCGAATGTGCATTGAAAATAGAATCAGAAAAGCAGGTTTTACCCTTGATCTTTCCAGAGGAGATCATTTAATGTTTAGCGGGGCAGTTAATTAGGAGGATTATATGAATCAAACACCAAGAGCAAACAGAAAACACATTGTTTTATATGGAAAAACCAATTCAGGCAAGTCTTCGATTTTTAATGCTCTCCTGGGACAAGATGTTTCTATTGTGTCTTCTGTAAAAGGAACCACGACAGATCCAATTATTAAGTCCATGGAATTAATACCTTTTGGTCCGGTGGTTGTCATCGATACTGCAGGTCTTGATGATAAGACAGAGTTGGGGGAGTTAAGAATAAAACAAAGTCTTAAAATGCTTCAGAGGGCAGATTATGCCCTTTATATTATGGATGCCAATGATATTGATGAAATGGCCTATAAAAAAATGGCAGATGACTTTAAAAAGTTTAATATAGCTCATTCTTTAGTCATTAATAAGGTGGATTCCATAACTGAAGAAAAAGTACAGGCCTTAAAAGAAAAGTATAAAGAAGCAGTTTTTGTATCGGTTCATGATGAAGACTCTATAACTCATTTGAAAAATGTATTAATAGATAAATTAAAAAGCCAGGAAACAGAAAAAACGATACTGGGCGATTTAGTACCTTATAATGGTACAGTCGTCCTGGTTATACCGCTTGATTCTGAAGCGCCTAAGGGCAGGCTGATTTTACCTCAGGTTCAGGTGATTAGAGATTGTTTAGACCATGGAATTAAAAGTTATGTGGTAAGAGATACAGAATTAGAAGAAGCATTAAAGGATTTAAAACAGATTGACTTGGTTATAACGGATTCACAAATTTTTAAGAAGGTTGACAGCTTGGTGCCCGAAGAAATTATGTTAACAAGTTTTTCGATTTTATTTGCCAGATATAAAGGGGAATTGGATGTTTTTTTAGAAGGCATTTCAGCAATAAAAAATTTAAGTGAGAATGCAAAGATATTAATTGCTGAAAGCTGTAGTCACACAAGTTCCCATGAGGATATAGGCAAGGTAAAAATTCCTTCTATGTTGCAAAAAAAACTGGGGAAACGTCTGGTGTTTGAATTTACAGCAGGACACGATTTTCCAGAGGATTTAAAGCAATATGATTTAATCATTCATTGTGGCGGATGTATGATGAATGAAAAAGCAATGAAAACCAGAATTAAAATTTGTCAGGAAAATCATATTAAGATTACAAACTATGGAATTGTATTGGCATATCTTACAGGGATTTTAGACAGGAGTATAAAAATTTTTCAAAAGAATAACTTAAATTAAAAATAATAAAAAGCAGGAGAAGAATTTCCTGCTTTTTTATATATTATCAGCAATATAATAAATTAATTTTTCGGAATCTTCCCAGCCCAGGCAGGGATCTGTTATAGATTTTCCATAAACTTTTCCGTCAGGAGCTTGGCAGCCTTCTTCGATATAGCTTTCAATCATTAAACCTTTTACCATATCTTTTAATATGGGAGATATTTTTCTGCTGTGGAGTATTTCCTTAACAATACGTGGTTGTTCCTTGTATTTTTTCATGGAATTGGCATGATTAGTATCCACAAGGATAGCAGGGTTGGTAAGAGCCCGTTCTTCATAGTCCATTGCCAGATTCATCATATCTTCGTAATGGTAATTGGGAATATTTCTTCCGTAATGATTAATTGCTCCCCGAAGGATTGCATGGGCAAGAGGGTTACCTGTGGTTGATACTTCCCAGCCTTGATAGAGGAAAGTATGACCATGTTGGGCCGCATAGATAGCATTTAACATAACCGAGGTGTCACCACTGGTCGGATTTTTCATACCCACTGGTATATCCATGCCGCTGACGGTTAAGCGGTGCTGTTGGTTTTCTACGGATCTTGCCCCAATAGCTACATAGCTTAATACGTCTTGCAAATAAGTATAATTTTCCGGGTAAAGCATTTCATCAGCTGGTGTTAAATGAGATTCCGAAATGGCCCGGATATGCATTCTTCTTATAGCTTTTAAACCTTCTAATATGTTGGGTTTATCCGTGGGGTCAGGCTGGTGAAGCATACCCTTGTAGCCTTCACCGGTTGTTCTTGGCTTATTGGTATAGATTCTTGGAATAATAATAATTTTTTCTTTTACTTTTTCCTGCACCCTGGCAAGACGGTTTACATAATCGCAAACTGCGTCTTCGTCATGGGCAGAGCAGGGACCAATAATGAGAATAAACTTATCACTTTTTCTCTCAAAGACAGACCGGATTTCTATATCTCTGTTTTGCTTAATAGAAGCCAGTTCCTTAGAGAAAGGAATTTCGTTAATAATTTCTTCGGATGAAGGAATTTTTCTAATATAATTAAAACTCATCTCCTATTCCCTTTCTATTGATATAATATACAAAGTTAAAAATATTTAATCATTTATATTGAATAAATTTGGAACATTTTATTATGGATTAAGAATTTTGTCAATATCAATTTGAATAGAAAAAACAATTGAATTAATACTAAATAATATATGTTAAAAGCTTAAAAGGGTTTAAATTGCGGCTTAAAAATTTTCTATAAACAGCAAACTTTTTCTAAATAAAAATAATAACAAGGAGGATGAAAGATGGGAGTTAAAATTACGGAAAGTGTGACCTGGGTTGGAATAAGAGACTGGGAACTTCGGACCTTTCATGGTGAAGAATATTCGACTCACAGGGGTTCTTCCTATAATTGCTACCTGGTAAGGGATGAAAAAACAGCTTTAATCGATACCGTATGGAGTCCATTTGATAAAGAATTTGTAGCAAACTTGAAAAAAGAAATAGATTTAAATGAAATTGATTATATTATTATTAATCATGGAGAAGTTGACCACTCTGGTGCACTGCTCCAATTGATGAATGCAATACCTGAAACTCCAATATATTGTACAAAAAATGCAGTAACTTCCTTAAAAGGCCAATATCACAAAGACTGGAATTTTAACGTGGTAAAGACAGGTGATAAATTAAGTTTAGGAAAAAAAGAATTGATTTTTATTGAAGCCAGAATGCTTCACTGGCCTGACAGTATGTTCACTTATCTTACAGGAGAAAATATTTTATTTAGTAATGATGCTTTTGGTCAGCATTATGCTACAGAAGAAATTTATAATGACTTAGCGGATCAATGCGCACTTTACCAGGAAGCTATAAAATATTATGCCAATATCCTGACACCTTTTAGTGCTTTGGTGACAGAAAAGATTAAAGAAGTCCTGAGTTTTAATTTGCCTCTTAATATGATTTGTACAAGCCATGGCGTTATATGGCGGGATAATCCTGCCCAGATTATAGAAAAGTACTTAAGTTGGGCAGACAATTATCAGGAAAATCAAATCACAATTATTTATGATACGATGTGGGACAATACGAAAAAAATGGCTGAAGCAATCAAAAAAGGAATCCGGGCTGCTGACAGTGAAGTGGTTATCAAACTTTTTAATGCTGGCAAAACAGATAAAAATGATATTATCACAGAAGTATTTAAGTCAAAAGCAATTCTGGTGGGCTCTTCGACGATTAACAATGGAATCTTATCTTCCGTTGCAGGCATTTTAGAAATGATAAAAGGTTTAGCTTTTAAGAACAAAAAAGCAGCAGCATTCGGAAGCTATGGCTGGGGAGGACAAGCTGTAAAAATTATCTCTAATCTTTTAAAAGAAAGCGGTTTTGAGTTGATTAACGAAGGAAAGAAAGTGATGTGGACACCAGATGAAAATGCCTTAAAAGAATGTGAAGAATTTGGCGCTCAGATTGCAAAAGCTTTTTAATATGAAAGAGAAAAACCATGGTTATAACCATGGTTTTTCTGTCTATATCATATTTACCATTTAGTTATTTTCGATGGCTTTTTCTGCAAATTCTGTGGTGACGATAGCGTCATAAGGTACTCTCTTATCTAATTCTCCGGCGCTTTCTAAAATATCCTGAAGCAGTTCAAGTCCTTCCGGATCCATGATGGGTGTTTCACACCAGGTATCTTGTTCCTTATATCTTCTAATAATTTTAACTAAAAGTTCTTTATCGGTTTCTTTAAATTGAGGATGGATAACTTCTGCAATTTCTTCCGGAGAGTGTTCTTTAACCCATACTTGACCTTTATAAAAAGCATTGGTGAATTTCTGAATGATTTCTGGATTATTTTCAATATATTCTTTAGATGCCATAAAGACAGTATAAGGAACTTTACCACTGGCAGTTCCTAATGAAGCAACAACATAACCGTTGTTTTGTTCTTCAAGAGTAGAAGCGGTTGGTTCAAATTCAATGGTATAATCGCCTGTGCCGCTGACAAAGGCCCCTGCCGTTGCAGTGAATTGCAAATTTGTAATAATTTCAACGTCTTCAAAAGGTTTTAAGCCATTTTGTTTTAAAATATACTCAAAGACCATTTGAGGCATTCCACCGGGACGACCGCCAATAACGGTTTTACCTTTAAGGTCGGTCCATTGGAAATCTTTTTCATTCTCACGGCTGATTAAAAAGTTACCTGCTCTTTGAGTTTGTTGAGCAAAGATAACGCCATAGTTTTCTTTTCCCTGATTGTAAACATAAATTGCTGCTTCAGTTCCCATCATTCCTATATCGGCGTCGCCTGAAATTAGGGCTGCCATGGATTTATCAGCACCCCAGCCTGATGTAAGTTCGATTTTAAGGCCTTCTTCTTCAAAAAATCCTTTTTCTATTGCCACATATTGAGGAGCGTAGAATACAGAATGTACAACTTCATTCAGTCTTACAACTGTCAAATCTTCTTTGCTGCATCCTGAAAAACACGCACCGATCATAACCATGATAAGAAGCATAAGAATGCATGTTTTCTTCCTGTTCATATAATTTCCCCCTTTTTGAATATATAATATATATATTCAAAAAGGGGATGTATTCGTGATTGAAGAGGAGATTTTAATTTAGCTTACATATTTAATCTTTTTATGGAAATAATAAAAAGGGCAAAAAATAAAACGGGAGGCGTTTAATTTGACGGTTCAATTTGCACAAAAAGTTCAATTAACACAAAAAGAAAGAATGCTTTTAGAAGATCAAAAAAGCCATGAAGAAGTATGCATTAAACAGTACAGGGATTATGCCAGTCGGGCAAAAGATCCTCAATTAAAACAGCTATTCAATGATTATGCTGCAAAAGAGCAGGAACATTTAAATACCATTAATCAGCTACTTAATGGACAAATGCCTCAGATGTCTTCATCTCAGGGACAGCAAGGAAATCAAAACAGTCAGGGTATGTCTATGGGACAAAACAATAATCAGTCTGCCAGTCAGGGACAAAATTATAATCAGGAAGATGCACTTCTATGTCAACATATGCTGATGACAGAAAAATATGTTTCAGGGACATATGATACGGCTATTTTTGAATTTCAATGCCCCAATATCCGTCAAATATTAAATCATATTCAAAAAGAAGAGCAAGAACATGGACAAGGAATTTTTGATTATATGTATCAGCATGGAATGTATACGCCACAATAAATAGACTTTTTTAAATAAAAACCGTATTACATAATGTAATATGGTTTTTATTTATATTTTTAATTTTGATTCGAAATATTTGATTATTATGATATAATATTATATAATTAATAATAAATATTAATTGATAATAGAATTAAATATGAACTATTTACCAACAATTAACAATATGCTAGAATGAAATTAATAAAATTAGTAATAATTAATTCATTATTTATACATATTTTTATATTATAATTAAGAAGGTGAAAAATATGCCTATGGATGATTGGAGAATGAAACTGGCCAAAGCATTAAAGACTGTAAAGGATGGTACAGGAGAGCTGTATCAAACGACTAAAATTAATGTAGATTTGGGGAGAGAACAAGATAATTTAAAAAAGATTTACTATGATATAGGGAAAAAGGTTCATGAGATTTACCAATACGGAGGTTCGTTAGGTAAATTCTTTGATGAAAAGTATTTAGAAATCAAAGAAGTTGAAGAAAAAATAGAAGCATTGCAAAAGAAAATGGAAGAATTAAAGAAGGTCAGGGTTTGTATTCATTGTGGAAAAGAAGTTGAAAGTAAAGCAAAATTTTGTCCTAAATGTGGTTCTCCTATGGATGATACAGTAAAAGAGGAGAAAAACACTAAAGAGACGATTAAAGAAGAGGAAAACAGGTCACCTCAGCTTGACATAAAAGTTTGTCCGAATTGTAAGGCAGAAAATCAAAAAGATGATAAGTTTTGTTTATCATGTGGCAGAACTTTAGTGTAAAGGAGAAAACTATGAGGAACTTAAAAAAAATCTTAAAAGATATGGAAACAGCCACCCTTTATATAGGGAAAAAAACCAAAGACAGTTTAGATAACATAAAATTAAAAAAGCAATTATATGACGAATCAAAAAAACTAAGTAGATTATATGAGGCACTTGGGAAGATATCCTTTGACATACATAGTGGAAGAATGCACCCGGCAAGTGAAAGTAATAGCCTTTGTAGTCAGATTAAAGAACAAATTCAATTAATAGAACAGCTAAAAAATAAATTAAATAGACCCATAGAAGAGATAGAAAATGAAGAAACCAAAGACAGCTTTTTGGATAATTTGGAGAATTTAAAGGAAGAGCCTGTGGAGAATGAACATTTAGATGCAGAGGCACTGAAGCCTGAATTAGGAGAAGATGGTTTTTTATTACTCAAGTTTTGCCCCAATTGTCAAACGGGTAATCATCCAGAATCAAAAAAGTGCATTGCTTGTGGACAAGTATTGAATGGAGTATAATTAATTTAAAGGACCTTTTACGGTCTTGTTTTTTACTAAAAAATTATTCAATGCATATAATGTTTGATGAATAAGATTATGACTCAACAGTACATGCTATACTAGATAAAGATTCCATATAGAAAAGGGGGATATTATGTTATGTGAACGTTGTAAAAAAAATATAGCTAATGTGCATGTGATACAAATCAATAATAATGAAAAAGTTGAACTTTATTTATGTGAACAGTGTGCTAAAGAAACTGAGTCCATACATTTTGATACCCCGATTTCTTTTCAGGATTTTTTAACGGGTTTTTTAGATATGCCTTTAATGGGTAAGGCCCCCTCGAAAGAATATAGCAGTCAGGGTACGACTTTACAATGTCCTTCCTGTAAGATGACTTATGATGAATTTTCTAAGATAGGTCGTTTTGGCTGCGCACAGTGTTATACAGCTTTTAGCAGCCGTCTGATGCCTATTATAAAAAACGTCCATGGCAACAATGAACATGTTGGAAAGTTGCCAAGTAGTGCGGCAGGCGAATTGAAAATAAAAAGAGAACTTGAAATGCTTAAGAAAGAATTGAAAGAAGCCATCAGACTGGAGGAATTTGAAAGGGCAGCCCAATTACGGGACAAAATCCGCAGCATGGAACAGGGGGGAGAACAATGAGAAAATGGTATGAGGATAGTTTAGATTCTGATATCGTGGTTTCTTGCAGGATCCGATTGGCAAGAAACTACAAAAAATATCCTTTTGCTGTAAAATTGTCTCTGCCTCAAGCAGAAAAATTGATTGAAGAAACTAAAAAAGTGTTGTTAGAAGGGAATACGATTTTATCTAAAGAATTTGAATATATTTCTGTTTATAACAACAGTCCTGTTAATAAAAGGGCTATGATGGAAAGTCATATAATAAGTCCTGAACTGGTAAGAAAAAACGCTCCGTGTGGTGTTTTGCTAAAAAGAGATGAATCCATAAGTATTATGGTTAATGAAGAAGACCATCTCAGGATACAATCCATGGCAGCAGGAATGAATTTGGATAAAGCCTGGGATTTAGCAGATAAAATTGATGATGTTCTGGAAGAATCGATAGAATATGCGTTTGATGAAACATTAGGTTACTTAACTTCCTGTCCGACTAATGTAGGAACAGGTATGAGGGCATCCTATATGCTTCACCTTCCTGCTTTGGAATGGTCTGGTCAGCTTCAGAATATCATTCAGGCCATCGGCAAATTGGGTTTTGCCGTAAGAGGTTTATACGGTGAAGGAACAAAGGCGGAAGGAAGTTACTATCAAATTTCAAATCAAATTACTTTAGGACAGTCTGAAAAAGAAATCATTGAAAACTTAAATACAGTGACGATGCAGATCGTAGAACAGGAAAAAAATATCAGAGAAAACATTATAAAAGACAGAAAAATGGAATTCTTGGATAAAATTTATAGATCATACGGCATTGTTAAATATGCAAAAGTTTTATCAACAAAAGAAGCCATGACCTATTTATCGGATGTGAAAATTGGCTATGAAATGGGTATATTAGACGAGCCAAAACCAAAAATGAATCTTTATAGTTTGGTTATGCATATTCAACCAGCAAATTTACAAAAAAAGATGGGTATCAGTTTAACTGGTCAGGAAATCGATATAGAACGTGCTTCATTTATTAGACAGCAGTTTTAATCACATTAGAAGAAAAGGAGGAATCTACGATGATGGGGAAATTTACACGACGTGCTCAGGAAGCGCTTCAAGCTTCTCAACAAGCTGCAGCAGAATTAGGACATGGCTATGTAGGTACGGAGCATATACTCATAGGATTGCTTCGAATAGATGACAGTGTTGCTGCCAGAGCATTAAAAAATCAAGGTGTATCCGAAGAGGCGATTGTTGATAAATTAAAAGCTGTTATTGGCATGGGGGATATAGCTACAGCAGAGCCCCAGGATTTTACTCCAAGGGCTAAAAGGATTATAGAAATGAGCTTCAGGGAAGCACTAAAAATGGGTGCAGGTTATATTGGAACCGAACATTTGCTTTTAGCGCTTCTAAGAGAACAAGATTGTATTGCTGTGAAATTGTTGATGAGTATGGGGGTTAATCCTCAAAAAATTTATGATGACATCATGGCGATGTTAGGGGAAAATAATAAAGGACAAGGTGGTATGCCCATTAATCAAAAAGGCGCTAAAAATGGTCACAGCGACACCCCTACCTTGGATCAATTTAGCCGTGATTTAACCGCAATGGCTACAGAACAAAAATTTGATCCGATCATTGGAAGAGATAAAGAAATTGAAAGGGTTATTCAGATTCTTAGCAGAAGAACAAAAAATAATCCATGTTTAGTAGGAGAACCAGGTGTTGGTAAAACAGCTATTGCAGAAGGACTGGCACAAAAAATTGTAGAAGGAAATGTGCCTGAAATCATCAGAAATAAAAGGGTCGTATCTCTTGATTTATCTGCTATGATTGCGGGCTCCAAATATAGAGGAGAATTCGAAGAAAGGATAAAGAAAGCTTTAGATGAAATCCGTACTGCCGGAAATGTCATACTTTTTATTGACGAGCTTCATACCATTATAGGTGCAGGTGCAGCAGAAGGGGCAATCGATGCTTCAAATATTCTTAAACCTTCTTTAGCAAGAGGAGAAATTCAAGTCATTGGTGCAACTACCCTGGATGAATACCGAAAATATATTGAAAAAGATGCTGCTCTTGAACGACGTTTCCAGCCTGTTAAAGTAGAAGAACCTACAGAAGAAGAAACCATAGAAATCTTAAAGGGCTTAAGAGATAAATATGAAGCCCATCACCAGGTTCATATTACTGACGATGCTATTGTTGCTTCGGTAAAATTGTCCAGCAGATACATTACCGACAGGTTTTTACCAGACAAAGCCATTGACTTAATTGATGAAGCAGCTTCCAAGGTTAGACTGCGTTTATATACAGCACCACCTAATGTAAAAGAACTTGAAGCAAGATTAGAAGAATTGGAAAAAGAAAAAGAAGCTGCCATTAAGACGGAGGAATTTGAAAAAGCTGGCGAAATTAAAAAGAAACAAGATGAAATAAAGAAACTTTTAGAACAGGAAAAGAATGACTGGAAAGATGCTTATGATAAATCTAAGCAGGAGGTAACAGAAGAAGAAATTGCGGATATTGTTTCAAGCTGGACGGGTATTCCGGTTAAAAAGCTGGCCGAAGAAGAAAGTGAAAGATTGAAAAACTTAGAAGAAATACTTCATAAAAGAGTTATTGGACAAGAAGAGGCTGTACGTGCCGTAGCAAAAGCCATAAGAAGAGGCAGGGTAGGCTTAAAGGATCCCAAAAGACCCATTGGTTCCTTCTTGTTCCTGGGACCAACAGGTGTTGGGAAAACTGAGCTGACAAAGGCTTTAGCAGAAGCCCTTTTTGGTGATGAAAATGCTATGGTTAGAATAGATATGTCTGAATATATGGAAAAACACAGTGTTTCTAAACTTATTGGTTCACCTCCTGGATATGTTGGCTATGATGAAGGAGGTCAATTAAGTGAAAAAATCAGAAGAAAACCCTATTCTGTTATACTATTTGATGAAGTAGAAAAGGCTCATCCAGATGTTTTTAATATTCTTCTTCAAGTTTTAGACGACGGACATATTACGGATTCTCAGGGAAGAAGAGTAGACTTTAAGAATACTGTTGTCATTATGACCTCCAATATCGGGGCAAGAAATATTATCGAGCCTAAAAAATTAGGTTTTGCATCTGTTGAAAGCGAAACAAAAAATTATGAAGATATGAAGAAAAATGTGATGGACGAAGTTAAAAAACTTTTCAGACCTGAATTTTTAAACAGAGTTGATGAAATGATTGTCTTCCATCCACTTAATCAGGACCATATTAAGCAGATTGTCAGTGTGATGGTTGAACAATTAGCAAAACGCATTAAGCAAAATATGAGTATTAGCATTGAGATTACAGAAAGTGCAAAAGAATATTTAGCAAAAGAAGGCTTTGACCAGGCCTATGGTGCAAGACCTCTAAGAAGAGCAATTCAGTCTAAAATAGAAGACAAAATGGCTGAAGAAATTTTAGATGGTAAAATTAAAGAAGGAGATCATATAAAAATTGATTTAGAAGAAAATCAATTAAAATTTATTAGAATCTGACTTTAGCAGATATTACGACAAGGTTTTTAAAAAAACCATTTTAGAATGGAATTTATGAATGAAATAGAGTATAATAAAATTATAAAAATAGTCTAGGGGGTTACCAATGTGGCAGTCGTTGAAGAATTAATACGATTGGAAGATGATAATAGTTTAAGTTTCGGAAACTATTTAATGGACACTAAAAAGAAAGTCATTGACTTTGAAGTGGATGGGGACCTGTATAAAGTCAAAACATATAATAAAATCACGAAGCTTGAAAAGAATGGAATACTCCTGTATGAATCCGTTCCCGGAACAACGGTGCATAATTTTACCATGAATGAAAAGCAAGTTACTTTTGCTGTGGAAGGAGAAAACACTTCTCAGATTACTATGGAGTTAGAGCCTGAAAAAGAATATAAAATATACGTGGACAATGTTCAGGTGGGGAAAGTCAAGGCAAGCTTAGCTGGTAAAGTGACATTTAGCATAGATTTTACTACAGGAAAGCAAAATGTCAGGATTGAAAAAATATGATAATCATTAAAGCACATCTGGTTTAGATGTGCTTTAATAATAAAAAGGAAGATAGTATGGCGAAAACAAAAAATATTTTTGTATGTCAGGAATGCGGATATGAATCTGCAAAATGGTTAGGAAAATGTCCGGCATGTAATGGCTGGAGTACTTTTGTTGAAGAAATTACTGATTCCAGAAAACCTTCTGTCTTATCCGGCAAAGAACCCCACAGCTATCCCGTTATTTTAAAAGATATTGGCACAGATGAAGAGGAAAGAATACTTACAGGGAGTAAAGAACTGGACAGGGTTCTTGGAGGAGGAATCGTTAAGGGTTCTCTAATTTTAGTAGGGGGAGATCCTGGGATTGGTAAGTCTACTTTGCTCTTACAAATAAGCAGTCATATTGGTCAAAATGGATGCAAAATTTTATATGTTTCCGGAGAAGAATCCATCAGACAGATAAAAATGCGGGCAGACAGGCTGGAATTAGGGGCTGATGACTTACTCATCCTATCTGAGACAAATATTGATGCCATAGAAGGGATTATCATGAAAGAAAGCCCTGATATCGTTATCATTGACTCGATTCAAACGGTTTATAAAGAAGAAATATCTTCAGCGCCCGGCAGTGTCAGTCAAGTTCGGGAAGCCACTTCCTCCTTAATGCGAATATCAAAAGGAAATAATATATCTATTATCATTGTTGGCCATGTGACAAAAGAAGGTGCTATTGCCGGACCGAAGGTTTTGGAACATATGGTTGATACCGTTTTATATTTTGAAGGAGAAAGACATGCCAGTTATCGTATTTTAAGAGCTGTTAAAAACCGTTTTGGATCTACCAATGAAATAGGCGTCTTTGAAATGCAGGATAAAGGTCTTATTGAAGTTGAGAATCCTTCTGAATTAATGCTTGCAGGCAGACCTGTAAATACGCCAGGCTCAGTGGTTTCCTGCAGTATGGAAGGGACCAGACCATTATTGGTGGAAGTTCAGGCTTTGGTCAGCTTCACTAATTTTGGTATGCCCAGAAGAACTGCAACAGGTATTGACTATAACCGTGTCGTTATGCTCATGGCTGTTTTGGAAAAGAGAGTAGGTATGCAGTTAATTAGTTATGACAGCTATGTTAATTTAACTGGTGGGATTAAAATTAATGAACCTGCTCTTGATTTAGGAATAGCAGCTGCAATTGCTTCAAGTTTTCGGGACAAAATTATCGATTCCCAAATGGTCGTGTTTGGAGAAATAGGCCTAACCGGTGAAATAAGAGGCGTAAGTATGGCAGAGAAAAGAGTAGCAGAATGTGCGAAAATGGGATTTAAAAGTTGTGTTATACCTAAAGCAAATCTGAAGAACATGAAAAAATTAGATGGCATTCAGATTTATGGCGTGGAAAATATTAATGAAGCATTAGAAATAATAATAAAGAACTAACCCCGGTTAGTTCTTTATTATCTTAAATTAAAATTTCCCAGCATTTTTACCCGGTCCAGTTCTTTAATAATAATATCATATAAGTTCAAGTCCAAAGTATTACACAAAGAAGCAAGGTAAAATAAATTTTTCCCTATTTCTTTTTCAATTAAATCACGGCAGTGGTCGCACAGCTTTCCATTAACATGATCTTCCAGTAGCAATTTTAATTCCTCTAAAGACATTTCTGAATCGTCATCAGGATATTTTTGTTTTTCAACATTGATGTTGATACAGCCACAGCTTGTTGCAGATTTAGCAATCGTACGGTTTACCCTGGCACATGAATCTTGATACTTAGTCATTTGATCTAATATACTTTTATTTCTAAATAAAAGGCTTTCTACAGTATATTGAAATTCATCTGTAATAGCGTTTCTTAAATCAGGCATATGTTCACTCCTTTTACAAGATTTCCTTTAATATATTATAGCATAAAAGTATTTGGATAAGGAATGATAATTAAAGAATATAGTTAGAAAGAATTAGTAATTTTAAAAAGATTGTCGAAATAATTAATGAAAAGGTTCCTGAAAAATTTGCTTAATAAAAGTTTCTATCCCGATAGTTAAAACAGGTTTAAATGTAATTAATTGGATGTTAATATTAGTTGACAAATTTAAATGAAGATGATATTATATAATTCGTCGGCAAAAACAGCAGACATTTGATCCTTGAAAACTGAACAGCACAACCAAACCCAATCAATCCGATTGAGTATTCTGGATAGCCAGTAACTGGCGAGGAAAGACTATTAAAATGAGAGTTTGATCCTGGCTCAGGATGAA